>Ga0310695_10000186_pt1 | contig 165419 bp, 142 predicted proteins | sample RumenRJG_04DNA_FD_203882 | JGI IMG/M metagenome (GOLD analysis project Ga0310695, IMG submission 203882) | Bovine rumen microbial communities from Lethbridge, Alberta, Canada - RJG_04 (v2) (version 2) | ecosystem: Host-associated > Mammals > Digestive system > Stomach > Rumen | place: Canada...
AGTTACATATCGCAAATAAATAACATAAGGAGGAATTCTAAATGAATATTTTAAGCATTGTTAGAATTACGACTGTTGTTGGTTTATCGGCGATAAAGCTTATAAGTACTGCGTTGAAAGTTAAAGAAGCAAAACAGCAGGGTCTGATCAACCCAATCTTTGCTAATAACAACAACAGCACTCCTTATATGACTCAGCAGCCTATGATGAATAACGGTTATAATTCACAATCCATGCAGGCTCCTCAACAGCCCACATGGTCAGAAAGCAGAAGATTTATGAACACAAACACACAGCCTGTATATAATAATCAGGCACAGTATCAGCAGGCTCCTATGCTGTCTAATTATGATACACAGTCCAGAAGATACACTTCTCAGCCTACGTATAATCCTACAACTTATATACCGTCTAATTGGCAGAGTAATAATTATCGTCCTATAGGACCGACAGTTGCTCAGTATAATCATCCTGAGATGATGCCAATAAATAATTATGACTCATTGGCAGGATGGTGTAATAGGAATGTACAGAGGCCGATTCAGCAATCTGTTGATTGGAGATATCAATCACAGAATCAAGAATTGAAATGGTGTGACAAATCATATGGTCAAATGATGGAAGAACGACGGATGCAATCTCAGCCACCGCCGGTAAGACATCGAGCGTCTCCAATGTTTAATTGGAACAGTCCATGGTTGAAATATGATTATGCACAAGAGCAACAAAATTCTGGAGTTGTTGCAATGTTCTCTAAAGACGATGGTACCCCATTATATGGACCCGCATTAAGTGCGGTATAATAAAAAATAGGAGGTGAGAACCGATATGTACTCAAATCGTAGGGGTGTATCAAATGATCCTTAGAAAGGGACATATTGATATCAAGTAAACTCAATAACGAAAAGGAGGATTTTCAAATGGAAGTAAAAGCAACAGATCTTGATGCTATCTTCAATGGTGCTGGTAGTCTTATTAATACTACTCAGAATGTCACCAATGCAATAGCACAAGGAATTGGTGAGGTAAAGGGTATCATGGATAACTCAAGAAGATCCATGGGACCGATGCAGCCTCAGCAGTACCAGTATCAGCAGCCCATAACATATGGATACGGATATGGTGATAATAGCTATAATGGTTATCCTGGTTTCTCAGGAATGTCTGGTTTCGGTAGCAGTTATCCACAGACCCAGATGAATATGGGTTATCCAGGTTTCACAAATCAGGCTTATGGTAATATGGGTGGATATACTCCGAATAACAGTAATCCGTTTTCAACACCCGGCCCCCAGGGAGGTGCTTGGTACTAATGAAATTTCAGGATTTCTGTTTAAAGGTTGCGACCGAAGGAGATTTCTCACAGATGCCTGCGATGCACTGTAAGGTACCGGAGAAATATGAGGTTGCAACAAATGTAATGGTTGATATGATGAAGAACAAACGTGACGGTTTTGATCGTATCAATGTACCATTCGTTGAGATGTGTTTCGATAATAATGATTATGAAAAACTTCTCGAAGAGAAACTTCCTGATGGTGAGATTGATGACGCAATTATCATCAGACTCTCTGAAGGAATTTTCAATGAACAACCCGCTGCACTTGATGTAAACCAGGCTGCAATAATAAAAGTTCTGGCTACTTACATCTGTATACAAAATTAATTAATAGGAGGAATTATCCATGGCAACAACTACTATCAACAACAAGGCTGGTATCCAGCCTATCCCCACAGACAGATACGTTATCACATCTTCTGATGTTGTAAAGTATCTCCAGGATCAGCTTACTTTCGGTGTAGCAGCTGACTTCACACGTTGGGTTGGTGTATCTCCCGACCTTTCATACGTAAGAATGAGAGTTGTTCTTGCTCCGAGTGATATCGTTGCTGATACCGGTTCTAAGGATTATGTCGACAGAGTCCTCGCTGCTAACGCTGCAGGTATCATGTTTAAGGACACAGCTATCAATGCTCTCAAGCCTTTCATGTATCCTGAGAATGTTGCAGAAGTTCGTAAAAACATCGAGGATGTCAACAGACTCTATCAGCTTGGTGTATTCGATGACCGTCTCAATGAGATCATTGCATTCTCTAAGCTCAACTACTGCAGAGAAGCAAACGTATTCAGAATCTTCCTCCGTCCTGAGAGAATCATTGCTGATATGCTTGCTGATCCTAATACCGGTAAGATCGATGGCGATATGAGCATCCTTGCTGTTCAGGGTACTGCTTCCGAGACAATTCGTTGGGAAGTAGCTGTAACAAGAAACAAGAATGCTTTCACAAACAATCAGCTTATGTCTGTTGACGCAATCTTCAGTCGTACTTGATAACATCGACCAAAGTGAATACATGCGGGGAATATTCCCCGCATAACATCACTTTGTTCAGGAGGTATTTATGATTTACGAAATAAATCAAATGATAGATTATCTCGATGAGTTCTTTAAAGGAAGTCAGAAAGAAACTATCGTCGGTGGTATTGCGGGAACACAGATTGAAAAGTTTGTCCTTGATTCAGCATTACAAACAACCACATTCAACAAGATACTCGTTGTGAATGGTTGTCAGGACTATATAGGTATCATGAAGAAACCTATGCAGAATGTTGTATTCTGGGGAGACTTATTTATGGAGGTCATTGTTGATCCATTGATACCGATCGATCCATGGAAACCCAGAATATTCAATCCACGGGAAGAGTATGTTAAACGTATTAATACACAAATGATAGCTGCATATGATATCATAGTTGTTCTTAATACACATCTCGTTCCATATGATATGTTGAAAGCAATCTCAGAGAACTTCGGTGGAAAGATTGTTTACGTAACAGATCCTTTGGATGTAACTGGTTGTGATGGAATAATGCATATGGGTAGTATTAAAGAAATGCCTGTTGTCGTTGATCATCTTGAAAAAGTATCACCAATGATCGCATTAGCCAGATCTACTGTTGGATTTGAGTCTCGTGCTGTTGATTACAAGGTCAAAGGTACATTAACAGAAACCAATAAAATAGGTAAACGTACTATCGGCAAAATAGACGATAAACAGTACATTACCAATGATTGGGGTTTATATAAAGAAGTCACAAAACGTCAGGAAGACACACCTTTCAGGAAAAACCAGAAGGTTATTGTTAATGAAGACATAGTTGATGTAATGTACGAGATGGGTCAACGTCGTGCGACACTTGTAAAGGGAAGCATGCTTACAATAGAGAATGCGACATCGAATCCGTTGATGAGATTAAGGTTATATAACTCGAAAACTATCTATGCTGCTGATGTGACTTATATGAGCGGAACCATGAAAACAAAAGGCTCTGTATCAGTTATCCCAGGAAACATCATGTACTTGGATGACGTCTTCCCATATCATAGGTATAATCATACCGTTGCAGTGCTCGGTTATAAATTAGGAAAGAGATATATGTATTCTCTTCTTAAGAACTCAAATAATGTAACGATTGTGAATCGTTTTAAATAAATATGAAAGAGGCGATGTTTACGTTTGGATATAAGATAAAACTGATCAAGAATGCGGATCTTAAAGAATATGAATTATTCGAAAAGGCAGTATTTGCAATCCATCGTCAGACAGATGATTTTGGTCAGTGGTTATTTGACGGATTTTCTCTGAACGAAAACACCGTTCATCAACTTGCGTTAGACATTGAGGGTCTTCATACATTTATAGATGTATACTTCAATAACAAATACTCATCACCATCAAGCACCATGATGATGTTTCAAAAGATCGATGTAATTCGGAAAACAGCAGGTCAATTAGTTGATATAGTATCAGAAGTTTCTAAGATGGACAAAGTCAAAGAACAAGCCGAATCAGCGGCTGAAGAGGAAAACGAATACTTTGATAAAGACGAATTCAAAAAGACCTATGATAAAGCTATGAATATGGCTATTGCACAAGCTCAAAGATTAACAATGCGACTGCTGGGTGCTTTAAAAAGTATACACCTTGTCATTGAGAGTGATTTAATCAAACTCATACTCGGTGTTGATATAATGGAAGAGTATAAGAAAAGATGCAAAAGACTTCCGAAGAATAAGGATCTTTCGACAGACTTTCATGTACACTTCAAAGCGGTATCTAAGGATGACCGTAGATTCTTAGAAAAGGAGAAAAATAAATGAACGATGAAACAGAGCTCATGATGGCTGGGTATGAAAAAGTTTATGACTATACCCAGTACTCTCATCTGAATCATATCAATGTCATTCCTGAAGAGGACTTCAAGCGTCTTGTAAGAGATTCATTTAAGATTCTTGCTGATAACCTCAGAAGAACTTATGGTCCGTATGGTTCACAACTTATTCTCAGTCAGCAGTCTCAGACTATGACAACGAAAGATGGTTTCAATGCATTTGAAGCTATGGGATTCTCTCACACATATAAGAGAATAGTATATCTTGCTATCCAGAATATCATCAATCGTGTAAACCGCAATGTCGGAGATGGTACAACATCATGTATCTTACTCGCTGAGAAAATCTTTAATAATCTTAACGAGGTTATTAAAACACCTGATGACAAGAGACTCTTCCTCAAGGTCATAGATAGCATCGAGAGAAACTTCCAGGATCAGTCTATCATAGACAAGGATGTTGAATCTGGATATGTCAAGAAACTTGATAAAGTATCTATAGAAAACATCATTGCTATGGCTGCTAACTATGACTACAATCTTACAAATGTAATTCTTACTGCTCTCGATCCTCAGTACGATGAAAACGGATATGTTGTAAGTGTAAGAAATGTTGTTCCTAAAGAAGACGTATCTTTATCAGCAGAATCAAATGCGATATATGAAACAACATTCCTTCCAGGTGATTATCGCGCACCGGTTCATATTCCAAATATTGAAGATCTTGTTGAACTTTCAAAGAGAAGAGATATGCAGGTTGTTATATATGATCACGCATTCAATTCAGTAGATTGGACAGGACTTCGTAAGAACTGGGATGGTACTGATATACTTATCATTGCTCGTGCATTCTCAAACAAGTTCGTTCAAGAAGATCTCTATTCATACATGAAGGAGAGACACATGCTCAAGCAGCTTGGTAAAGCAGCTGATGAAAAGACTCATCTTTATCTTTGTGAGATGAAGGGTGACAGCGTTCAGAATGAACTCAAGGATCTTGCTGAGATTATCGGTACAAAGGTTCGTGGAATGTATGACGGTGATGTCAACTTCAATGATGTTCCCGTTGTAAATTTCCAAGTATTCCAACATGACTGTCTCTGTATCTTTGACGTAAAAGACAGAGATCATTCAGAATACATTGAGCGACTCAATATTGAATATAAAGCAGATGGATCAAATTCATATGTTAAATTCAAGCAGCTTAATAAGCGTATTAAGAGTATCAATCTTGGCAAGGATGCGCTTCTCACTGTTAAGTGTGGTACTGAACTTGAAGCAAAACTCATTACTGACAAGATCGTTGACTGTATCTCGATAGTTAACTCTGCAATTGAGAGTGGTATTATTCCTAATATACTCAATTACGCATACTATCGTTTATGGCCTACAACACAGGAAGAAATCGAAAGTGATCTTGCGGTAAAGATATATGCGGCTATCAGAGACTCTGTTACGGAACTCTTCAAAGACATCTATGAATCTAAGTACGGTGAAAAGTATGATGTCAAGAAGTTTGAAGGAACAAGAACTCATTTCTATTCACAGAATGATCAGTCATATGATGTTGTGGAAGACAAGTTCGTTGACATGATAAAAAGACCGACTTCAACACAGTATGATCTTGAAGTAGTTGTAGCAGCTCTGTCAATCGTTAAATATCTCCTTTCAGGCGGTGCTCTTATATTTGATGCTCATCTTCAGAAGAACGTAAATGATGAGGGTCGTTACATAAGATAAGTGTTTATGGGTTGGGGCAATATTGCCCCAACTCTAAAACAATTTTGTCTTACAACAATTTGGTACTGTTCAAAAATAATGAAAGGACTGACGAGTTGTGAAGACCTTAAGAAACAATTTATACAAGGATATGGCTTCTGTGTTATGTTCATCAAAAGGCGAATTAAAATCCTCTCAAACAATCGTCTTATTTTCACGAGCAGTATCGGTTTATCCGTCAAAATCGATATACTGTCTCGTTGTACATAGAATATTGAGCTTTCTTGAAAAGAATGTCAATAACATTGATCTCATGGTTGAGGTTATGAAAGATGAAGGAGAAGATAACGAAATAATTGAAAGTATCTTATTCTTGAAAAATAATCCCACTATAACTACGCAAGCTGAATGTTTGAGACTCTGTAATCTGTTGGCAGATTATGTAAAGTGGGCAGGGGTATTAAAAGTAAAAGACTCTTTCATCAAAACTCTGGATATCATTGATGATGACGATGAACCGGAGGATCTCAAATCACATGTTGATCATGTGTATAATGTTGCTCAGGAAATTGTTAAGGCATATGAGTCTGCAAATATAACAGCAGTAGCTCATACATTTGATTCTGCAGATGTGGATGCAATGAAAATTGTTGTAGCTGATGCTAAAGATGCTCGTGCTCCTGATAAGTGTATTATCACTGGTATCAGGGGTCTTAATAACCTTCTTTCTCCAGGATATCTGTCTGGATGTTTATACATCTACGCAGCTCTTCCTGGTAACTATAAATCTGGTATTCTGTTAAAGTCCCATGTAGATACGCTCAAGTATAATGAGCATATCAAGAATACTACAAATGGAAAGACACCAATATCTATGTATATCTCTATGGAGAATACTATGGCTCAAACCATACGTAGATTATGGGGTATATTGTTCCCGACTGCAGATATGTCAATGTTCTCTGTTGATGAAATCACCGAGATGATTAACAACGAGCTTACTGCTAAGGGAATGAGATCTGTTATTCTTTATTACGGATATCGTGAAAAGTCCACTAAGGATCTTGAAACAATTATCCGTTCATATAATAATGACAACAATGAGGTTGTGGCTGTATTCCTCGATTACATCAAGCGTATTAGACCTGGTCGTACAGATTTAGCAGTAACATCTTCAGAGAAGTCAGAGCTTCATGCTATAATGAATGAACTTAAGTCTATATGTGCAGAATTCAATATTCCGATCATCTCAGGACATCAGCTCAATAGAGAAGCAGCACGTCAGGTTGATGACGTTGTTAAGAATGGTGGTTATAACAAGACTGATCAAGCAATGGGTAGAAGTAATATATCTGTTGCATGGGAGGTTATGGAGGTTGCTGATTGGATGTGTTTAATGAATATTGAGAATAATGGCGAAACAAAATCACTTATGCTCAAAGCGGTAAAGCAACGTGATCTCGATCAGAACACAGATAATTCAATCACAGCTATCAGACACCCATTCTTATCACCTCAGTCGTTTGCTTTGAAAGATGACATCATGGAGAATGTATCTATATCTATCCCGATATACTTCGGCGTTCAGAAGTTGAATTATATGGCATCCGTATAAATTATAATTATGGACATATATAATTTTGGTGGAAAAGATACATCTATGTACTCTTCCAAAGAATCACATTTCGAAAAGGAGGAAATGCAATGAACGTTCTTGTTCAGCAGTATCAGCAGAGAGTTCTCACTCCGGAAGAACCGGTTGATTACTCTAACATTGTAATGCAGAGTTATCCACCTCAGGCCTTACAGCAGGAACCCTTCATAGGTTTCAAGGTTCTGTGTACAGATACTCAGGCATTCACTTACAATCCAGGTGATCGTATTCGTTATATCGATGCGAATCTTGGATTCCTCAGAGGCAAGGGAGTTATAATCAGAGAAACCAATAAGAACAAACCTGATGGTTTCTGGGTTATCTCATTACCAGTACCTCGTTCACAGGTTAACACGGCTCTCAATAATCTCTTTGATGTACTTGCATCATTCGAGCAGTATTTCGGTATTGTAAGAGATGGATTATTTGAGATTAACGTATCAGGAAGATGTCATGTAACAGAAGTTGAAAGATGCTTCTCGTCACTGTCAATTCCTCAGCGTTATATGAGTAATCTCATACCGTCAAACAACATGCTCTGTTCTATGGGTCACATTCAGCGTATCAATGATAACTTCATGTGTCTCAGAACAAGATGGGATCTCTCAAGATCCAACACACCTCAGGCACACTTCGAAGATCTCACTGTGTTGTCTCAGTTGATAGCTTCGATGTATCATTAAAATAATCATTTAAGGAGGAACTTAAAATGAGTACTTACAATCCCGATGCACCAGTAGAAAACAGCGGCGGCTTCTTACAGCACACATACCAGGCTCAGGACAATAACATGTTCTATTGGAATGGTAATAATGTAGGAGGTTTCAATCCTGGTATGGGTTATAATGACGGATCAAGAAGAAACGTTATGAACCCGGTAAATCCTAACTGTGGTGCACCCAATCCTTTCACACAGTTCGGTCAGGCACAGCCTCAGTCAATTCCTGAGTCTATGGTTCAGCCGTTCGGTTCATATCCTCCTTCTACACCTTATACTGTTTCTACAAATAGTTTTGGTCTCAACTCAATGGTTGAAAGTAGAAGAAATACTCCTCCCACTCAGGCTGCTCCTCAGAACAATCCTTGGGCTCAGCCCCAGGCACAGCAGCCTCAGATGGCTCCTCAGCAGAATCCGTTCCAGTTCAACCAGCCTTGCTGTTATGATCCTAACATGACACCTGGTTTCAGAGTTGATATGAATACAGCTGCTCTCTATGGAAATAATCAGTTCGGTTTCGATAAGCATAATTCATGGGATAACTATTATCACCAGAATCGTACTATCGATATGCCTGTTATCAATTGGCAGCAGCAGACTCAGGCAATGGCACCTCAGGGTTATGCAGCTTGGTCACAGCCCCAGGCACAGTATCCTGTAAATCAGCTTAAGACATCCAATCAGAATTGGAAGGACATAGCTGAAAGAAACTGGTCTGCAAATTTATAATAATAAAAGGAGATCGCAATGTCAGAATCGGTAATAACAAACGATGTCATTGACTATCGTCGTAATTTCCGTTCGAGATTGAATGCTCTTCCGTTGGAGTTCAAATGTGAAATCGGTGAAATTCCTCTTCAAAAAGGAATGAGACCATCTTCTCGTAAAGAGAAGGCGATAGAACTCTTAAACAAATATCATATCGATTATACAGAAATCGGTACTGGAACAAATCGTTTCATTGTAAAGTATGACGGCTACGCTCTCAAGATCGCTCTTGATCATGAGGGCGTTGCTGATAATATGCAGGAATTCGCAATATGTGATTCGCTTATGCCGCATGTGGCGTATGCACATGAAATCAGTAAAGGAGGCCACCTGTTGGTGGCCTCTTACTGTCCTGCTTTTACTACTCATTCAGAAATGTGGTCTCATAATGGATCCATACGTGAGATACTAACTGAATGGAGTAAAAGATTTCTGTTAGGAGATGTCGGTATAACACAACACAATTATGCAAATTGGGGATTAGCTCCGGGTGGTCGACCTGTATGTATTGATTATGCATATATATTCCCGGCATCACTTGATATGTTTAAATGTATATGTGGAAACCGATCTATGACATTTGCAAACAGTAGTTTCTCAACTTATAAGTGTACTAAATGTGGAAAGACTTATGAGGATAGAGAACTAAGAGCAAAGATATCTCATGAGGAAAGAATGAGATTGTTCAATAATGTAAAGGGTATCGAGATGAGAGAAGAATATGAATCACATCCCGTTGATCCGAAATATATCAAAGTAAATACCAATCCTGATGCTCCGAATCCGTATGATGTTGCTATGAATGCACATGATCTTGCAAGCGGAAATCCAACATCGAATTGGTATGGAAATTTCTATTAAGGAGGAAATGTAAATGAAATATTGGGAGTTGATACGAGTGGGTGGAAAGACGTCTGCACCCACTCCTGCTCCTAAAGAAGACGTTACGACATCTTTAAGAACGCTCACTGATGAAGAAATTGCAGAGCGCAATGCAACTACTGAGAGTATTGTTAAAGACATTATAGAGGAGCAGAATCGTAAGAATGAAGAAACAAGTCAGAATGTTAAGACTATTCTTGCATTCATGGAAGAGCTCAAGAATAAAGACTGGACACCACCGGCTGAATTAGAGAATACATCTTTAAATCGGGAAGAGACCTGTGACGTTCTTACAATGCTTCTTGACTTCCAGAAAAAGTATTTTTATACAACACCTCTTACAAGAGATCTTTCTCGTGCATTTGTATATAATATACCAAAGCCTGTATATGAAACTGCAAAGACCGCGGAAGTGAAAGGTTATCCCGATTGTCTCAATCCTCTTTACTGGTTCTTCATGACCCAACTTGGTGATCCAGAGTACATGCTTCCGATGTTCCTTATTTCTGCAATCAATGCTATAAAAGATGATGACTATAATATCATTAAAAATCTTGCTTCTAAATACGCTGAAGAGTGTGGTATAACAGCGCCTGTTATAGACGATGAGGCAGATGAAGAAGATTTAGAAGGTATTACTGAATATATGGAAGCCTCTACTAATCCGGATGATATCGATATCAGTTTATCTGATAACGATGAGATAATCGAAACAACCGATAATGGTTCATCTGCCACAGACATAGGATTATTTGATCCTGATGTAAATGATGAATCATTAAATACTGAAAATGAAGAGGAGAATAATTATGAAACCGGAAATTCAGAAGAGAATGAATGATGCAATAGCAGCAACAACAATAATCAATCAGCTGTTTGATCTCATTGTTGAAACATCTGAAACATCACTTGACAGAACCGCTACTTTCTCATACGGAAATCAGTGTTCTATAAATACTGATTTACTCGCCGTTAGGATCGTATGCAATGATAACATGTCCAATACGCTTTCAATAAATATCGATTATGCACCAAGCATGATCCATATTGCTGATTTCAATGTTGCTGCAACCGGAACATTCGATGAATCATATCACAACATCCCTAAGGCATGCAGAAACACTGTCTTCAGTTATGCATCAGATATAAGTGATGCTCTTGAAGGCTTCATAAACGAGAATAATTTAAGTGATCTCAATGCAGAGGGGGATTCAATAAATGAATGATCTGATTAAAAATATTTCAGATATTTCTGTTGAAAATACAAAAAAGACACATCGACTTCTTGATGCTGTGTTATTCATTATTTCCAGCAATTTTAAAGATAGTGAAATAGCATTTAATCAGCAGAGAGCTACATTTGAAGTTGATGTTGATAATCTTCATTGCGTCATTGTGAGAGATCTTAATAGATTCTTTGTTAATATCCGCTTCATTAATGAAGGAAATGTGATTGCTGAATGCACAACTGATATAGTTGGTGGATTTGAGGAAACATATGGAAAGATAACAAACAAAGATATCAAGATCATGATTGCAAATCTTTTCTCTGATATTGCAAGCATTGATATTGATTATGTCATAAACAATGAAGAATCAGAAGAAACTGTAGAAACAGTAGAATCTACCGATGATGTTATATCAATCGATACAGAGAATGTTTCAACAGAAGATACTACTGAAGAAGAAACTAATACTGAAGAAGTATAATATATGCCGGGGCTTCACGCCCCGGTTATTATTTTTATTTTTATACACATATTATTTTATTGGATGATATATAAATCATCAAAATATTTTTAAGGAGGAAATTAAAAATGAATAACCAGAAAGGCGAAAAAATTGATGAGGTAATGAAACAGGCATCGAGTACTATTAATCTCATTGATAAGGTGGTAAATGGAGATAAGGGTCGCTTCAATAGCGATATATCTGCACCAAAGGAAGAAGACTTTAAAGACAAACCCAAAGATATACCATTCGAAGAACCGTCATATTATTACGGTAACCCATGGAATCCTTCAACGAATGCATGGAATCCTTCAATGAGTGCTTGTTTTTCAGATCCATCAGCACCATATAATGCTATGTATCAGAAACCTCTCAGCGGTGCTTTTTGTCCTATTCCATCGGAAACATTTAAAGCAAGAGATGAAAGGTTACACAAGATCAAGGATATTCTCACTGTAACTGAATTTGAGATGCTGGATATTCATCATATTCTTGATATGGATTATGATAAGTTTACCAGATATATTTCTATCTTGAATAAGCTTATTGAAAATGGAGTAATTTCTAAAGACGATGAAACTAATCATATAGAATAAACTTTATATGAGGTGATCATCATGGATAACAACAACACAAACTATATCAAGATGGATGGCGAGGAAGCTGCTTTTGAAAGTGGTGCAATTCGTTATACTAAGACCGGTAAAGGACGTTATGATCTAATACCCGGTGACATTGTACAGGATGTTTTAACTTATGCATTTAAAGAATACTATAAATCTCCGGATTATAAGATGGAAACATCTGATCTGGAAATTATTAAAAGTGCATATGCAGAGGATATTAGTAGATATTTTAATGTCATAATCGGTATTGTTAACTCATCATTCGTCTTTCATGATATTTCTGATACTGAAATTTCGGATAACGGGGTATTATATGTGAAAACCGGTTGTTCACAATTCATCGATGGATTCAAAAAGATGCTCAAGGCTCTCGCTATTCACTATGAGAATGGTGCTGAAAAGTATGGAGTTGATAACTGGAAGAAAGGTATCCCGGTTATCGGTGGAGACCGTGGTGGTTCCTTTACTGATTCCATGCTTCGCCATCTTAATCAATATTTGATGTGCGAAGAGGACGAACCCCATAATGTATCTGCTATATGGAATGCATTTGGTGCATTATGGACATTGAAACATAACAAGGGAGAAGAAAATAAATGAAAGATATAATTTATTCAAAAATGGGAAAGATAGAAGAGACCAGTGCTACTACTGTTGGTATTGGTGGGTTAGCTTTTTCGGAATATAGGGATAAGTATGGTTGTCAGAAATCAACTGCTGCCGAAAAGAAGATATTTGGAGCTGTTATAGAAACTGACGATTCCATCAATTCTTTATATAATATAATTGATACAGCTATCGATGCAGGATCATCAGTTATCATGTTTGATATTCAGGAAGCAACAGGAAAACAGATATACCATATTCGCACATATATGAGAAGCAAAGATAAGTTCGAAGAGATAAGCAGTCTTTATGAAACACGCGTTTGTTTCACACGTCCTTAAAAATCCTTGAAGATATATACATTATATATTCGAAAGGAGTGATTCAATGATCGTCACATCTAAAAGATGTTTCTTAAACATCTTAACACAATTATGGAAAGCCGATCGATTATTGGCAGCAAACTATTATGTTGGTGATCAAACTGCAACAAATGGATTTGCGACATTCAATGATCAAATAGGATTAAACGAATATGGTCAGGTCATATCTAAATCTGATCCATCTTCTACGGCAGTACCATTCTCATCTCAATGGCATATCAAGATGAGTAAGTGCATTGATCCAGAACCCTTTAGAGCACAACAGATGGTTTTCGGAGAAGACAATGAGTATAATTCACCAGAGGAGAGATATGTTGCTCATCTCAATAATCCAGACACATTCCTTAATGTGTATAACTTCCTCTTCAAAGATCAGCTCGAAGGAAACGGTCTCCAGATATTGATGTTTAATGATGATCCGAATATGTTACAATTTGGACATATCATATGTCAGTATTTGAGTATGAACTTTGGTGTTGATATTGTTTATATTGATCCACAGTATCGTCCTGATTGTCGAGGTTATGCATCATATCAAGGAAATAAACAGCTTGGAATGAAAACGTTGAAGGATGTAAGAGATTATGATTTGTTATTTAACTTCAATCAAGCTGTATCTCAATCCTCATTCTACAATACCGTGAATAATGTACGGCTGTTTCTTAGTGAAATGGATAAGGAGAGTACAATGCATCTGTATAAACTCCTATTTCCGAATGACCCGTTACCTCCGGGTAACTATACCCTGGATCATGTCAGAGAAATCATAATCGGAAGATGTTCATCAGGTATTATAAATAATAAGATGCCAAACCTTATGCTCAATGATTGGCAATCAGTCATAGCAAGGGCTGAACAGGAATCCGAAGATTTCTATGGCGATGGTGAAGACAGCGGTTTGTATTAATTAAAATAAATAACGACCTATCTTGGGTCGTTATTTTTTTTTTCTAAGGAGTGTGATAAAATGGGTGCACAGATTGCAAATCCTATGGCTGAGTATTTATTGAAGCTCCAATTAATCATTACTAATGCAGAATTCAAGAATGATGAAGAAGCTAAGAAATACGAAACATTGGAATCCAAATTAAACGGTGAAGCTTATGTGCGTGCTGTATTAAAAGAAGATCTGTTTGAATCGTATCAATATGATGGAAGACATGTTTATGATTTATTGATGTCACGTGGTTATTCAGATGAAAGAGCACAAGTTCTTATGAACAACCCAATGATGATACCAAAGGATATTCGTGAAATACTTCTCGAAGAAGAACGTAGCTTGTTAATAGCCAACTATGTTGAACCGAATAAATACTATGTTACTCTGTCTGGAAAACCATTCCAAGGTGATAAGTATACTCCGGCTGATGAAGTATTAAGAATACCAGATGAGTTTTATGAACGATACAGAGCTGATACGGTAATAACTCGATCTGAACCAATACATGAACTTCCGTCAAAATATCAAGAGTTGTTCATGAATTCCGAATTCTATCCGGAATATATTAAGAAATATCCAGAATGTATTTATCTGAGATATATCGGAAGTAATTCAATTCCGATAGAAGTATCTCGTAAAGCACGTGATGGAGATATTATGAGAATCAATGAACATAAGTTATCAACATATCATCCAATCTTTGGTAATGTTTCTGTTGATCCAACGATTGTTCATGCATTCAGTAATATCTATAGATCAACTCGTGATTATGTTTATCAAACATTACGAGGTGATTTCTCAAGCATCTATCCAAACTATAATGACCTTATTCGTTTCCTCACAATATACATGTCTATTGGTGCTGCAATGAATGAGTTTCAAAAGAAGTCTTCAAAACTCATATACATGAATAATGTTACTGCAAACAATCTATTCATGTTATATGGTCTTCCTTCTGTAATAATGGAAGGAGCTCCAATGATTGAGTTCTTGAAGAAATTCCGTTTGTTATTAATGGATAAAGGAACGAATGTTGTTTATCGTGTAAAGGATCTTGTTGGATATCAAGACACAGATATCTATACACTCGTAATGGTAAAACAACAAGAGTTCAAAGAAGGTAAGCCTGTATATACATATGATGAAAAGGGCAACAGACAACCTGTATCAAGAATTGTATTCCGTCGTCTTGGAACAACCGATGACAATACATCATATTTCAAATTCCGTGAAAGTAAAAAAGAATATGACTGGAGAGATATTGCCGATGGAGATCCTCGTTGGTGGAATGATCCTACTACAGAAGCAATGTTACAGGATATGAATTATACTCTATCGAATTCAAAGTATATTCAATTATCAACTCATATGTCCCTCAGTGATATATGGTGGCAATGCGTAATCTTCTTACGTGGTTTACTTGACAGAAGGCAAGAAACCTCTACAACAACAATAGGAATCAATCGTGATATAAACGGTTCATCAACTATGACTGTATATGACGCTGTATTATCATTAATCATAATGATGCAATGGCAACTCGTTGATTTCAATGGTAGAACATTGTCAGGTGATATGTACATTCCGATGGATGGGTATAATCAATGTATAGATATGCTATTTAATGGACTTGATACCGATGGTTCTCCCTTACCACTTAAAGAAGGAAGACCATTCAAAATAGCATCTTTCAATTTTGATGTTAGATCAACTGACATGGAAAGATATCAAGCCTTACAAGCATATGATTATCTTGATCCTGATTACTTTGTACCAATGGTAGATAAAGTATTGGATCTTTCTAATACTAATACCGGAGATATGTTGATGACGGATATAAAGCTTATATACAAATACTTGGAATCGAAGTTACGTTCATCAAGAACTATACAACAATTCCGTCAAGCATCTGAAGCATATAATCTCTTATTCCTCGTTGATCCGATAAGAGATTGGTTTGATAACTCTAATCTTGAAACAGATAAACTTATCTGTGAAAAGTATGGTATTCAACAGATAGAGTTTGAACAGCTCAAGTATTTCTTCCATGCTAGTGGCACACCTCTCGCTGATAAGACCGACTATGTTACGATCCATTATAATGATACTGACTATAAAATATATCTTTATGATGTATTGAACGAGAATGTTTATCTATATGAAATAGATGGAGAATATCTGTTCAGAAACCATACATTCGTTGGACTGTTTGAAGCTGCTATCACAATCGGTAATTCGGACAGAGATAAACGTGTTCGTAGATCAACATTGTCTCAAATAGTAAAGGATAATTATCAGCGTATTATAATCGATAAAGTAAACATAGATCTTGGTAGTTCGATATATGGTCCTACTACATTTGAGAATCTCCTTATGATGGAGAATCCTACATTGTACGAATACATGCTTCAACAGAAAGCAGATAGTAATGAGAATATCATAACAATGCTTCGTGCAATAATTAAAGCACTTGAACAATATTCAAATTCATCGCTTGCTGCATTGGAATGTAAAGCGTTAGGATCGGAAGAGTATTTCAGGATACTTAAAGAAGTTATAACATATTTCAAATCATATATGATTGAATTTACCAAGGATGAGTTTACCTATATAATGGGTGGCTTATTCGATAATGGTGGTAATTCAGATATGTTAAAACTGTTTGATGAAATCTCTCATGGTACAATGGAAATAGCACCTGGTGATTCATTAACATTGTATGATGTATCACATGCCACAACTCAATATACTTTTGGTGATGATAATACAGGTGTTATGTATGATGATGTCTTGTTTAGACTTAAGGCAGCATACAAAGATATCAAGAATACCGGATATGATATCTGGTATGATGATGGTAAACGTATCACAAAGAAGGGCTTTTCTATTGATGATGATACTGAGATTGTTGCAAACATTGTACATGACAAGAGTGGAGAAATAAAAATAATAATCCATGTAAATAATCTGGATGTAATTCCACCAAACTATTACGGCAATACAAGGTAAAAAAAGAGCCCCGTAAAAGGGGCTCTTAATTTAAAATCTTTCGCCATTAAATTCGACTTCCTGAGTCCAATAATCAATTGAAACATCAGTCCAATTTACATTATCGGCATAGCCGGTCATGATTGTGAATACGTACGCTGTTTCCTGGAGTGAAACTCCATCGGATACGAAGTCAAAGCCTGCGTCCTCAAGAAGCTTCTTAATCTTCTTACCAGGCTTTGCGGGTCTAGCCTCGTTCCAAGGAGCAAACTTCTGTCCTTCACCTTCAAAGAAGTATTCTTCTAAGGCCTTCTTAAGCTTCGCGAGATCCATTGGTGTTGTGTTTGTTGTTGCCTCTGCGATATTCTTTAATGTTGTCATAATAGACTCCTTTCAAAAATACCCGGGCATAAAGCCCGGCCACGGATTAGATAATTACGTCGTAGTCGCCTGTTGTAATCATGTCGTTCAATGCCTCGATAACTTCACGATATTCATCTTGATCTACGTCGATCTCTCTGAATTCATTAATGTTATCGTTTTCGGAACATGGTTCCCAAGACTCATCGTCGTAAACGGGTTCTTCTTTTCGGAGTTTGTTCTCCTTTGGATAGAACACGTATAGGAGCGGATACCAACCACTCCAGTCTTGGATTTCCTCGGCTTCAAGAATGACTTCGTCATTCCTTTCTAAAATATTTATTGTTATTCTGTCTTCTGTTGGTTTTTCACCAACACCAAATGAAATTCTGTATTTTGACATATTATTTCTCCTTTCAAAAAATACCCGGGCATAAAGCCCGGGCTTTCGTTTAGTTTCTGAGTTTTCTTACTGCTGATACTACGTCTTCCTCGGCCTCTGCAAGTTCCCTGCTATATGTATAGAATGGACTCTTAGCAGCGGGTTCTACTTCCTTTCCAATGTAGACCCCATTCTGGATTTTGAAGATAGCCGATGTTCTTGAGAATATTTTTAATGTTACTGTGACTACGTCTCCCGTGTATGATATATGAGTATCAAGATTTCCATAGCTGCTTTTGATCATTTTCTTAAGCTCAAAAGCATACTCAGCAGCACTCAGTGAGCCTTTGGATGTTGGTGTTGTTCTTGTTGATTTAGTGTAACCCAGATTAAAATCCTTGATTACTTCATCAAGTTCCTTAGCGGCATCTTCGCGTCCCTTGCGTCTCATCAGGTCACGAACCTGGATTATCATTTCTTTCTCTTCGGGTGTGTATGAATTTGCTGAAGCTTCTGCGGCTGCCTCAATAATTGCACCGATAAATTTTCCGAAACCACTCATATAGTTCTCCTTACCCTTTTCCCCATTGGGCGCGAGGTGATAATGACGAGAGTTGAAAGACGTATTTCTTTCTTTTCTCATAGTAATAATATATATATGAAGAATCAATATAATCCTTCCGATAGTCGGTAGCATAGAAAAAATACAATGTAAAAAATACTTTTCAAAGAGGGGGACTCATGCGAGCCCCCATCCTTTTATTAATTCTTATTCGTTGCAGATGTAATCTGTGAGTTCGAGTATTGTATGGTTTATGATGTCAGACTTTACAGCAGGTGTGTATGCCAACTTCTGACATGTTGCAAGAAGCTCGAACATGTTGGTGAAATCCGCATTGTTGTGCCAGTAATCCTGATGATCATGAATCAGATTTATCAGCCAGCGTGATACATGGCTGAAGAAGTATTCTCTGCTGTTGCCGTCTGCGGAGAAAGTGTTATAACCTGTGGTTTTTCCCTCGTTGATTCTCTTCTGAATGATGTACACATATTTTGTGTATTCGGGATCACAACCAATGTAGCCTTTATAGTTTTCCATTTCCTTGACGCAAGCCTCGAGAGCTGCTCTCTTATTTCTGTATGTGTATGTCATAATGACTCCTTCTCGTGGGTTATATCAGGTTTTCCTTCCTGTATTTTTATGAGAGTTGAAAGACGTATTTCTTTCTTTTCTCATAGTAATAATATATATATGAAGAATCAATATAATCCTTCTGCAGCATAGATTTCATGGTAGCATAGAAAAAATGAACGGGGGACATAGCCCCCGTTAATTATTTTTTCGATAAATCAATAGTATGAACAATGTGATCATATTGACCGGGTTGAATTGAATGAGATATCAAGAATAATTGCTCCATCTTTAATGTAGCCATTGTTTCTTGTATCATCATTAAGAATGAATCATGCATGTATGAATCAGAAATATTGATCAGTTATATCTCGTCTATATTTTTTCTTATGTATTCTATGTATTTTTGTAAGTGATATATTAGGAATTGTGTCTCTTAATTCATTATAAACAGCTATTTGTTTAAAATTATTATGTAACAAAGATCTACAAATAGTATGTATATCAGTTTCTGTTATTCTGTTACTAAAGAATCCTTTATTAAAATATTTATCAGAAATAAAACACCAGGCCTTTTTATTTCTTATACAGTAAACGATACTTTCACTGATTCTTTTATTTAATGATGAGATCACTTGCTTTACATTTCCATTATATTTTAATAATAAAGAACATATATCATGAACATCTTTTTCTGTGATTATTGCCCTTGAATTATTTTCACCTATATGTGATGGAAATAGCTTTGTATTTATCGAATGCAATACATTTTGCTTTTGTGAAACGATTTCCAAATTTTTCCAAGTATTTCTTATCTTTATACCGTTTATATGATTTATTATTGCATATCTATTAAAAGAATCCCAATTTAGAAATTGATACGCTACAAGTCTGTGTAAAGAGAAACGATGTCTTTCATCATATGAACCAAGAGAAACATTCAGATATCCTCCTGATTTTGGTTGTGGTTTGATAATATTCATATATTTTTTATTTCTTACTCTACCCCATGATGATACTTCATACATTCCCGGTTTAACACCGGGATATGTACAATCTCTCCATTCTTCAATATCTTCAATCCATTCTAAATTGGATAAATCAATATCACGTGTATCACCATTGATGTGTTTGATTGTGATTGGTTTATCCTTTAATTCTATTGGAATGGGAATAAATGTTATTCCCAATAATTCATCTATTGGGAATAACATAAACAATGAATTATTGATTCTATATTTTTCTTTCACAATTAACATTATGAAATCATATCCATTTGATGAATGATAATCTGGTATCAAATAATCTGATTCATCACAGTCTTTATTACGAATATAACCTTTGTTTGATATTAAATAACCATCAACAATCATTGGATGTTTTAATGGTTTCCATATCATATTTATTTCACCTTCTTATTTAATATTTCTTGTAAGTCAAGTTTATGAACAAATATAGAAGAATCCGCATCAACATGATGCGATATAAGAAACATCTGTTCTATTTTTAACGTTGAACATAATTCATATAACATTGCTAGATATAATGAACACATATCTATGTCTAATGCTGCATCGATCTCATCAACAAGACACACATTGTATTTTGTTAATGATGATGATAAAGCCATTTCTAATGCTAATGATAATAATGTAGCTTCCGATTGAGAACCATAACGAATATCAGATGATGTATGCGAACCACATCTGAAAGGAAGTGTAAATGAAGTTTCATCAATCGTTGGTTCTAACAATTCTATTTCACCATCATACATGATATCAAGCAATCTGTTTGTTAATGACAAAGCATCTTCAACAGTTTCACGTATTGCTATAACAGGTTTACCCTTGGTGGATGATGTTGCTTCTGCTATTATCTTATATCTACCATTTAATGAATCATGTTTGTCAATTTCAGCAACGGTGCTTACATACTGATTATATGCATCTGATATTGTTTTGAGTTCATTCGTTAATACATTAGCCTTATAGGTTAACTCATTATATGTTGATGATAATGATTCTAATTCTTGTTCTGATTCAGATAATCTCTGTAACAATACACTGATCTTACCATGACGATTATTAAGCTCATCAATATTAAGATGTTTTACCTGGGATAATAACAAACGTTTTCTATCATTTGTATCTAATAATGATGAACATGTATCTATATCAGTATTAAGAGTATTATCTTTAATTCTTAATGATTCAATCTCTTCGTTGATCTTATTGATAGCTTCATCCATGTTATCAGTAGGAAGTAATAATTTCTTCATATTCTCAATTGTTCTTTCTATATCAGATAATTGAGAAACAAACTGATTACGTTGTTCACTCTTTGCAGCTTCTTCCATAAGATACTTGATATATGATACATCAATACCGACACGTTTCATTTGAACATTCATCATTATATTATTCAAATTGAATATGTCTTGTAATTCTAACGGTATATCCGTATTTAGTAACCGCTTGATAGTCAACACATTCTTGTGAGCATGTTCTATCTGTTCAAGATCGTATTGAGTGAATTGAGATGAAGTGGTTGATTGATAAGATTTGAAATATGTTTCCAACATCTTGTGTGTCTTAAGATATACACAATTCGAGAAAGCACATTCTTTATCAACCCAATCACCTTGAACACCTTCAATCATTCTTTTAATTCTTGATACTGCAGACATCTCTTTTTCTGTGTCAAGAAGAACACTTCCCTCTTGCATGAGGAACGCAGCAACATCAACATCATTACATATCATATCAGTGAACATTTTCAAATGATGTTCATTGAGACATGATAATATCTCTGTACAGATATCATTGATTGCTTGTGCTGGTTGAATCATACTCCTATAATATGAAGATGAAGCTGTTGTTGTCATTTCAACATCAATAGCATCTATCTTAGAAACGAGATCATTCTTCATATTTATCATATTATTATAATCATCAGCAGCACGTTTACTAGCCATCATTGTACTCTCGATATTATTTTTCTTTTCATAAAGAAGATCAATATCTTTTCTTAACATTAATCTTTCATTCTTCAATGAAGATAATCGAGCATTAAGATCTATCTGTTCTTGGACAAGGGTGTCGTACATGTTTGGATCATATGAACCCATTTCATCAACGACATTTTTGTATGCTACCAATTGATTATTGATTGTCATGAGTTCTTGTGATGGATTCTGATTACGTATGACCGTTATTTGACCTTGAAGAGTATCCATTCTTGATTTGGTTGTATTCATCATACGCTGTGTATTGTCGGATTCTTCTTGCTTTTGTTTCATCAAAACACATAAGGTTTCATATGAACCATATGTAGATAAGATGTATTCCTTCGTGTTGTTTAATGAGGTTATCAGTTTATTGGTATAACGATAATCATCCGTAGCCATCTTATGAATCTTATCGTATATATCAATACCCATAGCTTTGTTTAATAATGTCTTTCTTTGTGTAGTAGACATATTTCCAAAAGATGTCAGCTGAGTTCCATTTATTATGAATTGGAACACATACTTATTGATACCGAGGATTCGTTCAATAAGGGAATTGAATATTGTGACACCACCTGATGGATTTAATTCTTCACCATTATGAATTATTGATGATGATATAGTATGACCTGTTCTGGTTGGTGTATATGTGTGAGTGATATCATATACCTCACCATCTACTTCGTATACAATATTCTTTATTCCAACTTCTTTCGGTATTATTAAAGCTAAATCAGCTCGTTCATCACCATTCAGATTTATACTGCTGAATGGATGGAGTTGTTGAATAAGTACGGTTTTACCGCAACGGTTTTGTCCATATATCTGTATGATTGGTTTGTCGATATTCTCAAACGAGAATTCTACTTCTTTCAAACCCATAGCAGCATGAACACCGATAAAGTTTGTAAGTTTGACATAGGTTATACGCATTTCTATTTTTCTCCTTTTAAAGACTTATATCTTTATTGTGTATCATGGGAATAATGTGTGTTTAAAATTTTATATTTTAAAGACATATATAATTCAGATGGTACTATATCACGATGTGGTATCCAAAATCACAAATTAAGAAAGGAATGATTTCACAATGGAAAACAATGCACAGATGTGGAAGGAAAGACGAGAGAATTTTATGGAGACATATAAGAATGATCCCATACTTTCTAAGAAACTTCCAGAGGTTGCAGCAGGACTCATGAAAGCAGAGTTCGGTGTTAACATCTTTGATCATTCACACATTCCGATAGTATTTACAGTTGGATGGACTGAGATACTTAAGAAACTTGGTTCTGAGCAGGCAGAAGAGTGTAAGGTTGATGTATGTGGAGCACAGCTCGAATATATGACTGAAATCTCTGAATCTGATAAGAGCACGAACATCGTTCCCCAGATGTATCATGTAAAAGCTCCTCTGTTCCAGGCACGTGAACAGACACCTACAATTGGTGCATCATATACAGACAATCTCATGTCAATGTATAATGCATGGAGAAGTGTATATGCACTTGAGGCACTCACAGGAATAGAGAATAAAGTATTTGAAATTATTCTCAATGACTATGGTATCAATCTTATGGTACCGGCTGCAATCTATCCTATTATAGGTGCTACCTACGCTGCAGGTATTCAGATTGCTCGTGAATCAAAGCAAACAGTAAACATGTATAATATCTTTGAGATTGATGTTGTCGAAGGAGATAAGGTTATCCTCACTCCTCTTGCATTCATTAAGCAGTGGCTCAAGGATGATTCCAAGAAACTTTAATAATGTATGATGACCCGCTATTGCCAAGTAAAATAAAATAATAAAATGAAGAAATTCAGAAATCTGTCTTGGTGTTAGCGGGTTTATTCATAACTAAAGGAGGTAATCCAATGAACAATCTCATTATAGGACTCGGTAATACTGGAACGAATATCGTTAAAGCAGCAGCCGGTTCTGCACTTCTTGATCAGGTAACAATGTATTCTATTGATAGTGTTACATCATCTATTGATCTTTCAACTATTGACAAGATTAAGGTGATACCTATTATCTCTGATGAGAAGAGTGGTTCTGGACGTAACAGAGAACGTGGTAAAGCAATGTATGAATTCCATGAGTCTCAGGGCGCTTTCGAAGAGATGTATAAGACTGCAAAGAATTCAAAATCGCCTGTATTGGTAATAACATCGTCTGCAGGTGGTACTGGTTCTGGTGCAACTGTTCCGTTATGCAAGGCTCTTATCGAAAAGGATATTCAGGTAATTCCGATTATCGTGTGTCCTAATAAGAAAGATCCGGCTGCATTCCATCTCAATACATCTGATTTGTTTATCGAACTCGGTGAACTTGGTGTTGAAACATATGCTGTATTTGAAAATAGACGTGGTGATGCAGACTATACACCTGTCAATCAGGAAATCGTAAATCTCATCGAAGTAATCTTTGGTAAGAAATACGATAGCACAGATCTCGATTCAATCGATGATTCTGACCTTGATGTTATTCTTAACACTCCTGGTAGACTTATCGTTGTTCAGGCAGAAGCAGGTTCTATTCCAGCACTTCAGAAAGAAATTACAAGAAAGGTGTTCTCTGGATTTCAGCCTGTATGGAAACCTGAAGATGTAGGAGCAAATACTCTCATGACTGCATTTGCATTGAAGTCAATGTTTGCTGATGAAGATTTCAGAACTGTGTTTGATGGTATTCGTGAAAGAATAGATCCTTCATCTTCTGAAGACAGTACTGTATATGATGAGTATCGTAACATCGTTAAAGATGATAACAACGGTATGGCTACAGCATCTCTTATTATCGCAGGACTTCCTCGTTCTGAAATAAAAGAGATAGAAAGCAACTACAAAGAAGCAAGTGGTCTTGGAGAAGGTATTAAGAGATCTACAAGACCTTCATTCATGAACAGAAAGAAAGCCTCTGTAATTACTGATACTACGGTATCTGGTGATAAGAGTGAGGTACTCAACAAATTCAAATGGCACTAACGTGATAAAATTTCTTGGTAAAGTATATACATAATTTTGTAGATACGACCAACCAAGGAGTATCAAAATAAATTTAAGGAGGAACATTCATTATGATTCCAAACAGAATCACAGATTCAGACATGATCATACTTCAGAGTGTAGAATCATATCTGAAAGGCTTAGGTACACCGCTCAACAAATCTCCTCAGGAAACAATTATCCTTACTCAGCAGGCTAGGGATTATTTGTATTCTGATATTGTTCAGCGTGTACCGAGAGTAGCAGCATATCTTCTTCAGGCTGATATGGAGACTGATACTGTTGCACAGGGTCTCAACATCTCACTTTCAAAGCATGTAATGGATCCTATATTCGTAAACCTTCTCATGCAGTATCTTGCTAAGCATAATAATGCTGAAGAGAATTGCATCACTGGTGCATATCTTGCAAAGATCTTGAATAAGTGGATGGAGCAGAATGTTAAGAATGACAAGACTGCTAAGAAGGGTGAGAAAGAAGCTGCATCAACAGGAGATCCTCTCGAGCCCGTATCACATATTTCATGGGCTGTAAATCAGCTTCTCGGAAACATTGCTGGTCTTGTATCAACAAAGTGTGCTAACATCGATGAGTATCAGGCACTTGCTATTGCAGCTTGCCTTGCAATGAATAACAATGAAACTATCATGGAAATCATCAAATCAGATCTTCCGATCACTGCTGATGTTCTTGATATCATTGCTGATCCTAGCAATCTCATCAAGTCAGCTCTCCTTCTTGAGAAGGCAGATGTTCCTGCAAAGCTTTCTGCAAACCAGACTGCTTTCATGGATTCTCTTGTAAGATGGGTATATAAGAAGCTCAATATGATTCCTACCCAGTCATCATATCAGTTCATGGTTGCTGCATACGGCACAATCACAGTAGATGTGTCTACAAAGTATATCAATCCTAAGGATTGTGGTACACAGTATTCAAATCTCTTAACTGTTGCTAAGCAGTTGATCAATAAGTAATAGGAGGAAATAAAAATGGCAACATCAAACCTTAAAATTCATCCCAGTGTTGATGCGATCATTAAGCCTATCGTGTATGAAATGACACGCATCGACATCGCACAGAAGACTAATCCGATAATCGGTTCTCAGAATGAGCCTGATTATATCAAGGAGACAAAGAAGAAGTGCGTTCACATTATCTTCGAGAATGGTGAGTTCCGTCTTGCTACTCAGAAGAATGCAGAGGGTAAGCTCGTATGCCGTGCTTGCGGAAGAGTTATCGGTACTAAGTTTGATCAGTCTTCTGTTGATACTATCAGCAGTGCTATCGAGGTTGTAAACCAGGTACTTCTCTTCGGTCTTCTCAACGGTCTCCGTGCAGAGGTTATCCAGACCCTCATTTCTATCAAGGCTGTTCTTCCTTCAGTAAATCAGCTTCTCAGCGAACTCAATGATTATGTCAAGAGAGACAACGCTGCAGCTAATGATGCTTCTAACATTGGTACAGAATATGCTATTCCTAACCAGTATAGAAACATCACAACTCTTGGCTGATAATATGTGTTTGTGCACAAACACATGTATATGAAATATTATGGCGGGGAATACCCCGCCATTTATTTTATATTATTTTTATTTTAAGGAGGATTAAACATGTTCATTATAATCCAAAGACAGATACATGTCAATACTGATATTGATTTAAAAGTTAAAGAGTATGAGGATACACCCGACGATGATGCAGAGTACTTTAATACGTTCATTATAGAACACGAGGCTAACAGTAATGGTACATTCACTGTCTCCGTATCACCATATTCAACAGAACAGGAATCTATAATGTGTGAAGTTCCTTCTAAGTTCACAGTTGACTATGAAGGTCTTAAGGAAATCTATAAGGATCCTGCTAAATTCATACTCGACTACGTTGTCAAGTATGATGAAAGATATGAGGTATCTGATGACTGTGAGGAAGTTGTTGACGGAGACTTTGTGGAATTTGACCATGTGGATCTATCCAGAAACTCTACTCTCTATAAACTCCCACCAGGATTTACAGTTACACAGTTTACAAATAAAGACGGGAAAACAGAAGATATCATCGTATATAGTAATGATTGTAAAACCGCTACTAATGAAGATATAAAGTTACTTGATCTTGCTCTTGGTGAAGGTAATTATAGATTACTTCCAACAAAGCTTGCTAAAGCATATATCAAGAAAAAGGAGAGAGCTTTGGAAAAGGAAGAATTAGAAAAACCTTCTCCTGATAAAAATGATAGGATGATCAGATCTATCAAGGATTTCTTAAACGAACTCAAAAAGAATCCAGATATAGAAGTTACAGAATTTTGATATATGGGGGACTATGTCCCCCATTATCTTTTTTTTTTAATTTGAACACAATGTCATTGTTGTTTGAGCAATGAATAAGCCAGAGTCAAGGTTTGATATGACGTGATTAATAACACTCGTTCTGTATAGTTGATTCATACTCATTCCTCGTATAGGAGAATCAAATATAAGATTATATCGTGTCATTATATTCATCTTACCAATATCAAATCCAACACCCGATAGATCAACTCTTGTTATACGTTCTGATATTCTGGCAACGTATGTTTTTGATGTATATTTAGAACGGGTCTTATGTAACAAATCAGGAGTACTGATTCTTTCATATGCTTTTTTACCTGTTTCAAGTTCAGGGAACAGTTTAACCATTTCGGTTTTATCGACCGACATATCTTTTACATTTATAGAAGTTACTTCTTCAGAGTTAAGAACTCTTTCGATATCTGTTTCAGATACAACAGAGACATTTTCAGCCTTTGTGTTCATATGATAATCTATGCCACCGACTCTTCTCATACCACCCATATCAGATGAGTTCTTATAACTCTCTATATGAATTGGTAAAGGCTTCTCACCATTATTGACATCGGAATCACAGATATACAGTTTATCCATATCACCATAAACTTGTGCACCTTTTTCATATAAACCATATTTATTATCAAAGAATGACAAAGTTTCATTAATACTTAAATTGGGTATTAATACTTGATCATATTTTTCTTGGTTCTTTGTAGGCTGTATACTGTATTTGACAATACCTTGTTTTCTAAACAATGTTTCGATTACTGTTGTAATTGACATGTCTTTGAAAATAGATGAAGCTTTTCTTCTCATATAATGAATGAGTTCATTGTCATAACAGTATATTTCTATTGGAACCTTTCTGTCTATATTAAGATCTGATTTCTTTTTTATACCGTGATCATATTGATCCATTATAGATGTGGGAATATTCTTATTTTCAATATATCCCTTTAATGAAAAACTTAAACTCTTAGCACCAGTAACAGGTGTAGGAGATTTATTGTCTTGATCAGCCATTCTATAAACCATACCGGTCATATATAGTCTAACAAATATTTGATCTGGATATTGGGTTAACTTTTCCATTATACTTAAATCAGAATATAATCTGATTCGTATAATAGGAAATATGGCATTATCAAAATCATGTATTATTGTCATTGATACTATATCAGATGGAGATATGTTTATTGTAGCACCATCAGTACCTTTTGTCTGTAATACCAGACTTGGTCTATATAGTACGGAGAACTTATCCGTTGATCCAGCCATTCTATTTCACCTCCTGAAGGACAGCTTAATAATCGTCAACAATAATATGTTGATTTATTTATTTATACTTTAGAAAGGCAAGTGATTTACATGTTAGAACTTTTTCAGGAAGCATCTATTCCAAAGCTTTCAGAGACGGCTTTGTATATGAAGTTTAATGAAACATCAGATATCACAAATTGTATCAAATCAGAAATAACTCAGTCTAAAGAGACTATCGTTGCTCCAGAAACAATCAAGGAGATTCTGTCTTTGATCAGACTTAATGGTGATGCTATCGCCAAGAAATCCGTTGATGCATATCTCAATGGTGAAATTGTGATAATATTCAACAAAGCTACGTCAAAAATACCAGCAAGTTTACCTTTTATCGTTATGGGTTACAAAGGAACCCCTACTGCTTTTGTATTTGCTGATAAGGTCGTTAATAACATTACATCCGCTTCAGAATACACAAGCCTTATGGCAGTTATGGAAGCGGCATATCTCGCCCTTAAGTTAAACACCAACATGGATTCGTTCTTAATGAACGCACAGTTGATGTTAACTTTGTGTAACATCTATACTTTAATGGTAGTAGCTCCATTAGAGCAACGTTTGTACATGAAAGGTGATAATCTCAACAAGGCAATGATGTATGTTATCGTATATTTCTACAACATGTTCCGTGGTGATAACATGACTGTTGAAAATATACCATTTAAGAGACTCTTGAATGATAGAGTTGATCCTGGCATAGCAAACCAAATCATCGATGATGTTGTTTCTAATCCCGATAAATCATTTATGGGATTACTTAAACTCATATCAAAAATAAATCCTATCAGATACAAAGATCTTGATGCAATGTATCTGTCATACTTTACATCGACATGTGGTGTTTCTCTTATATTTGCACTTGAGAACATAGCATACTTATTCCTGCTTATTTCTTCAGCTTCATATAAGACCCAGATAACATCATATAGTCTCAATAAGACCGTAGCAATGCCATGTAAGAAAGCTGTGATGCTTCTTACAAGCGTGGGTTAATGAAGGGAGGCGTCTAAGAGATGCCAGAATCAAAAGATAATCAATTCGTGGTAGGTAAGATGGAAAAGACCTTGTCATCTCTGGTAACGTCCCAAAAACAAGAAACCACTATTGATAGCGAACCTGCAACAGGTTACAAAAGAGAGAATGTATTTAATGATACTTCTTTCAATAATAATACAATACATGAATATCCTCGACTGAATACACCCTATCAATCAAGACCAGTTCCTGGTGATGGTGGTCAAGCAATACAGCGTGCAAATAATACCATAACCCGTGGTGGTAAAATCATAAGTGCTCAACAGATAACTCCAAAGGCTCATACTCTGAGACCTTTGGATGTTATCCCAGCTGAAGGACAACCTTTGAAGGATGCGGATTTCTTTGTACCAAAAGAAGCACACTTCATCAGAGATGTCTCTCAGGGATTATCCGGAGAGAACAATACAACTTATGTGAATGAAGATGAAGCTGTTGAACGAAGAGGATATATAAACAACACGAAAGATCCAAAACAGGTTGCTGTATTCTCTGGATCTACAACAAACATCAATCCACATAATGATCCTCTTACAAAAGAATTATCAATGAATGGTGGATTATCACATTACTTGGAAGAGAAAGGTAGAGAAAAAGAACTTGGTAGTTTCATCAGACCACCAATATCTCCAATACATCCTTTCACTCGTCTCAATAGTAAAGATAATCCTCATACTGCAGATGAGGCTATTCTTAAAACATACAACAGAACCAAATTACCTGTTGCTGATATAGAATGGCGTAAAGGATTTCGTCATATATTCATCACAAGACCAGAATGCTATCTCATGTATAATGATGGTGGTACAATGGGATTATGTGATCAAGCATTTTATGATGAAGACTTTGCATCTGCTGTAACAAGAATGCCTCATATAATAAGACTCTTGTCTCCCTGGTATGTATCTGGTTCTTTTACTGATGATATTCTTGATTCTAACTGGAATTTTTTATTGTCCAACAGAGTACAGGGTATGAGTACAACACAGATGTCATTATCTATAAATGAAAGCATTAGTAAGAGCTTAGAAGGATTTACAGTAACTCCTGCAATGCATCTTGAAGGTCGTCAAGGTTCAACACTGGATTTAACTTTCAGAGATACAAAGACCCTTGAAGTATTTGAAACCGCAAGATTATGGATGTTATATATGTATAAACGTAAGAAGGGTATATTTATTCCACCTTATAATGGATATCAGAAAACCAATGCGTTTATGACAAACATACCTGAATCAGGAAGTCCCTTAACAGGCGTTCAGTATACAAGATATCATCCATATGATAGAGCTCTTGAATATTGTGCTTCATTGTATGATATCGTGACAAATGAATCAGGTACAAAGATACTGTATTGGTGTAAATATTATGGTATCTATCCTATTTCAGTTAATCCAAATTTGACCAATGACAACAATGGACCTATAACTGAAATGACAACCAATATAACTTTCAAGTATCATTATAAATTAGAGAATACCAACAAAGTTCTTGTTGAATTTAATCATGATGCTGGAATCACAGATGATGTTGGTTCAGTAAAGGTTGACAAGATAACAAATTCATTGCCATTTTTATTACGAGACGAATACGACGATCCTGTAATGCCTAAATATATTGGAGCATCAAGTATGTTTACTGGATCTCCTTATATAGTAATGGCAATGTCTCAACCTGATCCATTGAATAAATCAACAATGATAACTGTACCTAATTTGAGATTCGTTAATCTTAAAGATCTCGATCTTGATGGTAGAATCAATTTGGGTATTACGCATGTTGATATAGATCAACCGACAAAGAATGTCATTGGATATAAATAATACAGAAAGGAGTTGATATGAATGCCTATGAATAATGCCGTAGAAAAGGACATCACCGAAAATTTATATAAGGATGTCACTGGTACTGAATTAACCGTCACTAAAGACGCAATCAGAAATACCATTTCTGATATCCTTCATGAATATAATCTTAGTACAGATCTTAGTTTTATTGAGAAGATGGCAATGCTTAAAATGCCAGATACAAAGAATGGTGATAAACTTGATTTGTCTGAATTGCCTTCAGAACTGAGAGATGCTGCTTTTCTGCCTGTTAATACAATAGCAGATATAGCATTACGTCAAGACCTCGATCTGGTTATATCACAGATTCCTGAATGGTTTACTGCATTACAGATAACTCGTGATGCTATATGTGAATCTGATGTTGTTGACGGTAATATGGCTCGTGATATAAAGTTCAAGAGAACAAACTTATCCGAATCAGAACAAGAGACAATCGTATCAAAAATAGAAGAGGTTGAGGATAGATTGGAGTTGCATTCTATAATCAAAAACCATATCGTGTTCAACACTCTTGAATATGGTGAAGGTTATATTTATGCAATCCCATATGCCAAAGTATTCCAGGATCTGTATAAGTACAGATTATCAGCAGGAGATAAACAGAATTCTTTAACCGGAATGGATATGTCAGATACATCATCTGTTCTTAATGGTTTTGGATATGGTGAATCAGCCGTTGAAATATCTTTGAATGATACTATTGTAAATGATGCTGTTGACAGTCGTAATCGTAAGAAAGGAAAGTCCGGTGTATTTACAGAAGCTGAGATTATTGAGATAGATCCTCAATATCGTACAAAGATATTCAATGAAGATGGCTCTGAAAACAAAAAAGCTTCTGCTGAGCAAGATGCATTGGTTGATGATGTTCTCGAATATGTTTGTCATAATATCAGATATATCGAAAAGGACATTGCACTTCCAGTAATCGAAGAATCAGCATGTGATCTTCGTGCTGTGTATAATACAAAATATCATGATCATGATGGTTTTGTTCAAGAAGTTGATAACTTATTCAACAGAGTTATGAATGATTCTATCTATCAAGAAGATGGTGAGAATCCGGAGGAAAGTATCTCACATAACTTTGAAGACATTAAGGGAATCTATCTTAAGATATTACCTGCTACAAAACTTATTCCTATTCGTGTTGATAGAAACATTATAGGATATTACTACATATCAGATCTTACCCGTCCTGAGGAAACAGGTCAACGTCGTAACAGTGGTCTTACTGGTTATACACTTAGATCACCCTCAGTTGGATATGATACATTCTCACCAGACAGAATGTTCTGTGAGAAACTTGCATCAAAGATTATCAATAACTTCAACATGAAGTTTATGAAGGATAATCTCGCACTGCATGCTCAGATAGTTTCTATCCTTCAGGCTCATAAATTTAATGACGCTATGATGCGTTTTATTTTTATTCCTGCAGAACATGTCATCCAATGTTCTATCAATAAAGATGGTATAGGTAAAGGACATTCTATGCTTGAACCAGGATTGGTAACTGCAAGAATGTATATGTTCCTCAAATTATATTCTATTTTATATCAGATCAATAATTCACAGGTTCGTGTATATAACCTTAGAATGTCTGGTCTTGATACAGACTATCAGAAAATGGTTAATGACACCATTCGTAAGTTTGCTGCACGTAGAGTTACTGTAAATGATATCTTCAATTACAGATCATCTATGACAAAAGTCAGTGGTGGCTCTGAATTGATTATGCCGATGGGTGCTGGCGATATAGCTCCTATTACATTTGATACAATACCTGCGGCCGAAGCTCCAATAAACAATGATTTACTGGAGCAACTCAAGAATGAATCTATCAATTCAACTCCTGTTCCTTCATTGATGGTTCAAGGAGGAAATGAATCTCAGATAGAGTTTGCCAAGGAAACTGAATTGGCTAACACTCGTTTCAATACAATGATATCTTCATTCAAGATGGACTTCAATCATGATATAACCAAGCTTTATCGTAAGATACTCAGATGGGAAACAGATATTGATCCTGAAATAATAAGAGATCTTAAGTATGTATTAAGAATGCCAACTGCTAAAACATTGAATGTTACAGTTGATATGATTAATAACTATAATTCTCTTCTTGAGGTTCTTATGGATACATTCCTTAAGGATGATGAAAAAGAACAAGATGACAAACCAACAGAAACAGCTCGTCAGTTCAAGAAGCTTGTACTTCATGAATATATTCCACAAATCGATATTGATCACTTTGAACAGCTTGCTGCTGATGCTCGTACTAAAGCAAATGAAATCAGAATGGAGCAGACTGGTAGAGGCGAAAATATTATTGATTCTGGTCTTGAGGAAGGTATGGAAGAAGAAGGAGGCGAATTTTAATGGCATATAATGACGACAGAGATCCATATGATGTTGAATATGATGCAAGACTCAATCCGTCTGAAAGATACGAGATGGAAAGTGATTACTCATATATGGGATCATTAGATCATTTTAGATATGGAACATCAGATGATGATTAAGGAGTGATATAATGAAACTTGAAAAAACTACAACGGGTCTCATTATACATAATCCAGATGATATAACCAAGAGAAAGATACTTCAATATTTTTCTCTTGTTAATCCAGTAAGAGAATTTTTTATCTATTCTGGTAATGATACATCCAAACGACCTATATTCGGAAGAGAACATGATGTCGTTTACATATCATCTGGATTTCTTAATCTGAATGATCAATATATTCAAAGACTGCCTCGTCCATCAGTTATACAACCAATAACTCCTAAGAGAATAACTCTCACTATGAACAGACAACCTCGTTCAAAGTTACAGGAAGACTGTATAAATATGATGATCGATCCATCTCGTAAAACGAATAAAATCACTATTGAACTAAAACCCGGCGTAGGCAAAACGTTCATTGCAACATATGCGATCTCAAAATTGCAATTGAAACCATTAATTGTTGCACCAACAACTCTTTTGAAGAATCAGTGGTGTGATGAATTCAGAGATGTTGGTATTCCAAGATCTAATATAGCTACCGACATATACGATGCTCCAAATAAGGATGTATGTGTTGTTACTATATCTTCTATTGAGAATGCTTTACGTGATGACTGGGAAGGATTGATGGATGTTGTTCGTAGAGCAGCATTTGGTATCAAGGTAGTTGACGAAGCACATCTTCATCTAAAGGGAAATCTTAAGTTTGATGCAATATGTAATATACCAAACAACTGGTATCTTTCAGCAACTCTTGGTCGTTCTGATTATCAAGAAGACAATATTCTCAATAGGGCATTGTCCGATGCATCAAGATTCATAGGCAATCCTAAATATGAAGAATATCAAAAGCAATATGTAAATGTCTTCTTCCAGGATATATACTATTATCCATCGACTAAGTTATGCATGGAACATTTCCGTTATGGTAGTAAGGGTCTCATTAAAGCTACCTACTACCGAATGTTAATGGAATACAAACAAGGTATACCATTCTTAAACAATCTCATTTATATGATGAAAGTTGCAAAGAAGACTACGACATATGATGGAAAGATACTTCTTCTTGTACCATTGATATCCATAATAGAAAGAGTTATGGAAATGATGAAACGAGATCCTTTCTTCTCACAATATTCTTTTGCTGGTGTTGATGGTAGTATGCCATTGGCTGTACGTAAACAAGCAATGGAATCAGATTTCATATTATCAACATCATTGTCAATGGGTACTGGTGTAGATGTTAAGAATCTTGCAGCTGTTATAAACTTTGATCAATATTCATCTCCTATAATAGGTGAACAGATATTCGGACGTTTACGTGATAGAGGTAAAGAGACCTGGTATTTTGATATAACCGATCACGTACGTCAAGCAAGAATGTTTGAATCATGGGGACGTAAAAGACATTCACTTATTCCATATTATCCGGGAGCTCATGATAATATCAAACAGCTTCCAAATATAAAGTGCTAATTCTTTCTTTCTATTTTAAATTCCTCCTTATAACTGCGAGTGGGCCAAACGGCCCACTCAATGTTATATCTATTATTTTGATGCTTCATATAAATATTATTAATATGAATAAAGAATAGAAACGAAATCTTTATCAACGTTTCACATCACATCTTTATTCGGAAAGGAACAAATTATGCGACAGTTTATTGAGTTCGCTGAGTCTGTTAAGGCTCTGGCAGCAACAACCACAAACCTCACACCCGAACAGGTCAATGCACTCTCTGTGCTCGACCCCGAGTTCAAAGAGAACGCGGAGAAACTGTATAATGTTTTCTCGGTTCTGTTCACAACACCTATTGTCGAGGAAACAGAAACAGCTGAAATATTTGCTGAGACAGAATCAGGCCCTGAACCAACCAAGAAGACAGCTAAGAAGAAGACATCCAAAAAGAAGAGAACTCCCAAGCAGAAAGAATATGAGATCCCCGAGGGATTCTATAGACATCCTGTCTATGAAGAAATCTCGGCCAATAAAGAGGGGACTGTATTGGCATCTGGAAAACCGGTTTCCCTATGTTATTCAACCGGATACCCACAATTTAACAGTCGAGGAAAAAGACTCATGGTCTCTAGGATGGTATATGAATGCTGCACAGGGGCTGTAATTCCTAAGGGACTGTTTGTCAATTACAAGAATAACGTCAAATCTGATGTTAGATTTGAAAATTTGACGATTTCGAAGAAACACGTAAATGGTGCTAGACTCGAAGAATATACCGTTGTTGAGGTTTCTGAGAAAATAGTTGAATACACCCAGGCTGGACTTCCCATGTATAAAATACCTGGCAAGATCGCGAGCGAAGTCAACGTATCAGTACACGGAGTTCAATCGATCTTATCCGGAAACTATTCCGCAATATCCGGAAAATACTTTTATGTAGGACCGGAAAAGAAAATAGTTGTAGTAAAACAGCAGCCGGAAACAAACCAGAAGCCTATCGTAGATCCTTGTCAGGCTGTACTGGAAAAGGGTCTTAAAGAAGGAATCGAAGCATTCGATACAAAATTCCTCTCGGGAGAGAAGATAACAAACGGAGACCTCATTGTACCGATCGTAAGATTTATGTATAACGACGACGGTTCTATGACTTCCTCTGCCACTATAAAGGATAAAATCCGTTCCGAATACGGTTCGGATATAATGCCGTCAGATAAATTGATCAATGATGTTAAAGAGAAACGTCTCGGCAAGGCAGTTATAGAAGCTGCTCTTAAGAAGTAATCATCTATATACACGGCCCCGTAATGGGGCCGTAATTTTTTGATAAGAGGTGTTTATTATATGGAAGATATAATTAGAATAAAGCAAAGAGCTTTTGAAGAAATGATACTCTATAAATATATTCTGGAAGATACACAGGATACTATGAACGTGTTAGGTATTACTAAGATGGAATCACCTAAAGAGTATCCATGGAATCTTTTAGGAGAAATAGTATATTTACCCGATATGATAAAGGAATATGGATCGTATTCTTTATTATCAAATAAAAAACTCATAGAGGTTTTCCTTGATAAATGGATCAGTATGCTTTTTGGAGAACTTCCTTGTGACTTCGATCCATCAAACTATATCTACAAACATAATAGAGACATATATATTTTGCTACAGAGATATCATAACAATGAAAAACTTACTGTTATTGGTAACCAGGTGAATTTATCAAAAGAGAGAACTCGACAGATAATTTCAAAGCTTCTTCGTGAAATGCGTCGGGTTAGAGCATTTAACCAACATGGTATGATAATATCATCAAGGACAATTATTAAAAGAATACTACCATTATTCTTTCAACAACGTATTGATCAATTAAATTTTCTTGCAAATCCAATTCCTCAAGAATATATGCCATATCATAAATACAATGGTAACTTTTGCTTTTTCTGTATATGCTTATTAGATAAAAAATTCAGAGACTTCTACTTTGGAGATATACCTGATTATGATATCCACAGGATTACTGCACAGGAGTCGCATGTTCCGGGAGATGATCCACGAGATGAGTATGGCTTTTATGAAGAAACGGCTGTAGTCGACATTGAACATAACGCAATAAGAATATCAATAAATCATGATTAATTGTAACGGCCCCTTGATGGGGCCGTATTTTTTTTAATATAAACCGAAGAATCCTCCACCACCGATACCATTATTACCATACGTATCAAAACCATTGGCAACATTATTTACTTCTCGGAAGAAGGATAAATTAGCAGCGGTAGCATGTGCTACAGGAGCTTGTTGTAATTGACCATACTGTTGATACTGATTGTGTTTGTAACCATAATCATCATATCCACCGGGATTAGAATATTCATCTCTCAATTGAGATGTTATATCCGATAACAGTTGTGCTTCATAAGAGTCAGTTAATAATCCAGCAGTATTATCAACACGATCTTCTATTACAGATTGAACATAATCATGCATTATCTCAGGAGCTTTTGAGTAGCTGCATAGATTTTTGTCAACGCCAAATCTGCCAAGATCAAAACCATACTTGAGAATATACAATGTATGCAAATAAGCCATAACCATATCATCGTGTTCACCAGAAGCAGCAGCCATCTTACCATTCTTCTGTTGTACAAGGTTACATATATCCTTTACCAAGAATTTGGTATTTATCAGATGACGATATTCATGAGTAGTTTCTCTCAGGATATTGAACATCATTCTTCTAACCTTATCACCAACAGTTGTTCCATAATAACGTTTAGCATGTGCTCTTTGTTTCATCTTTATTTCTGTTGGTGTATTTGGATTAGTAACATTCTTTGTTATTTCAGTAGCACGAGGATCATGATAGAATCTGTTTTCGAGCTGAGATTCTTGAACAAAGTCAATTATATCAACACCTGTCATATTAGACTCAATACAGAACAATGCTTTCGGTAACATCTTAGCCAACATTGTTACGACTCTCATCAAATCTAATCCACCCATTAATGGTGATAATAATTCACCAACAACTTCAAGTGTATATGGATTTAAAATACATATTGCAGTATTATCCCCATCCTTACCAGTTGCACAGTCTATACCAATGAAGTACGGAATGGTCATATCAAAGTAAGGTGTTGATGAGTTCAGATCAGGTACCTTTATATTATGCTTATAAACATACAGATGATATTTGTTCATTAAGAATATATCATAGTCAGGTTCTCTAATATTATTCTGAATGAAGTCAAGATCTTCTTGTCTGAAGAATGCTCCTTCTCCACCACGGAATCTTTGTAACAACACACCACGACGATATTCTCCGAGTGTTCCTTTTTTAAGAGCTTCAGTATATTGCTCTCTAAGATACTGTCCATCCTTACGTAATTGAACGTGGTTGAACTCAATGTAGAGCATAGTTACGGCAACTCTATCTTGATCCGGATCATCTGGTTTAGGAACGGACTTCATATGAGCAATTTGTTCAGGTGTATAGTCATAGAACTCTTCTTTGAACACAGGCATGTTATCCAAAATAGCTTGCCATTCTTTTCCTTCATTTGTTTCCAAATCTCCAGGAGTTGAAGCATACATCATACAAGCACGTATACCCATTTCACGAGCAGTAATTCTAGCTTGAACGATTGTAGGGTTAGCACCATCGAGAACGGCTTTCATGAAAGGTATGAACTCACACTCATCAGCAAACCATGTAAACAGAGAGTATCCACGAGTTTTATCAGGAGCATCTACTTCTGACTTGGCTGCTGAAAGAACTGCAATATTTACCTTGTGTGCGTCATACTTGAGTGATTGCAATCCTGGTGGTTTCTTATCCTTAGCCCAAGGATTCATATACTTAGGAAGTGCCATGACATAATCACGAAGAATACCAACGTTATCGGTACAACGTGATTCCTTTGTATGCATGTATGGAATATCACAATTTCGATATTCGAATAACAAAGCATATGCCATTATACCAGTAATGACAGTTGTCTTATATGTTTGACGAGGTTGTACTAACTCAAAATCAATACTATTCAACCAACACCAGATAGCAGCACATCCAGCTCGATGTAAATAAAGAGGTAACGTACCAGCACCACGAACAGGAACTCGTAATACTTCTCTAAAAAAGAACCATGGATTCTGTTTACATTCACCAAGAATCTTTCCTATGTCCTCAGCGGATATATTTGGATTATATGGATCTATATCTTGAACTTTTAAATCAGGTCTTCGTACTTCCAACATGAAATACCAATTCTTTATTCCAAGTTCTTTTAATTCTTTTGCTGTTAACAAAAAAGATTTATTCTTCGTTCCAAAATCGTAATATCTTGGTCGTCCTCTATAGTCATCTATTCGGACAATATTAGACATTAAAATATCTCCTTTCTAAAAAATAATAAGAGTATACCGGGGCATATAGCCCCGGAACACCCTATACAGTTTCGTTACATTAGTTATACTGTTTTCTCTGCTGTAATACGGGCAGAAGTTCTGTGAACTTAGTGAAGAGATAGTTAATATACTCTTGACCTAAACCCATAAAGGTATTGGTTTTACTCATCTGATCAAGGAAGTCTACCATGTCGATCGATCCTTGCTTATAAGCAGCATACTGTAAATAGTATGAATGCATAATAAGCATATAGTGGAGATCCGGTATAGATATCGTAACATCCACATTTCCAATCTTAACGTCATGAAGTTCATCGATATTACCGATGGTATCATACCAATAAACATCAGTCTTGAGTTTAGTACCTAACAACTTCAGAATGTTCTTCAGATTATCAAGTTGTGGGAATTGATTGTATTTTGTCGTATCAATTCCGATACCATTCAACTGGCTCATGAGCATTGAGTTATCCTCATACTGTGAACCACGATAGTATGTTGAAATCTTAGCAAATGCTTTAACTCCCATTCCCGCAAGGAAGTTATAAGTATCATATTCACCGTACTTGATGGGGTTATCTGAATACGGTATAAGATTCTTATTGTAACGACGTGTTTTAACAGGCTGATCGTAGAGAGTTGTTCTACCTGTTGCAACAGTTGACATAGCCTTTGATGGTTCCTGTTTGAGTACCCATGTGTACTGGTAACCTACCGGATACTCACCATCAAGTTCTACCCATCTGTGACGAAGTTTTGCTTCGATCTTATAATACTTCATAATGTCAGGCCATTTCTCATAGCTTTCAATTAATGAATCACGAACACACTTTTCATTCAGAGGTTGGATCTGAATATAGAATCCGTTTCTAATAAGATCAGCGTATGTTTCTTCAGGAGCTTCATTATAGACACGCTTTAATTCTTCACCCTGTTCGGGATTGAATGTTGATACAAATTCAATTGCAAGATTCATAATAGATTCATGTGATTCTTTGTTCTTATCCATTTCAAGGATATGATCCCACATTCTTTCCATCATGAAAGTCATTGATGATTCATATGTTGCAAATGCAATGATTCTATTAGGAACCGCAAGAGCATTGCATAACATATCAATCGGTCTGCCATCCTTAGTACGAGGCATCAGCTGCCACGGAATTATCTGTGCTATAACAGACTTGTTTCCATAACGTCCAACAACCTTCTGTCCTACATGAATATCCTTAGGCTGAAGTATTGTGAACTTTATTACCGTATCAACAATATCTTCCTTGGTTACCCATTTAGATGTATTAAGGTACTTCTCTGCCTGATGGTATATATCAAGTAATGATGTATCATCCTGATATGGATCAACAACAATAGTTGAGATGAATGCATATATATCAGAATACCAGTCACGTATCTGACCAAGATAATAGTTGTACTGATCATTATCAACATCGACATTTGAATATATGTCCATATCAACAACGATACCATGTGAGCAGTAATTTGTATCGTTTATGTGAGGTATTAAAGCCTCGGATGCAGAAGATAGATAAGAATTTTCTCTGATAGAACAGAGTATATCATTCTGAATTTCTTCTCCAACATTTGGGAATGGTTTATACAGCTGATCATTACCATACTTATTCAACAAGAATGAACTCTGTTTGATGTTAACAGTAACGATATCAACCATGTCATATGCCAAAGCTTCAGCTGCTCTGTCTGAGATAACAAGAGCATCTTCTGTAAGCTCAGGCTTAACAGTATATACCATACGAAGATTTCTTCCTGCACAGTAATTATCATTTACATATGAGGATGATTGTGCTATCGTTGTTCCTTTTGGTAAAATGTCTCCATCATTAAACTTACCATGAATAGCATTATTCATACGGAAACCATACTTCTCAACAAGGTGATGTGCAGGTTTAACGATCTCACAAGAATATTTTCCTGTACGGAGATTCTTGAAGATGTAAGCGACTGGAGACACAGCCGAATCCTTGAACTTTCTGAATGTCTTTACCAGCTTATAGTCATCCTTGGCTTTTATATTCCAAGATGATCTATCACCGAACTCATTCTCAGCACCTGTGAATACACGTGCGAATTCAGGATTACGAAGAACAACTCTTTGTGATGTATGACGCGTGCCCATAACACCACGAACTGTAGATATCTTGTCTGGGAACACCATTGCTGATGCACCAAACAAAGACATTGGTGATACTTCTTTAGCTCTTTTTTCGATTTCAGAAGCATTGTTCATCGTACCACGACGACGACGTATTTTGTTGTTTACAGTGTTAATCTCTTTCTGTTCCATGCCTTATCACTCCTATGTTTTAGATTTTAACAAGATTTCCTCCTTTCGGAAGAATTATATATGTTCATATTTTAGATAAAACCTCTCTCACATATTTTGCACATGGAGAGTCTTCTGCTTTCTTATTGTTAAAATCAGACATAGCAAATGATATGATAAGATACACACCGAGTATCAGTATGATATCATTCTTGAGAACCATGTTGTTTACAAGTCTCATCATAAGATTTACAACATCCAACTTAGGAGCATCCTCGGATGTATTATAGTATTTATAAACAGCGGATATATCCGGATTGAATAATACATCCTCACACTTTGAAGCATACTTCTCGGGATTTGTTTTATTCGTTTTGATATAATCTTTCCAATCCTTAAGAGTTATATTTTCAACAATATACTCAATGATTGGTGTGTAGTTAGAAAATATATTCAAACGAATAATGTCTATCTGGTCAAGATACTTGAATAACATGAAATACAAGAAAAGATCGTCATGAAACTTTTCAACATTTTTGGGATCTTGCTTAAGAAGGATCACCAATGCGTTTGCCGGGCCATAAGTCTCTTCAATGAGAGATAATGGCATTCTTTTTGTAATCTCTATATATTCCGCAGCCAACTGATTGATCATGAACAGTTCTTTCGTTTCTTTCATTTCGTTTGAATCATTGGGAACGAAAGCATCAGTTGGTGATGTTACGAGCTCAATATCACTGAGAGCATTTCGGAATTCCTGGTCAAACATTTCTCTTGTAATAATATCACTCTTTTTATGATTAAGCATAATCATTGTGTGGTAAAATATATTACAAGCAGCTATGTTAGCCTTATGAGTATTAAATCTTCCTACGAACTCTTCAAGCATTTTATTTGGGATAGTTATCATCCTATAAACCTCCTACATATGGAAGCCTATGTTGTTCTCAAATAATATTGGTCTCGTAAGGCACAATAGTTATCAATAACATAGGGCCATCCATTATTTTGTATATACCAGCAAATGTATTCATTTAACTGGGAAAAACCTGACATATTATCATTCATTCAACTCACCTCACATTTTAGATGTATTAGGTAAGTTCATCTATGATATCTTCGAACGGTGTTCCGGCGTACATCGCAGGATCTCCAGCATATCCACCCATATTATTTGTCTGAGGTGGTGGCTGCTGATTTGCATAACGTTGCATTGCATTATTACGACGAGCCTCAGCTTGACGCATCTGCAATTCCTGTTGTCTGTTTGCTTCTTCAATCTGCTTAATTCGAATGTCTCGAAGGCGATGCACGAATGGAAGCGGCATTCGTGCAAGCATCTCCATAGGGATTAGTTTGTTAAACATTAATCCCATCTCAACGATTTCTAATCCATCTCGATTAAGTTTATCTGAGTATTGCTGAGCCTTCGAGATACCTGGAAAAGCAACGATGTTCCTATATCAGTGATCGGTATAAAGTCCTCATGTCTACCGCATGAAGGGCAGTTTATATTCTCAACACGGAATGAAATAGGAGAAACTGTTTCTCTTGTTTTCTCGATCAGCTTGAGAAGTATACCGGAATCATATGAATCAAGAGACTTTGTGATTATCTCTTCGATCTGTTCCCAGTTAGTGAAACGATATTCCTTGTTCTTTCCTGTCTTAGGATCAGGACGAACGATTGTCATTGCAGAAACGAACAATGCGTTTGCAGAAAGATAATCGAACTGAGCCATTGATACATCATTCGGATCAAGTTCTGTCATGTTTCCGTCAGGACGGAATCTCTTATAAAGGTCATTGATAAGAGGAAGCTTCTTTGTAACGAAATCGTATGCAGAAGGTTCATTAAGCTCTGCAATGATTCCAGTGTGAGGAAGCTTGAAACGTCTTCTACGACCATTTACCTTTTCCCAGATCTTAACCGCATCAGGACCGACAGATGCGTCATAAGAAGGAACATACCAGTCAGGTACATGCTCTTCATCAATATGAAGAATGCTGCGAGGATGATAATTGATCTTGATCTGCTTCTTACAGTTAGGATTTCCACATGTGATAGAGAGTGTCTCTTCATCATCAGCTGTAGCAACGAGAAGACCCCACATAAGAAGTTCACGATCCTGATACTTTGTCTTCTTCATGAAGTCTTCAAGATCCTTGAATTCTCCGATAGAAGGACTCTTAAGGTGTTCATAGATTACAGACCACTTCTTGAGTTCGTTATCAGAACCATTCTGTGATGCAGGTGCTGTGAGCTTGATAAAGTCAAACCAGTTGATGGATCTCATTACACAACGATATCCTGACAGAGGAAGTGTTATAGGCGTATCATTTATACCAGAATCATAGACACTGATGATACCTTCCTGATCTGAGTTCTCAACGATAGTTGTTGAAAGCAGCTCATCTTCAGTGACTTCCTTAACGAAGATATTTACTTCATTGGATTCAACTGTTTCAGGAATAATAGATTCGTCAACCTTAACAGTTACATTTGCACCCTTCTCAACATTAATATTGATCTTAGGTGTTTCCTGTTTCACATTGTTTGTTATAGTGGTTTCGGGAACAGTATTTGTGTTGTTTGCTGCAGGAGCCTCTGTATCAACAACAACACCATTCTGAATATTATGAATAGCCAGAGTTCCGTTAGGCATTACCCAGTTCCTAAGAATTGTTTCTTCGAACTCCCTGGTGATCTTTTCACCATTCTTGTGATAGATATCAATGAGTTCACCCATGACAGCCATCTTTCCAAGAGTACCAAGCTTAGGATCAGGTAATTCATTGATACCACCGGAGATAAGCTTATACTTAGCAACAACTCTGTTTACCATAGCTGATACAATATTGAGTTTATCAGACTGATATGATACAGCTGTATCATTATACTTCATATCATGTTCATCGGGTGGCATGAAAGGTGTTGCAGCTTTCTTGATCTCCTTCTGTCTACGTAATTCTTCACCAGCAGCAATACGAGCATCCTTATCATGTGCTTCCTCAGCAGCGATCTCATCATCAAGATCGTTATCACCATAGATATCCTCATCAGGAATCATAGGAGGAGCAACTTCAACAGGTTCTATAGGTGCCGGTTCATCAGACGATTCATTGAAAGTAATAGGCTCAACTTCTTCTTCGATTACACTGGGCTTGTCTTCAGGAATGGGAGTTCCATCCTTAGCAGCCTTAGTACGATTCAGAAGTCTTTCCAATGCATCATCATTTTTATTATTGGCCATAGTATTTCTCCTTTACTAAGATTTTATATTTGCAATATGCAAATAAATCATACATGTAAAATTTAAAAATTATACATATATCATTTATATGCATATGACAGAATTATACTAATTTAAAAAAAAGGTTGGTGATATAATGAATGAAAAACTTATGTGGTTTAACCAAGACATCCAATTTATGTTTCATTCAAATATCGTTGAATATGATATGAGAGCAATGTCAGTATCTATATCAGAAAAATATGGATTACTTGATGAAGAAACAATAAGGGTGTTAAAGTTATTACCAAAAGAACAAAGAACGAAAAGAGTGGGTCTATTACAGAAAGACGATAAAAACTACTCAGAGCGTCTAATACAATGTGAGCTTGAAACCAGAAGAAAATTCCTGGAAACAAATGGTTTAGACAAAACCAATGTTATATCTCTCCATTCAGATGCATGCATATTCAATTCTAAAAAGAAAGTAATTAACAATATTGAAGGTATTGAATTTAAACATGCTAACACATGGACTGCATATATGATATATAAAGGAATCGAAATGTTCTATGCAGATGGAGTTATTACATACAAAGGCATACCAAAAGAGATGTTAAATAAACATACTCTTGGTATTCATAAGTACCTGTGTACTGTATTTGATAAAGTCGAAAACTATGATCCTGAGATTCTGGATTTCTTATCAAAGTTCCAACGTAGATATCTTCAGGATAAGTTACAAGATTTCTTTTACATTCCATTCGGTAGAATGGGTGATTATAAAATGAGCAATCTTGGACTACTGTCATTTGTGGCGAAAGTTGTATTAGAAGAAATGAAGGGATGGTAACATGGAAGAATATTATTTCAAGTTTGAATTCTCTTCTGTACATTGCAAATCAAAAAGTATAAATTATTATGTACTGGCTAAAAATATGGATGACTTGAAATTATTCTTATCACAGCACGGATTCAATAATGTACCGCCTGAAGCAATCAAGTTAATTCCTAGGAATAAAACCGGTAAGTATGATGAAAATTGTGTGCTCGAACCTTATAGGTTTAAATCAAATTCATCATCAGAAATATTTACAGTGATGACATGCTGGCGATACATAGACGAAGCTGTATCAAAAGTAGCATCTGATCTATCACAGTATATGTTATTTGGTGAAGCAATTGTACGAAGAGATATCGAAATATTCAAAACAATCGGAGATCTTATACAAAATTTGGGTGTAGCACATGTTATAGATTTCTCATTGTGTGATGTCGATGATACGAATGACTCAATCTTGAGTAGTAGAGAAATTCGTGATATGCATAAAAAATATTGTCAACGTGTAGGAGCACCAACAGAAGATACAGATGTTGTTCTTACATATGAACGATTATTTGAATCAGTTGATAATGAGTATGATGACGTACTACCTATAACAATTGAATGTTACATCAGTAACTTTACAGAAATGATGATGGACGTATTCGAATAGGAGGTTATATAAAATGGCGAAAAAAGAAGTGACACCAGTAGAACTTGTTGAATCTCATAAACCCAAAAACTTCAAGTTCAAGTATATCTTTACGGATGAATCATTATTAAAAGAATTGATGGAGAGCGATTTCGATATAGGAACACTTGACACAATATGTGATGATGCTCTTGTTGAAGCAGCACTTGGTGCTGAGTTTACAATGTATGAAAGAGATATCGTCGGTAAAGCAAAGAATCCGACAATAATGGATGATGGAATAATCATCTCAAAGAAAATGGTTACGAAAGCCGATAAGAAATTATTGGGTGTCTATATAGGATTCTTTGATTATAATACAAAACATGTCGCAATCAAATTACATTATGAGAGATTCGACATAATAGAAATATTCAATTTAATATAAAATAAGATGCGGGGGCTAAATGCCCCCACACCTTTATTTTTTTTTATAATGGGTTAGCACCTGTAGCATACGGATTTCCAATATCTGTGTAGTTATTGAAAGTCTCGTCGTTATAGATCTTAGAGTGATCCTCAGGTGTAACTGCATGAGGAGTCGGTGAATTACGAACAACAGCGTCAGTATTTGCATACATAACAGGAGCATTACCAAGACCTGTCTGAACAGAGTCGAGGTTAGGTCTCTTACCACCGTTGAAGATAGCAGTGTTGATGTCACCGTAAGGAGCTTCCTGAGCAAGATCGAAGAATGCATCACCAGCACCAGGATTGTAGTTAAGTGAGTTACCGAATACAGCGAACTGCTTAACGTATCTGGTAGCGATATCGTTTACATATGCAGACTGTACGTACTGACAGTTGTATGTAAGCTGGAGGTTCTGGATCTGTGACTGACCTGTGTTGTTTGAATTGAATATGTCATTACCAACCTTTGCAGAAGGTACACAGCCGAGTGCCATTGTAGCAGCTTCAACACGAGCACCTGATCTGTCAAGAGCGATGATAAGGAACTCAGCAACTTCCCAAGCCGGAGAAGGATCAAGAGCTACACCTGAAGCAGATGCAAGAGCATTACCGCCAGTAACAGGTGAGAAGATTCTCTGAGGTGTCTGGTCTTCAGCAACTGAACCAGCTACGAGACCATGGTAAGTTGTAAGGCCTGTGATAGGATCTGCAATACCGTCGATCCACATATTATGGAAGTTTGCAACAGGACGACCTACCATTTCAGGAACCTGGATGGTGAGAGTCTGACCAGACTGTGCATTCTGAGTTGTAGGGATAGAAATGCTTCTACCCGCAAAACCACCCTGGAGAGTAGCAGGAGCGAGAGAAGCATCTCCAATGTTACAAGTGATGCCAGTATTGTAATACTCAACGATCTTCTTGTAAGTACCGAACTCATTCTTCGGATCATATGCGTTATTCTCATCACCACCGAAGTAGTGCATGAGGAAGTAAGGACCACGATACATTACGCAGAGTACGCGGTTGGTAGTGAGAGGATTAAGACTTCTGAGGGTATGCACGTCAGGTGTGAGACCACCATACATACCTGTGTACTGTGAAAGGTCACCGTTGTATTCACGGATGCCTGTCTGTAAACTGATAGCCATAAATTATATCTCCTTTCCTACCATTATTCAGAGTCTGTACGTCTCTGTACGTTTACGATGATCGGAACTCTGAGTATGAGACCACGGAATGTAACGTTGCAGTAGCAAACTACGATCTCACCACCATCGAGAGGATTGATGTCTCTCTGGAATGTGATATCAAGAGCCTGTACAAGATTACCTACCCAGTTTGTGAACAGGTTATCAACGTCATCCTTAAGAGTCTTGAGAACGCCGTCATCATTATACTCAAGCAGATAAGAATCGATCTTGTTCTGGAGGAGATATACGAGCTGAGAAAGTGTTCTCATGTTGTTCTCCTGGATCAGATCTGAAGTATCGCCTTCTCTGTAGAGTGTGCGCTGTGACTTTCTCTGGAGGTTTCCATTAACATCCATGATCCAAGCGTTACCACCTGAATTGTAGAGAAGTTCTCTCTCTTCCCAGTCAGTAGTATCGATATCCGGGAAGAATGAGATATACTGATCAGGAGCGATGTTAGTGTACTTACCTGTGAAAGGCTTATTGACTGTAAAGCGCTTCATGTGTCCGATCATGTTATCGACGAGCGCCTTAGTATATGTGTATGCAATGCCATCAGCAGATGATACATAACCACCGATATCCCAAGAAGCATTCGGGTTAGAGAACTTCTTAGAGAATGTCTGGTTAATAAGCATAGCTGTATTAGCATCAGTAACACCAGAGTCAAGATGGAGTGAGAGACCAGAACCAGGTCCGATAGGTCTCTTATCCTCAGGAATACCCTGATAGCAACGACGGATCATGAGATCATACATTGCCTGCTTAACGTCTATATCAGTAAAGTCCTTGATATTTGAAATCAAGTCATTGTTAAGAAGGATTGCCTCCTTCTCATCGTCTGTATAGATTGTTGAAGCATTTATGATATCGATTGGCTTGTAAACCATGTAAGGAAGAATGGTCTGACCAACGATAGTATTCGTACCACCGTCGAAGAGGTACTTAGCAGGACATCTTGTGGTTGAGTTGATACGAGGATCTTTCTCACCCTTATATGCCTGAACGAGGAGTTCGGAATAACGCCACTTGAATTCGATATCAGAGATATCATCATCGAAGAAGCCAGCATAACCGTTCTCGATCGGAATACCACCCATCTCAGTATTCGGGTTTACACCGTAATTCTGTGAGTAGTAGTTAGCAGGAATCTCAGTAGGATCCATACCATAACGGTAGATAGAACCCTGAGTACCAGCGATAGTATAACGCTTGATCATTGTAGGATCAGCATTAGCAGGATTGATCTCAACAGCTATATCTGATTCAGTGATCTTGATTGTAAGACCAGATGCAGTACCATTGGTATATACATCAGTAACTGTAGTACCCCAACCATCAGCACTTGTGATGAGATTATATTCATATCCGTTTTCAGTATAAACTGTTTTGATAGTGTCACCCCAACCGGTTGCTGATTTAACGAGAGTGTATACATAAGGATCGCCTGCAGTATCAGTACCAGTTCTTGTGTAATACCTGTTCTCTTCGAAAGGAGGTACATAAACAGGTTCTGTCTGAGTACCAGTATTCTCAATTGTTATACCTTCGCTGTATGCCTTGGAACGAGAATAGAATGTATTCACAGCAAATTCCGGTTCATAGTGAGGAGCAGCTTCAGGATCTGTCTCAGTGTTTACGATCTCAACATGAATATACTTATCATATGGAGTTGTTGCATATTCACCGGGAACGATCTTAGTTGATGAAGCATCTGAAGATTCGAAAGCAACTTCAACATTCTTCATATCCTTCTTATCCCCTGTATCCGGAATAGGAGTTACAGCAGTAACTTTGAATGAAGTTTCGGGATAAGCAGCAAGAGTAACGATATCATTTACTGCATAAGGACCTGTACTCTTAGGAGCTGCAGCAGTATCAGTAGAAGCACCGCCGTTTATCTTCCATGTCACATCGAAACCTGTTTCACTAGAGCTGTCATCAGAATCCTGATAGAGCATGAGATCGTATGAAGTTCCAACGATTGGCTTAGTAACAGCGAATGATGTAGGACAGATACCTACATAGAATGGTGTATTAGTCTGAGTAACTACCTCTGTTCTATCTTCAACACCCTTGTAGCCGTTTACATATACCTTACCACAATTTGTGGTGTCTGTTGTGTCGATATTGATATATGTTGTACCAGGAGTCTTGTAGAACTCATCAGTTTCAGATGTAGCAAAAGAAGTGATCTTAGATGAAGGATATGCAAGCATTGGATAGATTTCTTTCTTGGTTGTATATACAACAGAATTATCAGAATCTATTGTTGGAGTACCAGTAGTTGAAGCATCCTTATCAGCATAAGCAATCTTCGCAATGAAGAAATTGTTGAGCTTATTAACAGGATCAACTGATACCTTATTTTCAACAAGAATGAAATCAGGCTGGTATTCAATGTATGTCACATCTCCATCTTTCCTTGTGGACTTCTTACGAGGAGCAAGTTTACCACGATTGATGAGATCTGAAACCTGAGCAGTTACCTTTTCCAGAGTCTTTCCTTCAGTAGAAATATATGCACGGAACATATCCAGAATAGGCTTAGTTCCATCTGTTCCACCAGTCTTAATCTGAGAAATCGGTATAGAAGTGATAGCACCAGTATACTGATTGATGGTTGTAATGAGAGTAAGTGCCATTGTTGCTGTGTTAGTAACAAAGAGGTCACCTACGTGATACGGGTTATCAGGATTTGAAACACCGTATGTCTTTGAATCGAGATAAGCATTCAATGCGTCCGGCTTTTCGATGTATTCAGCAGCTGATTCATCAGTACCGAGGAATACCTTGATTCTGTTTGCAGTATCAAGCTGAGGAATATCAAGATCGAACATGTCAACCTGGAAGTATGGGAGCTTAACATCAGAGTCACCATTGTAAATATAACGACCATAAATAGGATCGAAGATATTAACATTCATGGTTACATATACATCCTTAACCCACTTCATTGAATCTGAGTTTGAAGGAAGGATATCAGCATCCATCATTTCCTTAACCTTAGCCATGTACTCGTTGTAGAGTTCCTGTACAGCTTCCTCATTGATATAAGGCTTGATGATAGAAGAACCCTTTTCACGCTGACCAACCTGAACGTTAGCAGTCTCGATCGCATCAGGACGATTACCGTTGTTCTGATTTACAAGTGAAGCGTAGAAACGCTCAACTGTCTGATCAGTACGAGTATCGAGTGTAGCGAACATATACTTTACATTCGGAGGTCTACGACTCTGAGATGTAGGATTGATAGCATAGTTGAAGTTATCGTATATCTTACCACGACCAGCACCGATTGCAGTCATGAATACACGCTGCTTCCAAACACCATCTGCCTCTTCCTTATTATCATCAGCAAAGCCGCGTACAAGTGCAGAGTTAAGACGATCTGTATTCTTGAAGCTTGAGTGAACAATACCAAGAGGAAGTCCGTTATTACCGTTTCCAGAAGTTGTCTTGAAACGAACATGCATTGTAGAACCGTCCCATCTCCACTGGATGAGGAGACAAGAGAAAGCATAAGTACTTCCATCAGGAGTTACACGCATGAACTTTATAGGAGCATCCTGAGAGAGTATAGCATTCGGATATGTAACCGACTGACCATACTTCTTAATATCGCCAGATGAAAGTGATGCCATACCATATGCAACATTAAGAATGTCGCTTCTGTTGATAGGAATCATTTCATTATCAGCACCCATAGGAGCACCAGAAACAACAATAGTTGCATACAATGAAGGATCATCAGTTACGATAGTAGGTAACTGTCCTGTATACATTGAATTATCAACAATATGGACAACGCTGTGAGGCATTGAATACTTCATACCATATTTTGTTTCAAGCATATTAGTCTTCTCCTTTTCTGTAGAATTTAATTGCAATTGAGGGGAATTCTTAGCATGGAGAATCGCGATCCATAATCGGAATCCCGCAATTATTGTTGTGTTGAAAATAAATGTATTTGGGGGCACAAGGCCCCCAAAATATCATCTTTCTTTCAAAGGATAAGACACGAGTAATGTATCTGTTGCAGTGTGAGACTCACGATCGATCTTCGCAATCGGAGTATTAGGTTTCGGATAATCAGGAATGATGTCACCGTCAGAAGAGTAAGTAACATACTCAACATCATCATCAGTATCACCAACAACGACATATGTTGTGGGTTCCCGATTTTCAAACTTAAGGCTATCATTTACATCAGTAACAAGTGCGTCAACAATTGATGCAGCAGCATCAACATTAGCAGCAGTATACTCAACAGATGTTACAGGAATATCAGATTGTACAGAACCAGAGCTACTACCACCAGGAATATCAAAGATATTATCCATGATAGATCTACCTACATCAAATGATGAAACACTACTTCCAGTAGAACCAGTACCAGTACCATTTCCAGAACTATTACCATTCTGAGCCTGTTTGATTTTGATGTCAGCAATGTTCTTCTTAATGTTAACCTTCTCACGTTCAATACCAGCAAGAGTACTACGTGCAGAATTTATAGCAGCCATTGCATTGATATCTTCTTCAGTCAAGCCAACCTTTCCTTTCTCAGTAAGAGATTCAACAAGTTTTCTTTCAAACATCTTAAGCATCTTAGCCTGGTCGGCTTCAATAGCTCTAAGGCCATTAACTTCAGAAGAAAAAATCTTATTTGGATCGATCTTAGCTTCATTACCAGGAACACGATATGATTCATCGATATACTGAAGAATGTTTGATGTACCACCCCAGTTGTTACAAGAATATGGAGAAATGAAACCATCCATATTATATAATACAGGTCTGGTTTTAAATCCATTAAATGCTTCTTCCCAACTCAGTGGTCTTGGATTCTCTTGAAATGTGGGTTGATATTGAGATGATATAGGACCGGAAAATGATTCCGAAGGAATAGACTGTTCATCATAAGGATTAGATCTAGATCCTAACATACTGAACATTGAACTATAATCCATACTCAACATATCTCCTTTCTAATTATAATAGTACTAATCGGTTCTTGATTTTCCTTATTATTTATTATCATATAATAAACAGACTCCCGTCTGTTTAAAGACATATATTTCAAGATTAAAAATTACCATATATCAGAATTCATCCATTTCTGTATACATTCTTCACATTTGATCATCTGTAACTTACTTGGATGAAATTGATGAATATATATATGACATAATCTATCATGCCACTCTTTATCTGTTTCATCACGATAACCAAATTCAGTTTCTGATATACGATAGCTTACCCGTGCTCTTGGATGTGTTTCTTTGAAATCATCAGGCATATACTTTTCAGCAAACTGACGAATCCTTCTTGTAATGGTTTCATTATTATTGATGCACTTATGATCTTCATTAGTAATCATTTCAAGAATACATCTACCATTGAGAGAAAGTGTTTGCTGGATATGTATAAGTAAATCATAATCATTGATATTGTTGATACGATGTCCATTTGTAGTACCAACAATATGTTTTAACTTTTCAACATCAGTATGTCTTTTTCTTCTCAAGATATATGGTACTTCTTCTTTACTTTGATCAAGCATAAGTTGTGTCATAAATGCATCTCCTGAGATACTGTCTTTACCATCCTCGGTAACAAATTTTGCCACTGGAAATCATCTCCTAACTAATCGACTAAATTAAACTCATTCATTCCTTTTAGTCAGTGCATAAAGACCATTCAAGCATTCAATCTCGATAACATAAACAGAGTCACATTCAGCCTTAATATTGTATATCTTTGAATACATGAGTTCTTCGGCACGTTTATTTGCTTCATCACTCCACAGACCGATACTCTTAACAGTATCACCATCATAGTCTGCTCCGAGTGCTTTAAGACGAGAGTTACTCATGTTTATAGTTTCAATAAATGAAGTAGCTACTCTGTTATGAGGTCTTTCGATATCTATGACTGGATAATATTCCATGGTCTCACCACGGAATTGAATTGCTGTTGTTTCCAGTGTAGAAAGGATATGTACTTTGGTGAAGAAGTTACCAAGGTAATCACCTATAGGATATCGAACAGTATAAACCATTCTACCAGCATCCTCAATTGCCACCTTGCAGCATAGATAAATTACATCGGTTAATGTAACAGGTCTTGTTACGGTTTGATTCTTCTTGATATCAAGATACTCCATTTGCATTGGTATTGTATTCTCGGCATCAAGATACATAATACGGAAACGAGATCCAGGGTTTTCCATATAGATATTACAAAGATCCTCGATCATCTTGTTATCGTAGATATTATTCAATACACCTGGTTTTACTTCTTCCTTATTAGGATGAATATCCTGAATATTTGAATAAGAGAAGAACTGTTTCATTTGGAATAAAACCAAAGGTCTAAATAATGTTGCACATGTATGAAGAGGATAACCTGTTCTAAAGATACCAACCGCAGGATGTTCGTTATTATAACGAGGAGCCGAGATAACATTTCTCGCAGTGAAGGTTGTTGTTTTAGCAAGAAGATTCTTTTGGAAGAATCCGTTCTTTGATCCAACATAGTCATGAATATAAGTATAGATATTCATCACAGCATCTTGGAACTTTGCGTATATTTGATATACGTTTGATGTTGTGTGAGCAGTAACACTCTTAAGACCGATGATATGGGTATAAAGAGAATTCAACTCATTTTTTGTTCTACGACCATTACGCATACCGATTGGTCTGAAGGCAGGTGGTAATACAAGAACCTTATCATTGAATATAAGTCTCTTTGGTGATTTTGTGAGGATGTCGATATTATCATTTGATCGAGTAGATAAAGTTTTTCTTATATCGATCTGATCCCAGATATTATACAAATCCTTGAGACCACAATATTGTCCCTCTTTATCTGCTACAAGAACACCATCCTTGAGATTACACTTTGTTTCACCATAAGCCATCTTACGGATGATACCACCAGATCTGGCGATTATTGTTTTTGCTACTGATGGATTGAATACATGTACAGGAAGTCTTATGTAGCCACATCTATACTTTTGCTCTTCTGCTGTTTGTCCAAATATCTCTTCTGAGAATAAACCTTCTGGATTAAACATGTTCTGAGTTCTGTATATATGCTGGGATTTAACTTCCATCAATTGATTGACCTGGATATATCTATCGATATCAAACAACTCTTGAATTTTCATTATATCATTCCTTTCTGAATAATAAAGATTACCTGGTCGTTTGTAAATGCGAACAAATCAAAAATAATAAAAGAAGTGTGGGGGTATTAACCCCCACAAATAAATACAAACAGTTGGGTCGACGCACTAAAATCGACCCATTCGGAGGATACATTCCATGTCAGTAGAATGCATAAAAAATATCACCGGCGAGTGATAAGGTTCATAGATGAACTTACGAATTTGTTTTCAAAAGACATATATTATTTTCGTGCTACGGAAGATAACTATCAAAATAGCAAATAAAACGAAGGAGGAAACTTTTCATGCCAAAGATTAAAGATGATAAATATAATATCATCAAGAATGATGTTGAGAAGATCCAGGCCCGCCCAACAATGTACATTGCCAATCTTGGAGACTTAGGTGTATTCCATCTTTGTAAAGAATTAGTTGATAATTGCAAAGATGAATGTAGTAATGTTGAATCACCAGGTGACAAGATTGAAATCACGATGACTGATAAACAGATAACAGTTCGTGATAACGGTAGAGGTATTCCAACAAATATAATCCGAGAGGTATATGAAACAATTCAGGCCGGTACAAAAATGACAAGAGCTCATGGTGAAAGTACTGGTGAAAATGGTGTAGGTGGATCAACCTGTGTTCTTGCATTATCATCATATCTCGAAGTGGTGACAATACGTCCAACCGAAAAATGTAAGATGACTCTTATCTATAAGAACGGCGTTCTATTCGATGAGAAGAAGGAAACTTACACAGGAAATGAACATGGTCTCATTGTAACATTCAAGCCTTCAAGAAAGTTACTTGGTGTTGATACAATCCCCACTGAACTCATGAGAACATGGCTTGCTGATGCAGATTATACATTACCTAGATCAACTAACATGGTTTATACAATCAATGGTGAGACAACAACAGTTCGTCATAAAGAACTCTTCCAGTTCTTTGAACAGTTCATTCCATTGGATGCAAGATTATGTAATGATCTCGTGTTCGAATGTTCTGGTCAGCTGAAAGAAGAGTTTGATGAAGAAGTATTCGATAGACATTTCGAAGTATCTGTTGCAATCACATATTCTGATCCGGATAAATATAAAGGCGATGATGTCCGTCATTCTTGGATGAATATGATTCATACTCCTCAGAATGGTGCTCATGTTGATGGAATCATCAGAGGTTTCAGTAAAGCGATAACAGAACGAGTTATTCGCAAACAGAAGAAACTTGAGGGTGTTGATATCAAGAGAGATATTCTTGCACACATGAATATCGTTGTAAAAGCAGGAACAAACTGTGCACATATGTTTACATCACAAAGCAAACATTCTGTTGACAACAGGGTACTTGGTAAAGCAATTGAAGAAGCTGCTTATAACGTATTATCAAAGTCCAATGATTCGGTACTGAATGAAATGGCTGAAGTTGTTATCGGTAACCATCGAGCTCGTATCGAAGGTGAAAAGATGAGAAACGTTGCATCATCTACAAAGGCTTTGAAGACATGGCAGAAACCTGATTCATATTATCCTTGTGCAACAATCAAAACACCTGAACCAAAAGAGTTGTTCCTTGTTGAAGGTACCTCTGCTGGTGGTGGTCTTAAAGGTGCGAGAAATGCAAAGTACCAGGCTATCTTGACATTCAGAGGTAAGTCACTTAATGTATGGGATCTGTCACTTGATAGAGCTTTACAATCAACACCATGGTTGAATCTCGTAAAGGTTCTTGGATGTGGTATTGGACCAACATTCGATATCAAGAAACTCAATTTTGATAAAATCATTATAGCAACTGATGCTGATATTGATGGATATCATATTCGTGTTGGTATATGTGCATTCTTTGTTAAGTTCTTACCCGATATTATTAAGGCTGGTAAATTGTATATTGCAGAACCTCCGCTTTATAAACTTGCAAAGGATAAAGACATTTATTATGTTGCATCACAGACAGAATATCTCCAGACATGTGTTAATTCTATCGGTGGTATGACACTTGAATTTCCTACAGCAAAATGATATATGGGGAGCATATGCTCCCCAACATATTTATATCGTTTAAATTTGATACTACTCATTACTATTAATATTGAACGGAGGAATATGACATGGGTAAAAAAGAAGATGCTAAGGACTTCGTGACAAAAGCATTTGACTATCGTAACATCTTAACCGAGGTAAGTATAAACCGTTCTACCAACGTTTATCTCCTCGAGTACATTGCTTATGGCTTTGCAAAGTACGGCGATACTGTGGAAAGCTTTGAAGACAATGCTGATGATTGGGTAAGAATGCTTTGTAAAACTTATCCGGAGTTAACCTATAGCAGAAAGTCACATCAGATCAAAGCTGTTATTGATCTCATTGATCAACTCGTAGTTGTTGATAATGATTTGATAGAACAGCTTAGATACATTATCGATATTCAGAAGGAATATGGCTTGCTTGTCAAATATGTTGATAAGAACAAACAGCCTGTACAGACAACTATTCTGAGATACTTCGAATATATTGAAAGATTATATCCTTCTATAAAGGCTCGTTATAAAGGTCTTGGTTCTTCAGCGGCATCTGTATCAAGAGAAGTTCTTATGGACCCAAAGACAAGAAGACTTCTCCGTGTTACAATGGATGATGCAGAAATAATGAAGACAATGGGTATGCTTGTTGGTGATGGTAAGGAAAACAAGAATGCTCGTAAAGAAATGCTCATGGGATTCAAGTTTGACATGAGCATGATTGATAACTAATGTTGGGAGGGATATATCATGATAAACTATAATATCGATACAACCGTGAACGAATCACAATTCCCTGATCTTGCACAGTTAGAAGAAATCACCACCAAGGACCAGATTTTCGAATTCCTTGGTGATACGGTTCTCATTAAGAGATATCTTCATGACTATGATTATCTGTATAATCGCGTTGTTGATGTTGCTGCATTGTGTTGGAACAACAGAGATGAGAATGGTGAAAAGCTTCAGCACACATTTATCAAGTTCAAGAAAGATATTGATGATAAGATCACATACGAACTTCCTCTCAACAGATTCATGATAAGTCTTGTGTTCTTAAGAACCGTTGTTGAATACATTGACTATATCGATATCAATGATTATGTCCTTCAAGATTTCCTCTCTAAAAAGGGAAGAGTTAAGATTCAGGATAAGATCGTTGAAACTCTGACTTCGTATGGTAAAACAATCAGAGAAATTCAGGTTATCATGGCAAGAATGTCTCTCGATCTTAAGGAGCTTCTCTTAGTATTCTCTGCATCAGATATGCAGATCTTTACTGCTGAGAACTTATTCCTTGATCATTATCGTGATTCTGAAATCATTCGTGATATCAACAATACTGAATATCCACCTGATATGCAGACATCCGATATCGTTGAAGCAAACGCCGAGAAGTATAAGATACTCGAAGCTGAGATGCTTAAACGTGGTAATCCATTCTTTGTTGACAATAAATATACGCCTATCATCAAAGCAAAGCAGATGGAAGAATTGTACATCAACTTCTCTCAGATTCCTGATGGTAAGAATATCGTTCCTGTAATCATGAATGGTAATGGATTCCGTGCAGGTTATCACGATATGCCTGTAATGTATGCAGGTGCTATTGCTGCACGTGTTCCTGATATCATGAATGAAGAGTACATGGGATCTGCAGGTTACTTTGCAAGAAACCTTTGGATTCTCACATATGGTACTTTGTCAAAGACTGTATGGGATTGTGGTTCTGTTAATCCGATTGAGATCGAGATTGATGAAACAATGCTTGATATGATGGATGGACGTTATTATCAGAATCAGAAGAACGTTGGTTCATATAAGATATTCTCTAAGAATGATAAACATCTTCTCGGTAAGAAGTTATGGTTTAGATCTCCTTGTACATGTAATCTTGGTGAGGATTGTTGTCATGTTTGCTATGGTACAAAGGCTCTCAAGGTTGGTGAACTTGAAGGAGGATTTATCTATACAACTGAACTTCTCACAAAGGATGTTGGACAAAAGATTCTGTCTGCAAAGCATCTTCTTAAGACAAATGCAGAGAAGGTTGAATTCTCTGATGGATATGAGAAATGGTTCGTTATGGAGAACTCAACACTCATTCCTACTGATGAGAAGAAGTTTGATATTTACCTCAAAGAAGATTACCTCGATAATATATCCGAATCTCTTACTGTATATATCGGAAAGGATCTTATTCCTGTAACGATATCAAAGTATGCATCAATACATATTCCCGATTCTGTTACAGATGCATTCAAAGAGGTTCTTATTGATGATCAAACATATTACAAGGTATCATCTCATAAGGCTCTTGAGGCAGGAATGTTCTGTGACATTATTCCTGTAAATATTATGATGACTGCTAAGTACATGAATATCATGAAGCTTCTTGAGAATGAGATATCCAAGTTCACAAGAATCGAGGATGCCGTATCAGAGCTCACACATCTTATTCATGGAATCATCCCGATCCTCTCTGTACATGGTGAGATCATCATTGGTCACCTTGTTCGTTCTGTGGAAAATCGTTTACTTCGTCCTGATTGGACAAAACCTGATCCGGAATATCAGCTCATGCGTCTTAAGACTGCATTGGCAAATCATGAGTCTGTTACAGTTGCTCTCGCATTTGAGCAGACACGTCATCATATCCTTCATCAGATCTTTGATGAGAGAAACGAGATCAATCGTGTTGGTCCTCGTTCATTTGAAGACTATATATTCGGACTTCGTGAAGGTGATCAGAAGAGAATAATAAATAACATTGTTCAGAAAGAAGGATGTTAAACAATGAAAGAATATAGCATTGGACCAATAGCAGGTAAAGCTCTTAAATTGAGATATGCTGCTATTAGTACTTTCCTCGGTGGAGATACATTCGATCCTATAAACGGATTTGATATATTCATCGATCTTAATGTGCTGGTGTCGAGTTTATCGACATCAGCCAAATTCTTAAACTCATTACCATTCTCCGATGGTGATGCGGTTGAAAGAGATCTGATATCAAATGTATTGTCTGTTGTGAAACATTGGAAAGGTTTCACAAGTAAATATAATGATACCAGAATCTTCCTTATGGTAAATGATTTTGAGATGGCTGGTTTACCTGAACAAAACATCATCAAATCATATATGATGCCGTATATAAATAAATTCGAGCAGGAAAGATTTGCACAGTTCAATTACTTCTGGACTGAAGCAATGAAACGTGTAGAAATAATTCTTAAGTATGTACCTAAGTCATATCTCATCAGATGTAATCGTGTTGATAATTATATCATTCCTAACATCGTAGATGATTATTCAAAGAATGGTCGTTTTAGATTAATTATATCTGGTGCACCTATAATGACAACATACATGCTCGAACCAAACACAAAGGTTATCCTTTCAAAGTTCAATCATCAATTATCTGACCCAACAATGATTTGTCAGTCGGTATCATCAATCAGTGATGAGATAATGAATACATTTGTTCAGAACAAAGTATTCTATTCATTATTGAACTCTGTTATCGGTGACTTCGATAGAGGCATCATAGGTATCACACAGCTTGGTATATCATCATTTGCGAATGATTTGTTAAGAGCAGTTGAACGTGGTGAGATTCCATCAGATCCTAAGTCAATAGAAAGTGTCCTTCCTATAATAAATACAGGATATCATGATTATATTAAGAAGGCATATCAGCTTATAGACATATCTTCTCACACACAACTCATACCTCCATCTATAATTGAAAAGATTAAGAGTAACATGATTGATCTTTACGATATTGATGGTCTTCAGAGTTTATCTGTAGATGGTATGAATCTGATAGAATTGTTATGAGGTGATTAAATGGATAATGTTAAAAATGATGAATACTATTTGAAGAAAGACCGAGAAAATAAGTATCGTGAACACTTCAAGCATATGTGTGAATCTGGGTATGATCCGTTGTTATGTTTAAACAGAAAAACACAGGTCATATCATACTCCGGAAATCATGGAGGAATGGATGCACAATCTGCAAAGATGCATATTGACACAATAGATATGACTCAGTTCATAGATAGGATAATAACAGAAGAAAGATATGCGGATCTTCTTGAACAGGCTAAAACGCCTTCGTCGAAGCTGGATGACATAATATCAATTCCATTAAATCTTGTATGTGTTTCTGGTCCGACAACTCCATATATTGGTGGATCGGCAGCAATATTCTGGTTGTACCCTTCTGGATGCAGAAACCTTGGTGATCTTTATAAGAAATATGAAAAGAAAATCAAGGATGAATTGAGATCAATGATCATCACATATTAAAATACCGGGGCGTAATGCCCCGGTTTATTATTCTTATTTTTTATATACATATTATTTATATGAAGAAAAATTAAGGAGGCTATTTATGAAAAAACTCATAAATCCAATCATCAACAAAGCAGTTGGTAAACTTGGTCAGTTTATCAACAATCAAAACATGTACATCATCAATGTTGATGACATCATGTTCAAAGCACAACCGATTCTCAACAAATGTTTCTGGAATATTCCAGAAAATATAACAGCAACACAATCGTCACAAATCAAAGGAACTCTCGATTTCAGATATGAGACACTTGTGAATGAGGAACTCATGATGACATGCATTACCATGTATCATGGAACGCCGATTTGGCTGTGGAGTATCACAAAGAAATCTGGAAGACACTCATATCCTTGTCATTTCATGAAAACAATTCGAACAAAACGTAATGTCAAGAATCTTCATGAGTTTCTTGAGAAGATCACTGTCAAAGGTGTCAAAGCTCAGGAAAAGAACTGGGGTAAAAATATAATGATTCATAAGAACAATGAAACATTTGTTTCTTATTGTACTCCAAAGCTGAGATCTTTTGATGATGTATTCTTAACATCAGAACAGAAGACTCAGATAATTGATTCTCTTGATAAGTTTATCAGCAGAAGAGATTGGTATCTTGAAAACGGAATACCGTATCACTTCGGAATTCTGCTTTATGGTCCTGCTGGTACTGGCAAATCATCTATTGCGCAAGCGATCGCAAGATACACTAAATCTACTGCTGATTTCATATATGGAGATGACGTCTTCGATCTTCCTAGAATGCTGGGTAGAGATATTCCTACCGACACAATGACAGAACATTCTTACAGAACAATCGTTATTGAAGATATTGATTGTGGCTTCAAGGATGCGAGATCCTTATTTCTGAATAAGGATATCTCACCAGAGAATCAAAAGGAAGAATTAAAACGTGGCTCAGGATTTGCTTCACTGCTTAATTCACTGGATGGTATCAATGCACCGACGAATACGATCTATGTGTTCACCACAAATCACATAGAGAAGCTTGACCCGGCTCTTGTTAGACCTGGACGTATTGATCTCAAGCTTGAGATTGGAGACGTTTGTAGGGAGACATTTGATATGTTCTGTCTCCGTCATTATGGTAAAACATATGATGGTGATATAAACTTTAAATCCGGCATAACATTTGCTAAACTGCAAAATGAAGTTATGGTGGGTAAATCATTAGACGAACTTGTGAAAGGGGTTTCGGATGATAATAACTGATATAGTTCATACACGTATGAACGACTATTCTGAATTAGAAAATCTCATTGAACAGGAAGACGGTAAAGGTGTAGTAACCTACAATGCATGCTACGGCTTAACGTATAAAATAATTCTTGAAAACCCCAGCGAGATATTATGGGTAAGAAGTATTATCAATGACAAACCGGTTCCTGGTGAGTTTTTAAACAAGTTCGGCAAGGCGTTAAGTCTCGCACTTGGTGAATTTGTTAAGAAGACATTATTAGATTAATAAAAGAGGAGGTAACACGTGATGAAAAAAGTTTTAATGCTTTTAGCTGGCATAGTATCATTAGCTACAGTCGCTTCGATTGCTGTAATAAGCTTGTCATGCGATAAGGTTGTTGACGCAGATGATGACGATGATGATTACAATGACGATGATTGCATCTACGTCAATTGTGATTAAGATGGATATGAAGGGGTGGTTTAAACCACCCCTACTATTCATTTTTTTCATATATATATTATTATAATGCAAGAACAGAAAATATTCAACTCTTGCAAAATATAAATAAAGGAGGTCATCTATTATGATGACAATAAGAACAAGAGAATCAGATAAGAAAGAACTCGTAAAGGCTGTAAAGTATGCTGAAAAGCTTGGCTTTATTACAGCTGATCACCCGCGCCATCAGCCCAGTGTAAAAATTGTCACTGGTTCTGATATAAAAGTAATCACGCCTATTCATTTCGAAATAGGTGCTGATCGCCTGGTTGATATGTATCATCAGGTTAAAACACTTGGCCTTACAGGCAGAATCTGTCTTAAGGCTTTAGTTGATGCATGGAGTGCATTAACGAAATCACAGGCAGACGATCTGAGAAATTGCTGCTGGGTTTCCAGTTACTCAGCAACAGATCTGTTGACCTTCTTCTATGGCTGGTGTATCAATCAGATAGAAAAGCAACAGATTCAGATATCGTCACAGATATCAAAGTCCACAGCAAGGAATCTTTGGTATTCCTTAGGCGGTTATAAAGGACTTAAAACATTCTTTGCCGATGGACTGGAAATAACTTTAGTAGAATTCAGGCGCATAAGACGTCTTGAAGAAAAGTTAGAAGTTGCAAAGGATATCATCATTGATAATCCTGAGCTCAAAGGTGTTGAAACATACACCGAATTTAACCCATGTCTCACTTGCAAAAACTGCAAGGTGGACAAATACGGATGCAGAATCTGTAAGAATTATCTTATAGATATTCCGGAGACCATGACAGTTAAAGAGGTAAATAAGATTTATCCTTCCGCAGCTGTTATAAATTGCGGTAAATTAAAATCACAGTTTGTATTCCACAATCTTGGCGACTGCCAATTCCGCCAAGAGCGTATTGGCTGCAAGTCCAAGAAGTGTGAAACATCAATAATCAAATATTGTATAAATAATTAACGAAATGGGATGTACCCAACACGGAGATCACGGACAAGTGGTAGCGTGTTGGGCAGACTATCGTAGGCAAGATAGGTATCAAACATCAGAAAAGAAAAGAAGAATTTACGGGGGCGTACAAGCCCCTACGAATTCTTTTTTGTCTTTTAAAAGGTATCGAACGCTTTCATAAATGCTAATATGAAAGGAGTTGTTTTTATGGCAAGAGATGCTAAACAACCTGTCACTTTTGATCTTACAGATAATGATCAAGTTGCATTAGTACCATGGGAGTTCATTGTTGATAAGTTTGATACAATACTCTCTGGTGTAGTTTCAAATCTCGGTTCCATAGAAAGAGATCTCGGTAGAATAGAAACTAAGATTGATGAATGGATTTCTGAGCAATAAATTTATAAGAAGGAGGTAAATCCACATGGCTGATCAGATGAATCAGATGGAAGAAATATTCCAAAGTTTAAATGATGTTATAACAGCATTGGCAAGACGCGTCAATAGCCTTGCTAATAAAGTTGAACAACTCGAACACGGAGGCGGTGGTGGTGGAAATGCTACCGTAGAAGACTATGAGAGTGGTAAACTTTATAAAAGAAATACATTACTTGTTGACACAGCTACAGAAACACTGTATCGTGTTTCTTGCCAAACAGAATATACTTCTGTTTCGGTTGAATCCGATAGAATAGCTGGTAATCTTAAACTCATTGGTTTCGAATCTCAAGTTATTACTATTAACCACGAACCATCACAGGCAGAACTCGATATGTTGCCAGAAGATTCACTTGTTGCTATATACTCAACATCTGCAAACAGATATATTCCTGTTATAAATGGAGACAATCCTATCCAAGGTGATAATAATGGTTAATCTTATTTTTTGTAAAGAGGAGGTGATATAGATGAGTGATATCTACGTTTACAAAGGAAAACTTTGGAAACCCGCATTCACATTTAACTACACTGGATCACCACAAAAGATCACATTGGAACCAGGAGAATATCTTTTTGTGTGTAATGGTGCCAATGGCGGACTGTGTGCTGATTCTCCTTATGTAAATGAAGCACCCCATGGTGGAACATCATATGGTATTCTTGATCTTAAGAAGACATCAGATTTCTATGCCGTTGTCGGCGGAAATGGTGGTGACGGTTCAAAACTATCAGTTGGTACCGGTGGATATAATGGAGGTGCAAACGGTGGTGAAGGATATACTGGGTATTCTCATGGTGCTGGTGGTGGTGGCGCTACTGATATAAGACTCATTAATCCAAATGAAGCAGAGCCTGCTTCTGTTGTGTTAAAAAGATATGGGGTTCCTGATGAATATCAACCAGTTGAATATATCGAATCATCGTACACGGGTCATCAATGGATAGATACACAATATATCCATGCAGCAAATACAAAAATCAAATTTGATATATTTACTACATTAGCCGGAGATCATTATGATTTTGAGACACCTTTTGGTGCTCGAAATAATAGTGTGAGTTATAATGCATATTATATGTTTACGACGAACGTTGGTCAAAAACAAGTTGTTTATGGAAGAACTGGTCAAGAAGCAATTAACAACGAATTTCCTTATGATGAGAAAATTCATGTAGAAGTATATCTCGCTGACATGAATATATATGACGAAACCGGGACAACATTACGTACCACTATACACAATACTGGCACAATAAACAATGGTGTATGTAGTATGACATTATTCAATCTGAATATTGCTAATAGTAAAAAAACATCTCTTTATGGTAACCAAACAGGATTCGTTGGTAAAATGTATAATTTCGGTATATATGAAGATGACGAACTCAAACATTATTTTGTTCCTGTGAGAAGGAAATCAGAAACATACGAATTCGATCTTGATATAACAGATATCGAACAAGGTACTGTCAGTAGTTCTGGTGATGACAGTTCATCAACCCGAATCAGAACAAAGAGTTTTTACAGGGCTGATTGTTTTAAGGGTACACTCACATATGAAGCGTATGATATAAATGATAATCCACTTCAGTTATGTATTTCTGAATATAACATAGCAGACAAATCATCATCATATTTGATTGAGGATGGAGATTGGATTTCTGCGGGGTCATCTTATACATTCACAAGTCAATATACATCATACATCAGATTTATATTTAAATACCCATCAGGTTCGTCTTTGAATCCATCCAAAATCAAATCATGTCATATAACAATATCAGATTGCCATTATGGAATGTTTGATGTAATAGATCAATCATTCCATGCTAATAAATCTATGACCGAAAATTTCACATGTGGTGAAGATATAGAATTTGAAGATATCGTTGAGACAATAGAAACAGACACATCCACATTATCCAGAATAATCGTTGCTGGTGGTGCTGGAGGTACTGCGGCACAAAAAGGACAGGATGTCGGTATTCCATCATATTTTGGTATAGGCGGTGGAGCCGTAGGCGGTGCTGTTGCATCCAATGCACAAGATACCAACAATGCAAAATATGCAGACCAAATATCTGGATATAAATTCGGTTCTGGTATGGTACCTGTCCCCAAAACAGAAATCCGAAACTGGGGTGCTGAAGGCGCCGGTGGTGGAGGAGGAGGCTGGTACGGTGGATATGCATCAGCCGCATCTGTCATGGAAAATTCTTGTTGTAATGGCGGTGGTGGTTCTGGATATGTTTTAACAGAAGAATCATATAAGCCTGAATGGTATGAAGAATATATCAGTAATGAATATTATTTTACATATCCATGTATGACAGGAGGTACTTCTGACAACCCATCAGTTATAATATGCAAACGAAGAAGCAGTTACAATACCGGAGATAAACTCATTTTCCCGTGTATCGGTGATTATGAACAATGCACCCTTGACATCGGTAATTATCTGATAAAATGTTGGGGTGGTGATGGTGGTCCTCGATATGCTATATCATCAACACCTCGTGGTGGATATGCTGAAGGAAGATTAAGTTTAAAAGAACCGACACAAATATTTGTGAATGTCGGTGGTTCTGGAATAAGATCCACTTTCGATTACCAAAGTTCTTTAATGTGTACACCATCTCTTATTTTTAATGGCGGTGGTCCTGCACCGGAGTTAAACGACATAAGATCGTCCTTTGGTGGAGGTGGTACTGATGTAAGATTATTACAAAATACCTTTTATCATCGTTTAATTGTTGCCGGTGGAGCTGGAGGACATGGTGCTGGAGAAACCGCCAATAATAGTTTCGGTGGAGCAGGTGGTGGTCTCTCGGGTGGTAATGGAGCAGGATCATACGGTAGTGTTCCAGGACCAGGAACACAAACATCATCACCACAAGGATCTGACGTTGGTGGCGGTTTCGGTTATGGAGGAACTGGATCAACACGAGGCGGTGCTGGTTTTGGTGGATCAGGTGGCGGAGGCTGGTATGGTGGTTCTGGCTGTTATCCTGACAAATATACTGATGATGACCGTGGTGGTGCAGGTGGTTCTGGATATGTTTTAACAGAAGATTCATATAAACCCGACGGATATATGTTAGGTGAAAAGTATTACCTGACAGACACGTTACTTGTTACGGGAGACACATCACATCGTTATGGACAATCCAAGGTAGAAATCATCGTTGAAGAAGTGCATAACCAAAAGATGTTGTGTTATGATGAGGAAGGTACTAAGACTTTTAATACAGAAACACAATCTTGGGAATTCATTTCAAATACACCACCAACTAGTGATGATTTAAATACATACGGTGTTTATCTTGTTAATTCCGATGAAGGATTATTGGATAATTATTCAATATATATTTATGATACCGGAGGTAGTGGTATCAACGATTGTTCCTTTAATGTAATACCTACAAAACAGACTATACTTGTTGATGAAAAAACAAATAATTTTGTTACGGATTTAATATTAGACGGTGATGTTGATGAAGAAACTGTTGATATATCATTGACAAGTACACGTAAATATATCGATAATGAATCATATGTTGAATTGATAATGAATGTGGATATCAAGGATATTCCAAAGATAGACACAAAAATCTATGCTGTATACGCATTCACCAAAGGTATTATGAATCACGATCCTACACCACATCCTAAGCCAAAGACTCTGGAACATATAGATCTATTGTCTGTTGGTATTGGTAATAGAATGCCATATAGGTATAAATCATATCTGGGTGGATTTATATCTGATGGACAAGAAGCAATAACATCAATAAATTCATCTATTTCATATGAACACAACAGAAATGTTTATTCTGCAATATTATGTAATGATAAGATAGTTAGGTTTACAAAATTAAATCTTCTAACGAACACATCAACTATCATACGTGATGTTTCCAAGGCTGTCTTAGGAAATGCATATTACGGTGGATTTGTTGTTGATGATAATTTCATGTATTTAACATCTTCTAATGAAGATAATAGAATATGGAAAATACCGTTAGATCCAACTGACCAGAATATCGAAACTATTGCAACACCCGACTCTAATAAAGCTATAGTATGTTATGGAAAAATAGATTGGTATGACGATCACACAATTGTTATGTGTCACCGTCGTAGAGGTATATGGTTATATGATACAATTAAAAATAAATGGACCGAAAAACCTCAGGGAGAAAATACAAATGATATTCGTGGCGATTTCGCAATTGGTGATAAATATCTAATATCAACATATTATGATTCATCGAAGTCTGTATGGATTGTTGATGTCGAAAATAATCAATGGTATGATATGACAAAAACATATTATACATTTCCAAACAATGAAATCAAGATTGTTTGTTATGGTGATGGCAAATTTTATTTTGCACAAAAGTCATACATATATGTCATGGATGAAGAAAATATCAAGAATCATTTGGAATCTGGTGTTGAAGTAAATGTAAAACGAATAGCGGCATCATACGGATCATCAATACCCAGGACAATAAGCTATGTCAATGGATTATTGTATATAACATTGAGGAGTTCCAATCTGTTATATATCTATGATATTAAAACAGATACCTTTAGATCCACACTACTGGAGTTCACACAATTATGGGACTATCCATATCGTGCGGGTTATCATATACCAACAACGGTTGATGGCGGCTATTTCTTTATTGCCGATTTACGATTATTCGTAATAAATCTCGGTGACTATGCAAAATATAACATGGGATACAAATTTAATCAAATTCAATATATAATGAATATTGATAATATCGATAAATTTACATACGATGATAGATTTGTTTCATTCCATGATTCATATATTTTGATTCATGCTGGAGATATTATCAAACCGGCAATTAGAATTGACGAAAATGTATACCGTGTTGATATTAGTAAAACCGAGTATAACAAACTCATTAGTTTTACTACAAACATTAGTGATTAATAAAACAATAATGGAGGATGATATAATGAGACAGTACGATGAAACATTCGAACGTGCAATGAAATTCGTTAAAAATTCTCAAGATATGCATCCGGGTATATCCAATATCTATGTATTTACATCAGTTGATAAAGATGGAAATATTGTAGATGAAAAGTATGGAATGAATCTTATGACAAATAATGGATTCAAGGCCATCTATCAGGATAATGAAACATTCGCTGCGTCAGATACAATACATCTCTATGTCGGATCAGGTGTTAGTACTAATCCGGGAATAAGAGTTGAAGATACAAGTCTTGAAGTTCCCTGTTTTAATGGTCTTGCTGCCACTAATTCAGATACTACAAAAAACTTTTCGTATCCATTGTATTATGCCGTAAGTGATCAACCGAATCAGGGTTTAATAACCCTGATTTCTCGGTTCTTGAAATGTTATTATCCAGAAAATATAACAGGATTCCCGGACCAGACTCGAATCGACGAGTATGGTATTGGTAAAGCTTGGAATAACATATGGACACATTCTCACACTTATAATCTTAAGGGAGAACGAGCATCTGTTTTCAAGACACCAAGCACACGTCTTGAGATATCCGTTTATATGTGTCTTTCTATAAATGAAAGCGTGATAGTAAATGGATGGGCTAACGATAGATATACAATGATAACTACAAATGCTATCATGTATCATCGTATGTTTGAATCATATCTCAAGACATATAAAAGAGATGATATCGTTTATACGAGAAAAACGTATGATTATAATGATGGATATCATAATATCAATAATACAGGCGGTACATATGAAAATTCAACCGTATTACCACCGGTGACATTAACAGACGGATCAAATCCAGAATCTGCGTATATAGATGGATTTATATATCAAACTGATGGATTTATTATCGTTGAACCACAATATCTCGATGTACCGGAAAATGTTAATTTAACAAACTTCTATTCAAAAACACCATATGAATATTCGGGATTCAGTGATAAGTTTGGAACGTATCCAAGAAATAGTTCCGGTAATGTTGATGCTTCTTCATATTCAAAAGCACAATGGCCTCCGTTTACACGTTTAAGATCTGCAGCTGCATATTTATTTGATTGGAAGACACAGGAATGGGATAATCCATTAAGTGTTTATAATCCAAACAATCGAGTTTATTCAGACACTCCGGGTCAGACTAACTGTGGTTTACCGTTAACATATTATGGAAACGGAACATATATCACTGGATATGTTCATCAGAATATCGATACATCAGATCCAATAGTTGCAATCTTGGGTAATACGATCAGTATCACCTTATATGCAGCAAATAAATACTGGGATAAGCAAACATGGATACCGATAACAAACAAGAAAAACATTCCTGTCGAAGCAAGGAATTGTCGGTATTGGATAACCGATGACAACACCAGTGCTAACAAACTCATATTCCAAAGAGAATCTGACGTTTTCCAATTATTGGAAAAAGGTGGCACTACTCCTGCTGATAATGGTTTTGTCACATATGACGGATTTGCAATTGAAAAGGGTGTTCAGTCTCAATGTGATGGAAACGGTTGGTATATGAAGAATAATAAGCTTTATACGCCAATAAATCAAGCAACATATACAATTGGTAATTCAACCGAAACAGAATCATTTACTTATGGAAAATATATAGTAACCTTTAATTCTGTTAATAACAAAATTATCGTTACTGATGTTTCTAATGCAACTACATCTGATCCTATACCAGCTCCAACAGAAATAACAATCGATTGGGGTTCTGGTAATAATGTCAATTCATATACCGGTTGTTATATAACAGAAACAGGAACGGGTATAATATGCATGCAGTCAATTACATCTGGAGTCGAAGCGTGTGCAATTATTGACATGCGTGATTCATCCGGTGTGACAGTTACTGTTAAACCATGGAAATTAGCATGTGCTATTTGGGGTACAAATAAACTCGCATATATTCCATCATCAACTCAGGAAATCCATATATATAATATACAGAGCCAGTCTGATGACGGAAGTACTATTCCTTTTCCTTCAACAATATCAAATATACCATTCATGTTTGGTCATACCAAATATGTGTGGTTTACAGATGGATCAACATATTCATATTATGTTGATATCACATCCGTTGATAGAACACCGGTTGGTTATGATAATAATATCTTATATACATCTAATCTTCATCAAGTCAAAATCACAAATGTTGATGATGTGTTTATTGTATATAAAAAGAATGAAGCCAGTAAAAATAATGTGAAGAATGCTCATTATATAACATTATCAAATCCGGGCCATCCAATATCAATGACCGATTTTGAACTCAATGTTGATGATCTGGGTACAAGAATAGATTTCATATTAAGATATGTACAAAAATATTCATCCGGTAATACACAACATGGTGCTCTGGCACTTATCATAACGAGACATTATTCATACAGATCATCTGTAGGTGCACAAAATCAAGTTATTGATTTCGGTCAATACTTATCAACAGGCAATGTTGTAAGATGGACTGATTTTAGGACTAACGGATCTGGAATAATTCTCTATGGCGAGAATGTAATATGGGACACACATATCAAAAGTCCATTGATAAATTGGCTGCCAATAAAGCTTGTTGGTACGACCGATACAATAGGTGCTTTAAATAAAATAAAAAGCATTACAAACAAGCAATATATCATATCATACACAAATCGTCCTTCATGGGGAGATGGTTCATCTAACTCAAAGGGTATACCTCCTGGAAAACCATTGGCTGTAACTGATGGAACGGGCGATATTATCGGTTGGACAGATTTGTGATAATGAAAATGTAAGAGGTGATATAAATGAATGAATATCCAAAAATATTAGAAACATTCAAAAAGAATTGTCCTACTGCAAAATTTTCAAATCTGTATGTATGTGAATCAGTTGATATGGATGGCAATGTTATTGAAACAAAAATTGGTAAAAACATTGTCACAAATTATGGTTTACCAACTGCTGTTGATGGTATTATATATAGCAACACACATATGGCTCTTGGCAATGGATATGCTATATCTGATCCTGATAACATTGATCCTTCTGAATCAGCATTAAAAGCATATTTTTCCGACCTCGGTTTTAGTTCTAATCATAGAGATAAAAGTGTGACTACATATCCAATCGAATATGATTCACAGACACATCTGATGACACAATCAGTTCGTGGCGGTTCTTATATGTGGGATTATACAGCAGGTAATAATGGGACATATGAAGCAACTGAATTTGGCATAAACTATTATGAGACATATAATAATAAAAATATGCTGGTTCATGCAAGAGTCTATGATGAAAATGGTAACCTTTCGAGTATAACAAAAAGACCAAATACTCGTTTATATATTACTTCCTTTTTCACATATGCTGTTAATATTGATTTAATAAATCAATTATATCAACAGAAAATATATTTTATGTGTTCACCATTAATTGCTACCAACGATGCAATGGGAAAATCTTATAGTACGATGTATGCAATCCCACTTTCTTCTGGCTATATGTATCAGGTCAGTACTCAGGACGCACCAGGTATAACAAAAAACTGGGAACGAATAACAACTGATGACGGTAGGTCATTACTTTCTCGCACTGTTGATACTGGACAAAGTTATTACTTTAACTCATTATTTTTCGAAAATAACAGATGGTACTGTACGGGATTTTATTATGGTGAAGCCGGTGATGTATACCGTTCATATTGGTCGAGTTTTCTAAATGAAACAACTCTTGTTGAAAATAACAGAAGAATTATTTTTTCATATAACGAACTTCCATCAACGGGTTATGATACTATAAAAAATATAGAATCAAAATTCGTCGCTGTTAATAATTCTCATGAATTTACCCAATCAGGTACTGTTAATCAGACTGAAAATATTTTGTCATTGAAGTATAATTTTGGATCATGTAATCAAGACGACAGTGATAGAAATTATTATGGTAGAATACCTTGTTCCCAATTTGATATTTCTTCATTAATGATGTATAACTATGACACACATGCATGGGATATTCCCGTTGGTCATATTAATGCACCTTTAACAAGATATAATAATTCACATTGGAAATTTGGATTAGAATTAAAAGTCACATATGGTGGTGTAGCCAAGTATGTGTGTATATTTACGAATCCATATACCCAGTATACTATTACGGGATTCGAAAACACTGGAATTAGTATTGTTGCAACAGATGAGTATTGGGACACGACAACATGGAATGTTATACCAAATTTAGCAGATATTCCTTCTGAATTGAGAAATAAAAGATATTATATCATAACAGATGGTGAACACCAGGCATTGAGACCAAAATACGATATAACAACAAGACCAATACATCGTATAACACCGCCTATCGAACCATATGAAATGACAGCAAATGGTTGTCCACTTAACAAAGAACCATCCCAGCTGCATTATGGTAGCATTCAGAGTTCCTCGATAACGAACATACTTTTTAATCCAATATCATCTGATAAATATTCGTATTTCTTTACATCGGCAGATCTTGTTTATTATGATATTGAAAATAAAGAACTGAAGGCATCATATCCCTTGGTATTTGATAATGATACGTACCCACATGGTCTATTCAGATACAAGACAGAACAAGAAGATCGAATAATTGCCGCAAAAATTTATCGTTCGTCACCATATTCAAATCCATCAGGTTCAGCCATCGATAACGGGGCTTCGGTATTAACAAACGAATTTAGAATATGGACAGTTGGTGATTATGATGTTGAACCGACAGCGGTTGATATAAAACTCGAATGGTCCATACCATTTACCGACGGAATTAATAACCCAAATATCATATCATTCTCTGATATTGGATACATGTGTATTCAGCGTCATAGTGAAATTAATGAAGGAGCATTCATTGATGTGTATAATGGTACACAACATATAATTTCATCAAACTGTGATAAGTTGTGGGCATTAAACAGAACATCACATTGTGTATATCAAGACCTTGATGCAACAACAGGTACTAATTATGTATTTAATGTATATGACATGGAAACCAAACAGGTCATAGATACATTCTCAATTAATACCGGTGTTACATATACTATACACGGAGTTGTCGGTTGGCGGAATTATATATACATACAAACCGCTGATACCGCACAAAAAATAGTATTCATGTATGATACAATCAAACATGAATTAACAACAACAACTCTTGATATGGATAAAAGACTTGATAATGACAAATTCAATCAACAGTATTCCTGGATGACAACAAACATTTATTCTACTGATGATATATTAATTATTGGAGGATATAGTAATAAATACAACAACGGTTACATCGGACTTCTTCCTGTAATTAAATATACCGATCCAACACATACAATGGATTTGTCAGAATCTTACTATGGCGATGTGTTTAGAAGAACACGAATAGATCAAACGCAAATAAAACGTTGTAAAAATGGACACGCTTTAATTCTACTCAACAGACAACCTGGTTCACCTGCCGTAACGCATGTGATTAACCTTGGTGAAGTTTTTGATGAGGGTATAAAACGATATCCATCAGACCAGCTGTATCTACAAACAACGGATGGATACAAAGATTGGCCTTGTATAGATGGTTGTGCCATGTTATATAAGGATGGAATAATTCTTGTATCTGCTACAGAGAATTCTGCATTACGAAATAAGATATTCTATATACCCATCGAATGTATGTCGACTTTTAAAATCACAGGAACTACGGATAATATTAATGCATATAACAATCCCGTCAGATTTTCTGGGTTGAATATATCACATAAAATGACTAATGATCTTAACCGTATAATCAACGGTGATACCTAATTAGATATGAAGTGTGTGGTGATATATCATGGCTAATATATTTCAATCTAAAGAGGTTTTAAAAAAGACAAGGAATGCTCGTGGTGAGGCGGTAATAGTACCTGTATATGGAATGTATGTAACAGGTGAATATAAACCTCCGTATTATAATAATAACAATGGTGTGTTTATAAATTCAATAAGCACAACAAAAGCAACAGTTGCTGACTTTACCGAAGATTCAGTAGATGTTAAAGACCCTTTTGCATGTGGTCTTGCTTCTGCTGAATTCAATATAGACTGGAATATTCAACTGTACGAGTCCGAAACAGCCCCAGATCAATACGTGGGCTTTTCATGTGGTATATGTAATGCATCATTTGATATAAACTTTTCTATCGAAGAATATGAACGTGATTATTACGATCAACCACCGACATTTTCATGCGGAATATGTACACTCGGTATATCAGTAGCTGATTCGATAATACCAGTTCCAACAATTATTGCTGATCAAACACCTGAGTCATTGTTGTTATTAACAAGCATTCAAACAACGAAAGCAACTATATCTGATGTATAACGTGTAAAATATTACGGGGGCATATTGCCCCCGTAATAAACTTATTTATTTTACGATATTGATTACGATGTTATCATCATCCATAACAAACATTTCAGGAGTATATCTTTCAAGCTCAGATTTACCTCTGCTATCTTTGATCATATCTTCAAATGTTTTCCATTTACGAATGATTGCCTGTGTGTTGGCATCCATATAGTTACCACCACGACCCTTATCGTTTGTATACCAACCTTTGAACTTCATCCATGCAACATTATCATGTGCTTCCATCTGTTGTATTACATGAGATATGTAGATATTATTATCCATACTGATCTCGTCGACAGGGGTGTGTACACTTGTTATACGATTGAAATATGATTTAACAATCAATCTCAATTCGTTAATAGTGTTTGTTGCAAGAGCTTGGTTATAAAGTTTAACATCAAACTCGAGTTGGATATTCAAATCAGGCCAATATGCTCTATCGTCATCAGGATCAAGATTTACATTCAAATCAGATGAATATGAATGAGGTCTACCGTATGTTGCAATGAGTTTGCAATCAAGGTAATTGTTTCCTTCAAGACGTTTAAAGATAACTGGTTCGATTGCTTTGTGAACCTGAGTAAATGATGCAACAAAGTTTTCGAATCTATCAGAATTCATTAATGAATACTGAACAAATGGAACGAGTTGAATCGTGAGATGTCCGTTGATATTGACTGGTTCAAATGCATCATTTACATTTGCTTGATATGCACTGAATGTGTGATATATAAGATTCCAGTCGAGATGCTGTTTGATATCAACATAGTAGTTTGTATATGCACTATCCCAGTTAGAAGGTTCTTCTGTAAGTAATATATAATTACCATGAGAATCCTTGGTATAATATTTACCCTCTTCCCATTCAGGAGCTATGTCGCCTGTTATTGGTACGATTTCAGGATCATCATTGTCATAATGAATTATTGTATCCAATATGTCAGTGAGTTGACCGAACCATTCGGGAATTCCATAGTCTTCCATGCATTTGCTGTACGAATTAAAGTAATCTTCTAATATTGCTTTATCAGAAACACATGCTGTCTGGAATGTAACAAAAGGATCATCAGGATCAACAGTACCTATGTACTGATTATATGCATAATCTGTGAGATAATACATGTTGAATGGTTGATCCTCATTATAGTCTGCAAATGCCATCATATTCTTATACAGATCTATCTGTTCTTGTGATGGAACTGATGTATCACCAAATTCAACAACACTTCTCATTTCCTTTAATTCCTGAACCAGATCAACGTCATCTAACATGAACTCATCTATGACTCTGAAACCAGTGAAGTCATCACCGAGTTCAATTTCTGAGTCTCTGTTGGGGTCATCTGATCTAACAAGTATGGTTAACTTGATTTGAGGATCTGTTGCACTGATGCTTACAACATTACCATTTACAGCCTTCCATGAACCACCACCATTTTCAGATGATGCAATATCAATACGATTATCAATATCAAGTAATTCTGTCAATGGATACATTGTTGCTTCGAACTTATATGAACCATCATCTTCAAGAGATACAGGTTGCATTTCGATACGTCCGGTTTCAGAACCATTGACGATTGAATGCATAAGAACACGAAGATTATTAAGCTTAAGAGGAAGCTGTTCTGAATAAACATAGAACATTGCTTCACCTTTATCGAGTGCTGAGAAAGGTATTCTGTAATATGCTATAGCTCCACTCTCTGGTGCAGGCTTCATATCAGCATAAAGAATAATTGATGTAGAACCAAGTTGATTGAGATCAAATACATATCTTCCTGGTTCAGATTGTTCTTCACTCCATTCATATGGAATGTAAACATTAGCAGCATTGGATATGGTATAAGTAACCTGTCTCTCAGATGAAGTATGTGTTTCTTCATCTTCGACTGCATAATATACGTTGATGTATACTGCAGAAGCATAACTCTTGCCAATCTTAATAAGCTGGCTTTCACCATACTTTGTGAGTTCTGTTTTTGATGCTTCACCAACGACGAGTTTTGTTATCGTACCACGTGGAGCATTTTCAGAAAGACGCATCTCATAATAATTCTGAGTCTCGACTCTCTTGAATGTTATGAGATCTTCGGTAGTCAGTTTAGGAAACAGACCAATCTCAGTATCACCAGACACAGGAATATCTTGACGACTTGAACTGTTGTTACCCCATACTTCATCAGTACCATAAAGAATCATTCCAGGAATTCTTACAGGAGTTCTTTTCTTGTCAGGTGTAGAAGTATTTCCTTCTTCAATCCATATGTCACCAGAGAATGTCCACATATTATCATTCGTTCTATCCTTGGAAGTAACGCAGAAATACGTCTCCTTAGGATCGAATGGTAAGAAACCATCGTCTTCATCAAGAGGAAGAAGTGGTATTGCTTCAGCATACATGTCCAAAGGTTTCTTGAAATAATTCCACAATACTGATTCAAAAGCAGGAGCAACCGCATTAACACGTAAATACTCAACAAGACTTTGACCATTATTCATTCCAGGTATATTAGGAAGAATATATGATGTGATGGTATAATGATCATCCTTATATGTTCTCATGATATTTGTAATGATTGGGTATGCATGATAGATATAAGAAATATCCTCGGTATTATTATCAACAGCAGCTGCAGAATTTGTCTTGTTTATTTTTGTTGCAGTAACATATTCGTTTACCCATGGATTGAAATATCCAATTGCAAACGGATCCTTCTGAATTCTTATACCAAAAGGATTTGCAAAAACAAACTTATCTGCTATACTTGCTAATGTTGATGCAGTTTCAACAGTAACACCATTTCCTTTTGTATACGGAGTAACAGTATAAAGATGCTGATGATCCTTGTAGTTTGTTGTATATACCCAGATCCAACCTGGAGGAATTATAATCTCATTGTTGGAAACTGTGTTGTTATTGTTATTATACAATACCTCATATGGAATTTCAGCATGAAGTGTATTTGTCCTGTAGATGTAATCATCATTATCTGTCAAGGCAATATAACCACTCCAGATTCTACCCCATGGATCATCACGTCTCTTGAAGAAGTATGGATACAATATATTCTTGAAATAGAATGTATTGAACCACTCATCAATATCATGATCAGTTGATAAAACATTGGCAGTATTATATGCCTCAATAGTTTCTCTACGAGTTGTTTCAACAGTACCAATGTCAGCACCACCAAGACAACCAGAAATGATGAATGCAGCTTTCATTACATTAGCATTATTAGAATATCTATTAGCTGCTGTAATTACACCAGGCTGTTCTTCATTTTTGTAGCTAGGAGCATTTGCTGCTTTACCATGACATGTGTAGATGGTTATTTCAAATGAAGAGTTTGTTTCAGGTACGAAATAACGATTACCGTTTAATTGCCACATGAAACGTATTGTCTGTGGATTGTCCATTATGTAGTGAACATATGGATTATTGTCAGTAACAGTATCATGTATTGCAAGTATGTGATCTCTTGGTAATATTGATTCATTACCTTTACTATCGATATACTTTACATCGAATCCTGCAATATGATTTTCACACATAATCACAGTATCTTCATTAGGTATACCATTCGTTGTATTATTTACAACAGTATGAACCTGACGTTCATATTCATTTGCCTGAATCAATAAACATAACCAAACATCAGTAACACGATATGTGATGTAAACATTCTTGTTTGTTGCACATACATTTGCATCATTTCTATTAATATACTGAATATTCCATGCGGGAATAGATGCTTCAATACTTGATGTTGATATATCCTTATACTGGATAAGAATATCATAATCAAGAGAATACACAAATCCTTCAGGAAGATTAAACTTGGTATTCTTATCAAGAATGAATTCGTATAATCCATTATCTGCATTGAATACCGCGTTATCATAGATATCCTGAATCTTAAGTTCCAATAAGAAATTTGTTGATGCAGGTGTTGCAAATGAATAACCGATGTTGAATATTGCGGCTTCGGCATATATAGAATCCGGAAGAACCGCTTTTGTTATAAATGATTCATTGAAGTAGAATGACGATGTGAAACCGAGCTGTTCTGTTATCTGTGAAATATACTCACTGACAAGAGAGAAGAAACCTGTATTCAAAACATTCAATGGAATGTCATGAAATACTCTCGGTGCAAGCTCATCAAACATAAACTTTTTTATCTGACTATCATCAGAATAATTGTTAAGTAAGATTGATTCATCAGCCATTTTTCAAAACCTCCTGTTATTGTATTAAATATGTTATTGAACCTCGAGGTAAGTTCTACCGTATAAGGTTAAAACATACATTATGGTTTGGTCGGGAATCATCGACAATCCATAATAATTTTATGAAAAGGAGATGTTAATTATGGCTGAAGATAGGGTTCAACTTAAACAAGAAGAAATCGTTGGTAACGAAGTTGTTCTCAGCGATATAAACCCTAAGTCAAATACCAAGTCAATAGATGACCCCACGACAGGTGCTTCATTGGATAAGACTCTTGAAAGAATGTGGCAATCAATAAACAACAAACTTTCACGTATTGTCAATAGTGTTAATGGTCGTACTGGTGTTGTCGTTCTTGATTCATCTGATGTCGGACTTGGTAATGTCGATAACGTTTCATTCGCCGATATCAAGCAATGGGTTATAACAAGAACTGCCCAGGAATTTGGTTTCAAGAGACTTGCATTATTCAATTCTCTTCGTGAACTTGATGATACTATAAACCATGAATGGTTACATGATGAGGTGTATGCAAATAAACCCTTCTATTCACATCATGGTTATAAATCAAATGGTGTAATGGATAACCGTGGTTACATAGGTTACATCTATTACGATTCATCTGTTAATAAGCTTAAGCATACTGAGATGGTTCTTGACACTATCGGTTCTGCTGATAATTCTATTATATATAATGAGCAAGGACATCAGAATGGTGAAACTCGTGACTATAGTGAAAGCGGTCGTATAGGTGTAAACATCTGGACATATGAAGATGCTCTTGAGGTATATAATAATATATCCTCTGAAAATAAGGCTGACTCGGGTCTTCGTATAAACAAAGACAATATCGCACCTAAACTTTATTTCTTTGATGGAGTATATGGTGATGGTGCTACTTCACGGGATCCAAATGCGTTACTTTACTATGCTGCTAAGGATATCGAACAGGATAAACCAAATGCTGTTGATATTTATATCGATGGAACCAAGATAGAATATAATAGATCAAACAGTCTTGGACAGAATCTGTACAATAATACGAATTACATCAAGCAATCATTCAAAGTAAATGATCTCATTCTTTGTAATTTCAATGATGAGAATTATCTCCAGCCGGTTGATGCTAGTCATGCTAATGATAGGGTGCTCAATATTGAAATGAATCCATTGCTTATGCTTAAGAGACCTTGTATTGGTCAGGTTACAAAAGCACCGACAGCACAAGATCCTTCGGTTAATTATGAGATTAGATTCTATTCAATAAGACAGAATATATATCGCGGTCTCAAATATGATACTATACATACTAATGATTCAGACTATCCTAATGGGGCTTTAAGTGTTGATCTGCTTACAACAACCACTATCAAAAAAGGAGATGATCTGATTTATGTGACAACAGTACCAAATCAGAAATTCGTCAACTTAAGTGGTATGAATGCAATGCGTCCATATAATCCGAAATATCAGCATACAAATAATGGTGCTGGTGGTAAACGAACATTCAGAACCATATTGCCAACAGGTGTTATTACTGATATCTATCAGGATGATACAACTGGCTTACCTAATGAAGAAGGTTCAATGTTTATCTTACCAAACTATTCATTGTGTGTAATTCCATATACAGCACATGTTGAACAAAACAATCAGCTTGTAAGTAACTGGCCTATGTCTGCTCCTCCTATACCCAATGAACCAAATTGGGATTATGGAAATAATGATACCACCTTATTGGGTATTAACCTTGTTAAAGGTGTAAATAAATCATCTTCTGATACTCGTCCTGGTTTTGTAACAAACCTTTCTGGATTAAGGATAGATGATGAGGTAGACCCAATAACTGGTAAATGGCTTGGTATTGGTGATAATTCCGGTATATCAATACAAAACCATTCAGGTGGTTTATCAGTAAATGTGGGTAGTTTCCTTGAAATAGGTAGCTCTGACGCATCATATGCAAAGAATAGATCGGATATTTTCTTCTATGAGGAAGGTAAGGTTAATGTTCGTATTGATAAGATGCGAGGTTTACATGAATCATATGATAATAAACTTTCTGTAAATATATCAGAGAATACAGCGCCAAAGGATCATGATGCGAACCATCTCTCTGGTGGTTTGAAATTTACTGATGACTATGGTGACGAAGCTACACCACAATATGGTGTTCTCTCCGTGAATACCGGAGGAAATGCAAGAGGTTTATCAATAAAGAATAATACTCCTTGTGATGTAAAATATAATATAGCAGGTAATCCTATACATGTCATCAATGAAAGTAATGTATTAGGTGTTCAGCTGTATGATTTAACAAGAGAAATATCTCAAACCACATCAGAAACAATAACACCTTCCGGTCTTGAAATAAAGTATGGAATCTTTGAAGAAGACATTGTTCCATTACTTCCGAACAGTAATGTTTATTCTAAAAAAGTATGGAACACTGTATTTGATCTGGATTATGAACTCAATTTGGATCCAGCACAATATCCAAATCGAACACCATTCAAAGATAATGAAGTATATATTGCAGCAGGTTCAAGGTGGATAGTTAGTACATCAGAACTTGTTTATCATCCCTACGTTGTATTCTATTCTGACAAAGATCAGTATGATCAAGTTCTCGATTCAATAAGATCGGATCCTACCATATGGCCTGAATCAAAACAATGTCATGTACTTATTGAAGATTCATCAGATCCGGATGTATATACCATAACCGGAAAAGCATATGGTGATATTATTAATTTACATTTACCAGATACTGATTTCAATGGAAGAATATTTGCAGATGATGCATCTTTTGTAAGACGTATGACAGCTATCATGTCAAGTGCCTTACCATCAATCTATGTTAAAAAAGATGCAACAACCGGTGGTATTGAAGGATTCTATAGTGATCCTGAAAAAACAACTCCGTTTGTCATTCCATCTACTGCGGTTGAAGGTGATCTTTTTACCACTATGAACTATGTTGAGGAGTTTAATATTCCTGGTAATAGTGAATTATTATATGAAATACTTTATGAATGTTATAAACCTCAGGGATCTGATAATCTTGAATTGCGTGTGTATAAACCATCTGGTTTAGGAGATCAAGCACCAGATCCATGGACAGAGTCTTCATTCATTGAGATGCTTCGTAGATCAGATGCAGATCAGAATGGTAGAATTACTACTGTTGATTCAACATGGATTCTCTCTTTTTATGCAGAGTTACAAAATGAATATCGTGGTATGTCATTGACAGATGCATGGATTGCATTTTTGGATGCTCACGGAAAGACTGTCAGTGATGATCCTATTATAACAATATTCAGTTGTAAATATGAAAAGGGTGTTCGTATAAAATATGATGAATCGCGTGGTATAACGTATTCACCTATATTGATCGAAGGATCATTAATTGATGGAACCGATAGATCTGATTATGATATTAATACACTTAGGGCTAATGCAAAACATGATGCTATCAGTATTAAAATCGCAGATCCTTCTTCAGGTGTTTTGACATTCGACAAATATATTTGTGGAGGTCTTAGGTTTGGCACAAATGGATATCTCGGTGTGCGTATAAATAATTCAAACAAATATAATGCAGCATTACCATCAAAGAATAATGGAACACAGAGTGATGATCTCTCCATAGGAACCCGTGGTCTTCATATATATGACAAGAATATTCTCGGTATTCAGTTAACTAATGACGGCAGAATCGATAATGGTGAGTTATATTTTGATGAAGACGGTAATCTTCGTATATCTAAAGCATTTAATCCGGGAAAAGAAAACATGACAATTTCAGGAAAATTGAATGGAGTAACAACAAATGTTTCTTATAATGGATCTGAAGATGTTACAATAACACTTGGTCCTGGATTGTGTTTTAGTGAATGAGAAAGGAGATTTTGTTAAATGAGTAATATTAAAATCACTCTTGCTCTTGATAATTCACTTGAATATGGTAATAAGGGTACAGGTCCATTACGAATAAAAGCATCAAAACTTGACGAAGGTACTTCGCGTGCTAATACATTAGAATTTAAATCTGATGGATTATATGCTCAAGCAAAGCCAGGAGACCCCGGTTCTACAGGAACCGGGTATCCTGACAGATATGAATCATATAATGGAATAAAGTCCGGTGTCACAACACCGCATTCAGATGATTCATACCCGCGGAGAATCGTTGCAGATTGTTTTATTCATCGAGTCTTTACTGGAGTATGGAGAAATAATACTGTTGAAGATCTTGACGTACGAGATTTCGATAGAATATATCCTGGGGATCTCGTGCGATACAAAAATACAGTAGACAATAAATGGGTGTATCATGTAATCACTGCAGTTGATAATACCGATCAACATATTCTTGAATTATCTCGAGTAATAGCATTTATTCCTTTTACAGAAACAGAGGTTAATTGATTTAGGTGGTGTGATGAATGAGTAAAAATATAAAATTAACAATAGACGCATTACCAACATCTTCAACGGGACTCGGGTTTGATGATAATAAATTAGTAGTTAAAATATCAAAGACTGCTAATAACGGACTGAGTATTGTTAATGGAAAGCTTGTTGCTACAAAAGCACCTGATGGTACACCAGGTGGTGGAACAATGAATCTTCCTGGTAATGCAATTGGTCCGACAACAGCATCAAGCACTACAGCTCTTGGTACAGTGGGTTTAAATAAAACGGTATCAAGAAAACAAAAGGCAGGTAGTAATCAAAGTCAATTTGTAAAAGATTCTGATGGTCCTGTAATGACAAAAGTGTCAAACGGTTCATTGGTCTCTAATAAATCCATTGCATCATACATGATTCGTTATAATCAAGAAAACCCATAAATATAAATGCGAGGTGATATATGAATCATGAGTAAAAATATTAAAATCAATTTGGATCTTGGCGACGGTTTAAAAACCGAAAATGATAAATTATGTGTTGATTTTGAACCCAACTCATATATCCGATTAGATACTGATTCTGGTATCCCAGGACATAACGGTTTACACGTATCTAATTTAAATGGTGAAGATGGAGCTGGTGGTAGATCAACCTGTGACAATTGGACACTCGTTCCTGGTAATGGTGTAAAAATACCAAAGGTTTGGAGTGACCAAATAACAAATTTCTTGGACGTAAGTAGAGATGTCATAACCTGTATATTTAGTATGGGTTTATATAGAATATCCAATAGGAGAACATCTTCTCCACAATACACTTCTAATGTCAAAGATGTTAGAGCTATGTGTAATGAAATTGATGCTCCAAGTAGATATTGTTCGGGTACATATTATAGACCATGGATTGGTGATATAATTCAGCTCGTTGAATATCCAAGTCTGAGGTATGATACAGGAAAAGGTGACTATTCCGGACAGAATTTCTGGTGTGAATCATTACGTCGTGAAGGTCTGGATAAAGATAATAACCGTCAGAAAACCAGAGTAATGTTCGTCATAACAAGTATAGAATATGGTGGTTCTGATGGAGCATGGATAAACAGTTTATCTTTACAATGTATATATTCTAAAGACGTTGGCACATATGTTGTAGGAAATACATACACAGGAAGTTATGATTTTTCTGCACCTTACGTTTAATCATCATATAAGTAGGAGGTTAATAGAATGGATAAAATAAACCTTAAAGATCAGCTCTCTTTTGCTGATGATTCTAATATGAAACATGGTCTCAGAGGTCATGTTAAAATAGAGCTTGAAAATACCGAAACAAAAGAAAGGAAATTCTGGTATGAAGATGATAATATCATACCAATATCAGGTTACCAATGGATTCTGATGAAGATGTTCGGTTTACATCTTGACTCTGTTCATGACCCTAATGTGAAATACGAAGAGATTGGTAAAGATACATCTCTTGTTATCCCGGATCTCAATGAAGTTGGTCAACTCGGTATCGGCAGAGACCCTCAGGATACTCGTGAAGGATATGGATATACCCCAATGGATGACGACATATCATCGAATCATTTCATCCAGGGATTCCTCGTTGGTAATGGTGGTGCCGCTGAAGATGTTATAACAACTAAGAATACAGATTATTCTTATACAAATCTTCGTTCTCCTATACCGTTCCAGCAGGTATCTGCTATCGAGGGACTTGATTCTTCTATGGCTGGAAAATACCTTGGCGTATTCCGTCAGTCATCAACAGATCAGAAATCTTATTTCATAAAGAAATTTGATTCAAGAGCTCATATCTATCACAACTGGTGGAGAGACGGTCAGCGTTGGGATTACCTCGATCCTGTTGTTCCATCCGAACTTGGTCCTGGCAGAAATGGTGATAACAATGTTACTCCTAAGACAAACAGAATTGAGACATATGCAGAGGTAGAAATGTCTATCGATGTTAAGAACGGTGACTGCATGGGTTACTTTGCTCATTCTGGTAATAATGAAACTGCAAAGATCAATGAGCTCGGTCTTGTTGCATTTGATACTGTTCCCGGTGAAAGATCTACTGTAGAGCAGTTATACAATACTCTTATCAAGAGAATGATAACTATCATCTTTGATGAAGATCGTGGTGAATATGCTGGTGAAGAAGTTGTATCTCTTGCAGGCGACATATCCACAGTACTTCAAGAAAATCTTATCTATGAAAAGGGTCAGACCAATATCAATAATTTCATAGATAACGTTGTAAATGTTCTTGCTAATGCATCTCCTGCTGATATTGATTATACTGCAATGCAGGTAGAATTATGTCGTGTTGATGAACATGATAATCCTACTAATATCGGTGTTCAGGCATATTACAATCAGAATCATGTATTCCAATACTTCACAGACAAGTTCCTTGATTATCTTGCTGGAGAAGAGTTCTCAGCTCTCACAACCGACGAAGCTCAGAGAATTAAGCTTGTAACATATTACACCTTTAATTCTATACCTCTTCAGGAAAACTGGAAGGTTCTTATTTCATATAGAATTTATGCTAACTGATGAAGAGGTGTTTAACTATGGAAAATACACAGTTATTATCTATGATAGACTGTATTACTGAACGGCAGGAAATGGCCGAATTAGAAGTGGCCATTTCCATAGTTGAACAGTGTGTCAAGATGTGGGAAATTGATGATCTTCATCGTGGTGATTCTCTTGATGATTTCGCCATATTCCAAGAAGGACAGCTACTTGATGATGCAACTGGAGCTGGTAAACAGGAATCATTGATTAAGAAAGCAATGCTTCTTCTTCCTCGTTTACTCGGTGCTATAATAAAAGCAATCAAGATGAAGTTGACAGTCAAGGCATCTGTCAAAGAAACATCTCCACGAAGTGCTTTCCTTAAATATGGAGAAGTTACAACAGAAAGTCTGTCTAAGAAAGAAATCGAAAAGATCAAAAAACAAAAGAAAGATAGTCCTGTATATAAAGCTATTCTTGGTGTTGGTTGTGCTAGCATTGCTATAGCTGGTGCTGGATTTGCATTCAGAATATCAGACTATTCAGAAGCAGTCGAATTCAAGGATGATGTATCGTTTACTATATCCGAAGACCTTAAGGGTATTCGTGTTGTATTCCCATTCTATAAGATCGAAGCTATTAAGAATTTCAATGTCAAGTTTGACGGAATTCATCAATCACTTAAAACAGATTTCTTTGGTAATATTGATCAGCTCATGAATCTTATGAAGACTATTGTCACAAACCAGGCTCGTGTATCTGAACGTGACTTTGCAGATCCGCCGGCATGGACTGCTTATTATCAAAATGAGATAAGAGGTGAATTTAATAAGTTCGCTGATAATCTCGAAAAGATAAAGAATATTCTTGGCGAGCATAAGATCAATAGCAATACTGTTGCTATTGGTAAAACTCAAGTCAAAGAATTCGTCAAGAAAGTTGAAGAGCTCACAAAGAAGCTCCCAAATGATCTCGAACTCATTGAGAAGTTTAATGATAAGCTCATCAAGGTATACGATATTCTTGCAAACCCTTCGCTTCACACAAAGCGTGAGATAAAAAAGGCTAACAAACTTACATTCAAGCCTATATTCAGTAAAGATGAAATCAATATCTATAAGCTTGATACATCTGAATTATCTGCAGCTATTAAACTCTTTAATGAGTTTGCTGCTGATAATAAGGGTGAAACTTATGCTGGAATGCTTAAAGCTGCAAAAACATCATCTAAGTTTGCACAAGGTGTAAAGCACATAGAGAATCAATTCAACTGTTCTATTGATTATACCATATATGGAAAGGGTGGAGCTACCGCCACATATAAAAATAAACCGGGTGATATGAAGGTTACTTTCAATAAGCAACGTGGTTTTGATCTCGGTGGTGCTAGACTTAATATATTTCTTGATCCAGCCTATTCAGATTCAAAGGCTGGTTCATCCGGTGTTATGGGTCAAATGTTTTGTAGCATAATATGCCATGAGATATTCCATAATATAGCAATGCTTGTTCATGTGTATAACACAAAAACTGGTGATGCTATCAGTAAGATCTTTACTAATGTTTATATTGGTTATGAGAAACTAAAGTCTCTGATTCTTTATATAATGACAGGATATGCGATTTCTCTCGGAGTACAAGGTGTTGACGATATTACTACTCAGAAACGTCTTGCTTTTGTAATAGAGAATTTTGAAGATAAACAGAAGATGCAGGATTTCATGAATAAGATTACGACTGATTCAGACAAGGATCTTATTGAACCTATAAATGTTGATAATGGTGATTCTTCAAAAGCAGCCGTATTCATATCTAAAATACCTAATTTCATGGCCAGTCCTGAATTCAAGACTGTTTGCTCTGCTATAATCGCGATCATGTATAGATATAACTTCAAGCTCGGTGGTATGTTTGCTATATCTGCATTATTCATGTCTATCTACGGATTAACAGATGTTAAGATGGAGAAGACTAACGAAGAAACAATGTGTGATATGTGTGCTGCTATATACAAGCTTCCTGTATACCTTGCAGATGTAAGTTCACAGCGTAAGAATAAAACTGCACGTGATATGTCTACACACGGTAGATTTGATGTACATAGTGCAACATTCGATAGACAGACCGTTTCACTCGGTCTTGCTAAGGAAATGCTTAATTCTGGTGAACAACTCGATCCTGATGTTAAGAAGTATCTTGAATTCATCGTTAAGGAAAACGCAGGAAATCAGTATGTTGAAAGGAAGTTCACCAAGAAGCAGATGAAGAAGTCTGCTCCTGCATTTACTGAAAATATTAACAGAGCTATCACAAACTTTGTTAAGGATCATAATATAACTCTCACAGATGATGAAGGAGATACTACATAATGGATATAAATCAGAAAAACGTTGAGCAAATGCTCCATGATGTTTCTGGTAATATTCAAGCAAAAGTCTCAGATATACTTGGTGTCTTTTCAGGTATTAAATGGAACAAGGTATCGTTTACAATTCCAACGGTACCTGTTCCATCACATCGTCCTCGTCTTTGTGGTTACCGGGTCTATGTACCCGGTGCTGCAAAGAACCAATCTTTTTTCAACAGAAATGTTTTACCTAAACTCAATGGTTTATTCATAACCACTCCTTGTAAAATGAAGGTAGATATCTTTTGTAAAACTCCAACGTCTTTTACTAAGACACAACAGATACTTGCCGAAATGAAGGTTATTCGTCCATGGGGGAATACTGGTGATGTTGATAACTTTGCAAAAGCCGTAATGGATCAAATGATGCCAAACGAAAAAAGAGGACATGTGGGTATATTACGAGATGATTGTCTTGTAACAGATCTTGATGTAAAAAAATATTATTCTCGTACTCCGAGATACGAGGTTACGATTACTTATATGGAAGAATTACCAGATAACGTCAAGAAGACTATGCGATTGGATTAATGGGGTATAATGAGTAACGACTGCTTGATAATTGAATCCCATACGAATAAGTATTATTCTCGTACTCCGAGATACGAGGTTACGATTACTTATATGGATTCTGTACCAGAGTCTGTCGCTAAAGTAATGCGACTTGATGACAAATAATAAATATTACAAGGAGGCTTAATAAATATGGCAAAAAATGATGATGTTTTGAGCCGCTTTGCGTCTGCCGGTGATAATGCTGTGGGTCTCATTAACAGGGTTGATGATGCTACTGCTAAATTTCAGCCCGGGATGCGCAGAGGATCAATTGTAAAAAGCGCTCAGGGTAACGTATTTGAGTTCCCTGTATTTATATCTAACTCTATTCCGTTAGATTATGCAACTGCAACGACATCACTTCTTGAGCAGATTTATGCTGCATATACTCAGATGGCTATATCAATAAATCCCGTTGTTGATGCTGCATCTGTTAAGAATGGTCTTCAGTTTGCTGACTTTAAGACTAAGACAAACAAGTATCTCGAGTACACAGATACATCATATCAGCATGATGCATGTCATGCTGTCTACCAGGAAGATGGAACTCAGTTTGAATTCAATATGCTTTCTATTGAAGATGCTGATGCCCGTCTTATCAATGAAGCTGTTGATCATCAGCCACTTTCCGAATTTGATCACTTCTTCCAGGAGGCTGTTGGTGACAATCCTGATGACTATACCGCATCATATCCAATGCCAGTTGTTGATAATCATGGTAATATTGAGACCCCTCTGCAGTTCCAGCCAGATCCCAATAATCCCAACGGGGTTAGATATGTAACATTGGCAGAACTCAATAGAGAAATAAATAGTGATCCTACTGTCACATTTAATTTCACAGGAAGACGTGATGAACCACAGCTCAATGGTTATATAAATTGGGTAAATAGTAATCATCTCACAAGACCATCAACAGCGGAGATGAACAACTCTCCTTCTGCTAGCGGTGATGTAACATATGATGATGGTCATGGTAACAGACGTACAATATCAGCACAAGAATTAGAGGCTGCAAATAGAGCATATGCTTTACAAAGAGCTACTACAGCAACAAGAGCAAATGCTGATATTCAGTATACTGATGGTCGTGGTAGAACAGAAACGATTACACCTGATCAACTGGAAGCTGCTAATAGAGCATATAGTATTGCACAGGCTGATGTAGCGAGAAGAAATGCAGAAAAAGCTAATTCGAACTATTACAGAGGTGCTGACGCTATCAGTACTGGTGCAAAAACTGCATCTGATGTACTCGGTGCTGTTAATACGGGTGCTAATGCTGTTGCTAATGTTGCTACACTTCCTGACCAGATCAAACAGGCTAAATATAAGACCAAGATCGATAAGGACCGCTTAGATCATCTTGATGAAGATAGAGCTCTCAAAAAGACAGAAGTATATGGTAAGATGAAGACTTCTGATATACACTACATCGATGATAGTAAGTGTCAGAAGCTCAATACTATGAAACCTCTGTTGATGAGTGTTACTATCAACATGCTTAACAAGGATGATTCACTCCAGCCTATCAACTACATCATTGGTGTTAAGACACATATGCGTGTAATTCCTGCATCTATTCTTCCTGAGGTTGCAAGATATCCTCTTAAGGAAATGGATAAAATTTCTCGTAAGGTTAAGTGGCGTGCTGGTGAACTCAAGTTCCTGAAGGATCTTGTATTCCGTATCAATGAAAAGAAACAGACTGCTGCTGATTCTCGTGATCCTAACAGAAAATGGTATCGTCGTCTTTATGAACTTGCACATATGAAGGGTGATGCTCCAACAGAAGCAGTTGTTCAGGGCAAGTCTATCTTCGGTGCATTCATTCGTGATAAACAGGGTAAGGGTAAGCTTAAGAATGGTCTTATTCCTAATGCTTCAATTATCATGTCACAGAATGATGTTGATAATATCAAGAACCAGACAGATATAGATCTTCTCAAGGCATCTAATGCTAAGAAGTTCTGTGGTGAACTCTTCCTCATCTCTCTCATCATTGTTGATATCGATGCTGAATCAATTAAGATTCTTCTTCCTGATCAGAACAATGATTACGATGTACATTCTCTTGCTGCCGTTCAAAAGCAGTTGGCTACTCTTGATACATCAGGAACCAAGACAAGAGATATGTTCAAATTACTCGGCTAATAAGGAGGTTAGTATAAGATATGTTATTCGATAAAAAGAAAAAGGATGCCAAAGAAGAGAGTATCAATGATGTGTATATCGAAAAGATACTCGGTGATCTTAAGGATGTCTATACTAATAAAAGTACCGATGAATATAAGAGTAAAGGTGACATAACAAAGTCTCCAAACTATGAAAACATCGAGTACCAGCTTGCTCAGCTTTCAACCATTAAGGGTTATCCGGAGAATGATATTAAGGCTCTCAAGGGATGCTTTAATGTACTTCACAGACCCGCTTTCAAAAAGCAGGTTACAGAATACATGGCTAAACCTAATGAGAAAAACATAGTTTTTGCTATGGCATATTCAGTGGGTTACAGACTCCTTATAGGCGAACTTGCCCGGGTTATTGCTTCATCTGAGGCAACTGATAAGGGCTTCGTATATAAAGAGGGAAAAATAACCAAAGAAAAAGACTACATGCCTATGATAAGAAAGTTTGCTGACGATATCGATAAGAAACTCGATAAGGCAGTTCTCCAGGCTCATAAGTATGTAACACCAGTTCAGGAAGCTGCTACACTTAAAGCTATAGGTGTTGCTGCTGATATGGTTGTTGGAACCGTTGAAGGTGTATTCAAGGTTATCAACGGAATCTTCCGTGGTGCTGCTTCTCTTAATCCGATCTCTCTCATAAGTGCTATATTGACAAGATCTTATGATAAGAAGGTTGAAGAGTATGAGAAGATCTCCAAGGAATATGAGATAGCCAAGAAAGCATATGATGACTATAAGAAGATTCCTGAAGCTCAGCGTAAAAAACGTATCGAGCATAACTATACAAAGATGATCGAGAAGTACAATATTAAGATGAATAATCTTAAAGCTAAGATCGATCATTATGATCTCAGATCTCAGAATGATGCAAAGGATAATAAAAAAGAATCCGAAAAGAAGAAGACTGAGACAAAAACAACGTCAACATCTACCACAGCAAAAAAGACTGATGGTAAAAAAGATGATGACAAGGGTAAAGATGATTTCGATTTTTAAACAAAAAAGAATCCGGGGTTATACCCCGGATTCCTCTTTCTTCTTTAGCCGTTATCTGTTGCGGCATTCGCAGCGTTCTCGGGCTGCTGTGCGTTCTGCTGATCAATATTCTCCTGCTCTCCCATTGCCTTAAGCACTCTGTTGATTCTGATCTTGTTGATCGGATATGCAACAATGCTTGCTGCAAGGGAAATGCCTGAAGCGATGTAGCATGTTCCTGTGAATACGGGATGCTTGCGCTCGAACTTAGTTACCTTTCTTGTGATGCGCTTACATGTCTTCTTATAAGTATTAGCCATATGGGCCTCCTCTCGTGGGTTTGTCAGGTTATTCCTTCCTGTATTTTTATTTCAGAAGTCAAGAGGTGAAAGGGTCACCTTTCTTTTCTTCTTCACAGTAATAATATATATACGAAAAACATAAATAATAGGAATTTTAGGTGGTGTTTCTGGGTAGCATAGAAAAGTTGAGGATTAAGAATACTTATACATATATAATTTTATCGGAAGGAGGGATATTGTGAATATTGAAAACATATTACCCTTGATAACTTATATATGTACATATTACTACGATTCGTATTATAATAAAATATTAAATCATGGCGTTAACATACCAGATAAAATCGTTCCTGCATTAATGAATAGGATATATTCAGATTATGTTAAAACATATGAAACTGAATATGTTCATGACATTTGTATTTTCCCAGGAAATCTGGTATATAATAAGACATATGTTTTAGATGAACAATGTCCATCCATAGAAGATATAATTCAAGATATAGATTACTTCATGGATAATTATGATTTTTATAGTGAAAATATAATACCTATAAATGTAATAAATATAAGTGATCTACCATTTGACAATGGTATCACATATACAAATGAATGGATAAAGCAATTCATTGATGTGTATAGATTTTAAACGAAAGGATGTCACTACAACGAAAGGAGTGTATTCTTATAATGGGAACTTATTCGATAGAAATATTCGATCATAATAATAAGAAGATTGGTGAATTACCAACAGCAACATCTTCTGAGATTCTCCAGTTTATAAATAAAGGATTTATCGTTATAGATAGAATGACTGGTAATCGAATGACCGAATCTTCTATTACTTCAACCATAGGTGTATCAGATGGTCTTATTAATGTAGGCTAATTTTGTAAATATGATACACATATTATTACAACGATTATGGTCTAGATAATTGGCCATAATAATAAATTTATTTATCAGGAGGAATTATCAATGGCAACTAACAAACCCTTTTCATTCGCTGCTCTTGCTAATTACGGCAACAGCACAGCAGCTCCCGCTACTAACTTCCAGAAGGCTTTCGTACAGGATGCAAAGAAGTTCGTAGCAAAGTGTGGTTATCCTGGAAAGGATGAGATCGGCATCATGGATGAGAAGACACCTGATGTAACAAACACAGTGTCTGCAATTCCTGAGTTCGTGTCAGGCTTTATGCATGATGAACAGAGAGCTTTCGATCTTCCTGCACCCGATAAGAACACTGCTCCTGCAACAATCAAGGTTGAACATGTTGAGGAGAAGAAGTCCGAGGGTATCCAGGCAATGGGTCCTAACAAGGGACAGAAGTGGACTTCTGTTGTGGCAGCTCATGATGAACCTAAGATCAAGGTTAAGCGTGACGCTTTCAAGAAGAAGTAATTAATCAAAGAAACATTAACAGGGGATTCGTCCCCTGTTATTTGTTTTTATAATTTTATGTAGAAAGGACTGATAAACATGAGTGATCTAATGTACAATCCCCATCCGGTAGATATTGTTGAAGATAGGTTCGCACCTATAGAGAAACGTCAACGTGACTTAACTAAGATGCTTCTTGCTAAAGATGGTCTCTTATTGAAATTCATAACTAATCCAACGAATGACGAAATAGCTATAGCTGTTAAACAAAATGGTGACGCAATAAAGTTCGTATCCAAAGAAAAACACACAGATGATTTGATGTGGGAAGCTATTAGAAGTAATCCTCATTCTATATGGTATATGGATAAGAACAAACTAAAGACTCAATTATATATAACGGCTGTGACCACACCTTATACGGGTAATGATCATCCCGTGCATTTACTAAAAACACAGGATAAGATGGCACCATATCTTGCATTCATTTCACATAATCCACATAATTTCCGAGATATCATAGATGATATAAGAGGACTTGAATTTGAACATTTGATATGGAAATATGCTATTTCCAATTGGCAATATTCATTCAATGATGTTTTTGAGACCAAAATTATGTGTCCTATAGAGATACAAGCAAAAATAGTCGATGAAGTTGTTCGTAGGAATCCTCAACTTCTCGAGATTTTTGACAAATCATTCTGGACAGAAGAACGTGTAAAGAATTATGTCATTTCAAATCCAGTACATGTGCATACTGTGTGGGGTCATATCGATATGTCTACAGGCGATTTATATAGATTAGCATTTGACAACTGTAAAGATTCATGGGACGTGATGAGTGTTCTCAATGTTTATCCGTGCTATGATAAGGAAAGAACAACCGATGAGATGGTGAAAGTCCTTGAAAGTAAACGATGGGATGATATAATAAATCGAGGCATATTCTCTGTATTTGCTGAAACAAGAGAAAATGCAGAGTATATAATCGATAGATTCGCGTTCGAAGAGTTAGCTGATAAAGTAAAAGATTATCGACTCAAGGCGATAATTGAATTATTACCATTCTTCAAGCGTATCAAATATAAGCATAAGCTCAAGAAATATGTCAAAAATAAAAAGGAGGAAAATAAAAATGAGCAGACTGTTTGATTTATTAAGTGAAGACACTAAAAAGGCAAAGGAATATTTGACAAATCCGTCGAAGGAGGAAACATTAGCTGCTGTAAAAGAAATCGAAAAAGAGTATGAGACACATAAAGCTGTGGAAACACCCGTTCCTTCTGATGCAAAAACTCCGTATGGATCAACACCTAAATATCTTGAAGGAATAGACATCGATAGACTTGTTCATGGTGATCCTACCATTCCACTTCTTAAGAAACAGAAATGGGAAGAAGCAAAGAAGTACGGATATGAGTTCACCGAAATACCTAGTGGTGATTTACTTGAAAATGAATATACAGAGATCACACAGCTTGTTGAACTCCGTCGTCTTGTAAAGAAGATCATATTCCAGTACAGGACTGATGATGAGATCTATAAGACTGGTAAGAAGTTTGTAATGTTACTCAAACAGGAAATCAATAAAAAATGTACTGTTTATGATAACAGATCATTTGGTATGAAAGAAGAAGATATTACAATTATAAAGAGGGGTGATAAAGATGGAAGAATCGACGGCATTGAGGATTGAAGATGAGCTTCATAACATCAATCTCAATTTGATGGAGCTTATAGAAGTTATTAAAAAGAAACAAGAAACACCTAAGCATTCTTCTTCTATTTCTATCGGTTGTATCAGAACCGATTATGGTACTACTGGTGGACCGATGAGTACAAAATAAATTATACGGGGGCAATTGCCCCCGTACATTATTTTTTTTTAATTTCCCATCGCAAGTCTTAATACTTGATCTGGGATATTGTCATTGTCAAACAGATCTGGATCATATCCATCTGTTGATGGAGGTATTGGAGTTGTATCTGTTGGGTCCACTTTCTTAATGAGCTCTTCTAATAACTCTTCAACACGCCGTGCGCGTACATTGAAAGTCATCTTACTCATCTTATCTAATATATCTATATTGCGTGATGTATCAGATACGATTGTGTATTTAGTTACTGTCTGACCACTTGTTGTACCAAGTTCCTCATCAGTAAACTTAGACAGATCAACATCTGGTATATCAGTAGACACATTATCATTTGCAGCCTGAGTTAATGTATCATACCAGAAGTCACCGCTACCATAAACCGTGGTGATTTTCTTACTTGTATCATCTGGCATGTATGGACCAGCACTAGTATACATCGTTTTATTTTTCGCATTTGTAAATCCACCGCGATGTTGACCCTGGTTGGAATTTCCATTAGAACCAGAAGGATTATAGTTATTAAAGTATGTCAATGGGTTTATCTGAGATCCATCGCTCGATGAACCAGTAAACTTATCAGCCTTATTGATGTTATAATGCAAATGGGCACCACCTGATGAACCCGTATCACCGACATAACCAAGGAGTTGTCCTGGTTCGATTTTATCTCCTTTACTAACGAGAGGATCATCTCTCATATGCATATACCAGTGTAAGTATCCCGCATCATCAAGCCATCTTACATTGTTACCACAACCGCCATTTGAACCATCCTTCGGTCTTGCACCACCTTGAACCTGATCAACAGTACCACTACATGTAGCATGTGCTTCTTGACCTTCAGTTGCACCTGATGACCACCAGAGATCAATACCGCCATGTCCACCACCGCTTGATCCTTCACCTTTAGAGTTAGGGTTATCACGTTTACCAAACCAGTTCTCAGCACCTGATACAACAGTACCATTAGTGGTCTTACCAAAGAATTCATGAAGAGGTGAATTTCCAGAAGGAACGCCAGAAATATTTGTCTCTGTTATTGTTGGTATACCATAATCAGCAAGAGCAACACCACCGTCAGAAACAAAGTAACCATCACCAAGAGCATGATTTGTCATTGATGATATGAATCTACCAACAATGCTGTTACTATCCGTATCAGATTTAACCGTAGTAGATGCAGGCACAACGTGATTCTCCATCTCACTATAGATAGCTTGAGCATTGTTACGTCTTGTATCAATACCACCATTTCTACCAAGCATTGTTGATGATGGGTTCCTATTACCCTTACCGCCACCAGCTTCGTATTGAGTCATCCATACATCAGCAGCCTTAACAACATCATCCTTACCATAACTATTGAGATCATCGAGAATCCAGCTATAGTTACCTGTAAGCTCTTGTTTGATAAGTCCGAGCTGAGTAGAAAGATCTCTCCAGTCGGTACCATTCTCCTTTGAATAATCCATAAGAAGTTGACCACGACCACCGGTCCATTGTGCAAGACCAAAACCAGGGTAGTAGTGACCATCGTTACTCTTATAACCACTCTCAGAAATACCAACGCCCGATCTATAGTACATTGGGAAGAGCTTGTCCGTTGTATATGCATCCATCGTTGAATTATCCTTCGTTGCATTCTTTACTGTATCAGCATCAAATGCATAGTAGCCTTCGAGTGTTCCTGGAGATAATCCTGATTCGGCTTGGAATACACCCATTACACCAGCAGCAGCTTTCTTAGAAAGACCAATGCTGTTAACGAGGAAGTTGAATATCTGTTCTTTCTCGGTACCACCTGTGAGTTCTTCGTTACCACCTTCTTGGAATTTCCAATATGTCAACGGGTTTACATAACCATCGTCACCAGTATTACCATATGGACCCATCTTGGTTACAATATAACGAAGTAATTCATTATTGGAATTACCTCTTTCACCAGTATCACCAGTATCACCAACATGACCTATGAGCTGACCGGGTTCGAGATTAGCACCTTCTTTGATCTTATTATCAATATCAGCAAGATGTAAGTACCAATGGTACATACCAGCTTCGTCACGCCACTTAACGTGATTTCCAAGACCACCATTAGGATCTTTTCCACCATGTTTACCACCAGTACCAACGTATGTTATTGTACCGCCAGTGATAGCATGAGCTTCAGGTTTGCCTTCCTTAGATGTGCTTTGAGTGAATGATATTGCAATACCCTCATGTGGATCACCTTGTGAACCAACACCTTCCTTTGATACAGGAGCATCAGTATGTTCAAACCATCCACCGTTAAGTGTAGAAGCATTAATAACGCTTTTACCAGATGTCTTTGCAAAGAAGTCGTGTACAGGAGATTTACCAGATGACACGCCTTCGATTTGAGGTTCTGTATATTCAATAGGAGAATAAGGAGCCATGATAGCACCCTTATCTGATTCAAACGCTTCCTCAGCATCTGCTTCGGCTTCAATTTGATCACTACTAAGAGAACCATATTGTTTCTTAGCAGTTTCAAATCCTTCTTGAACTTCATCAGCGCCTGCAGCAAGCAATTTACCGAATTCACCCATCTTGTCAGCATACTGCTGAGCTCCGAGTTGGACAATGTATGAAGCACCTTCGGACTCAAACTTTTTATTTATACGAGCCTCATAGTCCTCATCAGATTCTCCTTCTTCCTTAGGATATTTCTCCTTAAGTTTAGCCATAGCTTGTTCTTGGAGAGCAGTATATTCTTCTTCAGAAAGTTTCTGTTTGATTGTTTCTGCATTCTGTTTATCTTTAGCAGCAGAACGTTCTTTATTGATCTTATCTTCCTTAGAAGGTCCTTGGAACATTCCAGTGAATTGTGATGTGAGTTTCTTAAGACTCTCGAACATGTTTGTTGTTTCTTCATCAAATCCGTACTCCTCATATTCATTATCACCAGAACCATAGAGTCCCAGTTTAGAATTAAGAGCAAAGTTAGACGCAGATTGACGTTCAACCCTTCCTGACATAGGATTGGAAACGTATACTCCACCATTCTTATCAGTACCAACCACGTTAACGTAGTGATTATTACCAGGCTTTGTACCAAATCCTGCACCAGATCCAAGTACTGTGATTGGGTTTGAAGGAGATGCATTCTTAAGTGATGTTGTAGTTACACCACCAGGACGCATATTCATACCCATTGCATTACCCATAGAAACCATAGATCCAGCGGATGAACCTCTTCTCGGATCATACATACCAGAACCCATCATAGCAGATGCGAGGGTTCTTGGATCTGCTTTACCACCACTACGACGGTTATATGCATCAGCCAATGCAACAGGACCACATCCATGTTCGGACATATTCATATATCCGCCATATGAATGCTGATTCATTGTTGTATTACCAGAGCCATAAGTATATGACCAGTTGTTTGTGATGTTGTTTGTATTGGTTGTGTTAACATCACCACTACCCATATCATATCCAAGTTTTGCTTCTGGTATATCATAACTTGATTCAGGTTCACTTGTATCTTCTTCCTCATCAGCAGGAGAAATAATACTCTTAGCCAGAGAAACAAGACCATTGATACCTTCCTTCATTTGTTCAACACCAGCAGATATCATTGACTTAGAAGAATCAAGCATTCCATCCGCTGTACTTTCAACACTCTTACCAAGTTTCTTCAAAGGTCTACCAACTAACGGAACCTTACCAAGTACGCCAAGTATGGAACCAAAGATCTTAAGTTCTGCACCGAGTAATCCTATGATAATACCCATACCTATTTGAAGTGCACCAGACATGATCTTCATTGTGTATCCGATACCTTCAATGATTGGCGACAAGAAGTCAAGTGTTAAGAGTATAGGCATCATTATAACATCAAGCAAGATGTTAATGAGATCAAGTATAGGATTGAGGATATCCATTATTGCTTCCATAATAGGATTAATTACATCAACGAGTGTTTTTACTATAACAACAATTGACTCAGCTATAGCAGTAACAGCACCCTTGAGTGCTTCTATCATAGGAGTGAGAGCTTCAAGTATCTCTCCGAAAGCATCATTTAACGGTTCAAGACCCTCTGTAAGAATTCCCATTACAGCATCCTTGATAGCTTGAAGTCCTTCCATACCCATTACGATAGAAAGAACGAGTTCACCAATACCCATTAAGGCTTGTGTGAAACCACCGAATATTTTACCAAGATCTCCTAAAGCACCGAGACCACCAGCTGCTCCACCAGCAGCACCGGCTGCACTAGCACCTTCAGCCGCGGCGGCTCCTTCTGCTGCGCCTTCAGCAGCAACTGCTCCTGTTGCAGCTAATGATGTACCACCTGTTGCTAAAGCCGCACCAGCTGTCACGAGTGTGTCTGTCATATCAGCACCACCGGTATCAACAGGAAGTGGTGTTCCATCATCTGATTCAGCTTCCTTTACATCCTTATGGAATACATCTACACTTTTCAGGATTTTGCCAAGGAAGTCACAGATCGATACGAAAGGAGTTTTCTTAGCTTCGTTTACAGGCTCGGTCATTACATCAGTAAGATCACCGAGTCGTTCAGTAGTATATGATTCATGACGAGCTTTTTCGTTTTGTTTCTTTTGACGAGCTTTCTTTGCATCATCAAAACCTTTCATAAAGCCTTGACCAAAACGAGTACTTCTGAAAGCCGTACCAGCACGCTTTAAGATACCGGGTTTCTTTTCATCGCCAGAATCATCTTTATTCTTTTTGAACTTATTTACAATTTTGGAGATACCTTCAGTGGTTTTGGTGAAAATTCCACTGAACATTTTAGCTCCCAATTTATAGAAGCCTTTGAGACCATTGACTGCAAGCTTTGTTACACCGACAACACCTTTGACCATAGTGATCATAGGTTTCATCAAAGGTTTGATTATACCGGAATCACGTATAGGTTTTCCGTTTTCATCCTTGATAACTTCACCATTTTCATCTCGACGCTTTGCACCAAAGAAACCTTCACCCATTGATTTAAGACCAAATACAATGTCAGTGACACCCTTTGTAGCAAGCCTACCAACGAATTTGGCTATCTTACCAAGAACAGAACCAACCTTCTTGAAACCACCGCCGACAACATCAATTATTTCTTTGAACTTGTCGCCGATAGAACCAAATGGACTGCTTTGTGCATCTTCTTCACCAACAGGTGATTCTTGTAGAACAGATCCAATGTCAGGAGTTTCACCAGCTTCTATAGCTGCTTGACCTTTTTCACGCTTGGCTTTTATTTCTTGTATCTTATTAATACATTTAACCTGATGATTCAATGCTTGTCTTAATTGCTTATTTTCGATACAAGTAATTATTTCCTTTGCACCATCAAGGTCATCACTCTTTATACATTGAATAGCAAGCTCAACACCGACACGATCGTCAGCGTCTTCAACTTGTTCTGGTGTCAATGTAAAGTTATCGACAGCGTCTTGTGCACCTTTAAGAATCTTTTCATCTTTATTATATATAGCATTATTAGCAAGACGAGATCCGGTGTTCTTAAGATTCTGGAAGCGTTCGTTACCAGATAATTTACCACTTATCTTATCACGAATCTTACCACCAGTTTCTTTTATTGTATCGATAGCAGAGTGAGCCTTTTCTGAAATATTTGCTTTAGCAGCATCATAACGACTATCGTATTTAATACTACCAGGTATTGCTTCAGAAACTTTTTGACGAAGGTTATGTGTTTCACCGGTTATTTCACCTTTAGCCTTGTCAATTAATTCACGACCTTTACCGCCTTCTTTGAAAAAGCCCTTAAAGTCACCATTGATGAATTTTGCTCCTAAATCTCTCATTGATGCGGCACCTAACATACCCAGCATGTTAGATAAGAATCCACCACCAGCGGACTTTACGGCACCGGCAATACCTTCACCACCAGCAAGACCACTTATGGTTTGCTGTATACCATCCGTAACAGCCTTCTTGAATATCTTTTCATCAGAACCACCAGAAGACATAGCGGCTCCTATGAGAGCACCGAACTTACCATCAGATATCTGTTGCTTAACAGACTGACGACCGAGATCGTAGTCTTCAAACATCCAAGAAGGATTTTTCTGACTGAGGACCTTTACATTGATACCTCTATTGAGTATACCAAAGATACCTCTTATGAAGTCTCCTTGTGAATGTTTTCCATCAAGATAAAAGGTATCATCTCTTTTTATTTTAAGAGACGCATCATCTGTTGTTGCTTGTGGTTTAGGAGTATTATCAGTCTTTATATCAGGCTTACCATTAGGAGCATTCGTTTTAACAAACTGAGAAGCAAACATATCATATGTTATTACACCAGCTTGAATTGCTTCAGGTTTACCTGACTTGGCGAATGACTCGGCTGAACTCATCATATTCTTGAGAGAACTGTTAACATTCTGAACAAACTTTGCAGAATTCATCATACCAGATGAAAGCTGAAGTACGATAGATTGACAAAGACTTGACCAGTATTGAGGATCATTCTTAACAAGACACAATGTCTTTACCGCACTCATTATGTACGGTGTCATATCACCTTTAAGATCTGATGCAGATAATGTTTTTCCTTTGTCATAAAGGTGCATTACTATTACACCAGTAAGAGCTTGTGATGCAGTATCTATATCAGCAACATTAAGCTTATCACCAAGGATCTTCTTAGCAGATATTGTTATTCCCTTACTGGCTGTGTCGCTTAAACCCGTTGATGCAAAAGCATTCTTTGTTACTTCATCAAACTTGTTCTTCCGTGCACCCTTAACAAGTCTACCACGTTGATCAACATGATAGCTTTCACCAGATAATGCTTCATTAATCTTACTAAGATATTCAGGAATGATATTAACGATAGACATTCTTGTCATTCCATCAAATAAAGCTTTCTTGGTGTTGTATGTATTAGCAGCTATAGTGCTATAATCCTTATTACCTTCAAACTGAGTAAGGTCACCAAATAAAGTCTTGAAACCAGAGCTCTTTATTAAGTTTCCTAAACCGGTCTGTATAGCAGTACCAACGGCTTCATTGAACTTCTTACCCATGTCATCGATAGAATTACCACCGAGAACATCAAGCTTCTTTCCAGTACCAAATCCCATTAAGAATTTAGCAACATCGACAGGTCCACCACCATTGGTCAGCATCTGTGCAAATATAGAAGCAGTCTGTATAGCACTATTGTTAGAAGCATTCTGCTTTGCTTGGTCGAAGATTCTCTTTAGTGAAAGATTACCTGTAGAATCATATATACCTGATTTATCTTCTGCCTTAGACTCTTCAATTTCAACTGTTTGAAGTTTAATGAGCTTATCTAATCTATCACTAATACCAATCAATGACTTGTTGATATTGTTCATTGATGTAATCATTTCAGATGTTCTATTATTAAGAACAGAAACAATTTCAGCAGTATTAGCAACGGATTGTTCTGCTTGACGACGACCAATCTTAATCATAGCATTGGTTTGCTTTTCGGTAATATTGGTCATTGATTCGAGTGTAAGACCGCTAGTAGTTTTTTCTCCATCAAGCTTTGGCTCTTCGTTTGAATCTATCTTAAAACCCGCATCAAAATCATCACCAGAGGAAGCATCATAAGAATTTTCTTCATTATAGAACCAATCCGATATCTTCTTTGTGATGTTAGTCGCTTTGAGTTTCGCAAAAGTATCAGAAGCATCAGTTGTAGATTTGACTATTGAGTTCTTAACATCTTTAGCATCATTAATAAATGATGTAAGATTAGAAGTATAGTCTTGTCCGATTTCTTTCGTAGCTTGTCCAAGTATTTCCAAACTACGAGAAACCAATTTATTCATTCAACACCCACCTCCTTTGTAGTATGGATGATAAAATAAAGAATGGGCACATTATGTGCCCATTCTCTTTAATATTAAAAGAATTGGACTAAGTCTTCGACTTCATCAAGGTGAAAACGTTCTTTAGCATTTTTGATCCAATCTTTTTGTTTGTCTTCAGCACCAGACCATTCACCTATTTTGGTTTGTATTTCTTTAAATGCAGAACCAACATTCTCCATATTTTTAAGGTTGTTGTAAAGTGTTCTTTGAACATCGAGTGTTGCTAATTCAACAAATGACAGATATGCTGTATCAGGAATAGTTTCCAATGATAATTCATGAACACATTTTACAGTAAACTTTATAGCACACTTATCTGGAAAATTAAACAGTTGAATTCTGTTATGTCCAAGATATTTTGATGTTGGTTGTTGTGCAGTTATTCCGGCATATTTGTTAATAGCGGCACCTGTTTGTGTGGCATTAACTATGTCTTGAGAATAATAAGATCCGAATCCAATGAACGGAGTACCAACAGTGAATGCATTCGTCATAGCTTCTTCAGTTTGGTATTGTGAAGAGCATGCCTCTGCTTTTGCCGTTTTTACCTTGGTACGAGTTGCTTCAGGTGGAAGTATGTATATATCCATCTTTTTTGTAAATTCACTTGGTGAAAGAAGATCTTCTTTCTGTCCATAACATGTTCTCACATATGGTTTTATGTCAGACCATTCGCGAACAGTCATTTTCAAAATCTCTTGAATAACATTTTCAACAGGCATTTTATATGGTAATGCAATATTGTTTAAACCCTGAGAGAATTTAATATCATTAATGACGTCGGTTATATTCATAACATAACCACCACCTTATCTGGGGATGTATTTATGCATAACGGGTGCGTTCTTATTTGCATATGCAGAACGAGTTGATTCATCAAGATGGTATGCAAAGAACTTAGAATTTGATGTTGATAACCAAAGATATATCTTCATATCATCACGACAAACTTTAGCCAACTTCTTATACTGATTATTCGTTAAACGAATAAGAGAATTGAGTTCTGCAGATATAGATTTATCCTTCAGATAATTCTCAATTATTGACTGAAGCTCTTTTGTCTTCTTGAGATAGGAAACATTGATGTCTTTAAACTGTTCAAGATGAATCTTCTTACGATACTTCTTATCGGTAAACATCTTGTCATAGAAGTTCTGGGAGATCTTAAGAACCTTTCCCTCATACTTCTTATCATCCTTAGCTTCATATTCTTTATAACCATCGATGAATTCTATCATCTGATCAAGGATCATATCATAGTTTAATATGTCATACTGAGTCTTGTAAATATCTTTTGCATTAACAAAACTCTTAGCAACATCCTCAAACAGATTCTTATTGTTAGAGACACATTTACGGGTCTCGAGTTCTTTTGATGAGATCATTATGTTATCCCTCCTTTATACTGCTGATCCAGGATAGTTTACACGCCATATCTGTTCAGATCTGTTGATAGGACGTATACGAAGTATCTGGGTTAAAAGTTTCTCAAGATCACTCTTCATTTGAGTGAGATACTGTTTATTGTGAGGAACAATGTAACGAGCGTCCTGAGTATCAAGTACGGTGAGATAGAAATCAACAAGTTCTATCTTGGAACATGTATAACCAGCAAGCATAGCCTGATCATTAGCTGAACGAATATCGTTCATTTCACAAGTTATGTATGCTACAACATCTCGACCAATTGGTTTAAGCTTCTTGGGTTTCTTTGATAAGAAACCTTCCTGATGCATTTTTGGATTTGAATTAACGATAGCCTTTGTCTGTGCTGACATGGGCATTGGAGTAGTATTTACATTTCCCTTAGCGTCAGTACTCTCAGTTGGTGAATCAGTTGTAGCACCTGTTGCAGGAGAACATGCTTCTTCAGTAATGTCTCCACCATCGTCACCGGTATCAGCACCAGTATCATCCGATCCGCCATCATCAACCATTTCATCTTCTTCTTGAATTGGTTTTGTTCCAAATACAGAATCTTCTGTTCCTTTATCTCGTTGCTCTGTGATTTCTGGATGTTTCTTTTCAAGCTTATCTAAATAATTAAGAAAATTTTCAACTTCATGTTTTGCCTTTTTATTGTTACGAGCTCTTTCAACATCAACTTCTTCTTGAATTGGTTTCAGATCACTTTCTGCGGGTATAGGTGTTTTATTCATTGCACCACTTACCATAGCAGCCATGTCTTCTGTATCTTCCTGAACAGTATCTATATCACCACATTCTTCAACAGATTCATCATCGTCATCATCAATGTCTTTTATGACAGCTTCTTCATCATCATTATCAGAGGATTCGTTATCTTCAGACTCGTCGTCATCATTATCAGAATCATCGCTGTCTGTATCATCAGAGTCATCATCATTGTCACCATCCTCTTCATCAGATTCGGTTTCGTCATTTTCAGGTGTAGGATCTGATTCAATTGCGTCCATATCATAATCATCATATGAATCAACTGTATCATCATTGGTTACAACATCCTCGGGTTTTGTTTCAACGATATCGTCTACCTCATTATCAAGTTCAGTAAGACTTTTACCCATTTCAGGATTATAGAAGTCTTCCTTATCCTTCTCGAGATAATTATCAACGACATCATTTGTATTAGGACACTTCTCTTTATCACAGAGATCATGAACAAAGTTAACACCATTTGTTCTATCAGCATCAGATACATCAAATGAGCCATTATCATCCATCCTACCGATTACAATAGCAATCATAGGTTTAAGCTGTTTAGGAGTATCTTTACCAGAGTTAACCATTGCATCATATGGTATAGATGTTCTTTCGATCATAGTTGCATTTCGGTCAATCTCATCTGCATCATCAAAGATAGTTCCATTTGCAATTGCTTGAGCAACATGTCCCTCTTGTACTGTATCAATATCCTTAGGACAAAGAACTCTTGTATTTCCATCATTGTCCTTATAGACACGAACACCAGTACCAGCATACTCTTTCACTATTATGTCACCTTTATCAGGATGAGCAATGTGAGTATACTCGGTAATGACATCGTACTTCTTCTGCTCAATCAATGCTTTTACAATATTAAGCCGAGTACTATTCATTATAAACACACATCCAATCTTTAATAAATTTTATTTTAGGAGGTTTTACCTATGCTTGAAAACTTTACTTACACTGATTGGTTAGTGATCATTCTTGTATCACTATTCATATCAGCAATCGTTCTCATCCCGTTCTCTATTCTTTTTAAACTGAAACACAGAATGGATGAATTATCTCGTATGATGTATGTCCTTATTAAAAAGGATGAACATTATAACAATTCACATGATGATATCAAACGAGCATTAACAGTTATCAATGGTAACATAGGATCGTTATCCAGCAGTACCGACCAGGTCATCCAAGAATTAAATGGTGTTTCATCATCTACCATGCAAGCATTAAATGAATTAAAGGTAGTATCAAATACACCTGGATTACCAACACCAAATATTTCAAAGATGATGAGAGAAACAATACTGGAGAATATAAACATTGAGGTATTGTTATCTAAGGGAATGAAAATCCCTAATAAAAAGTCCACGGATCATATTATAGAAAATACAATAGCAACATATCCGAACGTAGACAAAGAATATACGATCAAATTATGTTTAGCAATGATCGAAAACTTTGCACTTAATTTTGCTGAAGGAAGATCTAATGAATTAAAGTAAAATGGTATTTCGATGGGGGCGATTGCCCCCATCTAATTTACCATTTATTTGAATTATTACAGTCTTATGCTGTAGGCTTTTTATCAGCCGTTAGTACCCTGTCCGCCAGCACCATCAGCAGTCATTGTCTCAGGTGTGAATACACCAGCCTTGTTATCAGGAACAAGAACAGTGTTCTTGCAGATAACACGACCCTGGATACCCTGGATAGAGATAGTCTTGTACTGAGCAGAAGTTGTGATAAGAACAGCCTGACCGCCAGGATTGTTGATATCAGCATAGCCAGCATTCTCAGGTGAATTTGTGAGGTGACGAGCGAAACGGAGGTGCTTGTATGAGATGTGGAACTTATCCATCGGATAAGCAACGATCTTGAAGAAGTACTCTCTTGACTCATCGCCAGGATTTGCACCTTCCTGATATGCAGGAATATTGATGTAAGCATCAACACGGTTAGAAGCTACAACACGGATCGGGAGATCGGAATCTGTGAGGATACCGAATGAGTGATTCATCTGAACACCACCGATTTCAGTTGACTTCTTAACAGTCCATGTTACGAACTTATTGAGGAGACGGCATGCCTTGGGGTTAGCATAGATAACGAAGCCAAGGTTCTCGAGCTTACCACGATCACAGAGCTCGTAGATAACGCTGTTGATAGCGTTGTGGATTATGTTAGTCCTGAACTCCCAAGGATCGCCTGCGAAGTTAGGAACTGTAGCCTTAGGATCAAGGTCAGCATACTCAGTATGAGTATAGCTCTCAAGAGACCATACATCAGACTCATATCCGTTGTACTTATCGAACTCTTCATCGAGGAACTCAAGGATTGACTCATCCTCGAACATTTCCTGATTAACAACGAGCTCCTGAACGAGTCTGTTGTAGAGGTTGAAGTTGAGAGAAGCGTTAGCCTCAGCAAAGTCTTCAACTGTGAATGGAAGCTGGAATCTGCAACCATCAGAGATCTGGAACTTTCTGATCTCAGGATACTCACGGAAGCCGATTGTTCTGAGGTTTGTTTCATTAGAGATGTGACCTGATACATAGAGACCCTTAATAACGCCGCATGAAGAAGCAGTAAGAGTACCCTTAACGAAGTCTACACGACCAGAGAGCATATCAGAGATATGAACAATCTCGCCTGTAGGAAGATTTGTAGTAGGATCTACAACAGGGAGTCTGAGGTCCTCAGTGATACCACCGTTGATGAAGTTACCGCCGTTCTGGATCTCGATTGCGATACCAGCACCAGGAAGCTTAACCTTCTTAAGTGGTGTTACCTGAGTCTTCTCATAGTAAGTATTCTTAGCATAAACATCAGTAGATGTTACGCCAGCATATACGGGAGCAGCACCTTGCTCAGCAGTATTCTTGAAATACTTTGTAGAAGGTGTTGCATCAGCCGGCCAGTCTTCGGGAGCATTGTCAGCTGTAAGAAGAACATACTTATCAGTTGCCTCACCGTCGATAGCAACGTACTGAATGTTGAAGTCATATGAAAGACGAGTTCTCAGAGTCTTCTGAGGAGCGAACTCACCGGGTTCGTATGCAGTGCCGTCATCCTTGAGAAGGTGATCGAACATGTCATATTTCTTATTTGTAGCAGAATAGATATCAGAGAGAAGGATAGGATCCTTATCATTGATCTTAATACCCTTACCAGCATTCCAGAGCTTCTTCCATGTAGGAGTTCCGTCTGCTTCTTTCTGCCAGTATACCTTAGGTACTTCGTACTCTTCACCAGTCTGGTTGTTTACGAGGTACTTGATGAAGATTCTCTGCTCGATGTTTGTAGATGAAGCGGTCTGTACAGGTATGATATCCTTACCGAGGAATCTGATGTACTGCTTAATGAGTGCAGGGAAGTCGAGAGTAGCGAGAGGGAGGTATGTAGAAGTATTATAAGACTCCTGTACCAGGAAGCTCTGTACTGAAGAATCCCAAGCGTTCTCAAGCTGCTCAGCAACTGACTCAAGGTGAATCTTCTCACCAGGATCACTTGTCTGCTCTGCAGCCTCACGAAGCTCACCACAGATAGGATCGAGCATGAGAGTCTTATACTCCTGCATGATCTCCGGGTTATCCATCATCTTCTTAGCATCCTTCATTACGTTGATGCCAGAATAAGTGTGTGCGAGCTGATTTACGGTATCTTTGAAATTATTATCGAATCCGTCACGAAGAGTATCAAGTTCCGCATCAGATGAGTTGTTAATCATGTTCATCTGCTCTTGGAACCAGCTGTCGTGCTGGCCGACTGTCATTGATCTGCTGTAAGCCATGAATAAAACACTCCTTCTTAGTTTTAAATTTTGAAAGTGAAACACTTTTCAATCATTGCTTATTTTTTATCTTTTTAAGATTTGTATCAATTCGATTAAGTAGAAGAACGTATAAGCTATCCAGCTTCTGATAGAAGAGTTGATTCTCTCCGTAACCAGAATCTACGAAATCATTGATAACATACTTTTGCCCTTTTTCAAGAGCATCTTTGAGTTGGTTGACTAATTCGTCATTGCTTTTTACAACGTCGTATGGCAGCAAAGGAACAAGTTCTTTCAGATTACCAAGTATTTCCTCAATCTCAGAATTACGATCTTTCATTCTGTTATAAAGTTGCTGATTGAGAATGTTGTTGGCTTTGTCAGAAAGTTTAGTATCTTCTTTATCTGCTTCCTCTTCGTTGTTTTCGCCGCTTGAATCGCCACCACTCATGTCATCACCGCCACCCATGTCATCTCCGCCGAATTCTGGCATATCCATGCCACCAGCGTCATCCATCGGGGGTGGTTCGCCGAGATCGCCACCACCTGAATTATCAGTAGCAGGAGGGGCAATGTCTTCGGAAGGTGTATCTGCTACTTCAGCAGATCCAGCATCGAATGGTTGAAGTTCATCTCCTTCAGCCTCCATGACTGTAAAAAATAAACTCTTTGGCATTGTCAACCCTCCTTTCTATTAATAAGAATCCCAGTATTTAGAAGGTGTGCTTCTCGCAGGAGCATCGATCAGATTCTGTTCGAGCTTCTTCTTCAGACGCATATACTCATATTTCTCTTTACGAGCTTCAGGTGTATTTATTCCTTCAAGGTCTTTGATCTTTTCATCAACAACCTTGAGTTCAGCTTCAAGCTCATTTTGGAGCTCTTTCTTGATCCTATTACGATCAGCAAGTCTGAGACCTTCTACACCTGCAACTGTAAGACCGAGATATGGTTGTATAGAGAATGCCACACTCACCAAGCCTAACTTGACAGCAAGACGTGATGCTTTAAATACTGCAGAACGGTAGCTTTTGTTCTCGAGGAGTTCGGATTTAACATTGTCTTCATCTCGTTTGATCAGAGAATCAACGACTTTTGTGAGCCATTGTTTAATTCTGGTAACGGGTTTCAGGACAGCTTTACCGGTATTGGCAAATTTCTGTACACCATGTTTCGCTTTCTGTTGTTTAGGAAGCGTCTTACGGTCACGGTCCATTGCCTTAGTTAAAAGATCCTCCTTAGGAGGTTTAGCAGTCAATCCAGCTGATTGGGGCTCTTTGGATTCTAAGAACATAAACATCTCTTGAACTGTTTTACCAGAAGAGAGTTTTTGCTCCCCATCTTTCTTGGTGGGTGAATCCTTAGTATCATCAGAATCGTTGCTATTATTATTATTGTTAGAACCCTTGGTCTGAGTGGAATGACTACGATCACTATTATCAGTTTTTGACTTCTTCACATTACTCTTCTTGATAGATTTGTTTGATGAAGAATCTGTCTGATTGTCGTGAGAATTATCGTTGTCCGAATTGGACTTATTGTTTGAATTTGTGTTGGTGGTGTTAGTTGTCTTACCAGTTGAATGGTCATCATTGGTTGTAGTGTTGGTTGTAGTATTATTTGAGTCACGGTTGAAAGAATTTGTGTAGTTGTTTGTAATGTTTACAACAACCTTTCCTTCAGCCTTATCCTTATTAGGATTATTCTCAAAACCAGCACCAATCATATCACCAAGATTGTCACCACCAGCAGAAAGCTTGGCATCGATAGAATCTGTGATTTCCGGTACAGGATTCTGTGGAACTCCTTCAGGTATTCCAGCAGGAGTAACAGTTGCTCCAACAGTATCAGTCATCTTGAAACGTGTCTTCATGTACTCAGGAATTTCACCGGTTTCCTGTTCCATGATAACTGCAAACGCATTAATATCTAATACAACTCCGTATTCATTCACGTGTTTAGCGATATATTCTATACGTCTATTTTTTGCAGCACGCCATGCAGCAATATTTTCTTCAACAACTTCTATTGCTTCTTCTGCTTCCTCAACTGTTTCTCTATCTACAAGAAGTCTATCGATTTCTTCAAGTTTTTTGGTTATGTTATTAAGGAATTTCTTCTCTTCATCAGATGGGTTGTTTTTCCAGAGACTGTAGAATTTAGATTCAAGATCCTTGTATTCCTTTCTGAGTTTGGCTCTTTCTGGATCTGATTTATCCTTCTTTTTGCTTCTGTTTATTATGTCATGATATACCTGTGCATTTTTTTTCAGTTCTTGTTCGCCTTCTTTATACATTCTCTCCAAAGACTTAATCGCGGATTTGGAAGATGTCTTCTTTGCGCCATACTTATCCGCCATTAATTCCTCTGGTGCCCAATCATGATCATTATCCTTATCAGCGTCCGACGCAGTTTTCCATTTCTTATCAAGAAATTCCTGTGCCTTATTGAACTCCTCTTTGGAATCTTTATGATGTACATGAGCGACATCTACGGAATAAGTATCTCTAGTATCAGAATGATGACCATGTGCGATATGTCCTTCTTCATGACGCAAAGTAAATGCTGCATACCACGATTTTTGTTTCAGATCTTTTCTTCTCACATATATGACTGGTTTACCATCTTCGAAACACATACATGGGCCATCAATATCATTATTAATGATAAGCTTAGCTCTCATTTTTTCTTTACCATTAGGCATTGTTATATCAGTCAATATTGTATCAGTTTTTGGATCATAATCAAATTTCTTGAGAGTTCTCTTCATATGAGTCTGCTTACTTTCCTGAAATACATATGCTTCAGTAACAGGTTTCTCACCAGATTCATCCTTTACGTTTGCAATAGCAGGACCATCAGCATCTTTAACAACTGCAGAATTTACAAATTCAAGATCACCCTTCATAGCAAGTATATCTTTAGCAAGTGAAGATATCTTTCTTACACTATCTGCTTCTTTGATATTCTTTCCAACGAAAGGATTGATATTTATCTTTTTAACAGTTGCAAGCAACTCTTCTATCTTTTCACGAAGATTCTTAAGAGTGTTGATCTCCTGATCCTGAAGTTTACCACATGAACCAGTTTCACCACGAGTAACGTACTTCAATGCCTGTTTTACGTTAGACTTAGCTTCACCTTTGAAGGTATTGATACATGAATTGTTTGTCCACTGATTCTTCTTAGCGAGATCAGATATCTTCTGCATCTCAGTCATAAGAATATTGATAGCAGTACGGAGACGTTCACGATTCTTTTCAGAAGTAGCTTCCTGGAATACGTATTCGGGATCTCCATCATACCAGCATTCGTTAACAAAGTCATCATTATCAATAATGAAGGAAAGCTTTGGTTTCAAAGCAACAATCTGTCTTGCTATGTCAGCAATCTTTCTTGTACGCTTTTGAGTTTTATCATTCTTCATGATATTTATCTCTTTGAGCCAGTTACGAGGATTTATCCAGAATAACTTAACATTTGCCCAAAGATCACCAGCAAGATCATTGAGGGTTCTGAGGGTTTGCATCTGTTCAGATGTAAAACTACCTCTCTTACCCTTGAGAGCTTTCTTTGTAGAATGATAAACCTGTTTGATGTTTGAATGATTCTCTGATGATAATGTTGGACTTCCGGGTGCAATTCCTATGAGGAATCTTACCGGGTTTATAGTCTCTTTATAACGAGAACCAAAACTGTTTGCATTCCAACGATGCTGTTTATCCATCTTAACAATCTCTTCCATGTTAGCCATCAAAGAGCATACACCCTGCTGGAAAGCATCTCTCTTTGAACGCATTGATTCCTGGACGAAATTGAATTGTTGAGAATTTATGTCATTGAATGATTCACCAATGTATTCCTCAACAAGGAAAGGTGAAAGACCAGCATTGTACATCTTATCACCGATTGTATCGATTTCACACTCAACGATATGAGAGAACTGCTCACATGTCATCATATCTGATATAGACATATCACCAAGTTTGTTTAACTCATTAGCAACGTACTCGGATACAGTCTTTGTATCATCAACCTTATCTTCAGGAGATGGATCTGGAGCATCCTGATCATTGGTATATGTTTTAGCAGTGCGAGAGTTCTTATTGATCTTACCTCTGATTTCTTTAACGAACTGATCTTCGGTTCTCTCCTTCTTAACCGCATCAGGAGCATAGTTATAAACGATATCAAGATAGATTCTTGAGTCGAATATATTGAAAAGAGTCAGTAATGTATTATTAGAAATAGAAGCATCAGGATCATTAACAAGATTAAGCTTCAAGAAGTCTTCGATGAACTTGATCGTTCCTTCCTTATCAGACTTGAAAGTCGTAAAGATATCATAGTTCTCGAAACGCTTTGCTCCATTATTCTGCTTTATAATAGAAGCATATGACTTCGTATAGTTTTCAGTATTGAACTTTCCGTTGAACTTCTTGGGATTGTCAAATACCTTAACAAGAATAAATGGAACGATTGTATCACTGAGGTCTCTCATATTCTTCCAGAAATCACTCTTGAAGAATGTAGCAAGATCATCCGTTGAGTCACACTTACGAAGTCCAGCAACAAGATCATTTATAGTTTTCTCAAATTGATTTGATACTAACCACTTCTTTGTCTTTGTTGAATACTTCATGTGCTTCGGCTTTGTATCAGTGAAATAATTGATCTCAGCGGCTTCCTGTACTGAATCATCTACATAGATCTCATATCCCTGAAGAGGAGTTCTATTGATAATACGCTCAGTCTGTTCACCAATATCAAGTGAATCAGGAAGCTCGATATGATCGTTCTTGAATATTCCTTCAACATAGAATCCTTCATCAAATATCTTTTCTTCAAGATCCAATTCAGGAATCTCATCAAGAGGAATAAACTTACCAAACTCATCAAGTACGTCAGCATACTGATCAGGTTTGGTAAAGATTTCGAAGGTATAAATACCATTCATGAACTTGATAAAATCCTGGAAGTTATCTGCGATAACCTGAAGGAGTTTGAAACCAACATATGCATCAATAGCATTGATCATCATTTCATTATTTGAACTGATGATTGTTTCATATACTCCATCAACAGGATCTATCTTCTGAATGTTTTCATTGATCATCTCAATGATACCATTCATCTTTCCTTCGTCTTCAAGCCATGTTGGATCAACTGACTCAAGACGAGAAAGAATTCTTTCTACTGTTGCATCAAGTTCAAACTCTCCATCAAGAACGGGAAAGTTCTTTACCTTGAAACCAGAAGAACAAAATTCATTCAGACTGTTTATGGCAGTCTGAATGTTTGTAAAGTATGCTTGTTTGATTATGATATTATTTTCACCCATATTAGAAACCACCTTCCATGATTATAGAAAGTGCCTCTTTACGAATGTCACCTCTGAGCGGTATATGTATACGTGAAGTATCAGCCTGTTCAACAACTATTGAACCATTCTGAATACCCATAATTTCATCTGTAGAGAACTGGAATGATTCACACACAACCTTCATTGTTTCATCCTGTTCACAGCAATAGTTTGCAAGTTCCTTAAGGAATACAACTGTTGACTCCTGATGAACCGAAGGAGTGATGTCTGCTTCTGCACCAGCATGAGATGGGAAATCAACCATGTCAAAAGTAATAACCTTTGACACTCTCATGTTAGGCTGGTTTATAGGAGCATTAGGAATCATGTTACCCAACAGACGTACTGAGAAACAAGGCACTGCACCATTATCAATGATTTCTGATGCAACAGCCTTACCGCAGTCTGTGCCGCCATGTGTGGAGATGTGTGCTCTGTAGCGATCTCCTTCGAGTCTTGGTCTTGCTATAAAGTGGGAAGTAAGTTTAGGATCAGGAATAGTCATTCTTATATCAGAATACTGCTGTCCTTTGATATCCGGATTTGGATGGTTCCATTCACCACGCCATTGATGACGACGGAGCAAATCGTTGATACGTTCATCGGATGCAATTACATTATCAATGTTATTTGCATCATAACGACGTCTCATACGATTGTACACATTGAATGTCATCAAAGTTGATTCAAACTCACAAATCGGAATACCCGTAACTTCAGACCTTCTCACTGTATATCCATTAACAGGAAGCTCCGAGGAGATTGGCGCCTCCTGAACAAAACACGCAGTCTCATACTTGTTTGTCTGAGTGCTCTTTAAAGGCATACAAATCTTCCTTTCATAAGTTATTTGTTAATATTAGGCGGCCCCATAGTGGGCCGCCCCATAAGTTGCGATATTATTTCCAGTAGTAACCAGAATGAGACTCAGTAACAACTTCTTCGTCATCACTGATTTCTTCTTCGGTTGATTCCCAGATATATGTTCCGTCAGATTGTTTCTTGAATGAGCCGCCTAAGCCTGCACCAGGAATGATAGATCCTGTTTTTCTATTGACATTTTTTGTTGGCTGACCATCCTGGATCTTAAGATCAGTTCCATTCTTATTTTTCAAGAATTCCTGAACCTGATCCAATGTATATTTTTTGCCATCGCCTTTTTGAGGTTCTGAAGATTCGGCTGTTGCTCCGGTTTCACCTTCACCAGAAGCCTCACCATTCTCTACAGCATCAGCAGCAGGAACAGTGTCTTCAGTGCCTTCGGCAGAACCTTCTGATGCGTCAGCACCTTCGCCCTCACCCTCAGTAGGAGTTTCGCCTTCAGGAGTTTCAGCAGCAGTCTGATTTTCACCACCAGCAGATTGCTCTACATCATCAGCAATCTTCTTTCTGAGGTGTAAGAAATCACAGATTTTTGCAAAGATCTTTGAAAGAAGTGCTGTTATCTTACCGATAACACCGATCTTCTTTGCATTCTCTCCGTCTTTCTTTATTTCCTCAGGAGTCATCTTCTCGATTTCTTCATCGGTATATTCAGGAATATTTTCCATCTTAGCCTTTTCAAGCACGGCTTTTGTTTCTGTTACTGCAGTAGCAACCTGAGCAGCATCATAAGTCTGTTCATCATTAGTAAAGAGACCCTTGAGCCTATCAATAACGGTTGTTAATGCGCCATTGATTTCATCCGGATTCTTCTTAGCCTGGAGATAATTGAATAACATTACTATTCCATCGAGTATTTGTGGGGTTCCGATAACAGCAAGAGTTGTAGCAATACCACCCTTTTTGAAAGCAAATGTTACATTAGCTGCACCCACTGCGGTAATGCCTAAACCAGTAAGAAGACTCTTAATGCTTCCAGCATCCTCTATTATATCAGGAGCAATTTTTGCCAGAATAACAGCTGTTCCGATATCGGCAGCTATAAGACCAAGTGTTGATGCATTGGCCTTGATCCAGTTTTCATCTTTACCTGATATCTGTTCGATAACATTATTAGCTTTTTCAGAAACAGTCTCAGCAGCAGGAACAACCTTACCACTCCAGCATTTCTTAATGAAATTACCTATTGATTTAAAGACATTCTTGATGAAGTTCCATATCTTAGAGAAGATATTCTGCTTCTTTTGTCCAAGACCTGCATCAACCTGTCCAGAAGGATTGCCCTGCTGAACAGCGGTACCTTCACCCTCTTTGTTTCCAGTAGCTTCTTCAGCTTCCTGATAGATAGAGAACATGTCAAGATCATTGCCATTGTAATTCTCAAGAATTACAGAGGCTTTATCGACCTGATCAAGCAGAGACATGAGCACACCAAACTCTGATTCCTGAACTATTTCGTTCATTGAATCAATAGAGGCAAGAACCTCAGTACGTGTATTCACATTCATTAGATTCACTTTCCTTTCATAAATAGAATATTAACATTTCGTATCTTATTAAGACTTAACGTCATTGATACGATACATGATATACGTAGCAATCAGACATATGTATGCTTTAACAATACTCTGATCGACTTTATACTTTTTAGACAGAGTTGAGATAATCGGTTTACCGGCAATTGCTCGGTCTATGGCAGTAGGAAGGTTGGTTATTCTGGATATATACTTTGTCGTATTAATATCCTCGATAGTGTTACCCTCTTTGACAATAAACACATAGAATATTGTGTCTATTATATTACCAATATCATCAGAATGAATTTGTTGTGCGAAATCGTACAACGAATCAACTCTGACATTTTTCAAACGAGCAATGCCGATATACAGATTACCCTTGTCTTTGTACAACTGGTCTCCACCATTGATTCTTCTCACCAAACCTTGGCGTATCTTAATAGTGTTATTTGTTTCAAGATACTCATCAGATGAATTAACGTCATCACCAATCAAGTTACCCTTATCCATGTTATCAAAATACTGATTCGCCAGCAAGCGTAGGTTCTGTTGGAATGACGTTCTGACACGATTCAAGAACTGGACAAGAATCGTAGCAGACATGTTGAGATCCATCTTCGTTCTCCAGAAACCATAAGCAGTTTCTATTGTACCACCTATCCAGTTTATAACATTTTCCGATTTAACCAGATTCCAAGAATTATCAAGGTTAAGATAAACATAAGCCATGGTAGATTCAATTGGATGAGGTGGATGGAAGAAATGATTGAAGACGTTGTTGTACACTGAGAGACCCATTTGCTGTTTTGCTGAGTCTCTCAGTTGTCTATGCTGAATCATATCAGCATATACTAAAACGATTGAGTGAATGACATTGGTTGGATTCTGCACAATCGTCTGGAAAGAAGTCTTGTCATTAACAGATTTGAGAATCTGTTTGATTGTTTCTTTAAATGTCTTTTGTTCGAAACCGAACATACGAAAGACATTATCAACATAAGCACGAGGGAATGATACAGGTTTGGTAGGAAATTCTTTTGACAACATCTCGGAATTAGCCTCAAGAAATTCATTACCATACTTGATATATTCCGTTCTGCTTTTGGGATGTTCAAGTACAGATATAATCGGTTCGATTATTTGTGTACGAAGAGGAGTATTTTCGGGATCATGTATTGATGCCTCTACGAATATCGTAGCTTCCTCCTCGGTGAAAGCTTCCTGGAGGAAAAACATATAAATCCCTCCTATTAGTCGTTGTTACGATTCTTCTTGTTCTTCTTCTTATTACGAGGTCTGAACTCTTTTTCCTCAGTAACAACTTCTTCTGCCTCTTCAGCAGCCTCAGCTACTTCCTCAACTTCATCAGCAGGATCATCAAGATCTTCAGCAACTTCTTCAGTTACTTCCTCAACAACAGGAGCAGCAACTTCTACTGTTTCTTCAACAGCAACATCTTCTGTCTGAGCGAGGTCAACAGATACAAGAACTGGTTCCTCAACCTTAGGCTCTTCAACAACAGGAGCAGGCTTAACCTCTTCCTTCTTCTTTGCTTTGGGAGCCTTCTTAGGCTCTTCCTTCTTAACCTCAACAACCGGTGTTGCTTCTTCAGCAGCCTTCTTTGTTTCAGCAAGAGATGCTTCAAAAGCAGCATCAAGATTGGTACGAGTGATAAGACCTGTACCTACACCAAATACTCTGAAATTCTTAAAGTTAAGAAGTCTTGAGATCTGGTCTCTACTGAGATCGATGTTGTATACAGGCGCAACACGATCAACTCCGGGTATACGACCCTTACCGTCAATATTTACTTTCATGATATAATTCTCCTTTACATATTAATTTGGATTTTAAGTTTTGTCAATGATACGTTTAACCTTCTCTACGCTGTAATATGATTCAGATATAAGATCTGTTTTGATACCCATAGCCATGAAATACATATCAGCAGCAAGTAAAGTTGGTTTATCGTAAACATTTGTCTTTATATCAGACAACTTGACAGAACCATTTTCGGCGATTGCAGAGAGCATATTATCGTACTCTTTGACATTATCACCACGAGCACCTGAGATTTCTGATAAGATAACTTCTCCACCAACACCCGCGATAACTTCGTTTTCAATTCCAGTTGTTGTACCACCTTTAGATTCACCTTTAGCAGCACCTGTCATATCATCACGGTTATCATCGCTCAAAGCCAGACCTGTTTTCTTTGAAGCGAGTTGTTGGGTACGTTTGATGTTAAGCCATCCAACCAATACAGGCTGTTTCGTTCTTATGGGTCGGTTCGGATTACTTGAGACATGTGGAAGATACACATATTCAAATAATTTTATCTTGAGATAATCAGCAGCTTTCTCTACATTTTCAAATCTAAGAGTACGTTTTCCGTCACCATATTCCTCAATGTCAAGACGGAAGTTGCTTTTCTCATCAGCTAAAAATGCTTCAATCCATTTAGTGAATTGATCATCATTCATGGATTCAAACATCTTACGATATTTATTTGCATTAATACCCGTAGGATCCATAAGCAGAAGAGTCTTTTTAACAGTATCTTCTATTTTCTTTCGTTTTGCACTTATATCAGCCAATTATATCACCTACCTCAAATTGCAACTTTTCTTACATATAATCTATTGAGCTTATCATAAGATATACCAATGATTACGTGTCCTGATTCAGCACCATATCCAAGACGTTCATTACCAGTAATTTCAACAATCACAGCATCATGACCTTCATCGGTTTTATCAAGTTTTACTTCGATATCAAAACCAACCATACCGATCATATTACACTGGTCATTTATCTTATCCAATATTGCAGTAGGAATATGTGGATCATCTGCATATTCAAATAAGTATGATTCAATATCAATACCTAATTCGGGTATTGATGGAAATTGACCAGGTTTCATAAAGAGTAATGTGAGTATAGTATTGATACCAAGATCGAAGGATGAGATGACTTTTGGTTTACCCATTGAATCAGTATCTAATAAGACATCATAATTCAATGTCTGAAATGAACGAGGATACTTTCCTTTTATTTCATCAAGATAGATTCCATTTGTATCAAGAGCCATTCTCGTCACCTCCATCTATGAAACTCTCCGTAACAGATACACCTGTTTTATTTACAAAATCATTCAATGTCTTTTGTAAATCTGCCGCTGCTTCAGGATTAAGTTTCTTTGCTTGACGTTTACTATGAGGATTATCGATAGTATCAATGCCCTCATGAAGATTTACAATGTATTCAAGATACTCTCTTTCTTCAGGCGTAAGTGTTTGACCTGATTCGAGTAATTGTTTTGCAACCTTGTATGATGTAACTTCTCTATCGAAATTCAATGGATGATCGTCCTTAAGATGTTTATCGATCTTCTGATCTAATTCTCTCAAACGTTTCATCTTCTCTGCATTCTGTTGATTCAGTTTTATTTGACGATTGTATGAAGATAAGTGTATAGGCAATTTATACATACTCGCAAACAAATCACAGAAATATTCTTCCTGGAGTCTTGTTGATAAACCGAATAAAGAAAGCACTTTCTTTTTCAACATTGACAGAGACATTACAGCCAAGCCAACAACACCGGCTACCCCAACAACAGCAGAGCCAAATGCAAATCCCAATCCAGCAAGAAGTATGCAACATGTTGCAGATACAACTCGTAATCCTCTTTTGAATATGACATAGTCTTTTACCATTTCCATACTCTTGATATACCTCTCAATTTCTTCATCGGTATTTGTTTGGTCTGTATTATGTTTGATATCTTTTTCAAACTTCTTAACAGCACCCGGATTATCTTGGATTTGTGTTAAGACATACATTCTCTTCATAACGCGTTCTTCATCTATTGATTCATCCTTGATTGAGAATTTATCTTTGAAACGAGCTATGAAAGAAGATATTGTCGCTTTAGCTCCTTCGAATGATTTAGTATTATGGCATGCTCCTACAGTCTTCTGTATATCATTATGAAGATTCTTGTTTCTGACACCAATCATATGAACTATGTTATGATATATCTCATGTAACAACACAGCTGTCAATGATTGACCAAAGAGTTTTCTGTTTGCAGGAACCAATCCCAATATCTGTTTCATATTGATATTGATCGTTATTGGTAATCCTCCAAGCTGGAAACCCTTTGCTTTAGATATTGTAAGCTTACCAACATCCTTTGGGAAATTAGAAAGCATTGTACCTGTTGCAGTACTGGTGCTTATATAGATCTTAAATTTACAATCGAATTGCTTTTGTAATTCCTGGAAACCTTTTTCCATGTTTCCACCTGGATCACGGAATTTCTTTTCGATTGCATTTATAAGCACGGGAGAATATTCAATCTCAGGAGCAAGTGTACTCTTGATGTTTAATTCACCACGTTCTTGTCTCTGTTTTACTTCATCGAAGTTTGTTTCTTCAAATGGGATTTCAGCATATGCTTCATTAAAAAATTTAATTGCTTGAATAATATGCTTATTTTCAAATTTGAATACATCCAACTCAGGAGAAGAACCAGGTTCTGCATATCCTTCCTGGAAGCATTGATATTTAGAAATGAGATCAAGCTCTTGAGAAAACTCCATGATGTGTTGTTGTTTGATATACAACATATCAAGCTGATCAATGACTGCTTCGCTACTGATATCAACACATTCGTTTATAACAGATAAATCCAATAGTAACACCTCCTTTATTCAGGTCTATTTGTATCGGATTTAACATACACATTATCGAATTCTTCATAGTTTTTATCCACGATCTTAATATAATGAATACCTGTTTTCTGAGTTTCATATTTAAGACGTGCATCCTTTAAATGTTCGATTTCTCTTGAATGCTCCATACGAGGATGTGTATTATCTGATTCCTTGATTTCTACTTCCAATGACAATGATGGAATATAGAAGTCGGGTATATAGAGATGGGTAGATCCATCTTTCCATTTATACCAATAATTATTTGGTGATGGACATATAACGTCATTCGGAGACCAGTCCAATGATTTAAGATGATTCAAGAAATCCTCTTCATAGGAACCAATGATTCTGAACTTATGATCCTGATCCCATACAAAGTCTCTTGCTTGTGCATGATTGAAAATCATCTTACGTTGCATATCAGCATCATTCAATAAATGAGGTACTCCATATTTATTAACCATTCTGGTATTATGGAAATCATTTGCATATGCTGTCTTACAAGCATCAGAACAATATCTTTCGTATTTGAGCGTTTCTTTATTGAAGTGAACTGGATTCTTTTTACATTGAACACATAAACGTCCTGTGGGTTTTCCGGTCAATAATGAATAAGCCCATTCTAATGGTTCACAATCATCAGGTACCTGATCATTATGCATTCTCTGAATATGTTTACAGAATCTATGTTTGTCATTAAAAGACTTTGGACAAAAAGGACAACGAGTATTCCTCAATATTAACACTCCTTCCTATTTAATAAGTATTTTAGCTTTCGGTTCCGATGATGGTATAGAAATCATCACAATATATAGAATGTTCGTAAACGGAATGATAATTCCCTACGGATAAAGGGTTTAAATATTTTAATGAAAAGGAGATTTGACATGGCTAACAAAAAGGGTTTAATTGTTGACTGTGAGAAAAAGCCTTCATTTGAATTCAGTGCTTCTTTCAAAAAATCTTTTGATGCTTTGATAGATGCATATTCAAAGGCTTTAGCAAAACTCAATAAAGTGTCAACAGGAAAAGATTTTAAGTCAGCTTACGGCGTTTGTAGTTGTAGCTATAAGCTCAGATACATTACTCCAAACGATGTGTCAACCTATGTATCTAATCTTATCAAAGGACTTGAATCTGGATTATTCAAAGACAGAGTTGGTGATGTTGAACTGTTTACAGTTGCATCAGTAAAACGTTTCATCGAGGACAATGGTTGTCCTGCTTTCGAAGACTCAACTGCTATCGATGAAGCCAACAATTACGTCAATCCAAAGGAACAAACACTCCATGATCTTGCATGCCTCTGTGAGAATGATATTGGAAACGTTGCTGTATACTCCAATGGAGAAATGGTAAAGAGACTTGATCTCATGAAAGAGGATGTAGCTAAAATGAATGATATGCATTTTGCTGCAAATCTTAAGAAGATCGTAAATGCTATGCCTGATGTTCTTAAGAAGGGTGACTGCTGGATTCTTGGTAACAAAGCATACATGCTCACTTTTGAAACATTCCTTCAGGATTTCATTCTCTTCGTATGTACTATCAATATCATAGGAGTACTTCAGCTTATATCATATGCAACACCTGATGTTGAATATGATGTAAAGGAAGATGAAAAGACAAAGAAGGTTGTTACAGAGTGCTGTCTTATCAACACAACAAACTACATGGCTCGTACAAAAATTCCTTTCAATTGCAATATGAGAGATGTAGTTCTTCAGGACGTTACACCTGACTTCAAGGATGTACATGATGCTATGCATTTCATCATGAAAGATCCTCGTTCTCCTATAAGTGTGCTCGTAAACAAGTATGCTTCTAAGGAAGAAATCAGAGATCATATGGATGGTGATTTCATTGGTAGAATGTTTATCGGTTCCAACTTCAAGGGTTGGTGTGGAGATTACTACAAGAAAGATGGTAAAATGACTGATTCTCCTCGTAATGTAGACAACTTCGATACTGATGTGGATTGGTTAGATACTATCGCTTTCGGTAATAATTATCTTGACGGAAACTATCGTCGTGATGCTGTCGGTAACAACAAAGTTCATCCTATAATGAACACTCTCGATATGATCTATCGTATCTTTGGTAACTGTGAACTCAAGACAAATGAAGAGCTTGCAAATAACATGGTTCGTGTTGCTGGTACAATGAGAAGTATCGTTCATGCTTACAGAGGGGGTGAGCCTATTGAAAATTATGATCTCACAAAGGACGTTCTTGCTGTTCTTGGAGAGATCTTTACCAGAAACATGCTGAGGCTGTTCTATAACAACACTCGTACATTCACCTATGAGGATGATATGCCTGATGCTTGTGCACCCGGTTTTATATGTATGGAAGAATTCACCATGGATGACGTCGATCTTTCATTCATAATGGAGAATGGTGAACAGCAACAGGGTCAACAGGGTCAGCAGCAAACCGCTGTTCAGCAGGGTAATGCTAAATCTGGTGTTACATTCACAAACAAACAGGGTCAACAGGCAAGTCCTTCTGGCGGACCGATGAAGTTAATAACCAAGCTTCTTGATTGGATAAAGAATCAGCTTGCTAAGTTCTCAGGAAACTTTGCTAAGAGATATAAGGCATATTCTGATTATGTTCAGAAGAATGCTAAAACAAACGATGCTATCAAAGCTGCTATTGCTGCTGGTAACTTCATTCCTAACTTAACGAATATTCCTGCATATCAACTTAATAAAGAGCGTCATATCGGTATGCCAAAAGAAAAGATTATAAGTGAGCTTCTCGATCCATCAAAGGAATACAATGCTGCAAAGGGTACATTCCAGATACTTCTCAATGATAAAAATGATGTAATAAATGACATCATGTCTGCTCAGAATAATGCACAGGGTGATGATAATGCTAAGGGTAAAGCTGGTATTGAAGTTACTCTGAATTATTTCTTGTATGGTAAGACCAAACCGGAAATGATCAATGGAAAGATGACCGATACATTCTGGGATGAACTCGTAGATGAGCTCAAAAACTGTATTCCATTTGTTGATGAAGCAACTAAGGCATTTACTAAGACTTCTACTGATGCAGCTGAAGCAGTAAAGGCTAAAGCAATGGAAGCTCAGCAGAATAATAACAATGATCTGTCCGCAAGATGTGATCAGGTTTCTAAGTCTCTTGGAAACCTTGAAAATATTCAACGTTCTGTATTAATCGAGTATGGTACAAAGTTCTTCCAGGGCAGATATAATCTCTATAGAGATATCGTAAATGGATTCAATCAGCAGAATAATAATACTAATACAGATCAACCAGCACAGCCTGCACAGCCTGCGGAACCAGCTAATCAACCACCACAAAATGGTGATCAAGCCAACGCTGGTGGAAATAATAATGTATAAGAAGGAGGTATAATTTATGCTTAAACACATTTCAGAAGCAGTACAGCCTATTGCGGCAACTCCTTCTGCACCCAAAGCACCTACAATACCAAAGACACCAACACCTTCTACAAGCTCGGCCGGAAGCACACCAAGTGCTCCGGCTGGTAATGCCGCACCGAAGATAGATACTTCAGCGGTTAAAGCAAAAATAGAAAGTGCTGTATCAGAATCTGCTGATCTTATCACAGCACTTGAATGTGTTGGTGCAATGTATGGTATTCCCGCAACAAACATTATTGCAGATCCAAATGCTACTGGTATAAAGATCAGCAATGACAATATCATTGCTCCTCCAGTACCAGCAAAGAATCAGGCTAAACCAATCATTCAGGCTGTCGGTGGTGTCCTTGATTACATTTCTCAGAGAATCGATGATAAGCTTAATGCTCATCAGCTTGACAATATTGAGCAAGGTCGTATCGAAGATTCTATAAAGAGAAATGCAAATCCTCAAAAGGGTAAAGTCATTGGAAGATATGAAGATGATGAGGGTGGAGAGATTCTGGCATATGATACAGGTCTTGTTGATATGCCTAACACTGATGCTGCTCGTTCGAAAGTAGCCGAACTCAGAGCTTCTAATACTATTCCTACATTCGATCCATCTATTGGAAGTAAGAATCCTGGTGATGAATATTTCAATGATGAGGATGACATCACTAATGATGTTGAGATGGAAGCTGCTTCAGATAAATCGGCCGATGCGGTTGATCTTGAAGAGAATGATATTGCTGAAAAGATCCAGGAATCAGCTTATCATGTTAATATGTATACTAAGATGGGTGATACAACTCACCTTGGTTATGATCTCATGAGAAAGCATGGCTTTGATTTTGTTAAGCCTCTTGATTCAATCGTCATGGAATCTAAAGAAGAAGATGATGAAAAAGAATCAAAGAAGAATAAGGTTCGTACATCAGATATCAAGTATATGAAGTTTGATAATAAGAACATTCTCAAAGCTGTTGATTACTTCAATGCAGCTCGTGAAAATCAGGAGAATGCAAAGAAGATGAATCTCAAGGAATTCTTTAATGATCCTAATTTCGACAAAGGTCTTGATTGTCTTAATAAACAATTCAACTGCAGAATCAATCTCAGAGTAATCCAGACTAAACCTGGTAAGTATGAGAATTGTTCAACAGCTGTCTACAATGATCTCAAGAAAAAGCTTACAATATCTAAAGCAAAGGGTTTCCAGCTTGGAGGTCTTCCGATAGATATATTTGTATATAACCATTACTTCGAAAGCTCTGCTCCTAATGATATCGAATTATTTGGTCAGACAATGGTTTCTACAATATGTCACGAAATCTTCCATAACATATCATCAGTATTCAGACATGCTAATGCTGTATCAGGTATGTCTCTTGCTATGACTCTTGATCTTGCTTCTGCTGCTAAGACACCTGAAGAGAAGAGAATCATCATAACAAACTATGTTGATACTATCGATGAACTTTCAAAGGGCGGCTTAAGAAATAAGGCAGTTAAGAAGAGACTCATTAAACAGCTTACAGCTCTTAGTGTTGTTGAAAATAATTCAAAGGCTACTAAGGCTGTTAGTGATGGTGATGCTGATAAGTATATGGATGATCTCATCAAGAGATATAAGAAAGCTGTAAGTAGAAATACTCCCAGTCCTAAGAAGTATATATTCCCTGCTGTTATTACAGCAGCAGGTATTCTTGGTGCTGTGCTTGGTCATGGCGAAGTTGCTTTACTCGCTGGAAGCGGCGCAGCTGCTCTCGGTGGTTTAACCGCATTAACTATGCTCTCAGTTGATGTAGAACTCATTGAACTCTCAAAGAAATATGGAAGTGCTAAACTGTACGAGGAATACTTCTGTGACTTGTTTGCAGGAATGTATAAACTTCCTAAGTTCTTCTTCATTGGTAACAAGGATAAGAAATATGTTGCTAATGATTTCTCAAAGGAAAAGCTCGATGAACTTGCTAAAGTAGAGATGCAGTTACACAAGGCTATATTCTCTTCATATCCTTCAAACCTTGAGAGAACTCATGCAGGTGTTAGAATCGCCAAGGAATTACTTGAACAGAAGGACCTCGACCCACAGATCAAGAAATATTGTGAATGGATCGTTAAGAACTTCTCAAGTGTTCATGATACTAACATCAGTACTATGTACAACAAGACTACTTTCAATCCCAAGGAAGCAGAGAATCTTGATAAGCATCTTGAGGATCTCATAAAGGATAACAACATAACTCTCACAGAATCATTCCATCAGTGGATCAATTCTAATGATGAAATATTTTAAGGAGGAGGAATACATATAATGGAAAATTCAATCGTTCGTGATGAAGTCTTAACATCAATAGATTGCATCAATGAAAGCGTTGATACTTCCATATTAGCAGTATTCTGTTCTATAATTCAGGAATATGAAAAGATCTCTGTCATGATGGATAATGCAGAAGATGATTGTTTCATATATCAGGAAGGACAGATCTGGGATACTGCAACAGGTAAGGGAAAGGTTGAAAACGGTTTCATGAAACTTATCGCTTTCATACCTCGTCTCTTCCAGGGAATGTTCAATGCAATAACATCTTTGTTCAAAAAGAATGATGAGAAAGATGTTACTAAGAATATGGAACTTGCAAAGAATGCTATACTGTCAGCTGATCAAGCTCAACTTGCAGAAGCAGCAAATGCAGTTAATAAAACAACAGAGGACAATCTCGGTTTTGACCCCAACAAGAAAGAGTTTGTTCTTAAGCGAGGTCTCAAGCATATAAGAAACTGGATATTCATTGTAACAGGTCTCAAGCCTATATTCAATAAACTTATATTGAAAATAAAAGGTGGTGAGACTCAGTATGATTCAATGGCCAAAGAACTCTATGATGTTCTTAAGGGTAATAAATCCATTGATTCTGAATCATTCTATGTATCAATCGATACACTGAATGAACTTTACAGCGATGGATACAAAGCATCTATGGGTATTCGTGGTCTTACATCAGAACTAAGTATGCTTCTTGAAAAGAAGATGCGTGAGGATTTTGCAGATGGTAAGAATGTTGAGAAGCAGGCATCTGCTAAAAAGCTTCTTGATAATATCTCTAAGAGCTCAAAACATGTTATGAGTTTGACATTTGCTCTTGGTATGATATCAAAGGCAGCATATGTATTCGGTGGACCTTTATATCGTAAACTCAGAAAGGGTAAGCTTGACCAAGAAGATGTTGAGTTAACCAGTGATACACAAGAAATCCGCGAGCTTAAGAACAAGCTCAAGGCTCTTAAGCAGCAGGAGAAGACTCTTAAGGCTGATAAGAAGCGTAAGGATGCTAAGCGTGCTGAGATTCTTAAACTTGAAGAAGAGATTAAGAAACTCGAAAAGCGTGTACCTCAGGCAACAGCATCTCGTGATTCTGCGAAGAATGATGATGAGCGTGGTGATATCCTTTGGAATGAAGAAAATGACAAGGGTGAAAAGCGTCACGGTGTTGCCAATAAGGCTAATTCCAGAGAAAACTGGGATACAAGATCGCTAGATGAACTGCAAGAGTTCCCTAACTCATCTGATCCAAATATCATCTAACAATAATAGGGTGGATTGAAATATATCCACCCAATATCATTTACGATTGGAGGTTTTGTTTTGAACAAGGAAGCTGTTTTAGAATCTATTGATTCTATCGATAGTATATGTCTTGATACTGAGATAGCAGTTCTTGAAGCAATGGTTTCAAGCTATGAAAAATATGCTATCATTGTTGAAAACTGCGACTGCGAAACTGATCAGTTTGACTTCGTCGTTCAAGAAGGAAAGGTCCTTGACGAAGTTAAAAAGAAGGGTAAGAAAGATAGTAACAAGTTCGTTACTGTTTTAATGTTTATTCCTCGTTTGATTAAGACACTTTGTGAGATAATTAAGAAGAAACTTGATTCTTCATATAGTGAAAAAATGAAGGAAGCAGATAAGAAATTCAACAGTATCAAGGATAGGAAGGAAAAAGAAAAGAAAGTCAAAGAAGTAAACGAAAAACTTGCTGGCAAGGCTGAGTGCTACATTGACGAAAAGAGTGGAAAGATCAAATTCAAAAAAGATCCTAAGAGTATTCCTGCTACAGTAGGTTGGCTTATGGCAACAACTGTTGCTGTATCAAAGGTATATGAAAGAATCAGAGATGAATTTGATTACGAAAATCCTTCTAAGATTCGTTCATTTATCGATGATCTGGACAAAGCTATTCACGGTGATAAATCTGTCACAAAGAGTGATATCTTTGAAGGCGGATTAGAAGCAGTTGGTGATGGTTTAAAACACATCACAGGTATTACTGCTGTCATGACAACTACTGCTGGTAGTATAGAAAAGATCGCTGATAAAATGCGAATGAATAACATGATCAGTGATAAGTCTGATCCTAAGAAGGAAGAGACTCTGAAAAATGTTACCGAGCTTACAGGCAAGATGACAAAGATCAATGCTATGATAACTGGAGCCGTTGGCTCTGTTTCTCTCTTCGTTGATTATATTCTGACTCTCTTTGGTATAGGCACTGCTGTTAAGAAAAAGGGTGATGAATCAGTAGCTGATCTGTACACGGCTGTGGATTCATATATTACTGAAGACTTCAAGAAGAAGCATCCTCAGAAACCAAATGAATCAGATGAAGCATATATCAATAGACTTCGTGGTGAAGTAAAGAAGGCTGTTCCTAAAAAGGAGATCTTTGCTAAACAGAAGGAAATTGGTAAAGCTCGTAAGAATAAAGCAAAAGAAGAATATAAACAAAAGAAACAGGAATGGCGTAACAAGGGTAAAGAATCTGAGGGAGCTGAACCTGTCGAAGAAAATAAAGAGGAGGGAAAAGACAATGGATGAGAAGGAAACAGTTGTTATCGAGGAAGAAATCATCCTTGAATCAGAAACAAACAATGAACTCTCTAATGGTAAAGGAGAGGAAGAATAAGCTGTAAAGGAGGTTTTTATTATGGCTTATACTAATTCACCTTTGGCTGTATACACAAGAATTTCACCAAACAGAAATTCTCCTCGTAATATGCCAATTACAAAAATAACTGTACACCACATTGCAGGTGTTTGTTCTCTTGAGCAGTTTGGTAACATTGTTGCTAATCCTGCAAGACAGATGTCTGCAAACTATGCAATCGGAAATGACGGTCGTATAGGTTTATTCTGTCCCGAGGCAGATAGATCATGGTGTTCGTCTTCACCATGGAATGATCATCAGGCTATCACAATAGAAGTATCCAACTGTGAATATGGTGACGTAGATACTGATGGTGATGGTTATGCTTGGTCTATCGGTCCTGCAGCATACAATTCTCTCATAGAACTCTGCGTTGATATCTGTAAGAGAAATGGTATTAAGAAACTTGAATTTACTGGTGATAAAAATGGTTCTCTGACATATCACTATATGTTTGCTGCAACTGGATGCCCAGGTCCTTGGATGAAAGCTCACACTCAGGATCTGTGTGACAAGGTCAATAGTAGACTTGGTGCATCTACATCAACACCTCTTGGCCTTTATACTGTTAAGCTTAATACTGGTACTCCGATATATGATACTCCCGATGGAGCTATTGTTGGAGAAATCTCCGCATCAACAAAGTACACCATCGTAGAAGAAAAATCTATTGATGGATATAAGTATGGTAAACTCAAGAGTGGTGCTGGTTGGGTTATTCTTGAAAAGCCTGAAGAGAAACCTTCTGCTCCTGTAGGAAAGGAAGTTTCATATACTGTATCTCTTGATGCAAGTGATACATTGTATGACGGTCCTAATGGTTCAAAGAAAGGTACTGTTGGAACGACGGGTGTATTCACTATAGTTGAAGAACTTGTCGTTGATGGTACTAAGTATGGAAAGCTTAAGAGTGGAGTCGGTTGGGTTGTTGTAAAAGAAAAACCCGCTCCTGCACCAGCTCCAGCACAGACAGCTGGATTCAAAGTTGGTGATCTTGTAAAGATCAACATGGGTGCTGTATATTATAACGGTGCTTCTATACCTGACTGGGTTAAACAGGATCGTTGGTACATTTCTTACATTTCTGGAAACAGAGCTGTTCTTGGTGAGAATGAAGCTCGTAATAGAAATATTCAGTCACCTGTTAATACTATATTCTTGAATAAGGTATCTGGTGGATCAACAAGTTCATCATCACAGATCAATGTTGGTGACTGGGTAAAGGTGACTAACAATATCATCTATGGAACAAACTCAAAATTCGTTATGTTTGTACCGAAGTATAAGGTTCTTGAACTTAACGGTGACAGAGCTGTTATATCTTCAGACGGTAGAAATGTAACAACTGCTATATCCGTTAAAAATATCCAAAAAATATGAGGTGAAAAGTAATGAATGTTAATGAAGTAATTGAAAAGATCAACGATGTTGACATAGCTCAGACAGAATCGGTTATTTCCGTAAACAATGCTATTGACGCTCGTGAGGCTAAGATGAAATCTATTGCTGAATCTTTTGATGGTTCTGACATGGCAGTTTTTGCTGCATCATCAGTAGTTCAGGAAGGTGTAGATACTTCTAAGCTTCATGTTCTTCACAACCACAACGAAAAGGTTCGTGGTAAGATCGATCTTAAGATCGAGGAACTTACAAAGACTTGGGATGCTCACAATGCAAAGATCAAGGAACTCCGTGAGAAGCAGAACAAGTTAAACGATGAGATCATCAAGATCGCTAAGTCTGCTGATGATGGTAATGCTTCTGAACTCAGACAGAAACTCGATACTCAACGTAAAGAGTATGATGCTGTCACAAAGGAGATAGCTGAAGAGCAGAAAACAATGCTCGCAATCGACAAGCAGATTCGTAATGATTACGATAAGCTTTATTCTCGTCTTGTTAAGTTCCCCACAGGTTCTGCTACAAAGAACACTGAAAAGAAGTCTGACGAGAAATGGCGTCCAGGTCTCAACAAGGCTTATGAGAATGAAACCCGCACCAAGAAAGAACTTGAAGAGAGTGAAAACGATAAGTCCGAGAAAGACGAAAAGAAGTAATACCGTTATTATTATACCGGGGAATTATCCCCGGTATAATAATCTTTTAAAAGGATGATTCAAATGAATAATTCAATAAGAGAATCTATTGCAAATATTAATTACTACATCGATGATACTCGTCAACGTGTAAGTGATACAATGTTTGCTTTAGAACAAAAAGAACTCATAATGGAAAGTTATTACGACGATCCATTATTCTTACAGAGAGATGTATTAAACATATATGATGACATAGATGTATTTGTAGAAGCATTTGCTGATTATGACTTCATTAATCATAATTCCAATCAAGGTGAAAATAACCTGGCTTTTGCAAAAGCATTGTGTAGAATCATTGAGGCTTCTGATGATTACCATAAGAAGACTATTGCCGCTGGTAGATCCATCGGTAGTATTCAGCTTAAGGGTAAAGAAAATAACAATACTCTGAAATATGAGATGCTTGGTCAACTCGTAAAGGAGTATGCTACATTACATCCTAATTATGCAACACTAACAGTTGTTTCAGATGATTTAGGAAAAGATCCTAAATCCGGAAACCCATCACTTGTTGTATTTGTCAAAATGATATTTGACAATGAAGAGTATTGGGTATGTTGGCATGTAATGGATCCAAACAATACCAAGCAAGCAAATCATAAACAGAAGAATCCTAAACTCAAAACACGTATGAAATCATATGATGTTCTTAAGAGTTATAATCACCCTTCTTTCAAGAAGCTTGTAAAAAATAATAACACCGATGATACGAGCGAATATCTAAATCTTGAAAGAGAATATAAAAACGTACCATTTGATCACAGAGGTGATGCAACACATACTATGTTGATCAATAAGTTTAATATCGCTAAAAATGCAAAAAATACAACCGGGGCGTGAAGCCCCGGCCACTTTATAATTCTTTTTCTCTGTAATACTCGAAGCCGTATATTGTATATAATAACTTCTTTGCATCTTTTAAGGACGGAATCTGTACATCAAAAGCTTTGAGAATTTTCTCAATATCTTTGAAAGTCATCCAGCCTGTTTCTTTAATCAGATTTTCGTCGCTGTTTATATGACAGAGAATTTCTTTATCATACATTTCAACAATGCCGTCAAAATGTATATTTGTTTTTATGAAATACTCTCTAAAGTACTTTGCTTCTGCAGAATAAACTTTTCTATCACCGGTGAGTTTTCTTATCTGTTTATTTCCACATATTAGATCAATAAGTGACGAAATGGTGACATACTCATTTGCTATTATTTTGAAGCAACCTCGTTGCTTATCAATGACTATGTCTGTTTTTATGTCTGGCATTTCTTCGTTATTGATGTCGATGAATCTGACTGATTGCCTTATTACGCGTCTCATACTCATCTTTCCTTTCTACTGAGCAATCTACCAATAACAGATATTGGCAGTGTGATGATAAACAATGTAATTGTTGCCAATAGTGTTGGTATAAGATAGATGGCTGTTATGATTGATGCCATTGATTCCAACGCTCTGTTTTGTGTCGCTATGGCACCAATGACAACGATTATAGCCATGACCATTAAGCACGTATAAATCATAATGATTCCTCCTTATTGGTGAGAGAGTTGAATAAGACGTATTTCTTATTCTTTTCTCATATTAATAATATATATATGAAGATTATGAATACCGGGTTTCCCCGGTATATAAAAGTGAATATTCTCTGGGTTTCTCTTCCTATTCTCTCTATCCAGAGAATAAAAATTATCGCGAAGTTTCTCCGATTTTATATTTCTATAATAAATCAAACCAGTAATATTGAGGGAACCACATAAATTTGGTTCCCTCAAACTCCCTCCAGAATCGAATTTAAGAAATTGGATCTCACTTCGTTCAATCACAATTTCTTAATTCTCTTTTTGATTTCAAAAAGCATATATTATTCTTTCGGAATGGAGGTACAGTAAACAAACAATTCTTCAAAATAAAAGGAGGATAAATAAATGCAATTAAAAGAATTAGATTATCCTGAAGGAAGTATTCTATTTGATGTAAGATATTACAGAAAACCTGAATGCTTTGAAGTAATCTATCTTGATCCGATAACACATCAGCTTGAAGTTAAATATGAAGATCCTATAGTTGATATTTGGTTTCTTAAAGAAGAATATCGAACTAACCAGTATCAGATTTCTCAAGCTGAAATAGACAAGTGTTATCCGGTATATTGTAAAGTATCGCAAATACCACAAGCAATTGCGATCAATATTGGAGGTGACTATAAGAAATACTTTGATGAAAATTCAGCTACGATGGATCGTCGTGAACTAACTGATTACATGAACAGATGTCCTTGGGTTTTCAAATCAGACTTTGTACCTGATGTCTACTTTAGACTCAGGTGGTTGCAGAAATATGGTGACCAAATAGATGTATCTAAGGTCACATATGGTTTCCTTGATATAGAGACTGATGTAATTGACAAGACTATTGATCCAAAAGATATCACTGATGTAACTCAACCTGTTAATGCAGTAACACTAATTTTGCCGCATGTAAAAATATGTGCGGTATTAATACTTGGACCAAGACCTAAACACAAAATACATCCTAAGTTCCATATGTTATTGGATAAACAGAAAGTGGAATTTGATTGGATGGTTAATCATCAAGATGAATTCAAAAAGATGATTGTTGATGATGATCCAGACAATAAGAAATATCTTGAAGGATTTGATATTCGATTACACATATTTGATTTCTGTGATGAAATTAAATTGATCAAGACTGTCTTTGATTATATCAATAAATATCGTCCTATGTTTATGACATCTTGGAATGCTAAGTTTGATGATAATTATCTGATGAATCGTATTGCATATCTTGGTTATGATCCGAAGGATTTCTTCATACCTAAAGAATTCAAGACAGATCAGTTATATTATACTGAAGATCATACAAATAGCTTCTCTTTGAAGAATGCTCGAGATTGGTTCCATTCATCAACTTATACAATCTATATCTGTCAAATGAAACTGTTTGCAATGATAAGAAAATCACAATCAGAACGACGGAGTTATGGATTGTCAGCCGTAGGTAAAGATGTAGCTGGAATAGATAAGTTGACTCAAACTAAATCGGGATCCTTCAGACAGTTTGCATATACGGACTTCTTGAAGTTCATATTATATAACGTCAGAGACGTTGTTGTTCAGTATGCAATTGAGTTAGCATCAGCAGACTTCCAATCATTAGTAGGTCGATCCTACATGTTTGCTACTCAGTATGCTAAGTGTTTCCAAGAAACTCATATCGTTCGTAACATCAGAGAATTCATCTTTGAGGAAGAAGGATTTGTTCAGGCCAACAAACTTATAGTTGATCCGAATATTGATACTGCATTTAAGGGAGCATTTGTTGCACCAACAGTTCATAATGCACCTACAGGATTAATATTGAATGGAAAACGCATAAACAACATAATGTTCGGAGTACTTGATGCTGATGCGGCTTCATATTATCCATCAACTAAGATGGCTATGAATATGGATCCGATGTCATTGTTGTATAAATGCAAAATCAACAATCAAGTATTTGTGAATAATTGTGTTAATCATTCATTCAATCAAGAATACATATGGCATGATTCAAAGAATAAACCTCATGATGAAGACATGACAGGTCCGATAATAAATTCATATAAGAACGGAAATGAAATGTCTTTGATGTATAACTGGTTTAATGAACCTTCTGTTTCGGATATATTCGAACAGCTTGATGCAATGCTTATAAAGAATTAAGAGGAGGATAAATTAAAATGGTTAAAAACAAATATGGAGATGAAAACATTCCAGACATTGATCTTGGACCTCTTGCTGTAAGATACATGTGTCTGTTTGGTGTTAACATTAATCTTCAGAGAGCCATACCAATGGTTCAGGATGGACTTAAACCTGTTCAGAGAAGATTCTTGTATCAGATGTATCGTCTCTATAGAAACACCAAAGTCCGTGTAAATGTTGTACAGGGTGATCTTATGAAGCTTCACCCTCATGGTGACCAAGGTATTGGTGATACCATAGCAAGAATGTGTCAAACATTTACAAACAATATTCCACTTGTAGAAGCGTTAGGTAATGCAGGTAACGTAACTTCAGGTGATGATGCTGCGGCTCCAAGATATCTTGATATTGAACTTCCTAAGTTTACTCTCGATACAATGTTTGATGAATTTGATGGTAAGGTATCGATGAAGCCTTCTTATGATGACACAACAACAGAACCTTTCTGTCTTCCTGCAAAGTTTCCGTTGATACTTGTCAATGGTACTGCGGGTATAGGATATACTTTATCATCAGAAGTTCCACCTTTCAATCTGTCGGAAGTAGCTGATGCAACTATTAAGCTTCTTAAGAATCCTGATGCTAAGATAAGACTTGTTCCTGATTTACCAACAGGATGTGACATCATTGTTATCAATCCTGATACATTTGTTATGCAGTCTACATTTGAACTTGACATGGCTAACTATGTAATCACTATCAAGAATACCCCATATCTTAAGTATCTTGAAAAGATCGACAGTGATCTCAGATTACTTCAGGATGGTCCTAATAAGATACATGAGATACTTACTGCTGAAGATGAATCAGATCTTCTTGCTGGTGATTTCAGATATGTCATCAGATGTGCTCCGTGTAATCTGTATAAGATCGTCGATAAATTATTCAAGAGAGTATCTGGATTCCGTGATAGTATTTCTACAAGAAATATGGTTGTTGTTGATACTGACTTTACGACCAAGAAATATAATACACGTCAGATACTTTGTTCATGGATTCAGTTCCGTCTTGCATATAAGCGTGGTTGGTTCTTGAGAGAACTTGTTGACAAGACAACAGAGTATGATATGCTTAAAGGTAAACTCTATATGTTATCTTCAAAGAATATTGATAAAACTATAAAGATATTCAAAGCATGTAAGAGTAGAGATGAAATAATTCCTGCTCTTGTAAAAGCATATGCAAATGATGATTTTAAGGTAACTTCATCACAAGCTAACTATATCGCTGAACTTAGAATGTGGCAATTAACTGCAGCAGAACATGATAAGACACAGAAGCAGATAGATAAGCTCAAGGAAGAGATAACATATATCAGAGAGGTTGTTAATGATCCTGAGAAGATTCGTGATGTAATCATTGAAGAGATCAAAGCTGTAAAGGATAAATATGGATATCCCCGTCGTTCAAAGATATTGAATAATGGAAATAACGATAATGTCAATGTTGGTATTGTTCAGATATTGACTGATGGTGGTATCGTATTTGCAGAGACTGAGAATCCCGAACATCTTTCTTCTGATATAACTCCTATAACTGGTGATGAGGTTTGCTTGATTGATGAGTTCGGTGGATTCATTAAGGTGAACACAAGCAAGGTTCCTCATGATAAGCCGATGACACTTACTTCAATCGGTAAGAATGTTATGGGTAAATGTGTTGCTGCTGTATCTAATGCGGCTAATAACATTATCATGTTAACCAATAAGGGAAGAATCAAGTATATGCCGATTGAGCGTATACCTTCTAATGCAACAAGAAAACCGTTGATACCGATAGGTGAAGATGAGCATATTGTATCCGTATTAGAAGTACCTGATACAACAACATCTGACATTCTTGTGTATACAAATGATGGACTTGGAAAGCGTTTCCACACGACTGATCTCAACAAGGTTATGTCTGTTGATTCCGCAGGTCAGTTCATTCTGAATGGTTATGATGTTGCGGGTATGTTCTGTATCAATCCTAAGAAACCTTTCTTGGCATATGTTACAAGACTTGGTCGTATCAGAATTAATCATTCCAAGTTCTTGATAACAGGAAAGAAGTTTGCTGATCCTAAACCGATCATAACACTTACACCACAGGATGATCTCATAGCCGTATTCTGTGTTGATAAGGGACAGTCAATCATTATGAACCATGCAGATACAAGAGTATCAACAGTTCATATTGATACACTTCCTGTATCTACAATGTCATTACCTCCAGAGAGACCTAAACATGTTCCCGGTGTTAAGGTCATCAGAGCAACAATATCATGATTAAAAGTATCCCGGGGGATTAACCCCGGGATATATAATTTATTTGCAAAGGAGAATGTGAAATGATTGTTAAAGATGCTCTTAATTTAACAGAACAAATGATAGATTTATTCAAAGACGCTGTCAATAAGAAACTGGATGAATCTTCAGATATCATAACACCTGAAATGAGAAAGAAGATAAAGATATTTGCTGTATCAAATTCTCTTCATTTTACTTCAACTCTGACGAGAGGTGTGAGTTACAATAAAAGATATTCAAGAAAAGCTCTTGTGAAAGCACATAAAAAATATAATACAGAATGGGAGTCTAAACCATATCTCACAAATGTCGAATTTGAAGTTGACGAGAATAATATAATGCATGTAACAAACATATACATTCTTATCAAATATGATGTTATCAATGATCAGATCATAACATCTCTTGATATGCTTGACACATTAAAAGAGATATACACCATAGATGCTTCTCATGAAGTAGGTCACGTTCTTGACTTTATAGAGTTAATTGATGGAGCAAACTATGATGAAGTAAATGAGAAAGTCTTTATTCCTGATGATAAAGCAACGAAAGATTATTATAAATGGAAAGAAGATCTCATTAAAGCAGAATATGAGTCAACAGGTACTATCAGTATAGATACAATGAAACTTACATCACAAAAATACTATCGTTTACCAGCTGAAGCAAGAGCTGATATCATGGGTGGTGTTGATAGAGAAAGAGCCCTTGAAATTATATATGATAAACGTAAAGAAAATGGCGAAACAGTTGACATAAATATTGAAGTTATCAAATAATAAGGAGTGATTCTTATGAAAGACCTACCAAAAAAGAAGAAACACATTTTGGCATCATATGTAAAAAAGAGCGAGATACCCGAAAAAGAGTTGGTTAATACTGATGACAAGACATTACATGTTCCTATAGGGGCAGATAAAGGGGTAAAGCGTACTGAAGAATTCTATTCATATTTTATCTATTCTGAAAAAGAGAATAAGATACGTGGTGGAATATATCTTACTGAAAATCAGGCATACCAACTTAATCAGTTAATGAAACGAGAAAAAGCCGACATTGCATTCATAAGGAGTTGACATAATGAATAAGAACCCTCGTCACTTAGGTATACTGCAAAAGATATACATATTCTGTGACAAATATAATCTATCACATGATTTTGCGGATGCTAAATTAATTATGTTAAATGGCATTCGCTCATTATGTTTAAAGAATAAACTCGAACAAAGAGTTGAAGATGATGGGCAATTTATAAAGGTATCGGTATATTTTCTCGGTGAATTTATGTGTAATGGATTATTAACTCCTGCACAAATAAAGGATCTGTCTGATATAGGGTCTGAAATAAAGTTTAAATAACTTAATTGATAAAATTATGGAATAGAAAGGTGGTGATTATTTAATGTCCGAGCGTTTTATAGTAACAACTAAAGCTACATCAATAACTGTTTATCCAGGTGAAGAAGCAATGTGTATGTTACAACCATTGCTTGATATGTTAACGTATGAAGATGAGTTTGTTGAAGAAGAAAAGACATTGGGTTTCTTATATGATTCTGATACAGATACACTATATCTTCACAGGGGTGTTGATCTTAATTACCTTAAACGATTATTGATGAATGTTGAGTTTATGAATGAACCATATCATGATTATAAGAATATGAAGTTTGAATATGAAGAGATTATTGCTCCAAGAGACAATGATCAAATCGATGTTATAGATTTCATTTCTGGTATGAATCATCATTCAAATAACCTAAATGAGTCACAGTTGTTTTTGGTTAAAAAGCCTGGATTTGGTTAGGTAAAACATATTGCTCTGGTGTTGGATTATGTAAATATGGTGTAAAGACATTGATAATCATGCACCGAGATTCGTTGAGAAAACAATGGTTGAATTCATTGTATAATATGTCTGGACTCTCATCAAAGTATGTACATGAAATTGCGACCTCGGAAGAGTTATGTAGAATTGCAAAGAACGAACATAACTTTGATTATGATGTCTATCTAATGACACATGCTACATTCCGTGCTGGAATAAAAAGAATACCTAAGATGGAATATGCAATGCGTATAACAAAGAACCTTGGTATTGGTATGAAGATTATTGATGAAGCACATCTTGAATTCAGAGATACAATACTGATGGATATGGTTTTCAATGTTAAACGTAATCTTTATCTGACAGCAACAGATGGTAGATCATCAAAAGATGAGAATGCTATATTCCGTCATGTATTCTCTAATGCTTTATTCTATAAACCATCATCTTTCTTAACAGACAATCTACCGAAGAAATGGGTTGAATATATAGCCGTATCTGTAAACTCACACTGCAATCCAAATATCTATAGATATCGAGTTGCTGGTGGTAGAGGAATGAACAATGCTTCTTATGGTAGATGGGTTATCGCATATGACAAAAAGAAAACACATCTCAATTGCTGTAAGGATATTCTTAAAGTCATATATGATAAAGATCCACATGCAAAGATATTACTGTTTATGCCATTGATTGATTTATGTGAAGAATGTTCATATTTCTTAAAAAGAGAACTTGGTAAAGATCCTTCATTTGATTATGATCTTGACATAAGAACAATCAATTCAAAGAATTCCAAACGTGATAATGAATACGCTAAGAAAGCAGATGTAATAGTAACAACAATTGCATCATGTGGTACTGGTACTGATATACCTGGTATTACTGGAATCATATCATGTTCACCATACGTAAGCGGTATTACTGCAGAACAGGTGTTTGGTCGTATCCGATACTGTGGAAAGGTATGTCAATACTATGACATATATGATGTATCAGTTCAACTTGATGTGTTCTGGTGGAAGAGCAGAAGTAAAAAATTAAAGCATCTTGCTTTGAATACTTCTCATCTTTCATGGGAACCCGAAGTGATCGATAATGATCAAAAATAAAAAAAAGAATTTTCACGGGGGCAACAGCCCCCGTTACATAATTCTTTTATTATTGCTATTCTTTTATCGGTTATTCTTCTTCATCGACCCATGTTGTTATAGGACCGAAAGGAGTTCTTACGATCTTCTTTTTTCTGCGAGGGCGAGGACGGGGATTATTACCTACGAGCTTTTTCGCCATTGTTTCGAAATCGTCATCGGGTTTAAACCCGAAGATGCTTTCGAATATTTCGTCAGTATCAATACCTGCAAATGTTCTATTCGTTGTATTATTGGTTTCTGCGTCACATACATTGGATATCTTTTCGATGATCTCTGCCGTTGTTTCAACGACATTGTATGTGCGTCCATTATTTGTGACAACGAGATAGTCGAGTATCTTAGCGATACTGGAAGTTTCAATGTTATAAACATTGGCATCAAGTCTTGATCTTAATTTAATAACGGTGTTTTTCATAATATACCTCCTTATTGGTAAGAGAGTTGAAATAAACGTATTTTTATTTCTTTTCTCATAGTAATAATATATATTTAGAAAACCCAAATAATCCTTCTGACATCATAGGTCCAACAGGTAGCATAGATAATTTGTTCGTATTTTTCGAACATCTGATATACATATTATTTATATGCGATGAGACAGAACAGCATTTCATCGTTAGAACAAAAAGGAGGTATATAATGAAAGCACAAACATTCAAGCAATTCATAAATACTTATGGTGGTTTAACATGTTTATTGGTATCAACAGGAACTTTTTCAGTTACATTTGGTGCAGATATAATAAACCGCATATGGAATAAGAGTTTTGTAACATCTGCATTCCTTATCGGTTCATTGTATACTATTGCTATCATAGTATTAATGAAATCAATAAACAAGCACATGTATAAACTGTATCAGAAAAAATTACATGAGGATGCGTTATTAATGACAGAGCAACTCAGAATGAATCACATGTGCAATCCTGATAAATTGAACGAGTTAATCAAAGAACTTCAGGAAGCAGAGATAATTAAAAAGAAGGAAGAGGTCTGATGGGCGGCAATTGCCGCCCATATGTTTAACATTCTCCATTTGACTCTGCATGTTGATCATCCGAAAAGCCGGGTGCAGGCTTACATTTCGGGAACTCAATGTCTGGCTTTAACTTTAATAATTCATTTTCTAACCAGGTTCTGTAGGCATTGTTATCTGTAACAATCCAACTTAGCAACTGGTTAAGTCTGTCATTGAGTGTGGTGATCTTGTCATTAAGTTCCCTATTCTGCTTTCTCAAATCATCTGATTCAGTCTTATACGTTTCAGACAATTCTTTCAATTGAGTACGTATATACTCATTCATTTTCTGCTCGGTTTCAAGTCTACTTGCTTCTGCTTGCTGTTCAAGAAGCTTCGCTTCTGCTTTGTATTTTCGAATACTAAACAGTGAAACTATTGCAGATGCAATACCACCAGTGCCGAGCACAGCTGATAAGATCGTTATTGTGATTTGTGCGGTCGACATTTTTATTAGCTCCCTTTCATATGTTTTCTTAGAAATCACTACGGTCTCGGAAACATAGTAATATTCTTTACATTCGAGTTTAAAAATAAAAACCAATCAAGTCAACAATAAGATATGGTGAAAAATTGGCGTCAGCCATGTTGCGCACCAGATAATCCTATTTCTTTCAATTGTGTGTGTAAAACAACGATCGTGACAAGAAAGGTCCAGATGGTCCAAGTGTCTTAGTAAATTTATAGCGAATGCTCTGCTAGGACATGTAAACACAAGCAAACCCCAATCAATCGAAAGGAAGTTTTATATGAACAAATTAAAATTCAACGAGGAAAAAGAAAATAAAGGCGTCGTCCGTAAGAGAATATCGGATGCTATTAACAGACGTAAATTATCCATCATTGGCATGATAACTGGAATTATGCTTGTAATGATGATATCTTTCACAACAACAGCACAGGTATTTGGACCTGCAGATGGTGTTGTCGTGAAATCCGAAGAACCGCGTGTAGGTATCATGATATTACCATCGAAAACAGCTGTTATGGCAGTCGGTATCTCTCTTTCTAAAATAACAACAACAGTTCCTGTGGAGACAACAACTACTACAACGACGACAACCTCGTTGACAACTTCGACAACTGAGGAAACGACTGAGTCAACCACAACAACAAATCTTACAACAACATTGATGGAGTCCACCACAACAACCGCTACAGTGGAGACAACCGTTCAAGTTAATGTAGAAAATGATGTTATTGAGGTTGATACATATAATGACATACCTGAAGAAACTTCAGAGTATATAGTGTACAAGCCATCAACCCATTATGTACATAAGAATACTTGTAGATGGTTTAATAATGAATGTTATGAGATCAATTCTACTGAAGGTATTGAATGCAAAAGATGTTCAGAATGCAATCCTGATATAGAAATAGTTACACCGTATGTAGAACCAGCACCACAAACACCTGTGGTAACAGCATCCGGTTCTGCTTTAGACTATGTCACAGAGTTAGAGTACATTTATCTCTGTAACACAGTTGGACATGAATATGGTTCTGATATTGTGTCAATATATGATAAAGCATGCGTAGTTGCAACCGTAATGAACAGAGTACGGGATGGAGGATGGACAAACGGTCTCCCGAGTACAATATACAATGTACTCACAGCTCCTTATCAGTTTAATCCTTCTTATGCAACCGGATATTATCATTCATGTGTAACTCAATCTTGTAAGGATGCAGTAAATTATTACTTTGCTCATCAGAATGAATTCCCTCATTATACAAGTTTCTGGGGAGATGGAAGGTACAATCATTTCTCATAAATTTATTAATTAACAGAGGAAGGTTATAGGATTATGAAAAAAGGCAAACAGTTAAAAAAGGTAAATATTTCAACAAACGGCTATGTCATTGCATATGATAATGAAGACGTAGAAATTAAACTTTCGAGATCAGAACGAAACGTTTTAACAAGACTTCCTCAGAAAGGAAGAGGTTATACTTCTAAGATTCAGAAATATGTTGATGACATCATCAAGGCTTTTGGTGGAAACCCCGAAGTCTTATCATCCGAGTTCACCGTCTATAAAGATGGTGACATAAAATTTACATACACAAAAAATACTGATTAACGGATAAAGGTTGGGGCATTACGCCCCAACCATATCTGTTATTTTTATTCCGTTTCTTTTTTCTCTTCTTCAACAGGTTCCTCGGTTGCTGTTGCATTGAGTAATACTGTTGATACACCGTATGGATTATTCGCATCTTTTTCAGTTACTTCTGTCTGGTCTTTTATAAATTGAGAAAGATCAAATGGATTTAACTGTACCTCAGGAGTATCTTTTTTGTTGAGTTGCTTTGTTATTTGATTTACACCTGTAGCAGCAGAGCCTGCGGATAAACCAATGAATATAGCTTCAACAAGGTTATTGCCCATATCAACACCAGGTGTATAGAAACCTATGATACCAAGGCCTATACCAAATATTACAGAAAGCAATGGTAAGAATTTCTTAACATCTTTCTTGAATACCTGTTGTGATATAGTCTTAACAGTTTCGTCGAGGATTGTTACGAATGATGAGATTGTGATAATTGAGAATTCCAACATAATAATTTCCTTCTTTCGTATACATATAATTTTATCGATGAACGGGTACAACTGTTCATTACAATTCTGTGTAAGGAGGTACACCATGAAACATGAAAAGGATTCCCCCATAGATAGAGATGGTGAAATGACAACAACCATCATAGAAGAACCTATCTATGATCCTGATGACAAACCTTCATCACACCCATTTCCTATACCGGAAATAAAAAGTGGAGGTGTTGGTAAGTTATGAAAGAAACTAAAAAGAAGAATACACCACAAGTAGAAGAGTCACCAAGACTCGAAGATGTTCTTAAACGAGTATCTGATGCTCGTAAGAAAAATAACAATTCTAAATCGAAAAGGAGAAAGTAAGAATGGATCACAAAGATTTACTCAATTCAGTCATTGCAAACATGACAAACTCACAGGAAACAACAACGGAAGTACCTACAGACGACTTCGATAACTCGGGCTACATCCAGTTGTCACTCTGTACTGGTGAAACTTTCCTGGTAGATCCCAATAATCTTGATTGGGATAATGCTATTTCACAGATAGCTCATCTTCAGGATAATATGGTTGCTCTGCGCAATATTCAGTACAATCTTTTGCAGACAGCCGGTAATGATGATGAAGATACACAGAAGTTTGTTCAGAGCATGATCGCTCAGCTTACAGATATCTTGAAAGGCTTCCAGATTTCTGTTGATTACAGAGCTCATAATCCTAATCTGACAGATCATGATATAGCAATGCTTATGGTATTTGATGTTAACAATGTAACAGCTACAATGTTCCATCATCTGTCAATCTATTCAGCATTGTCAATGCTTGCACCAACACATGAAATCTCTTCTGATATACTGGGTGAAAGTGAACCGTCTGAACTTAAAACATATCGTGTTATAGGTATTATAGATAATGATACAACACAGATAGTGAGCTGTGAAGAGACAGACGACTATAAACCGGACACAGTCGGAATTGTTGAACGTATCGAAGATAATAGGTATTCGTATATCGCATGTGCTTACGATGCTGCTTCGGCAAAGCGCCAGGCTGAGAGTGCTTTTGGTATCAAAAGAGCATTCACAGTACCTATAGATGATCATGATGTATCAGGATTAGTTTCTGAATAAGGAGGAATTGAAATGATAATCGAAAAACCATCAATTCAGTTTGTGCATGAATTTGACGGTATCGCTGCTTTGGCTGAAATCGATACCGCAGCAAGAACATGTTACAAATCTGAAGGAAAGATTACCGTTGAGAATTTCGGTAATGTAGCTAAACATTGCATCGATAAAGGGCACACATCTGTTCTTGAACATGTTCAGCTTTCCTTTGTACTCAAGATGGATCAGGGTGTTCTCAGAGAACTTACCCGTCATCGTCATGCATCTTATTCTGTTGAATCAACTCGTTATTGTAAATACGATAAGGGTGTTAGATTCATAGAACCTATCGAGTTCGAAAAGGATTCATATAAGTATGCTGCATGGAAGGATGCATGTGCTGCTTCAGAAAAGGCATATACTGAAATGTTTAACGCTGGTTGTGAAGCTCAGGAAGCAAGAAGTGTATTGAATCTTTCTGTTGCATGTGAGATGCGTTTCTCTATCAATGTAAGATCACTTCGTAATCTTTTGGCACTCAGATGTGCAAAGGGTGCTCATACACACATCAAGGAAATCTTCATTCCTTTGCTTCTTATCCTTCAGGAGAAAACTCCTTATCTGTTTGATGATATTGAATATGATCATACTTTCTATGATAAGTATCTTTCTGATGATAGATGGAGAGAATATATTTCAAAAGAAACAACTGATGAAGGCTGGGAAACAGTCATCGAAGGAGCAAGACATAGATTCGCGAGGTGATATAAATGGAGCTCGGTAAATTAGATGAGCTTGTAGTTATCCTTGTAACGATGCATGGTATGTCTGTAGATGACATAGAATCAAAAGCAATTGGAATAAACATGTTTACCGAGACAGAATTTGTCACGATAACAATGCGTCAGGGAGTAACAATAATACTCCCTGATGTAAATGCTTCCAAGAACTATGTTTACTATGATACCAATACATCAGAAGGAAAATATAAAATGGTCAAGGATCTCATGGATAATAACTTCTGTGAATATGATATAGCAAAATTCCTTGACACTACAGGAAAGAATATCAATAAGATATTAAAACAAGGAGGAAAATAAAATGTCTAAGATTCTTCATCATAACGACGATGATGGACGTTGTGCTGCATATCTCACAAAGAGATATATCAACACCGTTCGTCCAATGGAGATTATTCAACCAACTGATTTCATTGAGTACAATTATAACGGTGATCTCACAAAGAAATATCCGGAATTGCACGAGAATGAAATTGTTTACATCGTTGACATCTCAATGTGTAAATCAGTACATGCATTCATTGATTACTGTATTGAACGTGGCGCAATAGTTGTTCATATAGATCATCATGATTCAGGTATAAGATATTATGAAGAGCATAAGGAAGCTTTTGCAGCACATGAGGCAAATGAAAAATACATTCCGTTTATGAAAAACGGTATATCAGGAGCAATGCTCACATGGATCTATTCAGATATCTTCACTGATGAAAATAGAAAGAATCCAAATTCAGTAAAGTTTGAATTCGATGATGATGATCTCCGTAGAAGATGCTGTCTTGTTGATAATGAGGGATGCCCTATTGACAAGAAAGGTGAAAAAATAAACACAGAGAGACTCATCACTCTCGTACCGGATGCTCTCAGATTCATTGATGATAATGATATCTGGAAACATAAGATCGTTGAGACAAAAGCTTTCTGTGCTGGATTTAGTTTATCTGAAAGCAAGCATCCTTTGAACCATATATGGGATTCATTGTTCGATGAAACAGATCCCAAGGAACAGGCAGCTTTCATGGAGAACATGATCAACAATGGAACCGTCATCCTCAAATACAGAGAACTTACTGATGCTAGGAATCTTTCTAATGGATTCTATGCAAACGTAAATGGTGTTGATGTATGCTTCCTCAATGCTATTGCTGGTAATTCATCAATATTCCAGGATATGTATGATAATAGCAAAGCTGTATGTAAGTTCAACTTTGATGGAACCAAATGGTGGTATACATTCTATTCAGATGAAGCAAACGGTGCTAACTGTAATGCTCTTGTGCATTATCTTGCTAATACATACGGCAAGGAATGTGGTTCACTTTCATATGGTGGACACATTCATTCTGCAGGTTGTACATTCACCAAGAATTTCATTGATAAACTTGAAATCGATAAAGCAGCATTTATTGAGAAACGTAAGCAGATTCGTATCGATAAAGAAGTTGCTGCAGAGCAGGCAAGAATTGCAGCTGCTGAAGCTAAGCTTCGTGAAGATAACGAAAAGCTTGCACGCCTCAAAGCAAAGGTTGCTGCTCAGATTGAAGACGACGAAGATTACGGATTTTAATAATAATACGGGGGCATATTGCCCCCGTATATTTTTTATGCTTTTATTATTGCTTCAAGAGGTGTTGTTGTCGGTTTCTTGCCATTCAGTGTTTGTGCGAGACCGACATTCATTGCTCTACTAACATCCTGGAAGAGAACTCCTTGAAGTACACCAGCCTGTTGAACAGCATCACGGAAACGAAGTTTGGTGTAACTCATTGGATCCACATTAGGATTTCTACCAAATGTTGTTGCAAAAGAATGATCTCCTGAACGACATACACGTCTTGCAAGAAGTTCATATGTTATAGCAGGACCGGTAAGATCTATGCTATTGATTTCCAAACAACGGAACATGAGTTCTGTCATGAGATTATAAGGAATCTGTGGAGACTTAGAATACAGATATATCTGGTTAATGAAGAATTCAACATTAGCAACATTCTTCTGAATACCAAGAGAACAGATCTCAGAACCTGGATCATATGTGATGATGTAATTCTCAGGATCTTCTTGGATATCATTATAGAGATTGAAATTCAACATAGCAGGAACTATCATCATTGTAGATAATATCTCTTGATCATTCTTATCATAGAACTTAACAGGGAATATTCCCATACATGAAAGAACAGTGGGTTCACGAACAAATCCATCAAGCTCTTCAAGTAATCTTGGTATAAAGAACTTTACCTTTGTTTTGTTTATCATCGTACCATTGTCAACAGTACAGAAGTTATTTTTCTCCAAGAATAAATAATCAGGAGGAATGATACCAGCATTCTGTGACAAGTCATGCTTTGATTTAAGCTTGATGTTAAGCATCTTCTGAGTTACCTGTGTAACAAGAAGACCAACGTTTGTAACACCAAGATTATGGAATACTCTACCAGCACACTTTCCACATATAGCATCTCTCTCACAACATTGTGGAGAATAAAGCTGAACTGTCTTACCGATATAATTATTGATATTATGGAGATCGGTTAATACCTTTTTACCATTATCATTGATATATCTGAAGAGAGCATACTTTGTATTCTTTTTTGTGATGGTAAGAGGAATCGTTGCAGTTGTACCACAATCAGAATTAGGATCTGGATCGATGTGTTCTGATTGAAGAAGAGCAAGTATTATCTTAGCCATATAACCAGCATCGGCAGTACCAACAGCTGATGGATATGCAGCAGCCAATACAGAGTTTGCAAATGCAGGAATATCTTTCTTTGTAATACCATTCATCAGTGAATTTTCAACAACGTCATATTTCTTCGTGTAGTTATTAAATACAGATCCTCTCATAACGTTGATAGTCTTGTAGTTATTATCAAGATTACCATCACCTGAACGATACAAATCATATCCAGAATCCTGTTTAAGATTATTACGAACCATCTGCATGAGTTCCTTCTCAATCTTGTTAACAGTCATTGTCTGAATAACTGGATTGTTTGAATTAATATCTGCTTCATATTGTTTGAAAAGTTCTGCCTTACGTTGGTTTACATTATCCATAGGGCGAATCAATGATGGTGTTATTGATACTGACAAGAATGATGCACTCCAGAAACCTAAACGATCTCGAGAATCAATATAATCGCCGAGTTGTTGTATGGTAATCTTATCAAGGATAGCAAGGTTATTAACTTCTGCGGTTAATGTCTCCAGTCCTTTTCTATCAATAGGAGTATTCCAATAACCAAGATGTTCAATAATACCTGTTCTTTCAAGAATGTATCTATTAAACAGAAGCATTCCTGTTGTTGTTTCTATTGTACCAGTAACCCATTGGTATTCTTGCTTTGATAAAGAAATAACTTCTGTCGGAGCAAAGTTTGCTTGACGGAATTCATTAGTTTCTTTATCATGATAAGAAGCAAACATCTCTTCCAAAAATGATTTTGATATACTATTTATATCCGCATTAAGAATTTTTTCTTTCGCAAGTGATGCCATTTATGATCACTACCTTTCTCATATTTAATAAACTGATATACATATTATTTATATGGCAAGAAAAGAACCAAATTGAAGCAGAATTTTCTCAATATTATTTCATCTCTTGTCCAGCTTTGTTACAGGGAGGTGAAGGAACAAATGCTGGATAAAATCATACTACTTGCCGGTGGCGACGATGACGATGTATCTTTTGATGATCTTGCTGATGCATTCGAATCCACCAGATAACACAATCTTTAGAAAGGAAGAACATTGTTATGGAATTAAAAAATGCGGTAAAAATGATCAAGTCAATAGAAACATTTGCTAATGCTATTACAGCAGAAGTATCTATTGATGACTTATTGGTACTCAGCGAAGTAAATCAAAATGTTTCAGAAAATATTGATTTCCTGAAACTTTGGTTGAACAATGGAATCGAGTTTGATGAATCGATAATACCAGATACCAGTAAGACTAAAACGACTCATCCATGGGAGAAAATATCTCCTGATTCAGAATGGAGAAATGTGTTTGATCTGAATCTCATGGTCTCTGATAAAGGAGACATTTGGAATCTCAAAACGAATGAACTGATGAAACAGTATTTCAGAGATGGTGATCTCCGTATCTCATTCGGTTCTGATTTAACCAGGGATACAAAGAGGGTAGCACCTATCGTTTCAAAGGCATTTCAGATATGGTCTCCTGATAAAAATGGTGACTTTATAATCGCCTACAGAGACGGTGACAGAAGAAATATGAGAATCGATAATATCTACTGGAAGAAACCTGAGGGTGAATATGTCGAAACTCGTAGATATCTGATAGAGGATATTTGTAGAAGGATTATCGAATTCAATGGCGACATCGGAAAGATTATGCCAAAATACGAAGGTTCACGTCCTTCTGTTTCTACTGCCTCAGTGCAGCAGATCAGAGATAAGAATCTGTATAAAGAGATATCTGATCTGTTCTTCGTAATTCAGGATGGAAAAATATATCCGAGAACTGATGCTATGGCTGTTGATACAACAGACAATGGTGGTAGTATGGACGTAGGACAGTTCTTCCGTATATCCGGTGATAGAAATATCACCGGTTCGTTAATACGCGATAAGATAAAGAAAGGTGATAATCTTACTCTTGATGAGAAGGTTATTGTCGTATTCATGGCTATGGATATTATCGGCATGGACAAGGCTGATGACGTCCGTAAAATAAGCAATGTAATCAAGAATAGCTTTGGTACTGACATTGGGTTAGATTTCATTAACCAGGTTAGAAATGATTACACTTCGGAGATATCAGAGATGTTTAGAGGGGAGGTAAAAACAAATGAATGATCTTCGTAAAACTGTTGAGATGGCAAAAGAAATGCAGAATTTTGTTAATGATATCAATGATCTGAAGTTCACAATCGAGGATGTTAATGATGTTGCTTTCTTTAGGCCTGATATCATTGATGTTATTTCAAAAATAAAAGACTGGTTCAATGCTTCTGCCGAAGAGACTATATCGATGATGGTTACACCCGGACTTGATTATGATGGTGACTTTGACGGTGATAAACTTGATTTGTTAATTACGGATACAACACCACAACCAACAGAACCAGTCGTTGCTACAGAAACCGATACTAATACCGATAAACCCAAGAAAAAGCGTCGAGTAACAGCAGACGATTTCTATTGGATAGGATATTTCATATGCACCGAATGTAATGGTGCTACTGTTGACATAGCTATCAACAGAGCTTTCGAAAAGTATAAAGACAAGATTAGTAAGAGCAGTGTGCGTCGATATGTACATAAAGAAAATCACGTAGATATATCCGATAAATTCTTTACTATTAAAGAACCGGATGTGATTGTTGCTGCTACCGACCCACCTCTTCCATCAACAGTTACTGCAATTCCAAAATTGATGGACTCTATCTCTGATACTAACAGAAACAAATTCTTCGAAATTATCGGAGACATGCCCGAAGATCAGTGGAGACAGGGTCTTCTGTCACTCATTAAGTTCAACGGATCAGTTCATGATCTTTATCTGGACTGCATCAATAACAATAAAGAAGTAACAGGTGAAGATCTTTGTGCGTCAGAAGTACTTAAACGTGCTTCAATTACCAGTGGTCTGTTAAACTCGTTACTCGATAATTTCGATATGACAATAATCATATCTTCTGTTGTGGCAAAGATAGGAAACAAGCGTAAGATATCTCGTATCAATAATCAGGTAAAGAAAATATGGGGTATCAATATTAAATCCCCACAGGAGATATACAATGTAATCAGCAAGAAAGAATATCCTGAGATATCGGATTTATTCTTCAGATGATATATTAATATAAGGAGGAATGATTTATGTTATACGGACCCGAAGACGATGAACTCGACGAAACCGAAGACGACGAAGATGATGACATTGATTTTGCTGACTGGGCAGAAAACGGTGAATTCTAAAATGTATAATACGGGGCGTAATGCCCCGTATTTTTTTATTCTTCATTAAATTTAATTGTATTCTGTTTTACTTTTACATACTGATCAACATACATTTCGTTTTTAGCGGTATTATATGTTACTTCATAATACTTTCCATCTTGAAGAGATGTTGAAAACATTCCTTTTATTGATCCAAGTACGTATGTGCATGTTACAAAATATACATTGATACTATCATAATCAATGTTATCTGTTGGATCGGTTGTTTCGATCAACATATGTTTGATTGCATCTTTTGCAAGTTTTACGAATTCATCTGTTCCTACCATTTATCAATAAACTCCTTTCGGATCGTCAATACCATGTTTTACACGATCATGCTCTTCAGCTTTCTTTCCATCATTGAATCTATCAAGGGTTCCTACGAGGTATCCTGTTATACGACGGATTCTGTTGAATGGTACTGAATGTTTATGTATCTCGAGCTTCACATATCCTTCATTATCGAATTCTAAGATTATCTCGTCGATTATTTCATCAGGATATTTTTCTTTAGCATATTTTTTGTATGCTTCTATTTCTTCCTGAGGTATGGTTGATATGTCACCATTCTTAAGTGATACGTTCATAAATAAACACTCCTTCGCATACATATTATTTTTGAGATATGATGTACAAATCATATTAATAAAGAGTCGGAAGGAGAATGGTTTAAATGAGGCACAGTATCAAAGAAAAAATAGTTAAGGAGGAAGAGAAAGTTGTTTTAAACATGATCACATGTTCTGTGTGCGGTCAACGAATTGGATGTTTCGCAACACATGACGGATATTATTCACATCATGTGAATGTTATTCAAAATTCAAGAACAGAATACTATACAATCGAAAAATTACAACCGGACATGAATTATGGAAAAGATGATAACACATTATCACTCGATGATGTTCATCCTGACTGTTTACCAAAATACATCGAAGAGTTTGTTAAAAGTGAAAGAGATTGTGATGATTATATGAAACTTAATATTGAGCATCATATTGATTGTCAGTGCGTTATGACTTAATTAAGAAAAGGATGATAACAATGATAAAGAAACTTAAAAGAAGATTGGATGATTGTGATGTTGGAATAATGATATGCTATATATTGATGGTTCTTCTAATTGCACTACTGATCTTATGTATTGCAAGCTGGATTATCAATGAACATAATAAGATTGATTCTGGCATTGTTATTGATAAACATCATACCAGAGCACATACAACACCAACTCGGTTTGGTATGATTCGCCATTCTGAATCATATAAATTAACAATCAAAGGAGAAAAGAATGGTAAAACTGTTGAATACATGTTTGATTGTTCTGAAGAAGAATACAATTCATACGATATAGGAGATGAATATCCAAATAAGGAGGAATGATAAAAATGATGTCATTTGAAGAAGTGGCTTCAAAACTAAGAATGGTAAAAACATATCCATCACATGATCTTATCATAAGACAAGATCTTGTGGAAACAGCCATGGATATAACAAAGCAGCAAACAAAACTACGTAAAATGAATGAAAACAGTATCCCATGTGATATAATAAAACTAGATACACTTCCAACACGAGATTTCTTCATACGTCTTGATGATGTACAGAATGTTCATATTCGAATACTTGTATTTGATAGAGTTATTGATAAGAATGAATTACCTAAAGACAATTCTGTCAAAATCGTTGGTTGTGTTATATTTGATTATACTAACACAAGACCGATGTTCTTCTTTGGTGTTAAAAGAAATAGTAAGAAACTAATAATAATACCAGAGATGTATTTCTATCGTGCTAAGTCTATGGCGGATATTATTAAATTCAATAATCGATTGGATGATGATGAAAAACCAAATGCAAAAATCGTTGATAAAATAATGAAGATTTGGTATGGTTTAATGCATCTGATGCTGTATCCTTCATTGTATGATTATATGGATCATTATGAACGAATAATGTATAATATTAATCGTAATACATTTATTATGTATGATGATTATAAACATTTTCCACACTCTATAAAATGTAAAACACATACAAGTACAGAACACCCAAGAGAGTCTTATAAACGTCGAAAACTTGTTTGGTTTAAGAAAGGACATTTTTGTATAATCCCAAATACAGACACCGTTGTATTTAAACAACCACAATGGTGTGGTCCATTCAAAAATGAAATAATAGAATGGGGTAGACGTATTTAAAATAATCGGGGGCATAATGCCCCCGAATAATTCTTTTTTGTTGTTAACGATATGCTACGACCTTTATGATATTTGCAGATAAATGTGTATCATTTGCAACAGTAGAACCATCAAGACGGCTTGGATATGATGCTTTTGTGAGGGTAAGAGTATGGTTAGTAATTCTTATAGTAAATGCTAATACTGTCAATTTTAAAACACCCATGTTGTCAGATAGCTGAGCAACTTGCAAAATTCCACCAAGGTTAACATCTGTCATATATGGTACTTCTGCGATTGAATATACTGAATTATCCATTGTGGTCTGACCGGCGTTTCCGGATGATCGGAAGTATAATTTCAAATATTGTGTATCCGTTGGGGGAGTAGATAATGTGATAGATTTTGATGTGTTTGTTGAGTCATTGAATAAAACTGTTCGTGAATTAGAATTAACATAATCGGCAAATTTTGCTGTTTTTACTCGTCTGAAAGAAGGTTCTGATGTTCCTCCGGATGATGATGGTATTGATGTAAGCATCCACTCTGCACCGTTAAATGTTGGGTTATCGACAGTTATTAAATCATATATACCAGCATTCAATCCATAACCTGTTATGTCACCATAAAATTTATTTGCTGTTATCGCGCCTGTCGATGGATTAGCATATATTAAGTCATTTCTGTATACTACTTGTGCAGTAGTCGTTGTGGTACCCGTTTGATAATAAGACATCAATAATGGTCGGTTTGCACTTCCTGATACAATGTTTTGTGTAACTTTGGTATCGGTATTTGGATTAGCAGGTATCTTTCCGCTGGTTACCGATATTCCAGTAACGTGACCTTTTCCATCTGTATTAAGTGTAACACCTTTTACAACATCAATACTCCATGCCGCTGTTGCGCCTGATGCGCTTGCTGATTTATCTTGACCAGATACGGTTGCTGGAGTATAATGGTTTGCTGATGATGTAACCTTTGTATTGGTATCGGTGTTAATCAAGCTTTTCCAATCAGACCATTTTTGATTATTGCATACTCGATAGTACGCCGCAGTGGTTGTCATGCCAAGAGCCAATTGTGTACCGTATTTAGTGTCATTTCCTTGTGCAGACATGATGTGATAAAAATGATTTGATGGAAGATTATAGTCTGTGCCATTTGTATATTCTTCAAATACAACCTTATTTGCTCCGGGAAATACTTTAGAATCTTTTGTAACTCTTGCTATAGCGACATTTGTCGCGGGACCACCTGCTGAAGATGAACCCGCATAATTATGAGTATGGGTTGATAATGAAAACGTTGATCCTTTGGTAACGGTAATTTTTCTGTTACGGTCACCATCATTCGCAATTGACACGGCTGTTACCGCGTTTCCAGATCCTGTTGTTGCAAGAGTTATTAATCCCTTGAAAGCGTTCCATAATGCAGATATTGGTCTTCTATAGTATGATGTTGTTGTAGTTCCACCATTCGCATATTGTGCTACATAATAATCCGTAAGTGCCGGTGTTGTGCTTCCTGTTGATAACAGATTTATTGCAGCATTCATACCGGCTTGTGTATTAGGAACGTAGTCCGATGATTCTGTATATGCTGCAGATTTTAATCCCAATACAGTTTTAGCATTTGCTACTGATGTATATCCGCCTTTACCCCAGCTATTTGTTATTGTCAAGAAGTATTGCGCATCTGTACCGACGTTTTCGTTTGTTAATGCTTTTAAAGCATTCAATCTATCTGTAGCTCCAGTACCACCGTGAGCTATAGCAACAGTGCCTGTTACATTAGACGAAGTTCCAGACGTGTTATTTTGTATACCAGCAATCGAAGACGCATACGAAGCTGTTCCTGTTGTATGTGATGCAGATCCATGTCCAGTGGAAGTATAAAGGGTCCACACATTATTGGTTGATGTTCTACTATGTTCTTTCAGCACAGTGAATATCCAACCGTCATATCTGGCGGTTTGTTTATACCATAATTCAACCTTACAACTCGTATTAGCTGTATTCGTATATACGAATACAAAATCTTCAGGATCTATATTAGCATTTGCAAGTTGCCAATAAAATTGTGAACTCTCATATACTTTTGTCGAACCTGTTCTGATATGGGCGGTTAATATACCACTATATCTCGGAACATCACCCCATGTTTTTGAAACAATAAATGTGATTGTTTGATCCTCATTGGCATTTGTTATAGTTTTTTCTGCAAACTTATGCCATGCATATGATGCGAAATCCGATGTTTCATCATATATAAAACTCTTTTTCAACCATCCCGAAAGGGTCATATTCGCATCACCCTTTACAGATACAGAACCCGTTAACTGACCACTCAATGTCAGTGTTCTGGCAGTTGCCCATGAAGATGCTGTTGTTGCATTACCGTTCAAATACACATTTGATGCATCACCATACATCATCCATTTTCCAAGTTTATTACTGTAAATACCATGATTCGTTCCACCAGATCCTACACCCATCCAAACTTCAACACCCGTATCAGATCTCTTAGCGTAGAAGCCTGTATCACCAGAAGCTTTGGTTATTTTAATATTTCCAGTTACATCCGTAGATCCACTCATTGGAATATATGAATGTGTATGTGATGGGAGATCTGAAGCAGTCACATTAGCAGTTCCCGTTATGTGACCTTGTGCATCATATGTTATCTTTTTGAAAACTGCGGTTGTTACTGCGGTTACGGAGTTAGAATGATTGAAAGTTGTTCCTGATAGAGACAATCCTGTTCCGGCTGAATAAGTAGTATTTGGAGGAGTTGTGAAAATGAAATTAGTTCCGCCTGTAGTCAACTTATACTTTGTGCTTGCTGCTAATGTAAGTTGATTTGTACCTGAATCAGCAGCTATTGTCGTTGTATGCGTATGATTTGATAAGGAGAACGTACTTCCTTTGGTGACCGTCAAAGCACCATTCGATGCAGTTATCGATGTAACAGCATTACCACTTCCCGAAGTTGTTACTGTTGTAACGGTATCAGAAAATTTGGCATCAGATGGTACAGATTTTGCAATCGTGTAATCTGATGCTTTAAATCCACCAGTGGTTCCATCAGTGATCATCACACGACCGGATGTTATCGCAGATGTACCGGTTGTAAAACCACCGACGCGCCACGGACCTGTCACTGTTGTTGAATCATTGCTACAGTTTGTATACATGTATACAGCGCCATCAGCAACGAAATAAAGGTTCTCATCATTATACTTTGCTTGTGCTGCCGCAAATGTTGTACTGCTTTCACCAGCACAAACAATTGTTGTTCCGTTTGTTGAACCTAAACGAACACCACTATTATTTGTAGCACCACTACCAGTTGCGGAATTGCCAAGAATGCCAATCGGATAAACCGTATGTGTAGCAGTACCGTCAGTATTCTTATACCTAACAGCCATCACGTTAACGTTTTCTCCAGCTGCTGGTTGAAGTGTGTCAAGGTTGATGGTTATTGGCATACCGGTTGTCTGTAAATAAAGCCGTGGTGATCTTAATACACCACCACTTGGATTAAAGTACAATGCATCATTTCGATATGCAACCTGTGCTGTACCAGCCGCTTCTCCTACTTTGTAATATGACATTAACAGCGGTCTATTATTATCAGCGGTTGCAAATGTCTGTGATACTAATGTGTCTGTATTAGTATTAGTTTGACAGTAAAGATCTGTAGATGTTCCATCGATTGTAATTGATCCTATCTTTGTACCAGACGTGAGACTTCTTGATATTGATACTTTTGAATAGTCTAAAGCAGGAATATCTCCTTTGGCTACTGCAGCTGTTGCTGAAACATGACCAGTTGTATCAACTGTTATTTTATATAATCCTGATGATGCAGCTGTGTGGGTTGGATGTGAATAGACCGTTGTATCTTTACCATTTATTTTTATTTTACCATTTGATGATGATTCTACTTTTGTAGCTCCATTAGCAATACCACTTAATTTAGTCTTTTCTGCAGCAGTATAAACAATGCCATTTAAGTGAGTGCCATCGTAATAGAACATTGGATGCTGTGCGAATAATGCCAGTTGATATATACTCGTATTATACATGCATCCAAGTAATATATAATATTTACCATTTGTAAATGTTTGTGTCAATCCAGTTGTAGTAAGTTTAAATGTACCATCTGAATTGATAGTACATTCCAAATACACCGGTTTATATTGCGTGAATCCAGCGGTTGATGTTACATTACAACTATATCGAAGATCAACACTTGGATACTGTTCATACAAAACATTGTTTGCTATTGCAGTTCCATCTGCATACGTCGAGTTCGCATCATTGTACATTATTACCGGAGGATACATAAAGCTTGCTGATGTATTAAATGTTTTAGCGGTGCCAGTACCTGATGTAGTGGTGAATGATTGCATTCTCTGATTGTTATCCATAGCACAGAGTGAATAATTGAATACACCAATTGTACCAGCATATATTCTCGTCTGTTGAGATGTACGATCATAAGTGTCTGAATTGAAATCACTGACGATTTGATAGTTTGCTCCATCATATATAAAATAAGTGTATCTATTTGCTATTAATTGTGAAGCCGAAGCAAGATTAGCATTTCTATATTTAATCGGTTTTGCACCGGTTCCATCTACATTTAATGTCAATGATGCAACCGCAGCGGAATTTGTATTATTGAATTTAACAACAACCCATGCACCAGTATACAGTTTAAAATTTCCTATTGTAACTTCCTTGGCAGCAGTTGCTGCAGCTGTACTACATGTACCAACATGAGGAAACAATTCTCGTATGTTATATGTCGCAGATGAATTGTCGCCAACTTGTACAGTTAAATTAGAAACATAATTTGCCATTGTTAAAGTATTCCTCCTTTGTTTGATGAAATTTACATGAACGTTTTGTGCATAAAGAATAGTAAGAAATTATGTGGGGTTATACCCCACATAATTTAATACATATTGTGTTAAGGAGTATTATCTGGTGTAACTGTAATTGTTGCAGCAGTACCAGTGAATGATGGTTTTGATACTGTACCGGCAGCAGTTGTTGTACCAGAGAGCTGCACTTTCGTACCTGTGAATGTAGGTTGAGAAACAGTACCACCAGGAGTATATGTAGCTGTACCTGATCCCGCTGCTGAAACTGTTGCTGTTTTGTTTTCTGTTGTTGCAGTTGTAGTTGTATATGTCTTTGGTACTGCAATATTATCAGTAACAAGTCTTACAGCTGTTCCGGAGAAAGAAGGATCTGTAACATTTTTAACAGTAGTCGCAACTGTTTGAGCTGAACCCTTTGTTGGAAGCGATCCCCAAGAGAATGCGAGATTCTCGGTTGAAGCAGTATACGTTGCTGATGGAAGTGAACCAACAGCTGTAATACTATTAACCGTTGTGGTATTCAATGTAACAGCTGTACCACTACAAGATCCACCAGGAGTATATGTAGCTGTACCTGATCCCGCTGCTGAAACTGTTGCTGTTTTGTTTTCTGTTGTTGCAGTTGTAGTTGTATATGTCTTAGGTACAGCAATGTTTCCTGTAACAAGACGAACACCAGTACCTGTGAATGTAGGTTTAGAAACTGTACCCTTTGGCTGATAATTACCAGAAGTATTATCTGCCGCGGTGATTGTTACAGATGATGATGAACCAGTGAATGATGGCTGAGAAACAGAACCAGCTGGTGTATATGATGTGGAACCCGTATCAGCAAATGCAAAAGCTTTAAGACCTGTAGCTTCACCAAATGCTCTCCATACCGAACCATCCCAAATAAATTCATTAGTATCTTGGAAGACGATATCACCTACAGAAGCTGTAACACTCTTTGTTGACGATCCATCTTTTATAGTAACTGGGTTTGTTGTATCACCATCAAAGATTTGATGTGCTGGAGAAGGAGCTATGACACCTATGAATTCTACGCCGCCTTCAATCAATGTATATAAGGTATTTATATCATCTCTAGCTTGCGCATCCTTAATGTCATATGTGATCGAACCTGTACCATTAGAATCAGGTATCGTAAGTTGCGAGACCAGTGGATTTGGCATATTTATAACCTACCTTTCATTTTAAGTTCTGTAGAATTCTATACGTTCTGGATCACTCGTTGTGCGAACTCCAACACTGTTACCTTTTAAGAATCCTACCTCATTTTCTAAACGTTCAACATGTTGAATCGCTTCATTGACCTTTTCAAATGCAGTATCAAAATTTTCTCCATCTGTTATAAGAGAAAGGTCTCCTGTATAGTATACGTCTGAATCAAAAACAACAGGTGTGTTTGGATCGAGTCCAACGTAGTGCTTATCATACCATGTTGTGCTTACAAAAGTGTCTCCAGGAGATCCAAGGACATAGTTATCATTTATATATTTATAATGCTTCGTTGGATCCCAGTCAGGAGGAACCCCAGGTAATTGGTCATATGTCAATTCATAATATTTATACCAATCAGTATCCCAATCACTGGGTTTAGTATGCAACAGTACAAATGAATCTGTTGTAGACACACGAACATATTGTGGTTCTACTTCGATGCCACCATTTGCATCAAACTGTAAACCTTCTCCGAGTTTAGCTTCGATAACTGGTGTAGTATCGCTTGTAATATTGATACCATCACCAGCTGTATATGCTCCACCGGTACCAGTCGGAATAGTAATAACTGATGTTGTACCATCAGAACTTTCAATAGTAAGTTCGTTAAGCTTATTCGGATCTTCCTGAGTAATATTAACAACACCTGTATCAATAGTCACGTCTTTAGTGACATTATCTCGAAAATGGACTGTTAATATATTTGAATTATCAGCGTCATCTTGTGTTATATCTAAAATGCCGTCATTATTAATAAAATTATCATCATCGACAATCAATCCTTCTCCGACATTTACGTTAAACGTATTACCAGTATCAGGTAATACCTCTCTAACACGCATTGCTGGACCATATAAAAATTCATCGGTTCCACTGTTAGTGAAAAATGCATCATTCTCGGTATCATATAATCCAGGAACATTATCAGCTCTTCTTATACATGGGAAGAACTTACATCTCTTTCCATTACCACCTACTTGAGAGCTCGTTTCAACCGTCGAAATTGAGTATATTCTACATTGAGAATTACCAACAACACGTCCGTACATATCAGATCTTGCGAATACAAAAACACTCTGATATGATTCATCGGCATGGTAAAATCCAATAACACGTAGATTTTCTTGTAGTATGTCAGGATCATACGTTGTATTTGTATCCGGTTTACGTAACGCATTATCTAACATACCTAATCCTTTGCAGTAGCCATAATATGAGTTTCCATTACCTGAAATCCATGTATCATTGACAATGTGAGTTATGGAAAAATCTATAGTGATATCAATCTGATCCCATATAGCAAGTCCATTGAGATTTATGTATTGCGTACCTGTTGATTCCAAGTACTCAACTTGGATATAGTCTTCAGGTATATCAGTATTCTGGTTATGTTCGATAATCGTTCCTAATGTTAAACCAATACCTGCATCATATTCAGGAATTTCAATTTCTTTCCATGTACCATCTCCACATAAGAAATATGTCTCTTCACCAGCTAATGGAGCTGGTACTAAACCATGTGTACCATCAGTAGAATCAGTAGCTCCTGTGAAGTCATTAACAGTTATCTCAGGTAAGCTTACCCATGTACCGGTTGATGATAACACCTTACCAACATCACGTGTTGATGGTGCTGGTACTAAACCGTGAATACCGGAATACATTCCATTGGTACCAATAAAATCAGAATAGTTTTCTAATCCTGCAAGCTTTTCTTTTTCGGATGTAGTATAAGGCTCTTCTATCTGATTAAGTATATCCAGAGTTCCCTTACCATCGATACCATGGGTATGAGATTTTTCATTAAGAACTTGAATCTCATATTGTATTTCAGCAATGACTCCAGAGTAGTCAGGTATGTTATCAAACTTCTCACGATCCGCAATACTCCAGATCTGATAGTCTTCGGTTATAGTATCAAGAAATGATTTGTTATCGTGGTGATGTTTCTCCGCCATCAATAGATCAATGTCATAATTGATTTGATCTATATCAGAATCATAATTCCTTAAACCAGCAAGCTTTTCTTTTTCTGCTGTTGTATAGGGTTCTTCGATTCTATCAAGAACATTGATATTTTGGTGACTATGCATCTTAGGCCACATAATATCAACTTTTTCTTGTACATTATCGAACAATTGATGGAATTCTTCTTTTGTTAAATAATGAGAAAGATCTATATTGGTGAAATCAT
>Ga0310695_10000187_pt1 | contig 165390 bp, 127 predicted proteins | sample RumenRJG_04DNA_FD_203882 | JGI IMG/M metagenome (GOLD analysis project Ga0310695, IMG submission 203882) | Bovine rumen microbial communities from Lethbridge, Alberta, Canada - RJG_04 (v2) (version 2) | ecosystem: Host-associated > Mammals > Digestive system > Stomach > Rumen | place: Canada...
ATGTCAGATTGTCTGGCATGCCTCATTCTTTACACTCTACCAACCCTTTATTTTACACAGTTTCATGGACAAGACTTGGTTATGAATTTTCATTTATATCAATCAAAAATTTTCCGTGAATAGTAACACATTTTTTAATATATAATACACTCTTTTTTCTAAAAAGCTTGTACCTCAAAGGAAAACCCGCTTAAAAAACATAGATTTTCTGTCTCCTTTATAGAAGAGGGAATATATGGTGCATTATTTGGCTCTTCATTAAATCAATCCTTCATAGCTTAATTCTCCTCATCATAGAGGTCGCTGTAGTCGATGGTATCAGCCGTTGCATTTTCCTTAGAACTATAATTCTTTAATACATTATTAAAGGAATCCCTAAAATTCAAGTATAAACGCTTTCTTTCCTGCTGTTCTATGACATTTCCCAGTGTGCAAGCTTCTATAAACCTGAGAGTCTTTTTCTCCTCATTTATAGTGCTATAATAAAAAGTCTTGTTTTCACAATATCGTATGAAGTCATCTTCAGGTTCATTAACAAAAGCAATATCGTACGTCCATGCATTCAAAACATCAGAATTTTTCATCGAATGTACTTCATTCGTATAAACAAATATATCATTCCTTAACACTTCCATAGTACAACCATCAACGCATTCAACATTTTGGACTATATCACGATGTTCAAGATAATGAACAAACGCATCTTGTGAATCTTTTTCAGCAGTTTTACTTGTCGTCATATTTATATCAGACAAAGCCATTCGAGCTGCAGTTTCCATATCATTCAAACGTAATGTTTTATTTCCAGATATATTTATACAGATTACTATCTGGGGCAGGTACTCATTTATCCTTTTAAATCGACTTTCATCAAACAAATCTGAAATGATCTTCATCTTCTTTGTTGAAAATTCTGCATATTCAATCCTCTTATTTTTCATAAAGTATTTTTTATTATAAAGATTATAACCAGCCTGCTCAGCTTCGCCGCATTCTACAGCAAATATTTCTTTTGCACTATTTTTGCGCCTTGGAATTCTTCCAATCATTGTGTTTTTAAAAATATTCCGGTCGAGATTTGTCATGAAATCAGATATTTCATATTTATTTTTACCTATATTTTCAGATCTTTTATCCTTATGGCAGAGGTAGATGAAATAACCTGTCCAGCTGCCCAGCGTTTCGAGTCCGCGGTTTTCCATAAGGATCGTGTCCTCTTCCCTGAACCAAATACCAAAATCTTTTAAAATTCTTGATACTCTCACAGAATCAGTAGCTCTTCTACCACAGACTTTTATGGCGATATGAAGATGTTTTTTCCCATTTTTTTCTTCATGAATGATTGCATAACACATGTATCTTTTTCTATCAACATACATAATATTTTTCAGAGTTTTTTCAATGCTACCGTTAAGACATTGCTCTTCATAGCATTTTATTGCAAGCGTGTTTGTGTTATCTTTTGGCGTACGCGGAACAGGTTTGCGCCCAGATTCATCTTGTTTGCTATTCTGTTTATTCAGCTTTACCAGATTTTTATTTTTATTCATATTTTAAAACCCCCGAAAGATAATAATTTATTTATTTTTATTATGACATACTATTTCCCATTTTACAACATATTTTACAAATTTCATAATAATGTGTAATAAATATGCCGTAGCATAATAATAATGAAGAAATCTTTTATATACAATTGTTTACGCTAATATCTATAATAATATTTTTAATTTTAATATTTTTTCAAAAATAGTTTTTTTTCTATATAAAGGTTCAAAAAAATGTGGTACATGTGGTACATTTCTTAAAAACCCCTTTCAAAACCGCGTGGTTGCTGTATTTATGATGTACCACCTCACACTTAAAATGTACCACAAAAAAGGCACCATCCTTTCGAACCCTTGCGAATAATGGATAAAATTGTTCCACTAGTTTTTTTCCGTTGAAAATACAGTATTTTTTTGTTTCTCTTATCTGTGTTATCCAAACCCAATATTACTTATTTTGAAACCGCTGTTAGCTGTCAAAAAACGACCCAACTAATGTGAAGAATGCTCTTATTCATGCCAGAAAATTCAAAAAAATGAAAACTAAAACAGCAGCCAGATTGGCTGCCGCTTTAGTTTAAGATGTTTTATTTTTTCTCAATCCGATCAATCCACTGTCACTTTTATTATATAGGTCTTACCGTTTATCTTAGTTGAAACAGTTGATTTTCCCTTGCCTCTTGCATATATGATCCCATTTTCATCGATAAACGCAACCGCAGGTTTGTTGCTCTTAAGATTTACTGTCTGATATACATTCTTCATCTTTACCCTGTTATAAATATCGCCCGTCTTAAGAGAAAGCTCGTATTTTCCATTGTTTAATTTCAACTTATCATCTGTACTGAATTCAGGATCTTCCACATAAACCAGGGTCTTAAAGCTGAATCCGTTATATGAACAGCTGATCGTACTGTTTCCGACAGCGGCTCCCTTCACCTTGCCCTTAGTAAATTCTGAAATGATATTTTTATCCGATGATTCCCATTCTGCTTTATTGTTATTTACAAACGGGAACTTGATGGTTTCATTCTTTCCCTTTGTGACATAAGTATCTTCCTTCGTAGAAACCGAGCTTACGGTAACAATCACCTTAACCTCGCGGTTCTGTGTATCTTTTCCTGTTAATACGGTCTGTCCACTGCCTATTGCCTTAAATTTTCCTGCCTTTGTTATAGATACTATATCATTCTTAAACCCGCCATCAGGTTTTCCCTTCTTTTCTGTAGGCTGTATACCATTACCGCTCCAGGTAGCGCCATTAACCTTAAACACACTTGTATCATATTTAAGATTAAAGGATTGCATCGGATTCATGCTAAAACTGATCTCCTTATCTTTCTGTTTCACGGGTGCCTTGCAGGTATCGGTTACTGTAACCTTGGATACATAAGCCTTTCCACCAACATATGCCTTTATCTGGGTGCTTCCCTTTCCGAGTGCCGTTACAGTTCCGTCATTTACGGATGCCACCTTCGGATTGCTTGACTGCCAAGTGACTAAAAATTTCTTATCATTCTGTTCATCAGGACTTCCTATCGTAAGTTTGAGGGCCTTCACAGTTCCCACAAGCAACGTAGCTTTCTTATTATCCTTATCAAACAAAGGCTCCGCAACGATCACCGTATAATTATCGGTTCCGTTTGAGGCTACAGCCTTACCTTTCTTCTTTGCAGTTATCTTACCTGTTTTAGCCGCTACTTTCGCAACATCAGACCCCTCCTTCATTGACCAGCCCGAACCTCCGACGGTATAACTCTGGCCTTTTACAAGATACACCGTTTTATTTTCAATAACAGGAACAGCATCCATTCCTGAACCGGAGTTTTCACTGACACCGCCTGAAGTCTTTGGAATGTATTTTGCCGTAAGGATAACATTCGCATATATTGGAGTTGCAAAATTCCATAATGTGCTTCCGCTTGCCCAGCCAATGAACTCATAATCTGCCTTTGAAGGCTTTTCGGAAGGCTCCTTTACAGTCTGCCCTTCTTCAACTGTCAGCTTTGTAAACTCCTTATCGCCGTCCATAAATGTTATGGTATATGTGTTTTTTCCGGGTGTCGGCGTGGGAGTGGGTTCAGGCTTCGGTTCTGTTACTGTAACCAAACATGATGCCGTATAATTTCCGTCCTTAGTCGTAACAGTAATTTCCGTGTTTCCGATTTTTTTACCTGTAACATTTCCTTCCTCGTCCACAACAGCAACCGAGTTATCTGAGCATGTCCATTTAACTCTTGTATCGGAAGCATCCGCGGGGTTTATTTTGGCATTTAATTTAATTGTTTTACCAATTTCAACGGATGCAGTCTGGTTTAAGGAAACTCCGGTAACAGGCTGCATTGCGGGAGTATCGGGGGTATCGGAAATATTATCTTCTGTAGATTCAATCGTAATAATACACTCTCGTTTGGCTCCCCCGAAAGCTCTTGCTATAACTGTGGCTGTTCCCTCGCCTTTTGCAGTGACCAGAATCTGTTTATCATCAAGACCGTATTTTGAAATACTGACTATTGCATTTTCAGAATCGTCACCGTCTTCATATCCGGCAATACTCCACCAGACTTTCTGGTTTGTAGCATTATCAGGTTCAAGAGTTGCAGTAAGTACTACCTTCGATCCTTTTCCTTCTTCACCCTGATCATAATTATATTTAAGTTCGTAAGAATTTCTGTTAAGGATAATTGCCTGCGCATATATTACACTCTTATCATACGGGTAACCTTCTGAAGAAGAATTATACTCAACAAATGTTGCCTTTCCCGTTCCTTTTCCTGCAGCATTATTCAAAGCCTCTACTTTTTCCTTTATGGCAGCCGGACCATAAACCGTAAGATCCCTGTTCCCAAGTTTTGATGCAAACGAAATACCGGCCAGCGTTTCAGGAAAATAAAATTCACCCTGTAACAATATGCTTTCTCCCAATTGCAAAGAAGTCATGTTGGGAAATATCACATTTTCAAGAGATTCACAGCCGGTAATCATATCTCCCGGAAATTTCACAAAGCTGAACCCTTTTAAATTTAGCTTTTTAAGTTTTTTGCAATTAGCAAACATATTTTCAGTGTTCAGATTGGCGACTCCCTGATAGCTATAATTAAAATTACCGCAATCACCGGTTATTTCTGCCAAATTGCTGCAACCTGAAAACATCTCCTGAAAATAGAATACCTTTGACGTATCAAAGTTACTGGTATCCAATTTAGTTACCTTTTCACAGTTACAAAACATCCATTTCATATCTTTAACCTTTGATGTATTGAATTTACTTACATCAAGATCAACGAGCTTCTTACAGTCATTGAACATGACTGACATATCAGTCACATTCGAGGTGTTAAAGCTGCTAATGTCAAGACTTGAAAGATTTTCACACCCGTTGAACATGGCAGACATATTTTCAACATTCGACGTATCAAAATGTTTTAGGTCAAGCGTTGTAAGCTTTTTGCAAACACCAAACATCGAGTCCATATTTTTTACTTTTGATGTATTAAAATTGCTGATATTAAGAGTTGTAAGACTGTGGCAGTTATCAAACATACCTGTCATATTCTTAACATTTGATGTGTCAAGATTACTGAGATCTAACGAAGTCAGATCATGTAATCCACTAAAAAGATACGACACATCTTCATGAAGTTTAACGCCGTTGCTTATAACAAGAGATTTCAATTCATAACCGGTTCTATACCACACACCTGAAGTAGTCTCATAATCACCAGGATTACCAAGATAAACCGTACAATCATCCACTACAGCACCACTGCCCTTCAATTTTACTCCTGAGGCAGTTGCCGGAACTGTCAGAGCTGTATCAGTTCCTGTATATTTCAGAAGTGTAAGCTTTTTATCTTCAAGGTAACATTCATAGTTGTTCCAGGTCGCATTAGCATATGCGATCTCTCCGGCAAATTCTTCCTCCTCAGCTTCCGGATCAGTATCATTTGTCTCGTTTTTGGATACCCCGGTATTTGCTTCATTCTCAGAAATCTCATTTGATGATATCAATTCATCTCTTTTATCCTGTTCATTTGATGAAACTATTGTATTGGCGCCATTTTCAGATATAGCATCGCCTGTGTTATCAGATATTGCCTCACCGGTCTCTTCATTTTCTGATAAAACCGCAATATCTATAAGATCCTTTTTCTCCGTTTCTGCAGCGTACTCTTTCTTTTCATTTCCACCGACTTCTGTCGCAAAGGCCGATACGCTGACAGAAACACCCGATGTCAAACTGAGTACTGCCGCCATTAAAATTCCCGTTAAAGCCCTTAAATACTTTCTTTTCATTCTTTCCTCCTGTTATTTTATCCTTAATTATTCATAGGGTTCGTGATCACATAAATCCGTCCCCCGGTTCAATTTAAGATGGTTACTCCACAGTCACACTGCACTCATTCCTTACACCGCCTGCTTCGGTGTATACCACAGTCGTTCCTGCAGCAACACCCGTCACTTTTCCGCCGTAGTCGACAGTTGCGATGTTTGGGTCTTCCGAGATCCACTTCACATCACCGGGTTTGATCCTGGTCTTCTTGAGTCCGACAGATGCTTTCTTGCCGACTTTTACTGTGACAGCTGTCTTCTTCATTTCAGGTCTGATGACAATGATCCTGCAGGTATAAACTTTTCCGTCGATTTTTGCGTTGAGCTGTGCTTCGCCTGCTTTAAGACCTGTCAGTTTGATCTTGCTGTTGATGTTCGTATTCTCAAGAGATACGTTGTCACCGCTTACAGACCATGCGACATCAGTCGTCTTCGGTACATTCCTTATCGGTATGTTGAGTTTCTGACCGGTCTGAAGCTTGTATTCAGTCTTTGCGAACATCGGGACTTTTATTGTAATGTTTGCTGAACGCTTTAATGTGTTTACAGCTCCGTTTTCACCCTTTTTGTTAAAGAAGACTGTAATCCTTGCACTTCCGCCTTTTTCACCGGCTGTGATCATTCCCGAATCATCGATCTTTGCTACGTTTTCTTTGTTGCTGCTGAAGCCGTATGCCTTAAGTCCCTGTTCCGTCCATTCTTTATTGATGAAGTCATAGACGTTTACCTGCTGTCCTGTGTAGGTCAGCTGTTTTGTGAACTTGAGCTTCGGTGCAGGAGCGATCTTTATCGTAGCTGAGATTTTTGTTCTGTATGTCCTTCCGCCGATCTTAACTGTAGGTGACACTACAACAGTTCCGGCTTTCTTTGCTGTCAAAATACCCTTATTGGTCACTGAAGCATACTTCGTGCCATTTTCACCTGATTCTGTGAGAACCTGATATTTGATCTGATAGTTACTTAATTCCTTTGTCTCAGGAATATACTGGTTCACTATGTCGATCTTTTCACCTGCTGTTACGGTACCTTTTCTGTTTGTCTCATTTCCTGAAGGTGTTTCAGGGTTTTCAGGTGTTTCAGGAGCAGGTGCCGGATCAGGTGTCGGGTCAGGATTTGGCTTCGGGTCAGGATTAGGATCGGGGTTCGGATTCGGGTCAGGATTAGGATTCGGGCCAGGATCAGGGTCGGAAATCGTTATCGGTGCAGGATTCTCGTCTTTTACTTTTATGTATCTGCTTACGGTCTGTGTGTTCTGATATGAGCCTTCATGAGGGATGGATGCTTTAATACTGCATGAACCCTGTGATACAGCTGTGACAACGCCTTTATCATCTACGGTTGCTATGCTGGGATTATAAGATGTCCATGTAACATTATCCGTATCAGTGTCTTCGGGATCTGTCAGTACGTTAAACTGATATGAATTTCCCACATATAATTCATATGTAGTGGAATTTCTGACATCTTTTTCAAATTGTGCATCGTTTGTGTAAACCTCCACAAGTTCTGTTGTCAACAAAGGCTCCACCGTAAGGTAACATTCAGCAACATATCCGTTAGGCACAGTCGTTCCCCTTATTATGGTCTCACCTCTCTTGGTTCCTGTCACCAAACCTGCTGAAGTCACTGTTGCTATGGTATCATCATCACTTGACCATGTGATACCGGTTTCAGTAGGTTCAAGATATTCAGTTTCGATCGTGAAGGTGTCTTTCTTTGTTATGGTCTTTTCTTCTTCCTTCAGGATGATACCGGGGGTTCCGGTAACTACAACTTCAACGCTGTCTGACAGACCATTATGGGCTGTTGCGGTTATGGTTACAGTTCCTTCAGATATGCCTTTTATCGTACCGTCCTGACTTACAGTTGCTATATCAGGGTCTGAGCTGGTCCATACAGGTTTCTGTTCTGAATTGCTCAGGGGAAGTGTCTCCACTGCAAGCTTTGACTTTCTGTGCATCGGGAGATGCCAGGGACTTTGAACGATGGTTATGTCTGTTGCGGGAATATAGATACGTTCGATTTCAAAGTTTGAAGCGTCTTTCATTGAGCTGAGCCATTCATCAGCATAGGTGTTCTTTACGACTTTGAATTTCCTGCATACGCCTGATTTTACAACTATGTTGATGTCTTTTAAGGTTCCCGGCAGGTAAAGCGATGTGATCTTTGAAAATGTAGCTTTTATGTTTTCAATTCCGTCGGGAAGCTCTACCGTGTATGCGTCAAGGCAATATGGGAATGTCTTTCCATAAGGTGAACCGTTGCCATAGTCATATGTACGTCCTTTACCTGTGACCTTCAGTGCTCTGGTAAACGGATCATAAGTATAATAGAGCCTTTCCCCGCACTGTCCCTGTTCCCTTACATATACTTTAATGGAAGCCTTTCCGTTTCCGTTCGCAAGGGTTATCGTAGCTGTCCCTGCTTTGGCATCTTCAGGGATTTCAAGCTTTATGTTTTGGTTCATTATGGGTATGGTGCTTTTACATGTAACTTTTTCAGGGTCTGAGTTTGTCACTGTGATCGAACTGCTCAGGTTCTTTTTTCCATATAATTTGAAAGGTACCCAGATTGTTTCACCCTGGTCAACAACGTACGACACAGTGCTTCTGTAGTTGTCTGCATTATTTTCGGCATTCTGGGGTTTTACTGCAATCTTATATACAGGCTGGTCATCATCTTCTGTTATGGGTGATGCATCGAAAGTTACGCAATTAAGAGCTGCAAATTGGTCATAATATGACATCCAGAAATATCCGCTGACTCCGTAACCATCATAACCCCAGCTGTTTCTGATGAGCCATGCTCCGTCACCGGCAGGTGTTGTTTTGAAGTTTTCTTTTGGAAATGAGTCATCCCAGCCGACTATTACAACAGCATGATTGGTACCTCCTTCTTGAGCTATGGGTTCGGAATTCGGAGGTGTATAATATGAATTATGCGCATAGTCGTAATATTTTATATTGTCAGCATGGAAACTTTCAGTTACAGCACCATAATTTTTGATAAGATATTTGATTTTGTTTTTATCATTATAGTAGCCTCTTTGTTTTTCATTTATTATTTTGTTTATTTCAAAGTCTGCTTTACCAGGGTCAGGCCATGATTGACTTGTTTCGATGTCATGTATTTTATTATAAGGTAAGTCACATTCATCATGAGCATCTACTTGAATATAATTAAATTCAACTTCTCCTGTATCTTTGTCGTATGTAACGTTAGTCATAAATTTGTTGAAAAGATTAACCGGGTCTCCTCCGTTTTGAAAAAACTGATATGCTGATGCGTCTGGATAGTGCGTTTGTTTGTAATCGCAGGCTGCAGCAAGTTCGGAAATGTCGATATCTTTAATATTTGCATAGCCTGATTTGACAAGTGCCATTTCAAGCGTACCTACAGCAGAGAATACCCAGCAGAGACCTTCACCGCCCTGATCTCTTATATCCGGAAAATCATTGAGGTCTATTTCGTTTTCAGCATTGACAGGCCATTTGGGGTCGGTGACTGGTTCGATGTTATCAAGGTCTACAGTTCCGGCAGCTTCTTCGGTATCTACGTTCCCGGAGGCAGGTTCTTCTGGCATTTCATCAGTGATATCAAGGTTTAGTCCATTGTTGTAATCCACATGATAGAGTCCTGCAAAGATGTATGTCACACCGTTTTCGACTGTGATCTTTGCAGTGTTTTCATCATCAGACTCATTTACGACGCCTGTGAATTCATCATCTCTGCAGGTGAAGGTTTCCTGTCTTACAACTTTGTCTGAGAACGAAAATCCGGAAACTTCAATCAGAGCACTGTCAGCAGGTGTCCCGTCAGCGTTTTTGATGTCAAAGCTTACAACAGCCTGGATTTCAGGCTTGACATCTTTTCCGAGGAAGTTGTCAAATTCATCCGATGGAATGGTCTCTGTCTGGATGCTTATGTTGACATCTTCAGAAGTCTTAAAGGTGAGACCTTCGTATTCGATCTGTGATGTTGCTGAATTTGACGGGGTCTGTGAAGCTGAAACAGTTTCGTTGATGATCGTATTGTTGCTGATGGTGAGTTCTGCAGCTTCAGCAGTGTTTTCGCTGATGACAGGTGTTTCATTGGTGAGTTCGGTCTTATCACAAATTGCTGCATCTTCACTGATCGGAATATTTTTTTCACTTTTTCTTCCTTCCGCAAAGACGGTAAATGTAGAAGAAGATGTTATCAGAGAACATATCAGTAAGATTGATAAAATCCTGTTCGTATATCTTTTCATAGTTACACCTCTCTCGTTTTATATAAATCATTATTTTTTCAGTTTGTTGCATAACATGTAAATATTACAAGTATAGCAGGCTTGCCAATCATATTCAAGCCTACTACACTGATAAAATTTGATTAAATAACAGGAGTTTTTCAGGATGGAGAAATTTGTTTTGATTTCTTATAGACCTTTTTGGGATTATTGTAAAAGCAAAAATATCAGTACGTATAAACTGATCTACACCTACGGTATCAATAGCTATACCATAGATCGACTGCGTCACGACAAACCTCTAAAAACAACTACAATTGATGATATATGCAATCGTTTGCACATCGACATCCCGAATGTTATGAGCCATCAGGCGGATTTTTCCGACGAATTTACTCCATGATTATTATTTTCAGATAACTTCCATAAATGGATAGTCTCGATGAAGGTCCCTCGACTGCGCTCGGAACAACTCAAACATTTCAATCTGAATATTTCATTGTCATTTCAAGCACAGTGAGGGATCTTGTTCACATACTCCACATAAAGAATTCAAGTAACGCAGGGAGTATATTTTGATTAAGCAGGAGCATTTTCATATTCATCCGCTACTGTGCATCCCGTCAACTCCTGTTCATGAACTGTAAGATCGAATTTTCTGATAATCTTTGGATCCTGACCTCTTATGAAAACACATTCCATTTCAAGTGGAAGTGACAACAGACTTTTTGTGAGTTTATCCATTTTAACCCCAAAATATTCCGCGGTCTCTACATTCATTCCGCCTAAATAAATCTGTGTATCACAATTATCAAGGATTGTAACTGCTTTGGATTTTCCATACATCGAATACAACTGTGTGATCGACTGTAATATTATTGAAAGAGATATCCCGCGTGATCTTACGATAGATATGATCTTATCAAAATCTGGTATCACTGCATTGGATGCAAAATCGTCCAAGAAAAAGTTTACAGGTATTTTAAGATGCGAATTCTTACTGAAATCTGCGATGCGTATCAATTCCTGAAGGGCTTGCGTATAAAAGAGGTTTATCAGACTTTCCCTGGTGTTATCACAATCTGATACATTCAAAAACAATATCATTTTAGTTTCCGCCAGATCTTCGAAAGACAGCATTTTTTTCATGGAATATATCTGCACTATCTCATTATCAACGACCTGGCTTATAGCATTATTTACCACTCCGATAATACTAGCATGCATTTTTTCCGCTTCTTTCTGTCTCATAATCTTATAAAACAAACGCACCGTGAGAGAATTTGGATGCATCCTTTCTAAATCTTCTATTTTCTCTTGCACTTCAATAGATCCGATCATATCTATTACTTCTTCGACATCTGCGAGAGTATGATGATCAGCAGCATATACATCCTTTACATAACCGATGGCAAAAGAAATATACATTTGTGCCGATCTTGCCCAAAATGGGTCAGTACAATCTACAGACTGCACAGAACACAAGGCTTCAGATATTTTTTTTATATCAGAATCCCTATATAAGCCGTTTTTGGTTTTCCTGACATATTGCAGAGGATTATAGCCTATTGTGCTGTTACAAGAATTAACGAAATCGATACATTCAACTTTATATCCCTGATCCATCAGCTGTTTACCATATCTGTTATATAGATTGGTTTTGGTGTCGCACACAATCTTACTGCCCACGGAACAAAAAAGATTAGGTATTACATATCCTCTGGTCTTTCCTGATCCGCTGCCTCCAACGACCAATCGGTTGGAATTAATTCCAAGAGAATCATATGACACTCTAAGATTTTCACCAAGGATGCATTTATCAGAATTAACAGATGACTCCTTCAACGGATTCATCATATAATTGCGAAATTCACCTTCATTATTTTTTCTCAATAACCTCACTCCTTCCTTTACGTTATTTCTGTAATAATCTCATCTGCCAGTCCAAATTCTACTGCCTCTTCAGCAGAGAAATAGCTGTCCGTACGTGTTTTTTCAAGAATTTCATTTACAGTTCTTCCGGTATGGCTTGATAGAATCTCGGCCATGATCTCACGGCTTTTTAAGAGGTTTTGGCTTATTGTTTCGACCTCTAACGCAGAACCACCCGTCCGCATGATACGCGGATCGTGTATCATAACTTTACTGTGTGGAAAAATTAAGCGATTGTCTCCGGCTGCAAACAGAATAGACGCCATAGAAGCAGCAGTACCCATACAGATGGTTTTAATCGGATTGGATATAGCCTGCATTGTATCGTATAATGCTAATCCTTCCATGATAAGACCGCCCGGACTGTTTATATAAATAATGATTTCTTCATTCTGATCCTGTCTTTGTAAATACAACAGCTGCATGATCATAGAATTGACGGAATCCTCATCTATCTCGGTCACACAGCTGATAGATCGGTGCATCAGCAAATCATCATCCAATGTATAAGTGTCATAACCTCTGCTGCTTTCTTTTACTATATGTGGTTTGTTCCATGGTTCCATTATTAATCACCCCCATTTATAGAAATACAGAGGGAATATTTCCCTCCGTATCAGTACAAAACAGCTTGTTTTCAATATTTGAAATCATATCAGATGCAGTATCACGGATAGTGACCAAACTTTTCTTTAGTTCCGGTATATCTTTATCTGACGACCATGATGCAAGGTAAGGAAAAGAATAATCCGAGGTATCGATCCCGAAATGCTGGCACACGATATAAGCAACAGATTCAGCTTCTGTTTCACGCTGATTACGAGACTTCTTACCTGCACCTGGGACATCCATGGCCTGTATGGAATGCAACGCCTGATGTGCCGCTTCGTGAAGGATTGTCTTTACCGTCTGCGCTTCGCTCATATCCTTTTGAACGACAATACGATCCTCCTCGATATGATAGTATCCTTTAGCATCGGAACTGATATCTTCAAAGGATATAGGTACAGGAACCACTGCTTTAATCACATCAAGCATCCTGCTATATTCCTCAACGCTACCAGTCAGTTCGTTTACTCCAAAGCTTGGTACCGGCTCCCCGTCGGTCTGGCTGATATCGAAGATGGATACCGGCTTAAATGCCATTGAAAATAATTCAACCTCTTCCTTAACTTTCTCGCCATTGGGTCCTATTATCGGATTACCAGAAATATCCACTTTGTCCTGTTCGACTTTCTTTTTATATGGAGCAGGAGCTAAAATCCTTATACCAGTTTCTCCTTTTTTTACATATCTTTTCATTTTTTTCCAGCCGTAGAATGACTGACATATAGTTGCATCCGGATTCTGAAGCATAATAAGGACTTGGTTGTTGACTGAGTACCGCGGTAGCTTTGCACAGAAATTCAGATACTCTTTATAACCGGCGGTCTCATATACTGCTTTTATACCTTCTTCAAGACTTGCCATCATCTCTGAAATCTCTTTTCTGCGTGATTCGACAACCTTTTTGGGATCATAATCAGACATATTGTCACCCCCTCCTGTCTATGCAGCCAAATCTATGATGTAAGCTCTGTCTGACAGCTGCTCTATCGGGCTTACCTGCGTTGCATTGACCTCCTGCACCATCTGTGTCATCTCCTCCAGCCTTGAATCGATATCATCTCCCGGAATTACTATCACCTCATGTGTTGAGCTGGGGAGCATAACCAATTTCTTCCATCCGTGATCTTCCGCCCACTTCCGGACGGCAGCTTGGTTAAAGATTTGAACAGCTCCGTTCATTCTCACGGCATTGCTGATAACATACATAGGCATATCCGGCTCCGGTATGGCATTGTCGATACCCATCATCCGTGCAAGTATCTCCTGCATGGATTCAATCGTAATCTCTCTGTCGCAAAATGTGTTTTTCTCCGCAGCTAACCAAACCTCCGTCTCTGTGAGTCCGGCGTTGCTCAGTATGCTCGGATTAAGCTTTATTGACCAATTTGTATCTTCTCCATTTGTCCCTCTTATGAACAGATACTGTTCAATTCCTTCAAGTTCTGTTGCCCGCTTGATAAGATCCTGAGTTGATGATCGTTGAACTCCAATTACTACCCTGTCAAGAATTGAGTCTCTTGAAACCAGCTGGTCAACATCTCCAACATCAATACCGCCCTCTGATGCAAGACGATGTTCAATGATATCGGTAGCCTCAGCTACGGAAAGATTTTCCAGCTCCTCTGTCATGTAAAAACAGGGGGCAATTCTCTGATCCGGATTATTCTTGATCGTGATACCGGTCAGCTGGACACCGTTCTTGACGACCTTTGAGACCTGTGTAAGGTATCCTCTTTCTTCCAGCTCATTTTGGATTTCTTTAATTTTAGACATTTTGACTTCCTCCTTTTTTTGAATATTTGCGCGCACTAACACGCCTCTTATCAATGTTGTTTTTTAAGCCCAGCGGGCTTTCTTCGAAAATATAGAACAGATATTTAGGCATATGTATGCATATGCTTACGCCTATCGCTGATACAAAAGGTGTTGTAAAATTTTGTTGATTATGATAAAATCGTTGAGTAATATAGGTCGGGCATAAAAATCACGAAGAGTCTTTCACAGATTCGAAAATATAGACAAACACAGACTCCCAAAAGACGAACATTTGACAGGCTTACATAGCCACCTATCGGTTATTGAACGGGGACACGGAAAAAGATTAGGCTTCTTTTCCGTGTTTTTTTTGTCCATTTATTTCAGAAAGGAACGTATACCAATGATAGACTTAACAAAAACCGTTTCACCTAACTCAAAAAAAAATTCCTCAAAAAAAAATAATCAGACAAAACTCCAGCACGTAAATTCGAGACTTGATAATATTGAAAAGTCAATCAGTATTATTCAGGAGTCCTTAAAAAATCCGAATACTGATGATAATAGTTCAATCGAAGGTAAAGAAAATGACATAATCAAAAGGCGCAAAAAACTGATGCACAAATATGGACTTACTTAAGAAAAAATCAAAAACCGGGAAAATTTAATATTTTTAAAAAAGAAGTTTATTACTCCGGTCAGGAATATCGTCATTTTCTGTGTATCCCATTAACACGATGGCATATAAGCATAAACCTCCAATACCTCCATCTGTTTTCAGTTTTAGCTTATCTTAACCATTCTACACATTGAATGACCTCACTCAAGGCCGGAGTAATACACACATTAAAAGAAAGGTGCGAATTATGTCGAAAAAATATACATCCGGAGCAGATATACAGGCCGATATTGATCGTCTTATTGAAATTCGTACGGCTATGGCTAAAGAAACCTCAGAGAAGTTTACTAAAGCTTTGTTGACAAAGCCCTTTGTGGACAATCTTCTTAATCTTAATAACAACCAAATACGTGAGTTTGCCAAAGTTGTGAATATAAATTATGACAGATTGATGGAAATTGCCAATAAGAGATTGAAAAAAAACACCCAAAAAGATGCCAAATCAGGAGAACGGTCAACATCAGTTGAGCAAAATGTTTCAGGTGAGGAAAATCCAAATATATGAATTCAGTGTGAATGTTTAAGTAAATAAACTATAACAGCTGCGTCTGAAGATATTACCAGAGAGAGCCTGATGGATTGTCAGGCTCTCACAGAATTTAGCAGTCTGCAGATGGACTTATATGAAATATTTGATAACCGTAAATTGTATAGGCTGTATACAAGAGGGGGTCAAGGGGGAGATGTCAATCTCCCCTTGCAAGTAGGTGTCGCGTTACGCGACACATTACTTGCATTCCGTTTCGAAATGACATCTGCTACCAGCGGTTGAAATTGTAAATTGGGGTATTTAAAGCACCGTGCCGGCGGACTGCCGGCTATTGAGAAGAAGGCGAGGTGAATCGGATATGGCAGTAAATAATGAGAAGCTCATCCCTGTTATGGTTAGATTCAGCAAAGAAGAATATAACGCAATCGTTAGAAGCTCCCAGAAGCATAATAAGAGCATGAGTGAAATCTGCCGGTTATTGATGTCCGATAATATGCCGAAGGATCAGGAGCCAATATGTTTTATAGATGAAAAACAGGGAAAAGTAGTTATACAACAGATTAGTAAAGTTGGAACTGAACTTCAAAGGATCCGTACGGAACTTAACCGGATCGGAGTTAACTATAATCAGGATGTGCGCTGCAGGAATGCAATAGTAAAAAATGGAATGAACGGACAGTCGGGGTCAGATAATCTCAGCATTGATGATCTCGACTTCATGAATGAATTGTTACAGGATTACAAGAGGCTGCTTATAGAAACGGGGGAGGTGTTATCAAATTATGTATAGTCGTATCACTCCATCTCGAAATGGTCGGGATGCATTGCTTTATGCCCGGGGCGGAAAAAACGGTTTGGGTCATAATAGGGCTAAGCACAGGAACCTTATTATCGGTGGTGTGAATTTATTACCGGATGAGGTTATTCCTTTTGAGGATCAAATGGAAAAATACTGGCACCTGGCTTCACCCAGACATGAAATTCAGGTCCGGAGGATCATCGTGTCTTTCTCAAAAAAGGAATTAGACCCACAGGACCCGGATTCTCCGCTGAAGGCTCTGCAGATAGCAACAGAATTTGCAGAAAAGTATTATCCGAACAGACAGGCTGCCATATTCATACAGAATGACGGTAAGGGGGGATGCTTGCATTTCCATCTCATCGTAAACGACTGTGGTATACCTGATGCAAAAGGTTGCAGCAATGAGCAGCAGAAATACTACTATGTTGAGAAGCATGCAGATGAAGTGGCAAAGACCATAATTCAATTGGACACCGGAAAGCAGAATGTTAAAAATAAAGAAACCTATCATGAAAGAGGGATCAAAAGCACGGATCGGTATGTTTGGAAGGATGATCTCAAAGAAAGGATCCGTGAGGTGATGGATGCTGCAGAATCCCGTGATGATTTTGTAAGATTGTTATCAGAGAACGGTGTTGAGGCGAGTTTTAAGACATCTAAGAAGCAGGGAGATTATATTCTCTATGAACTGAAGGATCTTTCAAATTTTGAAGGTGAGCTTCCTAAAAAGAATACATACTTTAAGTCAAAATCATATAAGCTCGGATTCGACTTCGATATAGATGCTCTTGACAGAAGCCTTACCATAAATCATTTCAGAAAAAATGTACCTGGCTGGGTTGTTGATGGATCATCAGCAAAAGGATCTGAAGCTAAGAAAGCACCGGCCTTTGATTCGGATGAGGTAATGCAGGCAAGATTCAATCTAATGATCGGCATTAAATATAATGTGGATAATTTTAAGGAGATGAAAGCTGAATCAAATCGAAGGTGGAAGGAATTCAAGGAACGATACCCTGATGATTATAAGGACAGATTAGATCGAAAGAACCTTTCCATACTTGAACCAGATGAATCAGAAGGGTTTATTGCTGATAAGCCTGTTAAAGAAAAAAACAAAAAATCACATGAGAAGAAAATGCATGTTTCAAGACAGAATCTTGTTGATCGATTTCTCAAAGAAGAGGATTATTCGAAGTGCACCGGCACAGATATCAACAATGGTTTTGATGATTTTTTTTAATAATTATTTATATAAGACCACGATTTCTTGATTTTTTCTCAAAAATATGTTATTTTTTTTATGTTGATGGCCGGGTCAGCTGACAGCCTGTTATATAGGTCATGAGGCGACATATGTGCAAGCATAGATGCACACCGGTAGCAGCCGTTTTTTCTGGGTTTTATTTCGAGCGGGTACAATCAGAAAAAAATCCCAAATAATCAAAGGGATATTCCTGTGATTTTTTGGGTTTACTATGCGTTTTTTGAACCGTGTCACAGGAGTGATACGGCTTTTTTATGCTTAAACTTAATACCAATCTTTCAACGGAAGAGTTATTCAAATCTTATCTGGATAATGGTACAATAAGCGTTGGCGATGTCAGAGTCCTCTCAATGGAGGATCTCATGAAAATGATCATTGAAAACGTACATAAGTACAAGATCACCAAACAAAAGGACGGGAGGTGGTCTACATACATTACAGATAAGACGAAACCGGCCGGCAGACGTCTGATCAAAAAGAAGTCCAAAGCTGACTTAAACAGGTTTCTGCTTGAGTTCTATCATCTTAATGACAGCGCGTCCCTGATGACATTCGGGGAATTGTTCGGCAGATGGGTTGAGTACAAAAAGCAGTTTATCGGCGCTGAAAACCGCAAGCGAGGTCTGTCTCCATCAACGATAAGGCGTTATGAACGTGATTTCGACCATTACATTAAAGGATCAAAGCTCGATAAGACCCTGATCTGTGAAATTACGCATATTTCGCTTGAAACAGACATTACCTCAGTCATCAAGCAATTTGATATGCTTGAGCAGAGTGCATCAAACCTGATCGGCTATATCTGTCAGGCCATGCTTTTTGCCCGAAGGAGCGAATACATCACGGTAAACCCGGCTGAAACCATCGACAGGGCTCTTCTGCTTTCTGTATGCCGTTTTAAGCCGCCTAAAGTCGACTCAGAGCGTGTATTAACGTTACGGGAGTATAACGAGCTGTATGAGGCTGTATTACGTGCTCAGGAGGGTCATCCTGAGTACATGCCAAATTACGCGATTCAGCTTGCCATGCTCACAGGTATGCGCGTAGGCGAGATTGCCGCATTGCATTGGAGCGATATAGATGATAATTTCATCCATATTGATTTTTCAGAGCATAGGCTGGATTACAGGGACAGGAAGAGTGTACTGGTAATCGATGAACCCAAAAACGGCAAACATAGAGTTGTGCAGATGACGGAAAAGATTAAAGCTGTTTTTGGGAAAGTAAAGGATATCGGCTTTACCAGCGATGAAGACTTCGTATTCTGCCGTAAAGATGGTATGCGTTACACCGGCCATGATATCAGCTGTGCTTGTGATAGACGTGCAAAAGAGGCCGGAATCAAAAAAACTTCGATCCATGGTATCCGCCGCACAATGTCTTCGATGCTCAACACAATCCTTCCTGAGAAGGCTGTCGCTGACATGTTGGGTCATACAGAGCGCGTGAATGAACGGCATTATAATTACTCGATGGCTGAAAATGCAGAGAAAAAGGCGGCTTTGGATCAAGTGTATTCAAAAGTATTCAAAATTTCGGACTATAAGCCCGAAGAAAAAAAGACGGGAAGTGCCTAAAATAAAGCATTTCCCGACTTTCAACCTTAGTAGCGAGAGGGGGACTCGAACCCTCGACACCACGGGTATGAACCGTGTGCTCTAGCCAGCTGAGCTATCTCGCCATCCGTTACAGATCATTTGTCCTGCCGAACTGAACTTTAGCGTGTTCTGCAAAACAACTTTGAGATTATAGCACTAACAGACATAAACTGTCAACTCTACATTTTCTCCGGAGCCTCAAAGCCCAGCACGTCTATACAGGCTTCAAGAACCCTTCTGGTGAGACACAGGAGGGCAATATAGCTTCCTTTCCTCTTTTCATCTTCTTCCGTAAGGATCTTTGTTTCATGATAAAAATGGTTGAAGGCATCAGCCACTTCGTAGATATACGCGCAGATCCTGTGGGGTGCCGTCTCCTCAAAGGCTCCCTCCATCATTGAATTAAAACCTGTCAGTAAAAGTTCAAGGTCTCTTTCCGCCTCACTGTCGCATTCAAGGAGTTCTGCCTTTGAAATGTCGCCTCCCTGCTCCTCAAATTTCCTTAAGATGGACTTGATCCTGACTATGGTATAAAGAATGTAGGGTCCTGTGTTTCCCTCAAAGGAAGTAAACTTGTCTATATCAAACACATAGTCCTTTGAAGCCTGGTTTGAAAGGTCTCCGTACTTAATGGCGGCAAGAGCGACCTTAGAGGCAGTATCCTTCCTCTCATCCTCAGACATCTCCGCCCCGTTTTCACACATTCTTTCATAGCATCTGTCGTAGACCTCGTTAAGCAGGGATTCAAGGCGCATCACACCTCCGGCGCGGGTCTTAAACGGCTTACCGTCCGCTCCGTTCATGGTTCCGAAGCCAAGGAATGAAAGCCTGGTATCATCACCTGCTATCCCGGTTTTTTTAGCACATCTGAAAACCTGCTTAAAATGAAGTTCCTGTCTCTTATCCACCACATAAATGATCCAGGAAGGATCGTAGTCCTGTCTGCGCTGCACAAGTGTGGCCAGATCCGTAGTGGTGTAAAGAGCTGCTCCGTCAGATTTTAATATCATGCAGGGAGGAACCTCTTTGGTATCCTTCTCCTCCTGAACGTCCACCACCAGAGCTCCCTGGGATTCATAGGCAAAGCCCTCATTTTTAAGCCTCTCGACCATGGGTGCGATGTAGGGATCAGCATCTGACTCCCCCTTCCAGATTTCAAAGGAAACATTCAGCTTTTCATAGTTCTTCTTAAGATCCTCCACCGATATCTTCATGATATGTTTCCAGATCCCAAGGTACTCTTCATTTCCATGTTGAAGCTCATAGGTCATATCCATGGCGAGCTTCTTAAAATCCTCATCCTCCTTCGATCTTGCAGACGCCTCAGGGTATATCTTTTCCAGTTCAGAGATAGTGGGAAGATCCATCCCGTTTTCCTTCATGTATGCAATGATGAGACCCATCTGAAGTCCCCAGTCTCCCATATGGATATCCCCGAGCATATTATGACCCATAAAGGCACCGATCCGCTTAACGCTCTCACCGATTATCGCTGCCCTCAGGTGGCCGATGTGAAGGGGCTTGGCCACGTTCGGTCCGCCGTAATCAACAAGGATAGTCTTTTTTTCAGCAGCACTGCCCACGCCACACCTGTCCGATTCTGACATTTCCTTAAGATAAGCCGCAAGAAAGCTGTCCTTGATGTCAAGATTTATAAAACCCGGTTTCACGGCTGCCGCATTCTTTATGATCTCGGATCCGCCAAGTCTTTCGACCACTGCTTCAGCAATCTCCAGAGGCGGTTTTTTATATGCCTTAGCCGCTGCCATAGCACCGTTACACTGAAACTGACAAAGATCCGGTCTGTTTGATACCGAAACCTTTGCATAAGTCTCATCTATACCGGTTTCTGAAAATGCTCCTCTGATCTCCTCTGTCAATATATCAAGAATCTTTTTCATCCTTCCTCCTCTATACAGTTCATTCTTACTAAATGTATCGAATGTCCGTTTTTTGCAGCATGGCACAAAATCCACAGAACTGCAAAAAAGGCTCCCCTTATTCAGTCCTCAGCCGTTTTGAAAATACACACCCGCAGTAATCCTGCCTGTAAAGCCCATATTCCCTTGAGAGCTCTATCGACCGCTTGTATCCGTCCCTCTTCTTGAAATCCGAAGGCAGATGCCTGATGCCATGCCTTTCCCCAAGCCTCTCTCCGATCTCATTTATCTTTTCCGCATTCTTCAAAGGACTTATGGAAAGTGTTGTCGTAAAATAATCAAAGCCGTTCAAAGCCGCATATTCCACGGTTTTTTCAAGTCTCAGCTCATAGCAGATAAAGCATCTTTCTCCGCCCTCCGGAAGATCTTCATAGCCTTTAACTTTCTTGTAAAAAATGTCCGGATCATAGGACAGCATCTTTGTCTTTACCGGAAAGTGTGCTTCATCAACAAGTCTTTGCAGTTCATCCCTTCTTTTTTCATATTCTTCCATACTGTCCATATTGGGATTATAAAAAAGAAGTGTGATATCAAAGTAACCGCAAAGATATTCCATGCAGTAGGAAGAGCACGGTGCGCAGCAGACATGAAGGCATAAGGAAGGCCTTTTTCCGGATGCTGCGATCCCTTCTGTTATCTCATCCAGCTCCTTTTGGTAGTTTCTCCTATTCATCATGCGCCTGTATTCCGGAGATATCCACCAGTTCCAGTTTTCTTTCAGCCTCTTCATTCTCCATAGTCGTAAGAAGGGCATTGACCGTATCAAGAGCTGTAAGACAGGTCACTCCGGTTTCTATGGAGACTCTTCTAATGAGGAACCCGTCCCTGTTCTTGTTAAAGCCCTGAGTCGGCGTATCTACCACCAGGTCTATCCTGTGACCCAGGATCAGATCCATGATATTCGGAGACTCCTGATGTATGTTGTTTATCTTAAGGGCATTAACACCGTTGTTGTTCAAAAATCTTGCCGTGCTTAAGGTCGCATAGATCTTATATCCCAGCTTTTCAAACCTTCTTCCGATCCCCACGATCTCAGGCTTATCGGAATCCTTAACGGTAATGATCACCTGCTTATATTTGGGGAGGCTGATCCCGGCTCCCAAAAAAGCCTTGTAAAGTGCTTCGTTCAGGTCAGAAGAGATTCCAAGACACTCTCCCGTGGACTTCATCTCGGGTCCGAGACTTGTCTCAGCACCGTAAATCTTTTCAAAGGAAAACACCGGCATCTTAATGGCAAAATATCCCCTGCTCTTTTGAAGCCCCGGCTCATATCCCATTCCCTTAATGGTTTCACCTGTCATGGTCCGTGCCGCAAGTTCAACAATGGGTATGCCCGTAACCTTGCTTATGTACGGCACCGTTCTTGACGACCGGGGGTTGACCTCAATGCAGTAGACCTCATCACCCATGGCGATAAACTGTATGTTTATCATGCCCTTCACTTTAAGGGCCTTTGCCAGTCTTTCCGTATAATCTGCAATAGTCTCCTTTGCAGCCTCGCTTATGGTCGGTGCCGGATATATTGATATGCTGTCTCCGGAGTGGATTCCCGCTCTTTCAATGTGCTCCATGATGCCTGGGATCAATATGTCCTCTCCGTCGCATATAGCGTCAACCTCTATCTCCTTGCCCGCCATATATTTATCCACCAGGATAGGATGATCCTGTGCCACCCTGTTGATGATCCCGATAAACTCGTTTATCTCTTCATCATTAAAGGCTATCCTCATGCCCTGTCCGCCAAGAACATAGGAAGGTCTGACAAGAACCGGATATCCCAGATCGTTTGCAGCCCTGACGGCTTCCTCTGCCGTAAAAACGGTGTGCCCGGCCGGACGTTTTATCCCGGTTTCCGCAAGGACTTCGTCAAACAGTTCCCTGTCCTCAGCTCTGTCCACATTTTCTGCCGAGGTTCCGAAAATGGTGACTCCCATCTTCATCAAAGCCTCTGTAAGCTTTATGGCAGTCTGTCCTCCAAACTGGACAACAGCTCCGTCGGGCTTTTCAAGCCTGACGATATTTTCCACATCCTCCTCTGTCAGAGGTTCAAAATAGAGCTTGTCCGCAATATCAAAGTCTGTGGAAACTGTTTCCGGATTATTGTTTATGATAACGGTTTCATATCCTGCCTTTTTGAAAGCCCAGGTTGCATGGACACTGCAATAGTCAAATTCGATCCCCTGTCCGATCCTTATGGGACCGGAGCCCACCACAAGCACCTTCTTCTTTCTATCTGTCTTCTCTATCTCACCGCTTTCGTCCTCACCGCCGTATACGGAGTAAAAATAGGGGGTGGAAGCCTCAAACTCTGCGGCGCAGGTATCCACCATCTTGTAAGACGCATGTATATCATACCTGTCCCTTAAGGCCTTTATGTCTTCCTTTGTTCTGCCGCTTATGCGGGCTATCACAGTATCGGGAAACTCCAGTCTTTTTGCTTCCCACAGGAGTTCCTCTGTCAGTTCTTCATTTTTCAGTCTCTGCTCGGTCTCGACCAGAATTGCTATCTTATCGATAAACCATCTGTCGATTCTGGTTATTTCCGAGATTTCTTTTATGCTGATCCCTTTTCTGACAGCCTCGGCCACCGCATAGATTCTTCTGTCATCAACGGCAGTCAGTCTTGTCCTCATCTCATCTGCCGTATATTTTGAAAAGTCCACGCTCAGAAGACTGTCGGTATTCTGTTCAAGACTCCTTATGGCCTTCATAAGAGCCCCCTCAAAGCTGCCGCAGATGCTCATGACTTCTCCCGTTGCCTTCATCTGGGTCGTAAGAGTCCTTTTTGCAGTTATGAATTTGTCAAAGGGAAGACGGGGGATCTTCACCACACAGTAGTCCAAGGCCGGCTCAAAGCTTGCATATGTCTTCTTTGTTATGGCATTTTTTATCTCATCCAGGTTATATCCCAGTGCTATCTTTGCCGCCACCTTTGCTATCGGGTACCCTGTGGCCTTTGAGGCAAGCGCAGAGGATCTTGATACTCTGGGGTTAACCTCGATCACGCAGTATTCAAAGGAATCCGGGTTCAGCGCAAACTGGACATTGCAGCCTCCGGTAATCTTCAGTTCTTCGATTATACTGAGAGCCGACGATCGGAGCATCTGGTATTCCTTGTCAGAAAGAGTCTGACTAGGGGCAACAACTATTGAATCTCCGGTATGAACACCCACCGGATCCAGATTTTCCATGTTGCAGACGGTTATTACATTTCCCGCCCTGTCTCTCATGACCTCATATTCGATCTCTTTCCAGCCTGCAATGGATCGTTCAACCAGAACCTGCCCAACCCTGGACAGCCTTAATCCGTTGCTCAGGATCTCCCTGCATTCTCCCTCGTCCTGTGCTATGCCCCCTCCGGAGCCTCCAAGGGTATATGCCGGTCTTAACACCACAGGAAAACCGATCTGCCTTGCAAATTCCAGTCCCTCATCCACGCTTTCAACCACCTTTGAAGGGGCGCAGGGCTCCCCGATCTTTTCCATGGTCTTCTTAAACTCAAGTCTGTCTTCGGCCTTCCTTATGGTTTCGGCACTTGTGCCGATCAGTCGGACATTGTGGGCTTCAAGAAAGCCGGATTCGGAAAGCTCCATTCCAAGGTTCAGCCCAGCCTGTCCACCGAGAGTCGCAAGAACGCTGTCGGGCTTTTCCTTTATGATAAGCTCCTCCAGAACCTTTGCCGTGAGGGGTTCAATGTAGACATGATCAGCGATATCCTTATCAGTCATGATGGTCGCAGGGTTTGAATTTATCAGAACAACCTCAACACCCTCCTCCTTCAGAGCTCTGCAGCCCTGGGTTCCGGCATAATCAAATTCGGCTGCCTGTCCGATCACAATGGGACCCGATCCTATGACCAAAACCTTTTTTATATCCTCGATCCTGGGCATCACTGTCCCTCCCTGATCATATTTATGAAACGGTCAAAAAGAAATGCAGTATCCCCGGGTCCCGGACAGGCCTCCGGATGAAACTGCACTGTAAATATCTTTTTTCCGATATATTCCATTCCCTCTATGGTTCCGTCGTTTACATTGACAAAAAGAGGTTTTGCCACGCCTTCAGGAAAACTGTCTCCGTCAACCACATATCCGTGGTTCTGGGAAGAAATGTAGACCCTTCCGGTTTTTAAATCCTTTACCGGATGGTTAGCCCCCCTGTGGCCGTATTTCATCTTTCTGGTGTCTCCTCCAGATGCAAGTGCCATCAGCTGATGACCGAGACAGATAGCGAAAACAGGTATACCGCAGTCCCTGATCTTTTTTATCTCTTCAATGGTCTCACCGCACTCCTTGGGGTCACCCGGTCCGTTTGAGATCATGATGCCGTCAGGCTTTGAGGCAATGATCTCCTCTGCCCTCGTTTTTGCGGGATATACTGTCACCTCACAGCCTCTCTTAACAAGGTTTAAGGCTATGTCCTTCTTGGTTCCCACATCCATCAGAGCAATTTTGATGTTCCCCGAACCCAGAACATATTTTTCAGTGCAGGTGACCTTTTCGACCACCTTTCCTGTGGTATATGCCTTTATTTTAGGCAGAAGAGAGGCAACATCCCCGATCTCCCCTGTGGTTATCATACCGTTCATGGTTCCCTTGCTTCTGAGGATTTTGGTCAATGCCCTTGTGTCTATGCCGCAGATCCCGGGAATGTTGTGCTTAATGAGAAAATCTTCAAGTCCACCCTCAGAGCGGAAGTTGCTGTCGCATCTTGATAGTTCACGAACGATATATCCGTCAGGCCAGGGTCTTTCACACTCTGCATCCTCAGGACAGATCCCGTAATTGCCTATCAGGGGGTAGGTCATACACACTGCCTGTCCCGCATAGGAGGGATCGGTCAGGATCTCCAGATAGCCCGTCATTGAAGTATTAAAAACGATTTCACTTATTATTTCTTTTTCCGCCCCGAAATGACTGCCCTCAAAAACCGTGCCGTCTTCCAGGATCAAATATGCTTTCATGGCTTTATGATACCCTGTTATAATTTATAAGACATCCGTCGAGTATTATCTGCCTCTCATCATCGGTAAGACTCCCGAGAGTAAGATCAAATTCCCTTAAGCTCCCGTCAGCTATGGCATATGCCTTTATAGCATCTTCTTTTTCCTTTACGGCAGTCCTTATACCGGGAATAAAGATCCAGTCAAGTTTCTTAAAGGGAAGCTGTCCTTTTTCAATGATAAAAGGAAGCATACCCCAGTTGATCAGATTGCTGCGATATCTCTTTGTGGCATATTCTCTTGCTATGTTTGCCCAGCCCCCCAGTACCTTCTGGACAGAAGCAGCCTGCTCACGGGCAGAACCGTCTCCGGGCTTTTCCGCAAAAATCAGGGATCCAATCCCCGTGTTTGAAAGAGATGCCCCGTCAAACGCCTCTCTTACCTTCCTCCAGGCTGCGCTTATGTCTTCCGTGTCTTCGATAAGAGTGTCAGCCTCCTTCTCATCCTCTTCTCTTGCCTTCTCGAAACTCTGAACCCTCTTTGCCCTGCCCACATATTCGGGATCCTTTCTCGAAAGCGCAAACTCGGCCAGTCCCAGAGGATTTGATCTGTATGAAGAAGTTTCACCCGAGGGTATGAGTTCATCGGTGGTCGTAACCGGATCATGTATCTCAGAAACCACCTGCAGCAGGAGGTTGTCGGTAAGAGCCGTCATCTCCGGCCAGTCCTTTATGTTCGGTCCCATGATGAGTTCTTCGTCTTCGTCTGCCTTTCCATGTGAATCAAACACCCTCTTTTCATATATCGAGCTGTCAAAATAATACTTATATTTTCCCGGACTGATATCCATCCTGTCAGCTCCGGTAAGTATCCCCTTATTTGCGGCGGTTGCAGCTATGGAACGCGCATCCATGAGTGCCACGGAGGAAACCTGTCCGTTCTGTACTTTGGATCCTTCCCTGTTGGGGAAGTTTCTGGTTGAATGCCTTACAGAAAATGCGTTATTTGCAGGCGTGTCTCCGGCACCGAAGCAGGGACCGCAGAAGCAGGTCTTGATCACAACTCCCGCATCTATAAGCTTTGTAAATGATCCGTTCTTCACAAGCTCTGAGTAGATCGGCATTGATGCCGGATAAACACTCATTGTGAATTCATTATTACCGATATCCGCTCCATTCAGGATGTCCGCTGCCGCGCAGATGTTTTCAAACCCGCCTCCGGCACAGCCGGCGATTATGCCCTGATCGGTAAGCAGTTTTCCGTCCCTGATCTTCTTATGAAGGTCAAAATCAATATCATCCCCGAAGGCAACCCTTGCTCTTTCCTCAGCTTCTTTCAATATTCCGTCAAGATTTTCGTTTACCTCATCGATCGAATATGCATTTGAGGGATGGAAGGGCATTGCTATCATGGGTCTGACCTTTGAAAGATCTACCTCGACAAGCTCATCATAATAAGCCGTTCCTTCAGGCTTTAATTCCTGATATTCCTCTTCTCTGCCGTGTATATCATACCATTCCCTGACTGTCTCGTCGGTCTGCCAGATGGAAGAAAGACAGGTAGTCTCAGTGGTCATTACATCGATGCCGATCCTGAAGTCCGCAGAAAGCTTTGAAAGACCCGGTCCTATAAACTCCATGACCCTGTTCTTGACAGTTCCGGCTGCAAACAGTTTTCCGATAAGGGCTATGGCCACATCCTGGGGACCCACTCCGAACTGAGGCTCACCCGTCAGATATATGGCAACAACCTCCGGACGCCTGATGTCATAGGTCTGGGAAAGAAGCTGCTTAACAAGCTCTCCGCCGCCTTCTCCCATTGCCATTGTTCCAAGAGCCCCATAGCGGGTGTGGGAATCGGATCCCAGGATCATCTTTCTGCAGCCGGCGAGTTTCTCCCTTGCATACTGATGAATGACCGCCTGATGAGGGGGGACATAAACCCCGCCGTATTTTCTGGCAGCACTGAGTCCGAAAACATGATCGTCTTCATTGATCGTTCCACCCACCGCACACAGGGAATTGTGACAGTTTGTAAGCACATAGGGAATGGGAAACCTTTTCAGACCCGAAGCCCTTGCTGTCTGGATGATCCCCACAAAGGTAATGTCATGGGAGGTCAGACAGTCAAACCTGATCTTTAGATCATCCATGGAATCCGAGGTGTTGTGCTCCTTTAAGATCCCATAGGCAATGGTATTTTTAAGGGCCTCCTCTTTGTTTAAGCCGGTCACATCGTCAAGAACAACACCGTCCCTGACAAAGGCTCCGCTGCCCCTTACTTTAACACAGTTATCAACACTTGCAGACATACTACTCCTCATAATCATCGTGATGTCAGGTTGAACAGCACTTTGTTCTGTTCAACCTGACATGATCTTTATTTCTTCTTCAGTTTTACCCTGTCAAGATGCCAGATGTCATCCACGTATTCCTTAATTGTCCTGTCAGAAGAGAACTTTCCGCTGGCTGCAACATTAAGGATCGCTTTCTTTGCCCATTCCGAGGTCTTCTTATATTCAGCCTCCACCTTTTCCTGAGCCTGGGCATATGCCCTGAAATCCTTCAGGATGAAATAGGTGTCTGCACGGTTTGTCACCTGGGTGTTCAATAAGGAATTGTAAAGATCCCTGAAAAGCTCCGGATCATTCTTGGCATAGAAGCCGTTTATGAGCTGCATCAGAACCTCACGGATATCCTGATCGTTGTTGAAGATGTCCATGGGGTTGTAGCCGCCGTTGTTTTCGTAGGAAATGACTTCGTCAGAGGAAAGGCCGAAGATGAACATGTTCTCTTCCCCTACCTCTTCAGCCATCTCAACGTTGGCTCCGTCCATGGTTCCGATGGTCAGTGCCCCGTTAAGCATGAACTTCATGTTTCCTGTTCCTGAAGCCTCCTTTGAAGCAGTGGAGATCTGCTCGGAAACATCCGCTGCGGCAAAGATGATCTCGGCATTTGAAACCCTGTAGTCTTCAATGAAGACCACCTTCAGCTTCCCGCCGATGGACTGGTCATTGTTAACTACCTCGGCAACCGAATTGATAAGCTTGATGGTAAGCTTTGCATTTTTATATCCGGCCGCTGCCTTTGCCCCAAAGATAAATGTCCTGGGATAAAAGTCTATCGAAGGGTTGGCCTTGATCTTATTGTAAAGATACATAACATGAAGGATGTTCAAAAGCTGTCTCTTATATTCATGCAGACGCTTTACCTGAACATCAAAGATAGATCTTGGATCTACGGTAACCCCGTTGTGCTCCAGGATATACTGGGCCAGACGTTCCTTGTTCTTGAACTTGATGTTCATGAACTCACTCTGAGCCTTCTTGTCCTCTGCATATACCTTTAAGCCTTTTATCTTCGAAAGGTCTGTTACCCAGTCATTTCCAATGTGATCTGTCACCCAGTCGGCAAGAAGGGGATTTCCGTGAAGGAGGAACCTCCTCTGGGTGATCCCGTTGGTCTTGTTGTTAAACTTCTCCGGCATCATGTCATAGAAGTCCTTAAGCTCCTGCTTCTTAAGGATCTCGGTGTGAAGCCTTGCAACACCGTTTACTGAGAAGCCCGCACAGATAGCCAGATTTGCCATCCTGACCTGACCGTCGTAGATTATGGCCATCTTTCTGATCTTTTCCTGATCGCCGGGATATTTGGCGGAAATCTCAAGGCAGAACCTTCTGTTGATCTCTTCAACGATCTGATAGATCCTGGGAAGAAGTCTGGAGAAGAGCTCCATGGGCCACTTTTCAAGAGCCTCGGACATTATTGTATGGTTGGTGTATGCACAGGTCTTTGTGGTTACAGACCAGGCATCATCCCATGAAAGACCGTGCTCATCCATTAAGATCCTCATGAGCTCGGCAACTGCCACCGTAGGATGAGTATCATTAAGCTGGAACACGTTCTTTTCATAGAACTTCTTAATGTCTGTATGCTTCCTCATATATTTTGCAACAGCCTCCTGAACGGATGCTGAAATGAAGAAGTACTGCTGCTTTAACCTGAGTTCCTTGCCGGCATAGTGATTGTCGTTGGGATAGAGAACCTCAACGATATTCCTTGCAAGGTTGTCCTGTTCAACAGCCTTGTGGTAGTCACCCTTATCAAAGGAATCAAGCTGGAAGCACTCAACCGGCTCCGCATCCCAGATCCTTAAGGTATTTACTATGCCGTTGCCATAGCCGACGATAGGCATATCGTAGGGAACAGCCATGACAGACTGGCATCCCTCCTGGATAAACCTGTTCCGCCCGTTCTCGGCAGTCTCGACTCTCACATAGCCTCCGAATTTAACCTCCTTCTGATATTCCCTGCGGCGGAGTTCAAAAGGATTTCCCTCTCTCAGCCAGTCATCCGGAGCCTCGATCTGATATCCGTCTCTGATCTTCTGCTTAAACATTCCGTAACGATAACGGATCCCGCATCCGTATGCACTGTAGCCAAGGGTTGCAAGAGAATCCAGGAAGCAGGCTGCCAGACGGCCGAGACCTCCGTTGCCCAAAGCCGCATCCGGTTCCTGGTCCTCGATCATGTTCAGGTCTATGTCCAGCTCCTCCAGAGCCTTTTTCACTTCTTTATATTCACAAAGGTTTATGAGATTGTTTCCCAGGGCACGACCCATAAGGAATTCCATGGACAGGTAATAGACCGTTTTGGGATCCTCTTTTTCATACGCCTTCTGCGTATTCATCCATTTTTCGATAATGGTGTCCTTTACGGTGTAGCAAACAGCCTCATAGGTCTGCTGAGGTGTGGCCTCATTAAGGTTTTTTCTGTAAAGAACCTTGACGTTTTCCTTCACAGCCTTTTTGAAAGCCTCCTTGTCAAATGACTGACTGATGATCATCATGCTTCTCCTTTCTTTTCAACTCCCAGAGTCACCTTGTGTCCGTTAATATCCCAGTCCTTGATATATCCCGATGTGCTGCCGGAGATAATGTTGTCTGCCATAACCTCCTTAAGCACAAAATCGCTGTTTCTGTTAAGATATCCCGAGATCTCATCATCCCCCTTAAAGTAAACGGTGATCTTGTCCATGACCTCAAAATCAGCTTCCTTCCTCATGTTCTGGATCTTTGAGATAAGCTCGCGTACCATTCCCTCTTCGATAAGCTCCTCAGTGAGGTTCGTGTCAAGCACAACCGTGACCTTATTGTCCGACTGTTCAACAAAGCCCTCCATGCTGGTCATCTCGATAAGAAGATCGTCCTTTTCAAGAATGACCTCATTTCCGTCAATGTCGAATCTCAGTGAACCGCTTTCTTCAAGGGTATCCATGGCAGCATTTCCGTCAAGTGACGAAAGCTTCTCCTTTATCCCGCCAAGCAGCTTTCCGTATTTGGGACCGACCGTCTTAAGCTGGGGCTTAAAGCTGTAGGTCGTAAAGTTTCTGACGTCATCCGTGAACTCAACCTCCCTGACATTAAGCTCATCGGCAATGATATCTTTATAGAAATCCGACACCTCCCCCTCAGCTCTTACATACATTTTTGCTATGGGCTGCCTGTTTTTGATGTTGCAGGCATTTCTGGCAGCTCTTCCCAGGACAACGATGTCAAGAACCTTTTCCATGTTGGTCATAAGGTCTTTGTCTATCATTGACTCATCACAGACCGGATAGTCTGTAAGATGTATGGATTCCGGAGCAGTCCTGTCTATGCTGCACACCAGATTTCTGTAGATCTCCTCTGTCATAAAGGGAACCATGGGTGCCGCAGCCTTCGAGATCGTTACAAGACAGGTATAAAGTGTCATGTAGGCGTTTATCTTATCCTGTTCCATGCCTGCTGCCCAGAATCTTTCACGGCATCTTCTGACATACCAGTTACTTAAGTCGTCCACAAACTCCTGAAGGCATTTTGCAGCCTCGGTGATCCTGTATTTGTCAAGATCCTCATCCGTTTCCTTTACGCAGGCATTAAGTCTTGAAAGGATCCATCTGTCCATTACGGGAAGCTCATCCTTCTTAAGGTTGTATTTTGTAGCGTCAAATTCATCTATGTTTGCATAGAGTACAAAGAAGGCATAGGTGTTCCAGAGGGTACCCATGAACTTTCTCTGTCCCTCCACCACAGCGTCATCATGGAAACGGTTTGGAAGCCAGGGGGCCGAATTTATGTAGAAATACCACCTTATGGCATCCGCTCCGAATTTCTCAAGGGCATCAAAGGGATCCACAGCATTGCCCTTTGACTTGCTCATCTTCTGCCCGTCCGCATCCTGGACAAGACCCAGGACTATTACATTTTCATAGCAGGGTGAATCAAAGAGCAGGGTGCTTTCTGCAAGCAGGGAATAGAACCAGCCTCTTGTCTGATCCACAGCCTCGCTTATAAAGGATGCGGGATACTGGCTCTTAAAGAGCTCCTCATTTTCAAAAGGATAGTGATGCTGGGCAAAAGGCATTGCGCCGGAATCAAACCAGCAGTCTATGACCTCACTCACCCTCTTCATGGTACCGCCGCACTTATCGCATTTCATGGTTATTTCATCTATGAAGGGTCTGTGAAGCTCCACGGTCTTTGCCTTCTCATTGCCGCTTAATGTGTAAAGCTCCTGTCTGGATCCGATGGACTTTCTGTTAAGACAGTCCGGGCACTCCCAGATATTAAGCGGTGTTCCCCAATAGCGGTTTCTTGAAACCGCCCAGTCCTGAAGATTTTTCAGCCACTCCCCGAAACGCCCTGTTCCTATTGTCGGCGGGATCCAGTTTATCTTGTCGTTGTTTTTGATCATGTCCTCGCGGACATCAGTCATCTTGATAAACCAGGACTCTCTTGCATAGTAGATCAGAGGTGTGTCGCATCTCCAGCAGAAGGGGTAGTCATGCTCGAATTTCGGTGCGGAATAGAGAAGTCCTCTTTTCTCAAGATCCACAAGAACATCCTTGTCGGCATCCTTAACGAATTTTCCGGCGAAGGGTGTTTCCTCCGTCATGAGACCCCTTTCGTCCACGAACTGAACAAGAGGAAGGTCGTTTTCCCTTCCGACTCTGGCATCGTCTTCACCGAAAGCGGGAGCTATGTGAACAACGCCGGTTCCGTCTTCGGTCGTAACATAGCCGTCGGCCACAACAAAATGTGCTTTTTTCTTCTGCCTTTCAGCCTCTTTTGCGGAGCACTCAAAAAGTGCTTCATATTCCTTTCCGCAAAGATCCTTTCCGGTGAAGGTCTCAAGCACCTCATAAGGTGCCGTTTCCTCTGTGTCAAGCACCTTGTCAGCAAGGGGCTTTGCAAGGTAGTAGGTATATCCGTCCTTAGTCTTTACCTTTATATATTCAACCTCAGGATTGACACAGAGTGCCACGTTTGAAGGAAGGGTCCAGGGGGTTGTGGTCCAGGCCAGGATATAGGCATCCTCTCCCTTAACCTTAAACCTCGCTATTGCCGACCGTTCTTTGACACTCTTGTAGCCCTGGGCCACCTCGTGGGAAGAAAGCGGCGTCCCACAGCGGGGACAGTAGGGAACTATCTTAAAGCCCTTGTAAAGAAGTCCCTTGTCCCAGATGGTCTTTAATGCCCACCATTCCGACTCTATGTAATCGTCCTCATAGGTAACGTAGGGGTCATCCATGTCCGCCCAGAAACCGACGGTGGACGAAAAGTCCTCCCACATTCCCTTATATTTCCACACGGACTCCTTGCACTCTTTGATGAAGGGCTCAAGTCCGTATTCTTCTATCTGTTCCTTTCCGTCAAGTCCCAGCTTCTTTTCAACCTCCAGTTCCACCGGAAGTCCGTGGGTGTCCCAGCCAGCTTTTCTGGGCACATAGTATCCCTTCATGGTACGGTATCTGGGGATCATATCCTTTATGACACGTGTCAGTACATGTCCTATGTGGGGCTTGCCGTTTGCCGTGGGCGGTCCGTCATAGAATGTATAGGTGTCGCATCCCTTTTCCTTTCTGTTTTCCATGGATCTGCGGAAAATATTATTTTCCTTCCAGAATTTTTCAACTTCCTTTTCCCTGTCCACGAAGTTCAGGTTGGTATCTACTTTTTCGTACATCGATCTCCTCCGGCGCGATTTATCATCACTTACCGCTCTGTTCAACAAATTTACGCATACCGTTAAATTCTACCAATTTTCCTGTTAAATTACAAGTTGACATTGTTATCACAAATATATAATGATATGATTTAAGCGTTAAAAGTATTTGGCACCACAAAACGACCGAGTATGTTTTGGAAAGCAGGGAGAAAAAATGGACAGACAAAATCTTACATTATTGACAGACCTTTATGAACTTACCATGATGCAGGGCTATTTCATGAATGAAAACGCCAACAAAAACTGCATCTTTGACATGTTCTACCGGACAAATCCCCTTGACAGCGGATATGCCGTGATGGCCGGATTGGAACAGGTCATAGACTATGTGAAAAATCTGAGATTCGAAACCCAGGATATTGAGTATCTCCGCTCTCTGGGTATTTTTAAGGAGGATTTTCTGGGATATCTTAAGGATTTCCGCTTTACCGGATCCATCTGGTCCATCCCCGAGGGTGAGGTCATCTTCCCCAGAGAACCGATCGTTAAGGTCATGGCTCCCATAATGCAGGCACAGCTTGTTGAAACCGCCATCTTAAACATTGTGAACCACCAGTCACTGATAGCTACAAAAACTGCCCGTGTCTGCTATGCCGCAAAGGGTGACGGTGTCATGGAGTTCGGTTTAAGAAGGGCTCAGGGTCCGGATGCCGGAGTCTACGGTGCAAGGGCTGCAATGATCGGCGGCTGCATCGGAACCTCAAACGTCCTTTGCGGTCAGCTCTTTGATGTTCCCGTAAAGGGCACAAATGCCCACTCCTGGGTAATGAGTTTTTCGGATGAACTGACTGCCTTCAGAAAATATGCAGAGATATATCCCGACTCCTGCCTTCTGATCGCCGATACCTATGATTCCTTAAAAAGTGGTGTTCCCAATGCAATTAAGGTCTTTACAGAGCTCAGGGAAAAGGGTATCCATCCGAAGCTCTACGGTGTGCGCTTCGATTCCGGAGACCTTGCCTATCTTTCCAAGAAAGCCAGAAAGATGCTGGATGAAGCCGGTTTCACTGATGCCGTGATTTCCGCAAGTAATGATCTTGACGAATTCCTGATCGATTCCCTTAAGGCTCAGGGAGCAAAGATCACAAGCTGGGGAGTCGGAACCAACCTTATTACTTCCAAAGACTGGCCGGCTTTCGGTGGCGTGTATAAGCTTGCAGCCATTCAGGATGACTCCGGAAATTTCATACCCAAGATCAAACTTTCCGAAAACAGCGAGAAGGTCACGAATCCCGGAAACAAGAAGATATACAGGATCTATGATGAGGACGGCAAGGTCAAGGCGGATCTCATCTGTCTTGAGGAAGAAACCTTCAGTGAAGAAAGCGATATCCTTCTCTTTGACCCTCATGAAACCTGGAAAAAGACTCACTTAAAACCCGGAACCTTTACCATAAGGGAACTGATGGTTCCAGTCTTTAAGGACGGTGAGTGCGTTTATAAATCCCCTTCCGTTATGGAAATGAGGGAGTTCTGCAGAAAGGAACTTGACACACTGTGGGATGAGACAAAGCGCCTGGTCAACCCTCACATGATCTATGTGGATCTTTCAAAGAAACTCTATGATACAAAGATAGATCTTTTAAACGAAATGTCCGTAGAGGGCAAGACCTTTGCCTGAACCTGACAGTACAGTATCTTTGCACTCATCATAAGCCCACCAGAGGAGACATTCTTTCGAGGATGTCTCCCATTGTTTCCAGCAGATCCTTAGGCTCACTTTTTTTCAGGTCATATATAAAGCAGGGTCTGCCTGTTGTCTTAAAGGACATTCGTCCGCCGAAGCTCTCTAAAACCGGTGCTATGTTTGTCGGATCGATCCCTGCTCTTTCATAGATGTCAAACCTTATCTGTTTTTCATCGGTTTTTATATTCTCAACAAAGAGGGTGTGGGCTTTTGTCCTGAGCAGGGCTATCCTGATCAGATTTTTTGCAGTAGCCGGAACCTCTCCGAACCGGTCATCAAGCTCCTCCTCCATATCGGAAGCCTCCTCCTGTGTCTCTATGGCTGCAATGCGTTTATAGAGATCCAGCTTCATATTTTCATCCCTGACATAGGTATTGGGAATATAGGCATCGATATCTGCATCGATCAGGGTCGAAAAATCATATGCCTCTCTTTCTCCCTTAAGGGCTTTAACGGCAGAATCCAGCATCTTGCAGTAAAGATCGTAGCCAACCTGCTCCATATGTCCCGACTGCTCGGCTCCAAGCACATTCCCCGCACCTCTTATCTCAAGATCCTTCATTGCGATCTTAAAACCGCTGCCAAGATCGGTAAATTCCCTGATGGCTGCCAGTCTTTTCTCTGCCGTCTCCTTTAAGAGCCTGTCCTTTCTGTACATCAGAAAAGCATAGCTCGTTCTGTTTGATCTTCCGACACGTCCCCTTAACTGATAGAGCTGAGCAAGTCCCATCCTGTCAGAGTCCTGGATTATCATGGTGTTGACGTTTGGAATATCAAGCCCTGTCTCTATGATCGTAGTCGACACCAGGACATCGATATCACCGTTTATGAAGTCAAGCATGATATTTTCAAGACTTCTTTCATCCATCCTTCCATGGGCATATGCTACCGTAGCCTCCGGAACCAGACTCTGCAGATGTGCTGTTACGTCAGCTATGTCATTGATACGGTTTGATACATAATAGACCTGACCGTTTCTTGTCAGCTCGCGGTTTACTGCTTCCCTTACCATTTCGTCGCTGTATTCCATGACAAAAGTCTGGATCGGAAGCCTGTCCTGAGGAGCTTCCTCCAGAAGGCTCATATCCCTGATCCCCACCAGACTCATGTGAAGCGTTCTGGGTATGGGGGTTGCAGTCAGTGTCAGAACATCTACATTTTTTCTGAGTTCCTTGATCTTCTCCTTGTGAGTCACCCCGAATCTCTGCTCCTCATCTATCACCAGCAGGCCCAGATTCTTAAACTCCACATCCTTTGAAAGAAGCCTGTGCGTTCCGATCACTATGTCCGCCAGACCGTTTTTCAGCTTTTTCAGGGATTCCTTCTGCTGTGACGGCGTTCTGAACCGGCACAGGAGCTCGACTTTCACAGGATATGCACTCATTCTCTGCATGAAGGTATTGTAGTGCTGCTCTGCAAGTATTGTGGTAGGCACCAGAAAGGCAACCTGCTTCCCCTCCTGGACTGCCTTGAAGGCTGCCCTTATGGCCACCTCGGTTTTTCCAAAGCCCACATCTCCGCAGATCAGCCGGTCCATGATCCTGGTACTTTCCATATCTCTTTTTACGTCTGCTATGGCTCTTTCCTGATCCTCTGTTTCCTCAAATGGAAACATCTCCTCAAATTCCTTCTGCCAGACAGTATCCTTGCCGAACACATATCCCTTATCAACCGACCTCTCGGCATAGAGTTCCACCAGCCGCTTAGCCACTCCCTCAACAGATGTACGTACCTTCTGTTTGGTCCTGCTCCACTCGTTTGATCCTATCCTGTTTATCTTTATCTTTTTTTCGGAATCCGAAGAAGCATATTTCTGAAGGGATTCAAGATTCGATGCGATCACATTAACAAAACTGTTGTCCGCATATTCCAGACGGACATAATCCCTGATGACCCCGTCGATCTCAATATGCTCAATTCCCCTGTAAATTCCGACTCCATAGGTTTCGTGCACAACATAGTCCCCAATGGCAAGGTCGGTAAAGCTTGCTATCTTGACACCCTCATATCTGATCCTGCGTCTTCTTTTCTTTTTTGACGCTCCGAAAATGTCTGTTTCCGTTATGATCGCAAAGCCTATGTCGGGCAGTTCGAAGCCCTTACGGATATTTCCGTAGGCAGTCATTACTTCACCCTTTGCCAGAACCCTGTCCTCATTTTCACTGTAAAATGAGCTTATTTCATTGTCCGACAGATTGTTCGCTATCCTTTTGGCTCTGGTGTGGGACGGTGAAAGGATCACTGTCCTGAAGCCGTTCTTCTTCCTCTTTCTTATGTCCGAAACAAGCATTTCAAAGCTTTTGTTATAGGTATTAACAGGTCTCGAAGAAATGCTTATCTTTTCTCTGGCCGCATAAAACTCGTGATTAAGGGTTATGGTCGAAAACGACAGACACTCAAATTCCGAAAGTGAAGCAAAAGTCTCTGCTGCCGGTCTTAAAAGACCTGCCTGACCGGAAAGTATGTAGCCTCCTTCAAGTCTTGCTCCCATAGTCTCGTTGAACTCTTTTTCAATAAGCTTTCCCCTGCTTTCAAGTCGTGATGGTTCATCAAGGATAAAAAGCGTTTCTTCCGGAAAATAGTCCGTCAGGAAAACAGTATCGTCATAAAAGTAGCCTATGTAACCAGGCATGTTTGAAGCCCGCCCGAATTCATTAAGCTCCTCCAGAAACTCCCCTGATGCAGTCTTCAGCCTGTGAGCCTCTTTGGTAAGCATCTTTTTTCTGAAATAGGCTTCCCTTTCCCCGGTTTCACGACTTATCCTTTCCGCCGCCTCCTGTTTTTTTTCATCATCTATTATGATCTCAGCAGCGGGATATATGGTCACGCTGTCAAGCTTTTCGATCGAGCGCTGGCTCATGGCATCAAAAGCCCTGATAGATTCTACCTCATCTCCCCAGAGCTCTATCCTCACAGGATTTATGTCAGTCAGTGGAAATATGTCTATTATGCCTCCTCTGACCGCAAATTCACCGGGGGTTTCAGCTTCGCTGTTCCTGACATAGCCACAATAAACAAGCTTTGAAGAAAGATCGGCCGGATCGATGACATCTCCCGTATTTATGTTTAATACGCTTTCGGTGACAGATGATACGGGTGGAAGTTTTTCCATAAGGGCTCCAAAAGTCGTGACCACCGTGAGTTCTTCCTTTTCTTTTCTGGAACTTAATGCTCTTATAACCGACATCCTCTCGGTTGTGAGAAGATTTCCGTTTAAGTCCGACTGATAGAATATGATGTCCCGCTCGGGATAGTAAAAGACATTCCTTGTAAAGAGGAGTTCTTCTTCCATTATCTCTCTGGCATCGGTCTCGCTTTCCGTGATGATGAGCCGGACCGGTCTGTCACTGATCACATGGCTTAATATGCTCCTGGCTCCGGGAACACAGCCGTCAACATCCGTAATGCCCTTTTTTCTTATGGAATTTTTTAATTCTTCGAAATTTCCGAGTTCCCTGAAGGGTTCAGTAAATGCTTTCATCCGTTATACCTGCTCATGGCTTTCGATACGCCGTCCTTTAATATGGAAGCAACTGCCTGTGCTGCCCTCGGATGCGTGTTTTTCATTATTTCCTTATCTTCGCCCTCAAAACGACCCAGAACCCAGTTTATCAGGTCATATCCCTCCGGCTTATGTCCCACACCGACTCTCAGACGAATAAAATCCTGAGTTGATAGTTTTTCTATGATATTTTTCATTCCGTTATGTCCGCCTGCCGAACCGCTTTCTCGGATCCGAATCCGTCCCACGTCAAGATCAATGTCATCATATATCACTATGAGATGGTCTTTGATCTCAGTCCTGTAGTATGATGTCACTTCCTTCAGGCACTCTCCGCTCAGATTCATGTAGGTCAGAGGCTTTACCAGCAGGACATCGGTTTCGTCGATCCGGCCCCTGCCTATGAGTCCCCTGTATTTATTCTTGTTTATTTTGATATCGTATTTTCTGGAAAGCTCGTCGATCACATCATATCCCGTATTATGTCTTGTTCCGGCATATTTTGCTTCGGGATTTCCCAGACCTGCGATCACATACATTCCGGCCGGATCCTTTTTCTTAAATCCAAACATCTTCTAATTATCCTTAAAATCGTATAAAAAGGAGCTTCGATCATCGAAGCTCCTAAATGATATCAACAAATCATCCTTTTAGCAATAAAATTACTGTTCTGCAGCTATCTCCCTGTTGTATGTTTCAAGAATAAGATCCTGTATCTTATTTCTCATATCGGAATTGATGGGATGGGCAATATCTCTGTATTCCCCGTCAGCACCCTTTCTGCTGGGCATCGCAATGAAGAGCCCCTTTTCGCCCTCGATCACCTTGATATCGTGTACTACGAACACATCATCTAAGGTAATGGACACAATGGCCTTCATCTTCCCTTCCTTTTCCACTTTCCTTATCCTAACATCGGTTATTTCCATGGCGTTGCTCCTTTTCTTAAAAACCTGAGATCTCCGGGATACAACTCCCTAATAAGATTCTTGTTTTTACACTTACGATTTCTTTCATGCCCTCGTATTTCTATGGCACATACGATGTTGCTCCTCCTCTACATACTTATAACATAAACACATCCTACTTTTCAACATTTTTATCTCTGAATATACAATTTGTTATAAAATAAATCTCTCATTCGATTCCACTACCACCTGTACACCGTTTTCCTCCTTATAGAAGGAATTTCCCCTGATCGTTCCGTGACTTTCAACGATACAGTTTTCAATGTGGGAATTGTCTCCTATGTACACATCATTAAGTATTATCGAATTCTTTATTGTACAGTTATTTCCCACAAATACCTTCTTGAAGAGGACAGAACCCTCAACAGTTCCGTTGAGAATGCAGCCTGCAGAAATAAGGCTGTTTCTTACAACAGCCCCGGGATTATACTTTGCCGGCGGCAGATCATCGACCTTTGAATATATGTCCGGATACTGATGGAGAAAGTAATCTCTTATGTCAGGCTTAAGGAAGTCCATATTGGTCTTATAATAGTCCTCAACCGTGGCTATGTTTCTCCAATAGCCTTTCATCCTGTAGCCATAGATCCTCTTTAAGGACTTATATCTTATCAATATATCCCGGACAAAATCGTGCCTGTCTTCTTTTGCGCTCTTCTCGATAAGTTCTATGAGCTGACGTCTCCTGATTATGTATATTCCGCAGGAAACAATGTTGGAATGGGCAACGATGGGCTTTTCCTCAAATTCCTCGATCCTGTCGTCCTCATTCATCTTAACGATGCCGTATCTTTCGACCTCCTCGCCGGGATCCATTTCCTTTACAACTACTGTGATGTCGGATTTTTTTGCAATGTGATACTCAAGCAGTTTTCCGTAGTCAAGCTTATATACCCCGTCACCGGAGGCTATGATAACATAGGGTTCGTGGCTGTTTTTGAGAAAAGAAAGATTCTGGTACATAGCATCCGCTGTTCCCCTGTACCAGAAGTTATTGTCAGCGGTCACGGCAGGAGTGAAGACATAAAGACCGCCCTGCTTCCTGCCGAAATCCCACCACTTTGACGAACTTAAATGTTCATTCAGAGATCCGGCATTGTATTGTGTAAAAACCGCCACCTTCTGGATGTGGGAATTGGTCATGCTTGAAAGAGCAAAGTCAATACTTCTGTAGCTTCCCGCTATAGGCATGGCAGGGATCGCTCTTTTTCTTGAAAGTTCTTTCATCCGGTGATTGTTTCCCCCGGCAAGGATTATACCTATCGCTCTCATAACAATTCACCTGCCTTTATAAGGGTCTTTCCGGATGCCAGAGCACCGGACTCAAAATCCTCTTTTTTAAATATGCCGCGAAGAACACTGTTCTTTCCTATGGAGATATTGTCCGGGATCATCGACCTTTCAGCTACCGTAACCAGTCCGTTTGTATATATTCCCGGATCCGTTTCATTTTCTGTTTCTTCACCTGTTCCCAGTCTGACGTTGTTTCCGATCATAACATTTTCAGCTATGATCGCCTTATTTATCTCTCCGTCGCTTCCTATCCTGGATGAATTCATTATTATGGAATCCCTGATCACGGTGTTGGGACCGATCTTCACATCGCACCCTATCACCGAATGATAGACCTGACCGAAGATTTCACTGCCCTCTCCGATTATGCTGCCCTCTACAAAGGCGCCTTCTGCTATGTACTGAGGAGGAAGGGTCTCGCATTTTGTATATATCTTCCAGTATTCCTCATAGAGATTAAATTCAGGTATTATATCAATGAGCTCCATGTTTGCTTCCCAATATGAGCTAAGGGTTCCAACGTCCTTCCAATAGCTGTTATATTCGTAAGCAAAAAGCCTCATACCCTTCTCATGGCAATAGGGGATCACGTGCTTTCCGAAATCCAGGTTAGGCTGATCCGCATTTGCAATGAGAGCCTCCTTTAAGACCTTCCAGTTAAAAATATATATTCCCATTGAAGCCAGATTTCCTCTGGGATTCTCCGGCTTTTCCTCAAAATCGGTAATCCTTCTTTCATCATCCGTAATGACTATTCCGAATCTCTTTGCCTCCTCCTGGGGAACAGGCATCGCTGCAATAGTGACCGCCGCATCATTTGATTTATGATAGTCCAGCATCACCTCATAATCCATCTTGTAGATGTGGTCTCCCGAAAGGATGAGCACATAGTCCGGATTATAGCTTTCCATATATTCGATATTCTGGTATATGGCATTTGCTGTTCCCGTGTACCAGTCTGTATTAATATTTCTTTCAAAGGGAGGCAGGATCGTAACACCCCCGATATTGCGGTCAAGATCCCAGGGAATGCCGATTCCGATGTGAGTGTTTAGCCTTAGCGGCTGATACTGCGTCAGCACTCCGACCGTGTCTATGCCTGAGTTGATGCAGTTTGACAGAGGAAAATCTATTATCCTGTATTTTCCCCCAAAAGGAACGGCGGGTTTTGCCATCCGGGTAGTAAGAACCCCCAGTCTGCTTCCCTGCCCGCCGGCAAGAAGCATGGCGATCATCTCCTTCTTTACCATTTGCTGTACCCCCAGATCGTCGTAAAGCTGTTTTTGCCCTACTTAAATCATCAGTGTTCCTCTTTCCGATCATGCAGTTGAAAAGTGTCGCACTGAAACCATTGTAAACCTTTTTTTATTACATGACAACGGAAAAAGCTTTCCTCCGGGTTACTGCCGGTGGAATACGTTACTGTTCAGTGGTCAACCAGCCCACTGAACAGTAACTGGTTCGGCACATGAGAATTGCCTTCGGCAATGGTGCCGAACCTGCTAAATTTACATATTTGCCCGTAGCTACTCGACTCCATCAGCATGCTGATGTCGCTCGTGGCTCGGGACTGAACAGTAACTGGAATACAGTAGATCTGAGAATATCCGCGGATCTGTAAAAAAGGCTCCCGGAAATCTCTCCGGGAGCCCTGAAAATCCTATGATCTCAAGCGATCATTATTTAATGATGGAAGCAACTCTTCCTGATCCTACTGTACGTCCGCCTTCACGGATAGCGAATGTAAGACCCTGCTCCATAGCGATGGGGTGGATGAGCTCGATGGTCATCTCAACATTATCGCCGGGCATGCACATCTCTGTGCCTGCAGGCAGGTTGCAAACGCCTGTAACGTCAGTTGTTCTGAAATAGAACTGAGGACGATAGTTGTTGAAGAAAGGAGTGTGACGTCCACCTTCATCTTTTGTCAGAACGTAAACCTGAGCAGTGAAGTTGGTGTGGCAGGTAACTGTTCCGGGCTTAGCCAGAACCTGACCTCTTTCGATCTCCTTACGGTCAACACCACGGAGAAGTGCACCGATGTTATCACCTGCTTCACCCTGATCAAGAAGCTTTCTGAACATCTCGATACCGGTAACAACAGTCTTCTTAACATCCTCTCTGATACCAACGATCTCAACTTCATCATTAAGGTGAATTGTTCCACGCTCAACACGTCCCGTAGCAACGGTTCCACGACCTGTGATGGTGAACACATCCTCAACAGGCATAAGGAAGGGCTTGTCTGTAGGACGCTGGGGTGTAGGAATGTAGCTGTCTACTGCATCCATAAGCTCGATAACCTTGTCGCCCCACTCACCCTTGGGATCTTCAAGAGCCTTAAGAGCAGAACCACGGATGATCGGAATGTCGTCTCCGGGGAACTCATACTCATTAAGAAGATCACGAACTTCCATTTCTACGAGCTCGATAAGCTCGGGATCGTCAACCATGTCGCACTTGTTAAGGAATACTACGATGTAAGGAACACCTACCTGACGGGCAAGAAGAACGTGCTCCTTGGTCTGAGCCATAACACCGTCTGTAGCGGCAACAACAAGGATGGCACCATCCATCTGAGCAGCTCCGGTGATCATGTTCTTAACGTAGTCAGCATGCCCGGGACAGTCAACGTGTGCATAGTGACGATTTGCTGTCTCATACTCAACGTGAGCGGTAGAAATGGTTATTCCACGCTCTCTCTCCTCGGGAGCTTTATCGATCTGGTCGAAAGCAACGGCTGTACCGCCTGCTCTCTCAGCCAGAACGGAAGTGATCGCTGCGGTAAGGGTTGTCTTACCATGATCAACGTGTCCGATCGTTCCGATGTTTACATGTGGCTTGGTTCTTTCAAATTTAGCCTTTCCCATTTTAAAAATCCTCCTTATTTTATGGCGCAATAGCGCTTACGTTGCCGCACTTGATTGCTATTATAGGTCAAATGAGGCTGTTTTTCAAGTTGTTTTATTATATTCTCAGCTCTTTGTTGTCAGCACCTTGTCAGCGACATTCTTAGGTACCTGCTCGTATTTCTCAAAGAACATTGAATAGTTTCCACGACCCTGTGTGCGTGAACGAAGGTCTGTTGAATAGCCGAACATTTCAGCAAGGGGTACAAATGCCCTTACCAGTTTGCCTCCTCCGATATCCTCCATTCCTTCAATACGTCCGCGTCTTGAGTTCAGGTCACCGATAACATCACCCATGTAATCCTCAGGCATTGTTACCTCAACCTTCATAATGGGCTCAAGCAGGATGGGAGCTCCCTTTGCCATCGCATCCTTCAGTGCCATGGATCCTGCAATGTGGAATGCCATCTCCGAAGAGTCAACCTCGTGGAAGGATCCGTCATAAACATTGGCTGAAATTCCCACAACAGGGAAGCCTCCCAGTGTTCCGCTCTTCATTGCCTCCTCTATACCCTCGCCGATAGCGGGGATATATTCCTTGGGGATCGCACCTCCCACAACCGATGATTCGAACTTGTATAGTTCCTCACCGTTTGCATCCATGGGAGCAAACTTAACCTTACAATGTCCGTACTGTCCACGTCCACCGGACTGCTTGATATATTTGCTCTCAATGTCGCACTCTTTTGTAATGGTTTCCTTATAGGCAACCTGGGGAGCACCTACATTTGCCTCTACATTAAACTCACGCAGAAGCCTGTCAACGATGATCTCAAGATGCAGCTCACCCATTCCTGCAATGATGGTCTGACCTGTCTCAGAATCGGTATGCTGCTTGAACGTGGGATCCTCTTCAGCAAGCTTTGCCAGAGCCTCACCCAGCTTATCCTGTCCGGCCTTTGTCTTCGGCTCTATGGCAAGCTCGATAACCGGCTCAGGGAACACCATTGACTCCAATATGATCGGGTGCTGTTCGTCACAGATGGTATCGCCTGTTGTCGTGAATTTGAATCCGACAGCTGCTGCAATATCTCCTGAATAAACCTTGTCCAGCTCCTGTCTCTTGTTGGCATGCATCTGCAGGATACGTCCTACACGCTCCTTTTTGTTCTTTGTTGCATTGAGCACATAAGAACCGGAGTTCATCATACCCGAATAAACACGGAAATATGCCAGCTTGCCCACAAACGGGTCTGTCATTATCTTGAATGCCAGAGCCGAGAAGGGTTCCTCATCTGACGATTTTCTTGAATCGGGGTTACCCTCAAGATCCGTACCCTGAATGTCAGGTATGTCGGTAGGTGCGGGCATATACTCGATGACACCGTCAAGGAGTTTCTGAACGCCCTTATTCCTGTACGCCGATCCACAGAAGACCGGAACTGCCGAACAGTCACAGGTTGCTTTTCTCAGCACCTTCTTTAATTCTGTTACCTCGGGAACCTTTTCCTCCAGATACTGCTCCATAAGATCATCATCAAGCTCGCAGATCTTTTCCACCAGCTCCTCATGATATTCGTCTGCCGTATCCTTCATGTCATCGGGTATATCGGTTATCTCGATATCGGTTCCCTTATCATTTGTATAAATGTATGCCTTCATCTCAAAGAGATCGATTATACCCTTGAACTCATCCTCTTTTCCGATGGGAAGAGTACAGATTATGGCATTCTTTCCGAGACGGTTTCTGATCTGATCGACCGCACCATAGAAATTTGCACCAAGTATATCCATCTTATTGATGAAAGCCATTCTCGGAACGTTGTAGGTGTCAGCCTGACGCCACACATTTTCCGACTGAGGCTCAACTCCGCCCTTTGCGCAGAACACACCAACAGCTCCATCAAGAACTCTCAAGGATCTCTCCACCTCGACAGTAAAGTCAACGTGCCCGGGAGTATCGATTATGTTGATACGATGCTCCTCGGCACCGGGTGCAGGCTTGTTATCCTTTTCCAGTGTCCAGTGACAGGTGGTCGCAGCGGATGTGATCGTGATACCTCTTTCCTGCTCCTGAGCCATCCAGTCCATGGTCGCAGTTCCGTCATGGGTATCACCGATCTTATAGTTGACGCCGGTATAATAAAGGATACGCTCTGTAAGCGTAGTCTTTCCGGCATCAATATGAGCCATGATCCCTATATTCCTGGTTCTTTCCAGGGGATAATCTCTGTCTTTAGCGTTACTCAAGGAATTTTTCCTCCATTCCGGTTAAAACCCGGGTATCCTGTCTTTCCTCAGGCCGGTAAAAGCCCTTTTACGTCAGATACCCTTCCTTGCAGGAAATCAGAAGCGGTAATGTGAAAACGCCTTGTTCGCATCCGCCATCTTGTGGACGTCTTCCTTCCTCTTCACTGCTGATCCTGTGTTGTTTGCTGCATCCATGATTTCATTGGCAAGACGCTCTTCCATTGTCTTCTCGGATCTCTGACGTGAATACATGGTAAGCCATCTGAGTCCCAGCGCCTGCCTTCTGTCCGGCCTTACTTCGATAGGCACCTGATATGTTGCACCACCTATACGTCTGGCCTTAACCTCCAGAGTAGGCATAACATTATTCATTGCCGTCTCGAAAACCTCAACTGCCGGTTTTCCGGTTTTTTCTTCGACCCTTTCGAATGCACCGTACACGATCTTCTGAGCCACACCCTTCTTACCGTCAAGCATTATGCTGTTGATAAGCTTGGTGACTACCTTATCGTTATACTTGGGATCCGCCAGTACGTCTCTTTTTACAATATGTCCCTTACGTGGCACGTTCCTTCCCTCCTTCATGGGCATTCACCCATAGGTACTCACAATAGTTACTACTTGTGTTCGTGCTGTCTTGTATTTAAATCATCAACGTGAAACTTAAATCCAACACAACCGATATCACTTTTTAAGAATTACTTTTTCGCGGCCTTAGGCCTTTTTGCGCCATACTTTGAACGGGCCTGCATACGGTTAGCCACGCCTGCCGTATCTAAGGTACCGCGAATGATGTGGTATCTCGTACCGGGAAGATCCTTTACCCTGCCGCCACGGATCATAACAACGCTATGCTCCTGAAGGTTGTGTCCTTCACCCGGGATATAGGATGTAACCTCTATTCCGTTTGACAGACGAACCCTGGCGATCTTTCTCAGAGCCGAATTAGGCTTCTTGGGAGTAGCGGTCTTTACTGCGGTACAGACTCCTCTCTTCTGCGGAGACGATGTGTCGGTTGCTTTCTTCTGCAGCGAATTGTAGCCACGAAGCAGTGCCGGCGCCGTCGACTTCTTTACGGAAGACTGTCTGCCCTTTCTTACCAGCTGGTTGAATGTCGGCATTTAGTTTCACCTCACTTTCTTTTAATGATAAATGTGGCGTGCTTTTTCAGGCACGCCACATTATTATACGCATCTGCAACAACGATGTCAACAATTAAATTTTTCCATTATGCTACTATCCGTCATGTAGTTACAATCACTCTTCCACGGTCTCTACGGTCTCTTCCTCATCGACCTCATATTCACCGTCTTCGTAGTCTTCTTCGGAAACATACTCCTCATCATATACTTCCTTCTCATCCGGATCCATGTCTTCATCGGTGAGGTCATCGAAGGTCATTCCGTCGGTGGAAAGCTGTACACTTCTGTAGTGTTTCATACCTGTTCCGGCAGGGATCAGTTTACCGATGCAGACATTCTCCTTAAGACCGATCAGCCTGTCAAGCTTTCCTTTTATTGCTGCTTCAGTAAGCACCTTGGTTGTCTCCTGGAAGGATGCGGCCGAAAGGAAGGAATCTGTTGCAAGAGACGCCTTGGTGATACCAAGCAGAACCTGCTTTCCTTCAGCCATCTTCTTGCCTTCGGATTCAAGTCTCTCATTCATGTCTTCAAAGTCAAGGACATCCATCAGGGTTCCCGGAAGGAGATCATTGGCATCTCCGCTCTCTTCAACCCGGATCTTCTTAAGCATCTGACGTACTATGATCTCAATATGCTTATCATTTATTTCAACACCCTGCAGACGGTAAACTCTTTGAACTTCCCGAAGCATGTAGTCCTGAACAGCTCTAAGTCCTTTGATCTTCAGCAGATCATGGGGATTAACCGAACCCTCTGTCAGCTCGTCACCGGCTTCTATCTCCTGTCCGTCGGCTATCTTGATCCTCGATCCGAAGGGGATCAGATAGGATTTGGATTCACCCGTCTCGTTGTTTGTAACGACAACATCTCTCTTATTCTTCTGATCCTTGATTACAGCGATTCCGGCGATTTCAGAAATGATCGCAAGTCCCTTGGGTTTTCTTGCTTCAAAAAGTTCCTCTACTCTGGGAAGACCCTGGGTAATATCACTTCCGGCAACACCTCCTGTATGGAAGGTTCTCATGGTAAGCTGTGTACCGGGCTCTCCGATAGACTGTGCTGCAATGATTCCGACAGCCTCTCCAACCTGAACCGGTTCTCCCGTTGCCATGTTGGCTCCGTAGCACTTCGCGCAGACACCAAGGTGTGAGCGGCAGGTCAGTACGGTTCTTATCTTGATCTCAGTGACAGGCTTTCCGTCCTTAACTCCGGAGGAAATGATCTTATCAGCCCTGTTCGGTGTGATCATATGGTTTGCTGCTACAATAAGATTTCCGTCTTTATCATATATATCCTCACAGGTATATCTTCCGGTAATCCTGTCATGAAGGTTTTCAATCTCTTCCTTCCCGTCCATGAACGCCTTAACGATCATGCCAGGAACTTCTCTGTCCGTTCCCTCGCAGCAGTCTGTTTCCCTGATTATAAGATCCTGGGAAACATCAACCAGACGCCTTGTCAGGTATCCGGAGTCTGCAGTACGCAGAGCAGTGTCCGAAAGTCCCTTTCTTGCACCGTGCGCGGACATAAAGTATTCCAGAACGTTAAGTCCCTCACGGAAGTTGGACTTGATGGGAAGCTCTATTGTATGTCCAGTTGTATCAGCCATCAGTCCTCTCATTCCGGCAAGCTGTTTGATCTGCTTATCCGAACCTCTCGCTCCGGAGTCAGCCATCATGAAGATATTGTTGTATTTATCAAGACCCTCAAGCAGATCCCTGGTCAGGACATCATCCATCTCTTTCCAGGTCTCGATAACCTCATTGTAACGTTCGGTATCGGTGATGAGACCCCTCTTGTAGTTTCTGGTGATCCTGTCAACCGTATCCTGCGCCTGCTCGATAAGCTCTGCCTTCTGGGCGGGAACCGTCATGTCCGAAATGGAAACACTCATGGCTGCAATGGTTGAATAATGATAGCCCATATCCTTTATGTGATCCAGAACCTCGGCAGTCTTAATTGCACCGTGATTATTTATGACTCTCTCGATGATCGGCTTAAGCTGTTTCTTTCCCACAAGGAAGTCGATCTCAAGTGCAAGGGCGTTTTCCGGCTTGCTCCTGTCGACAAATCCAAGATCCTGAGGGATTATCTCGTTGAACAGGAATCTTCCGAGTATCGAATGAACAACACCGCTGTACTCCTTGCCGTTCACCGTTCTTGTCATGTGCACTCCTATCTTTGAGTGGAGTGTGATTATACCGTTTTCATAGGCAAGAATGGCTTCATTCACATTCTTGAATATCTTCCCTTCTCCGGGCTCGCCATCCCTTTCCTGGGTCAGATAGTATATTCCGAGCACCATATCCTGCGTAGGAACAGTAACCGGCGCACCGTCAGAAGGCTTTAAAAGGTTGTTGGGTGAGAGCAGAAGGAATCTGCACTCAGCCTGTGCCTCAACAGAAAGCGGAAGATGAACCGCCATCTGATCCCCGTCAAAGTCAGCATTAAATGCCGTACATGCCAGAGGATGAAGTTTTATTGCCTTACCTTCAACAAGAATGGGTTCAAAAGCCTGTATTCCGAGTCTGTGAAGCGTAGGAGCTCGGTTCAGCATAACAGGATGCTCCTTGATAACACCTTCGAGAACATCCCAAACCTCGGGATCCAGATGTTCAACCATCTTCTTTGCGTTTTTGATATTATGAGATATACCGCTCTGAACAAGCTCCTTCATAACAAAGGGCTTGAAAAGCTCTATCGCCATCTCCTTGGGAAGTCCGCACTGCCATATCTTAAGCTCGGGACCAACCACGATAACGGAACGTCCTGAATAATCAACTCTCTTTCCGAGAAGGTTCTGTCTGAAGCGTCCGCCCTTACCCTTAAGCATGTCTGAAAGCGATTTAAGCGCCCTGTTTCCGGGTCCGGTGACAGGCCTTCCCCTTCTTCCATTGTCAATGAGGGCATCCACCGCTTCCTGGAGCATCCTCTTCTCGTTGCGAACGATGATATCAGGTGCTCCCAGCTCGAGAAGCCTCTGGAGACGGTTATTTCTGTTAATGATCCTTCTGTAAAGATCGTTAAGGTCGGAAGTAGCAAAACGTCCGCCGTCAAGCTGAACCATGGGGCGAAGATCGGGAGGGATGACCGGTATGCAGTCAAGGATCATCCAGGAAGGCTGATTTCCGGACTCCCTGAAAGCCTCCACAACCTCAAGCCTTTTAATGATCCTGGCTCGTTTCTGACCTGTGGAAGAATCAAGTTCCTCCTTAAGAGCCTCAGATTCCCTGTCAAGGTCAATGGCAAGAAGAAGCTCCTTAACAGCCTCAGCTCCCATTCCTACCCTGAACTTGTTTCCATAGCGTTCCCTTTCTTCCTGATATTCTTTTTCGGAAAGAACCTGCTTGTATTCCAGATCAGTCTCTCCGGGATCCAGCACTATGTATGAGGCAAAATAAAGCACCTTTTCAAGTATCCTGGGTGAAAGATCCAGGATCAGTCCCATGCGGCTGGGTATTCCCTTAAAATACCAGATGTGAGAAACAGGGGCGGCCAGCTCTATATGTCCCATTCTTTCACGCCTTACAGATGCCTTTGTTACTTCGACTCCGCATCTGTCACATATCACACCCTTATATCTGATCTTTTTATATTTTCCGCAATGGCACTCCCAGTCCTTGCTGGGTCCGAAGATCTTCTCACAGAAAAGACCGTCTCTTTCGGGTTTCAGGGTTCTGTAGTTGATGGTCTCCGGCTTTTTTACCTCTCCATGGGACCATTCCCTGATCTTGTCAGGCGATGCAAGTCCGATCCTGATAGCATCAAAGGCTAAAGGCTCGTATGTATCCTTACCACTGATCATATTTGGCATTGTTTTATATCTCCTCTATAAACTATAGTTTATATCCGACCCGATCCGGTCAATTATACCGGATCCTCTTCGAGAACCTCGGGCTCTTCATCCACATAGCTTTCTTCATCGTCAGGCTCAGTCTCGTCATACACCTCAACATCGACCAATTCCTCATTTTCATTGAATTCCTTGGTCTGATAGCCGTTTGCCGCGAACGAATCCTCATCTCTGTAATTACGGCTTTCACCCTCAAGGATAGCCTTGATGTCCGTGTCTCCGTAGTCAACTGTTTCCGCTATTTCGATCTCGGATCCGTCTTCCTTAAGAACTCTCACATCCAGTCCGAGAGACTGAAGTTCCTTTAAGAGCACCTTGAAGGACTCGGGGATTCCGGGCTCAGGGATATTCTCACCCTTTATGATCGCTTCATAGGTCTTCACTCGTCCGATCACATCATCCGACTTGACCGTAAGGATCTCCTGCAGTGTATAGGAAGCACCATAAGCCTCCAGAGCCCATACCTCCATCTCTCCGAAACGCTGTCCGCCGAACTGGGCTTTTCCGCCAAGGGGCTGCTGGGTAACGAGAGAGTAAGGACCCGTTGAACGGGCGTGGATCTTATCGTCCACCAGATGATGCAGTTTAAGGTAATGCATGTGTCCTATAGTTACGGGATTATCAAAATATTCACCTGTTCTTCCGTCTCTTAAGAACACCTTACCGTCGCGCCTTATCTCAACACCCTTCCAGAGTTCCCTGTGATCCCTGTGATCCGAAAGATACTGCATAACCTCAGGAAGAAGGATTCCCTCATATTTCTTTTCAAACTCTTCCCATTCAGTATTTACATAGTCATTTGCCAGTTCCAGGGTATCCTGGATGTCGATTTCGTTTGCTCCGTCAAATACAGGTGTAGAAATGTTAAATCCCAAAGCCATGGCAGCAAGTGAAAGATGTATCTCCAGAACCTGTCCTATGTTCATACGCGAAGGAACACCCAGAGGATTCAAAACTATATCCAGAGGCCTTCCGTTGGGAAGATAGGGCATGTCCTCAATAGGAAGCACCCTTGAAACAACACCCTTGTTTCCGTGACGCCCTGCCATCTTATCGCCCACAGAGATCTTTCTCTTCTGCGCAATATAGATCCTGACAGCCTTGTTAACCCCGGGTGAAAGCTCATCACCCTCATCCCTGGTGAACACCTTTGCATCTACAACTATTCCGTACTCTCCGTGAGGAACCTTAAGAGAGGTGTCCCTCACTTCCCTTGCCTTTTCTCCGAAGATGGCTCTTAACAGTCTTTCCTCGGCAGTAAGCTCCGTTTCTCCCTTGGGAGTGACTTTTCCGACAAGGATGTCGCCTGCACGAACCTCGGCTCCTATGCGGATTATACCGTTCTCATCAAGATCCTTTAAGGCCTCGTCACCTACACCCGGAACATCTCTTGTGATCTCCTCGGGTCCGAGCTTGGTTTCTCTTGCCTCGGCTTCATATTCCTCGATATGTATTGAGGTGAAGACATCATCCTCCACAAGTCTCTCACTCAAAAGAACCGCGTCCTCATAGTTATAGCCTTCCCAGGTCATAAAGCCTATGAGAGGGTTCTTTCCAAGGGCGAGCTCACCATTGCAGGTGGAAGGTCCGTCAGCGATAACATCGCCCGCCTCAATATGATCGCCCTTGACCACAATAGGTCTCTGATTATAGCAGTTCGACTGGTTCGAACGCATGAACTTGGTAAGATGATACTCTTCCTTTGTTCCGTCATCATTGTCAACAAGTATCCTGTTTGACTCCGCTCTTGTTACCTTGCCCGGTTTGCGCGCAACCACGCAAACGCCCGAGTCAACAGCCGCCTTATTTTCCATACCCGTTCCCACAACCGGAGCCTCTGTTACAAGAAGAGGCACGGCCTGACGCTGCATGTTCGAACCCATAAGCGCACGGTTTGCGTCATCGTTCTGAAGGAAGGGAACCAATGCTGTCGCCACTGAGAACACCATTTTGGGCGACACATCCATATATTCAAACAGGGTCTTTTCATATTCCTGCGTCTCGTCCTTATAACGTCCCGAAACACTGTTCCTCACAAAATGACCCTCAGCATCCAGTTTCTCATTAGCCTGGGCTACATGATAGTTATCCTCTTCGTCCGCGGTCATATATACAACCTCGTTGGTGACCCTGGGATTTTCCGGATCCGAGTGATCTATCTTTCTGTAGGGTGCCTCAACAAAGCCGTACTCATTGATGCGGGCATAGCAGGCAAGAGAATTGATCAGTCCGATGTTGGGTCCTTCAGGGGTCTCTATCGGACACATTCTTCCGTAGTGGGAGTAATGTACGTCACGAACCTCAAATCCGGCTCTGTCTCTGGAAAGACCGCCGGGTCCCAATGCGGAAAGCCTTCTCTTGTGTGTAAGTTCTCCAAGAGGATTGTTCTGATCCATAAACTGTGAAAGCTGTGAGGAACCGAAGAACTCTTTCACCGCAGCCGTCACAGGCTTGATATTTATGAGCTGCTGGGCAGTTATGTTGGAAAGATCCTGAGTGGTCATTCTTTCCCTTACTACCCTTTCAAGCCTTGAAAGACCTATCCTGTACTGGTTCTGCAAAAGCTCTCCCACCGCACGGATACGTCTGTTTCCGAGGTGGTCTATGTCATCCTTGTTTCCGATCCCATATTCGAGATGAATGTTATAGTTTATGGAAGCAAAGATATCATCTCTTGTGATGTGCTTGGGAATAAGTTCAGAGATGTTCCTCTTTATTGCATCCTTTAATTCTTCGGGTGTATCATTTTCCTCCATGAGCTGTTCCAGCACGGGATAATAAACAAGCTCTGTGACACCGTAATCCCTTGCGCTCTCACCCTTGGGAAATTCTATGTAATGCTCGATATTGACCATTCTCGAAGAAAGAACCTTCACATTCCTCTCTTCTGCCTGGATATAAACATACGGAACCGCACAATCCTGTATCTCATCAGCCAGTTCTCTGGTGACAACAACACCGGCCTTAGCCTTTAAGCCGCTCCTGCCGGGAAGTTTAACGATCTCACCCGTTGCCGGATCTGTTACATCCTCAGCAAGGACATGCCCGGCAATGCGGTTTTTGAGCATAAGCTTCTTATTGAATTTATATCTTCCGACCTTTGCAAGATCATATCTTCTGGGGTCAAAGAACATTCCTTCAATAAGAGTTCTGGCGCTTTCCTCTGCGACCGGCTCTCCCGGTCTTATTTTTTTGTACAGTTCAAGAAGACCCTCCTTCTCATTAGCTGCAGGATCCTTAGAAAAAGAACTGAGTATCTTCGGTTCATCACCGAAGTGTTCTGTTATCTCCTCGTTGCTGCCAATTCCGAGCGCCCTTATGAGAACGGTAACCGGCACTTTTCTGGTGCGGTCAACCCTCACATAAAAAACATCATTTGAATCCGTCTCATACTCAAGCCATGCTCCCCTGTTGGGAATGACTGTGCAGGAATACAGCTTCTTTCCTATCTTATCGTGGTCTATTCCGTAATAAATGCCGGGGGAACGAACCAGCTGGCTGACTATGACTCTCTCTGCACCATTAATCACAAAAGTGCCGGTATCCGTCATGATCGGAAGATCGCCCATGAAGATCTCCTGATCGACCATATCCTGTTCCGGCTTCGTGGCATTCCTGAGTCTTACGGTAACCTTCAGAGGTGCCGCATATGTCGCATCTCTTGCCTTACATTCCTCTATGGAATATTTTGTCTTATCCCTGCAAAGATGATAGTCGACAAAATCCATGCTGAGGTTTCCGCTGTAGTCGGTGATCGGAGAAATGTCTTCAAATGCTTCCCTCAATCCCTCGTTGATGAACCAATTGTACGAGTTTCTCTGCACTTCAATGAGGTCCGGCATTCCTAAAACCTCATTCTGACGCTGGTAGCTCATTCTGAGATTTTTTCCGCTGTATACCGGACGAATTCTGTTCTTTTCCATTGGCATTTTACCCCTTTGGTATTGGCCGCGAAATGCGGTATATTTGAACACTTCCGCCATCAAATAGGCGCAATAAAGCCTGTGCCACCACGATAGCGCATTTTACATGGTAACACAAGCTTTATATTAAAGTCAAGAAATATTTTTGTTACTGTTCAGCGATCCGAAAAACGAAGAACAGCAACATATCTTTGTTTCTGTTCAAAACAGTCACTCTGTCATCACTTAAGAGTGATCACTGCTCCCTCAGCTTCAAACTTAGCCTTGATGTCATCAGCGGTAGCCTTGTCAGCTGCCTCTTTAACAACCTTGGGAGCTCCCTCAACGAGTTCCTTTGCTTCCTTAAGTCCAAGACCGGTTACATCACGAACAACCTTGATAACCTTGATCTTGTTAGGACCAACCTCGGTAAGCTCTACATCAAACTCTGTCTTCTCCTCAGCAGCTGCTGCTCCACCTGCTGCTCCTGCTGCTGCAACTACAACTCCTGCAGCTGCGCTTACTCCGAACTCTTCCTCGCAAGCCTTAACAAGGTCGTTAAGTTCAAGAACCGAAAGTTCCTTTATAGCATCGATTATTTCTTCTTTTGTTAACTTGGCCATTTTATGTTTCCTCCTCTATAAACCATAGCTTATATCTGACTGATCTGCGATCACTCTTCTGTCTTAGCTTCTTCTGCCGGTGTTTCAGTTTTAGCCTCTTCTGCAGGTGCCTCTTCTTTAGCTTCCTCTGCGGGCGCTTCCGCTGAAGCCTCTCCGCCTGCTTCCTTCTTCTTTGCGATCTGGTCTATGACACGTGCAAAGTTTGCAACAGGCGACTGGATGCTTCCAAGGAATCTTGAAAGAAGTTCTTCTCTTGAAGGGATTTCGGCAAGCTGCTTTATGCTTTCCGCATCGTAAAACTCTCCTTCAATGATCCCTCCCTTGACCTCAAGCTTTTCCGCTTCCTTAGAGAATTTAACGATCACTCTGGCGGGTGCTGTTACATCCTCACTCGCAAGTGCCAGGGCGGAAGGACCTGTGAGAAGCTTATTTAACCCTTCAAATTCGGTTCCGTCAAACGCGCGCTTCATCATGGTATTTTTATATACCTTATAATTTACGCCCGCCTCGCGAAGCTGCTTGCGAAGTCTTGTATCCTGTTCAACCGTAAGTCCGATCGCATCCACCAGCAGCGCTGCTTTGGCATCCTTAAGTTTTCCGGATATCTCCTCAACTATCGGGGCTTTCTCTTCTACCTTTGCCATCTGAGCTTTTTCCTCCTTTTCTTGATTTTTGTTTCCGGAGTTCTGCAAAATAAAAAACTCCGCCTAAAAACAGACGGAGTCAACCTAAGTCTTTGTTTAAGTATCCTCGGCAGGAGTGTGATCCTTACGCTTTCATACCGTAAATTAACGATATCGGGCACCTGCTGTCTCCGGCTGCCTTTTTTCAGGCGACTTCAAATCTATCACAAGACCCGCATGCCTGTCAAGGGTATATTTTTATATTTGGAAGGTTTATGGTAGTATAACAATGTCATTGCGTTTATGTCATCAGCCTGTTGTCACTTGGGGTGTTACTGTTCAGTCCTCAGATCACAGTCTTTCATGAGACAGGAAAGGAACATATGAAAATCGGAAAAATATCTGCATTATTAACCGCCATTGCTTTTATCGTTACAGGATGCTCTGCGCCGGACATCCCAGATCTCTTTTCCGGCGAGAAGGCAGCTGAAGAGATCCCGGTAACAGATGTCACTTTTGACGAAGCCCTGACCGATAGTCAGGAAATCCCGCCCGAGCCTTCTGTCACAGACAGCGATAATGCCATGATAGCGGTAGAAGCCCCGGCCGGATCCCTTTCTGCTGACATAACCGGGCCGGATCCCAATGATTTTGAGGGATATATCCTCAGTGAAACCGACACTCCGGAAAACAGTGTGTTCTGCAAAAGTGTTAAAACCCCCGGCGAGGTAACCATTGTTTTCGGGGGCGACATAGACTTCGACGGACATTACGCCAACATGAACGCCCTCAGGAGCAGAGGGGGAGAGATCAGTTCCGTCCTTTCACCCCATCTCCTCGAACTCCTGAACAGTGCAGATATATGTATGCTTAACAACGAATTTCCCTACAGCAACAGGGGAACCCCCCTTGCCGGCAAAAAGTTCACCTTCAGAGCCGATCCCTCTACAGTCCGCTATCTTAAAGATATGGGAGCCGACATAGTTGGACTGGCCAACAATCACGCCTATGATCACGGCCCCGATGCTCTTCTGGACACCTTTGACACCCTGACAGGTGCCGGAATCCCCTTCGTGGGCGCCGGTCACAACATAGAAGAAGCCTCCAGACCCGTATATTTTGTTGCCGGAGGGATGAAGACTGCCTTTGTCGCCGCTACCCAGATAGAAAGGACCAGTCCTCCCGACACAAAGGAAGCCACCGAAACCGACCCCGGAGTGCTCAGAACCCTGGATCCGGCAAAATTCCTTAAAGTTATTGAAGAAGCAGAGGCAAACTCTGATTTTGTAGTGGTTTTTGTCCATTGGGGCTCAGAAAACAAAAATGATTTTGAGGCCTCACAGAAAGACCTTGCGGTACAATATGCCAAGGCAGGGGCAGATCTCATTATCGGAGCTCACCCTCATGTTCTTCAGGGCTTTGATTATGCCGAAGGTATCCCGGTCATGTACAGCATGGGGAATTTCTGGTTCAATTCAAAAACCCTCGATAATTGCGCCATTGAAGCCGTTTTAAGCGATAAAAAGTTAAAGAGCCTGCGTTTCATACCATGTCAGCAGAAAAACTGCACCACCACTATGTTTGAGGAGGGGGATGCGGATTTTGACCGCATCATAAGACAGATGAGAACCTTCAGTACAGACTGTGTCGACATTGATGATTCAGGCTATGTTACATACACCTCAGTTCCAAGTGACAGACCAAAGCAGGAAGCCGGCGCCAGTTCAAAACCGGCTCCCGCACCTGAACCGGCAGCAGAGCCAGACCAGGCACTTATCGATGCCGCTCTCGCAGCTGCCGCAGCAGCCGCTGCCGCAGAGACACCCGCACAGCAATAATCCTATAGCGAGGAAGTCTGCCGGATCTTCGGGCTGTAACATTATGATCGCAGAATCCGCCATTTCCGCACCATAAAAAAGCAAAAATAACTGCTCACAAACCGGATGATTCCGAACAGTTACAGTAAAAAAAGCATTTCCGCCGGGATTTACTCCCGCCGCGGAAATGCTTTCTTTTTCATATTCCTCTTAAAACCCTGACATTCCCCGTATCAGACTGTTACAAGGTAACATCAATATTTTGCGTTATTGATCTTTACACCAGGTCCCATCGTGGGAGCAATGGAAATGCTCCTTAAGTACTGACCTTTAAGAGCCGAGGGCTTTGCCTTCTGAATAGCGGAAAGCAGCGCATTGTAATTGTCAAGAAGCTGTTCTTCGCTGAAGGAAGCCTTTCCTATCGGAACATGTATGATGTTAGCCTTATCCAGACGATACTCTACCTTACCTGCTTTGATATCCTGGATCGCTTTTGTAACATCCATAGTAACGGTGCCTGCTTTGGGGTTAGGCATAAGTCCCTTAGGACCGAGAACCTTACCAAGACGTCCAACAACGCCCATCATATCAGGAGTTGCAACAACAACGTCAAAATCGAGCCATCCCTCATTCTGGATTTTGGGAATGAGCTCCTCTCCTCCCACATGATCGGCTCCTGCAGCCTGAGCCTCATCAAGCTTTGCTCCCTTTGCAAAAACCAGAACCCTGACAGTTCTGCCGGTTCCGTGAGGAAGAACCACAGCTCCTCTGATCTGCTGCTCAGCATGACGTCCATCGCAGCCGGTCCTTATATGAACCTCTATGGTCTCATCAAATTTTGCGACAGCCGCCTTTTTTACAACTCCAACAGCCTCCTCAGCTTCGTAAAGCCTGGAACGGTCTATTGCCTTAGCAGCCTCAACATATTTCTTCCCATGTTTCATTTAAGACTCCTCCTTATTCCTCGACCTCGACACCCATTGATCTGGCGGTGCCGGCAATCATACTCATGGCAGCTTCAAGAGATGCCGCATTCAGGTCGGGCATCTTTGTCTTTGCGATCTCCTCAAGTTTATCCTTAGGGAGCTTTGCAACCTTGGTCTTGTTGGGAACTCCGGAAGCCTTCTGTATGTTGCAGGCTTTCTTGATAAGAACCGCTGCCGGCGGAGTCTTTGTGATAAATGTGAAACTCCTGTCTGCGTAAACGGTGATCACAACAGGGATGAGAACATCTCCCATATCAGCCGTTCTTGCATTGAACTGCTTCGTAAATTCCACTATGTTAACGCTGTGCTGACCGAGAGCCGGACCAACAGGCGGAGCCGGTGTTGCTTTGCCGGCGGGAATCTGAAGCTTGATGTAGCCTTCTACTTTCTTTGCCATTTTGTTTCCTCCTTTGAAATGTCCCCTTTTGGGGTTTGTGGTATGTGCGGGTGGAGTCTTTCCCTCCCACAGATCATCAGATCCCGTTAAGGATCTGCGAATCCCTGAACAATGACTTTATCGCATCAGTGATATCTGGTCAAAGCTGATGTCTACAGGTGTTTCTCTTCCGAAAAGCTCTACCATTATGGTTGCTGTCCTCTTGTTCATATCCATCCTGGAAATAGGACCGATCGTATCCCTCCAGGGGCCTGCAACAACAGTAACCATATCTCCGACGCCGAAGTTGATGGCCATATTCTCAACATGAATACCAAGCGGCTTCATCTCCTCATCGGTAAGCGGCACCGGTTTGCTTCCCGGTCCCACGAAACCTGTCACACCTCTGGTATTTCTCACTACATACCAGGTGTCATCATCCATTATCATGTTAACCAGAACATATCCGGGAAACAGCTTTTTCTCCACTTCCCTTCTTTGTCCGTTATCTTTTGTTTCTATGACGGTCTGTGTGGGAACCCGGATCTCAAGGATCCTGTCCTTCATGTTCCTGTTCTCCAATGCCATCTCTATGTTGGCCTTAACCTTTTTCTCATATCCCGAATAGGTGTGCACAACATACCAGTGAGCATCTTTATCACTGTTTTTCGAAAACAGGTTCCTTCCGGACTCCTCATTTTCAGCGGCTGAGCCGGAATCCCGGGTATCCTCCGAAGAATCCTGATTCTCACGGATACCAGCATCTTCAACAGCTGCTGCCCCGTTCTGTTCGTTTTCGGCAATATTTTCCGTCACTTCCGTGTTTCCATTTTCCGTATCAGTCATTTACTCCTCCATTAAGAGCTATGGCAAACGCATAAACAAAAATATATACTTTGTTTACGCTACTGTTACAGGATTTATTTAATTATAAAATTGATCCCGTACTGAAGCACTCTGTCGATCACAGCGATCAAAGCCCCCGTGATAACAGAAACCACAACAACAGCGACAGACTGCTTTGTGAGCGTCATCCTGTCAGGCCATATGATCTTCTTAAATTCTCCCTTGACCCCCTTAAAAAAGAGCGCTGCTTTACCCTCTTTTTTACCGTTTCCCGATCCATTAGGGGTTTTGGCTACCTTTTCCTGGTTCTTTTCTACTGTATCAGCCATGGTAATCCTCCGACTATGATATCCGTAACCAAAATAAACCTGTTATTTTGTACAACTGCTCAGAACCCTTCGGTTTCCGGACAGTTATTATTTTGTTTCCTTATGGATAGTATGTTTCCTGCAGAATCTGCAGTACTTTTTAATCTCCATCCTGTCCGGATGAGTCTTCTTATCCTTCGTTGTGTCATAATTCCTGTTCTTGCATTCTGTGCACGCAAGTGTTATCCTTGTACGCATGATGATATCCTCCATATGAGTCCCGGAAACCGCCTCAAAGCCGGCTTCCAAAGATGTATTTTAGGGCAAAAAAATAAGACCTCGTTTCTCGTCGTTTTTTCAATATATCATGCAGGTGCATGAATGTCAACAAAAACAGGCTAAATTCTTTAAAAATCCCTTGATTTAAAGCATTTTAAATGATATGATAAGAGCGTGTAAAAGGATTATTACGCTCGATTTTTTCTGAGTAGTTGGTCCCACAATTCATGGATGAAAGGAGGGGACGCAGATGGCAGGCTTTGCACTTACAAATGTATATAACAACTTTCTGACTACGTATGCGCCGAAGTCTACGCGCTATGACAACCATAAGCGTGGCGAGCTTAAGAGCATATATGAGTCCATCGTAAAACAGTCTAAAGAATCCCCTCTGTTTCTGATCGACTACGGTTCCGAAACCACAAATTACGCTGTAAATATGAAAGAAAATGCCCGGGAGCTGAGCAATGTCATTTCTTCGCTCTCCTCCGAGGACACCAGAAGTGTTCTGGACAAGAAGACAGCGTATTCATCAAATGAAGATGTAATCACCGCCAAATATATCGGTGATACGAATGATGCCATAGATCCTGATAATGTTCCTTCTTTCGAGGTTGAAGTCAGCCGGCTTGCATCATCTCAGGTTAATCTTGGTAAGTTCCTTCAAAACACGGAAATGGGGCTTAGTCCCGATACTTATTCATTTGATATCGAGATAAACGACACCGATTATGAATTCCAGTTCAATGTGGAAGAAGGCGACACCAATAAGGATATGCAGGAAAAGCTTTCAAGACTCATCAACCGGTCAAACATCGGTGTGATCGCATCTGTGGAAGTTGATGGGGATGAGAGAAGTGCTCTCCGCCTTGAAAGTAATTCGACCGGTGAACAGCCCGACGGAAGGAGTCTCTTTACGGTCTCCGATGCAAACACCAGCAAAACTTCCGGAGCTGTGGAATATTTTGGTTTGTCTGAGATAACCAGTCCTTCAGCCAATGCGGTTTTCAAACTTAACGGAACGGAACATTCAGCATATTCAAATTCGTTTACAATAGACAGAGCCTACGAAGTAACCCTGAAGGGTGTTACCGATGAAGATTCCCCCGTGACTGTGGGTTTGAAGCCTGACGTGGAGTCTTTGATCGGGAACATTTCCGGTCTTGTGAGAGGCTATAATGACTTTATCAGAAGAGCCGCAGAATACACCGAGGCATATGGAAAATCCACTAAATTTGATACCGAAATGAGAAGTCTTCAGAATTCCTACAGAAACGAACTTGACGCTGTAGGACTTTCCTTTAACGAAGACGGAACCATGGATGTGGATAAAAATCTCCTGGCTCTTTCAGCAAACGAAGGCGATCCCCACGACACTTTAAAGGCTGTGACCGGGTTTACAAATTCTCTGGTAAACAAGGCCTCACAGATTTCCTTAAATCCCATGGAATACACCCACAGAGTTGTCGTGGAATACAAAAATCCGGGAAAGAATTTCCCGAATCCCTATATAACCAGCATGTACTCCGGAATGATGTTCAATGGATACTGCTGAATCACAGATTATCACTTATTAAGATACAGAAACCACCTGAGCCGTACTGTCAGGTGGTTTTCTTGTTCCAGTTGAATTTTCATATCCCGTTTTCAGCAGCGAGCTTCAAAGCCCCGGCAACGGCATCATCCATGTCAAAATACTTATAGAGCCCGAGTCTGCCGCCGAATATCACATTTCCTTCCTTTTCAGCCAGCTCCCTGTACCTCTTGTACAGTTCCTCATTCCTTTCATCATTGACCGGATAGTAGGGATCCATCCCCTTCTTCCACTCCGCAGGATATTCTCTGGTTATGACAGTCTGACTCTCACTCGACTTCTTATTCTCCGGTTCAAAATGCCTGTGCTCAATGATCCTTGTGTAAGGGATCTCATACTCAGTATAATTTACCACGGCATTTCCCTGATAGTTGACCGTATCCTTTATCTCAGTCTCAAACTTAAGACTCCTGTATTCCAGCTCCCCAAGCCGATAATCAAAATATTCATCTATCATTCCGGTAAAAACGATCCTGTGGGCTTTATACTCAGCCTCATCTCTGACATCAAAGAAGTCAAGTCCGGTCTTTACCGGAATTCCCTCAAGAATTCTTTCCACAAAATGTGTATAGCCTCCAATGGGAATACCCTGAAAGGAATCGTTAAAATAATTGTTATCGTAGGTAAATCTGAAGGGAAGTCTTTTTATAATGAACGAAGGAAGGTCAACAGCTCTTTTACCCCATTGCTTTTCGGTATATCCCCTGACCAGCTTCTCATAAATATCACGGCCGCCCAGAAGAAGCGCCTGTTCCTCAAGGTTTGAGGGCTCCCCTATCCCGGATTCCCTGACCTCTCTCACCTGCTCATCAATCTTTTCCTTTGCCTCATCAGGAGTCGTCACACCCCAGAGGGCGTGAAATGTATTCATATTAAAGGGAAGATTAAAGAGTTCTTCCTTATATCTGGCAATGGGAGAATTCGTATAGCGGTTAAACTCGGCAAATCTGTTGACATACTCCCAGACTGTCCTGTCCGATGTATGAAAGATATGTGCACCGTACTTGTGAACATTTATCCCGCAGATCTCCTCTGTGTAGATATTTCCACCTATATGCGGACGTCTGTCTATCACAAGGACATTCTTACCGGCATCCTTAGCCTGTCTGGCAAAAACCGCTCCAAAGAGACCTGCTCCAACGATAAGGTAATCAAACATTCAGATCTCCATCCTCTTCCCATATCGGACGCAGACCGTACCTGCACAGACACTCACCACCTCCTATTATAATAAAAATAATAGGAGTACAGATTATCTGCTGATAGCAGAAGAAATTATGAGCCATATAGCCAAGAATGCAAAGCACAGGTGCCACAACCTCAGGCCGTTCAAAAGATTTCTTTGTAAACCTAACCATAGCGGAAACAAATATTCCAATATAAGCAATCGCACCAAACACACCAACGTTTATCACTGCCGTCATCCACTCATTGTGGGCACAGGTCAGCACAGTGTTCTCACCCCATTTTTCAATAAGTTCCTGAGCCCTGTAGGTGTAAACCAGATTATAGAACCCATCCGGACCGGCTCCGAAGAGTTTTCTCATAAAGTCACATTCCAGGAAGGATCCGACCGTTACCATCCAGGAGGATCCTCTGTTATTTCCCCAATAGGTGTCGAACACCAGGTAGTTGTTGTCGCTCTCAAGAGATGTTCCGGCAAAGACTCCCTTTGTATTGAGTACGATATATGTAACGAAGGCAGTCATTCCCAGACCGACAAGGATCAAAACGACCGTTCTTACTATCTTCAGCTTTTTAACATCGATCTTTTCGTCCCTGTCAAGTTTCCAGAACCCGAGGCAAAGCAGGATCGAAACAATGAGGAGACCCCACGTGGGAGTTCCTTTCGAGAAGAACATCATCAGTCCACCGAGCTCTATGGCCACATTGTGGAAAATGGTCTGGAAAATACCGATGATCTTCCAGCCTGCAAACATTATGACCACTACCTCCAGGAAATTCAGCATAAGTCTGTTTTCCCTGAAAGAAAAGCAGAAAAGCCCCAGCAGGATCACAAAATATGCAGCGAAGGCTGAGTCAGAATTCTGTGTGATCATGGTCATGCAGCAAAGCAGTGTATAGAGCCCCGCGAAGATACGGATGATCTTCTTTTTATAATACCAGAAGGCAAATACTCCCAAAGGAAAGACGATTACCATGTAGCTGGAAAACCAGGTTGCCTGTCCAAGGGTTGAAATAAAGTTGATGATGTAGCCCTCTCCCAGATCCGTATACATCTGAAGGGGATCCGTAATAGCCTTGATAGAAAGATCCTTATTATAGAACCTGTTCAGAACACACAGCAGAAATACCACAGATGAGACCGAAAGGTAAATGATCATACATATCTCATCCCATCTCCAGAAACGCGAGACAAAATAATACAGGAGGCAGAAGGCCAGCTGGGCTATCAGTCCCATATACCAGCCGTCATATCCCACAAGAGTATATTGCTTATAAGGCGAGAAAAGGTATGAGAGCACGCAAAGGACTCCATACGCCAGAACAAATCTGTCTAATACAGAAGTCTTCTTCAGATCCCAGTACTCTGCGATCTTCTTCCTGTTAAAAAGATCCACCTGATACCATATGAATACACCTGCCAAAAGCACCATGGCTACGAGAGTTACCCATCTGAAAAAGTGCCACTTTGCCTCACCCATGTTGTAGTATTTATCTTCATAGTAAAGCGGATATATTGCAAACATAAAAAATACATATACCGCCGTGATCTCCTTCAGAAGTTTTTTTGAAACCGGTGATCTGTCTGCAACCGTCTTTGCTGCAGCCTTAACTTTTGAAGCTCTGCTCATTGTTTATATTTCTCCTCTATAAACCATAGTTAAATCTTACTGGTGTACCGGCACCGGATACCGTCGAAAATCCATTTTTGCATCGACGATATCAGGCTCCCTTTTTCAACAGCCTTGTTAGCATATCACTTAGTATGCTTTTTTTCAAGACAGGATCGCGTCAATTGAAGATATACAGGCAGCACGAAAGCCCTGCTTTTCCAGTTCGGCTACTCCCCGAATGGTCGTTCCTCCGGGTGAACAAACCGCATCCTTGAGTTCTCCGGGATGCATTCCATTTGAAAGCTGAAGTTTTGCCGAACCCAATACTGTCTGCGACACAAGCTTGTAAGCCATTTCTCTACCGATACCGTATTTTACCGCAGCGTCGGCATAAGCCTCGATCATCATGTCCACAAAAGCCGGTCCGCATCCGGTCAGAGCCATTCCGGCATTCATCAGGTGTGACGGAAGCTCCGTGACCATTCCAAGACAGGAAAACAGGTCTACCATATCTTTTCTAATATTATCAGGCAGTGAATTTGTTTCCTCAAAAAGGAAAACACCCTCCCCCACCATGGCAGGAGTGTTTGGCATTACATACTGCAGTCTGATTCCATCTCCAAGAAGTTTTCTATATCTGTCATGATCCCATCCCGCTGCAACGGAGATCAGGATCCTGTCGTCAACCAGTCCTCTGACAGAGCCCAGAGCCTCCTCAATCTGATAGGGTTTGCAGGCTATGATTATGATCGGACAGATCTTCACCAGTTCATCCAGGGAGGCTGCAGGATTTATTCCAAGCATTTCACAGTTCTTCTTCAATTTTTCAGTATGAGGGGCATAGGCATAGATACCTTCCTTCTTTATTTTTCCGGAATTTATGAAGCCGGAAGCCAAAGCCTGAGCCATATTTCCAAATCCTGTAAATCCGATGTTATCCATAATACCGATTCCTCCTATGTTATCCTTGATACCGATTTTTCGTTACTGTTTACGTGGTCAACCAGACCACGTAAGCAGTAACAGGTTCAGCAGATCCGTGGCAAGCCTTCACCCTGCAGGACATCCAGCCGTCTTTTTCCACCGATCCCGGTGTTTAATGTCACTTTTCCGTGATCCTTTGAATCGTCCACCCTTCCGATTATGCCGGAAGCCTCACCATATCTGCAGTCTCTCATAATTTCGACCGCCCTTTCTGCTTCATCCTCCGGAAGGAAAATGACCATCTTTCCTTCATTTCCCATATAAAGCGGATCCAGACCCAGGAGAGAACAAAAGTCTCCGGTTTCCAGATCAAGGGGAATTTTATCCTCGAAAAGGGAGATTTCCAGATCCCTTTCTGCTTTTTCCGAGATTTCCTTTAATACTGTGGCAAGCCCACCCCTTGTCACATCTCTCATCTCGTGGATTCTTAAGCCTGCACTAAAGAGAGCTTCTGTCATTTCACAAAGGGGCGCATTGTCACTTTTGATCCCGTTTTCTATATTCATTCTGCTTTTTAAGATGGCAGCATGATGATCACCGAGAGTTCCGGAGATTATAACAGCATCCCCGGCTTTTATCTCATCTGCCGAGATTCTGACCCCCTCCCTGACAAAGCCGACTCCGGAGGTATTGATCATTATCCCCCCTCTGCCCTCAATGACCTTTGTGTCACCCGAAACGATCCTGACCCCCGCTTCTTTGGCACATTCCGCCATTGAAACAGCTATCTTTTCAAGATCCTTGCTGTCAGCTCCCTCTTCTATTATAAAGGCACAGGTCAGATATTTGGGAACCGCACCGCAGACAAGAAGATCATTGACCGTTCCGCAGACCGAAAGCCTGCCTATATCTCCACCATCATAGAACAGGGGTGTGACTACAAAGCTGTCTGTTGTAAAGGCCATCCTGTCCTGTCCGCTGATCAGGGCAGAATCCTCCATCTGTCTCAGGATTTCATTATCAAAGTGTCCGGCAAATATGCCGTTTATAAGCTCAGATGTGGACTTTCCTCCACTGCCGTGCTCCATTGTTATCTTCATCCGTCCCCGATCCTTCCTTAAAGATTTTCGCTCCCGCCTCGAAGCGGATTGGTCATCAAATATATCAAATGTTGTTAAGACCCCTTCTGCTTCAGGACAACCGCCATCAGATCCGAGAGTACTGAAAACAGCTCCCCTCAGATGAGACCATACAGGCTCCATGGGGGCTTGAGGGTGTGCATTCCTTCATAAAAAGCGGGCACTGATCCGGCGACATTTTCCCGATAAGTACCCTGTCGCAGCAGCAGCGAAGATCAGTCTTTACATCTGCATCTATTCCCCGGCTTCCCGCATCAAAGGCTGAATATTCTTCTTTAAGATAAAGACCCGAGTCAGCAATATTTCCCATGCCTCTCCAAAGGGCATCTCCGCTTTCAAGATAATGCCCCATCATTTTGAGAGCCTTTTCATTCCCTTTTTTGCTTACAACGGAAGGATAAAAGTTATATACTCCTGCCCTGTTTTTTTCGCAAGCCCTGACCAGACCATAGATTCCTCTCACCAGTTCCTCATCGGAAAAGCCAGTGACAGCGAAGGGAACCCCATATCTGTCAGACAGATCCTCAAACATTCCTGTCCCTGTGATGACACTCACATGTCCGGGAGCGATAAAGCCGTCTATCTCCTCATTGTTCCTGCACAGAAACTCAAGAGCCGGACCCATGGTCTTAAGCGCTGTAAGCAGCCTTATATTTTTGATCCCCCTGTCAATGGTCTCCTCCAGAAGAAGGCAATATACAGGGATCGTCGTTTCAAAACCTACTGCAGCAAAAACAAATTCCTTTTCAGGCTCTTTCACGGCAAGATCCGTCATATCCAGAGGAGAATAGACCATCCTGACGTCCGCGCCCTGTCCTTTTACTTCATTTAGTGAAAGTTCACTTCCCGGAACCCTGAGAAGATCCCCAAAGGATACTATCGTACTGCCGCCTTTTGCCAGTTCCGTGAGTCTGTCAATAAATCCTGACGGACAGACACAGACCGGACATCCCGGACCGGAAATGAGGCGGATATCCGGGGAAAGCAGACTTTTTATCCCACTCCTTGCTATTGCAGCAGTGTGGCTTCCACAGACTTCCATAAGTGTCAGCCTTCGACCTCTGTAGTTTCTTAAGTATTCAAGAAAATCGTCTGTCAAGCCTCCACCCCGCATATCCTGAAGAGCTCTTCCATCTCCAAAGCCTCTTTCTCACTCACCTTCTGGATTATGCAGCCGGCATGCACCAGCACCCTGTCGCCGGGCTCCACCTCAACAAGTCCCGAAGCAGCTCTTACCGTATTTCCCGAAAAGTCAACGGCTACATATTTATTATTTATTTTTTCTTTTACGATACCCGGTAAAGCTACGCACATTTTAAATTCCCTCAAAAAACTCAGTTATTCAGAACCCTTCGGTTTCTGAATTCACCTGCAGGGTGCCCCATAGATCTGCCCCAGGGCAAGTCCTCCGTCAGTAGGCGGAACCTTTTCATTAACAAAGACGTCAAAGCCTTTTCCCTTAAGCCCGTCGTACAGCAGCCTCATCATCAGTGAATTGACAAAAACCCCTCCGCTTAAAGCGGCGGTGTTAATACCCGTATCATTTCTGACAGCAGTAAACTGCTCTATAAGCCCTTCGCAAACTGCTTTATGGAAGGTTAATGCAAGCGCTCCTTTGGAATATCCCCTGTTTTTCAGTCTGAGACAGTCACAAAGCAACCTTACAGTCTCAAAAACATAAGCCTTTCCCTCTCTCTTTATACCGGGATCTAACCGTGGCAGGCTCTTTTCTGTCATTTCATCCGATCTTTCAAAAAATACCTCTGCCTCCTGCTGCAAAAGAACGGGGCATTCCCCTTCATAAGAATTTTCATGACAGATATCAAGAACAGCGCTTATAGCGTCAAACAGTCTCCCGGCTGAGGTCGAACCGTAGGTGTTGATCCCGTTTTTGAGTGCTTTCTCTATAACCTGAAGCCTGCTGTTTCCTTCATAGGGATTTTCATTTTCCTTAAGACATCCTCTTCTGATCCCCTCAAAAATATAACACGTTGCAGTTATATCCGCGTTTTTTACGGCGCTTTCCCCGCCTGCCATCAAGATTTCTTCAAAGTGCCCAACCCTTTCAAAGTTTCCCGGATCATCCGGATCACACAACAGAAGCTCCGATCCCCAGACTTTTCCGTCTGTTCCATAGCCGGTACCGTCAAGAGCCAGCCCCAGGAGTTTTTTCTTAAGCTTATGTTCGGCCGCAACCGACATTATGTGAGAATAGTGATGCTGAAGCCTGTATGGCTCATGACCGTTTTTTTCAGCTTCGCGCCCGGACAGATAGCCGGGATGAAGGTCACAGACCGTGTTTCCGGTTTTCAGTCCGAAAAGTGTCTCAAAATCTGTTCTGTCAGCTTCACGAAGCTCATAGGCCTCTGCATTTTCAATATCTCCGTAATGACCCGAAAGGATAACACTACTGCCCGTTCCGAAACCGAAAACAGCTTTAAGATCTCCTCCTGCGGCAAAAATGTCCTTATCAAAATATCTTCCTGTTTCAATGCTCTTTGGAACAAAGCCCCTGGCTCGTCTGATAAACTGGATCAGGTCTTTATCACATAGTTTAACCACCTGAAGTATCGAATCGTCAAGGGAGTGCACCACTTCTCTATCGTTTGAAAGAACAATGTCCACCGCATCATCTGAAAGAAAACCAAAAGCTCTGTCATCAGCCCTGACTATGGGCTCAGAGTTCATGTTGGCACTGGTCATGACAAGCGCCGGAAACTCTTTGGAAAGCAGAATCTGGATCCCATCGCAGGGAAGCATGGCACCTGTTCTTATGCTGTTTTTGCAGACAAGTGTGGAAAGCCTATCCGTTTCGGAACTATCCGGCTTATTCTTAAGAAGAACGATCGGTCTGGCATCCGAGCAAAGAAGCTTCTTTTCCACATCACTCAGAAAACAGTACTTCCGAACAGTATCTGCATCGGAAAACATGACAGCAAAGGGCTTGTTTTCCCTTAACTTTATTTTTCGAAGTCTTAAGGCAGCCTCATCATTGGCTGCGTCAAAAGCAAAATGATAGCCCCCGACGTTCTTTACTGCGCATATTCCGCCTTTTTGAATATAAGCCACCGTAAGCCTTAAGGCTTCCGATCCTGCCGCAGCGCAGATCAGATTACCGTCTCTTTTTACATATGCCTTCAAAAAGGGACCGCATTCATTACATGAAACAGTCTGGGCATAAGTCCTGAATGGACTTTTTTCATACTCTTCACTACAGACCGTACACAACGGGAAGACGCTCATGGATGTGTTTTCCCGGTCATATGGAAGAGATCTCATGATGGAGAATCTTGGACCGCAGGAGACGCAGCTTATGAAAGGATGGCCAAATCTCCTGTTTTTTTTATTCGTAAGCTCATCGCTGCAGTTTTCACATATTCCTATGTCTGCGGGAACTATGCTTAGCCTGCCCTTATTATCGCTCTTTTCGATGTAAAAGCCATTCCTGCCGCGAGATAATTGTTCAAATTCCTCTCCGGTAATATCCTTTCTGGATACAGAAGTGACAAGGGAGCCGGGAAGGCTATTCTCCTCAGTTCCCAGGGCATTCAGCCTCCTTATCAGTTCCTCCAGGTTTTCCCTTTTTCCCCCTGCGACGATCTCAACAGAGCCTCCTGTATTTCTGACAAAGCCAATAATACCCAGCTCTTCACATAAACATACCGTATACGGTCTGAAGCCAACTCCCTGCACCAGACCATATACGGTCAGTTTCAAAAAAGAAATATCCTTACTGTTCATTTTTGGAAGCTGCTTCTGCCTCAGCTCTCTTTTTTGCCTCCATGGCAGCCTTTGCAGCAGCCGCTTTCTCAGCAGCCTCCTTCCTTTTTGCTTCCTCTGCAGCCAAGACCTCCGGAGATTTCTGAAACGTTTCTTCCTGCTTTTTAGGCTGCGGTTCCTGATAGCCCTCCCTGACAAAAAGACATTTTTTCGGACACTTTTCCGCGCAATACCCACAGGCGATGCAGTCAAAGCGGTTTATGGTCCAGGTTCCTTTCAGCTTATCCACCTTCAGTGCGCTGCTGGGACAGGCTCTGACACACATTCCGCAGGAAATACAGTCGTCTATGCTGATCTCAATGTGTCCCCTGCTTCCTTCAGGATACACCGCTTCTTCGGCCGGATAGTTTTTTGTAACAGGATCAAGAAAGAGATTTTTAAGCGCCTCCGGGGCAAATTTCATTATCGACATATCTACCTCTCTGTACAGCTGATGCAGGGATCGATGGTTATGACTAAAAGACCCACATCGGCAAGCTCGGCATTCTTCAGCATTTCACAAAGAGCAGGAATGTTTGCAAAGGTAGGTGTCCTGATCCTCATTCTTTCAAGGAAAGGTTTTCCGGAGCCCTTAACGTAATAGAAGGCTTCACCCCTTGGCTGCTCAACTCTCATGAAATACTCTCCGTCAGGATTGCCCTTAACGGGTACAAACAGATCTTTTTCATCCGGAATCTTTGCGATACATTCCCTGATCAGCTTTATGGACTGGAAAAGCTCCATCATTCTGATAAAGCACCTTGCATAGCTGTCGCAGTCATTGCTGACTATGGGAGCAAACGAAAGTTCGGGATATGCTCCATAGCCAAGTGTCCTCATGTCAACCCTTACTCCGCTGGCTCTTGCAAAGGGTCCCACTGCTCCCAGCTCGTTTATCTTTTCTTTTGAGATGACTCCCACTCCCTTAAGCCTCGAAAGAACCGATCTGTCCTCAAAAAAAACAGATCTTATAATCCTGAGTTCGTCGTCTACCTCATCCAGAGTCTTCAGAATAGCCTTAAGCTTATCTTCGGATATATCCTTTATCACTCCGCCGACTTTATTGACTGAAAAGATAAGTCTTCCGCCTGCTGTCAGTTCATGAAGGTCAAGTATCTTCTCTCTGATCCTCCAGCATTGATAGAACAGATTTTCAAAACCAAACCCGTCTGCAAGAAGCCCCAGCCACAGAAGATGTGAGTGCATTCTTGAGAGCTCTGCCCATATTGTCCTTAAAAATCTGGCACGTCTCGGAACTTCTACTCCGAAAACATGCTCAACAGCTTCGCAATATCCCATCCCATGCTGAAAGCTGCAGATCCCGCAGGTTCTCTCTGCAATATAGACCATCTGGTTGAAATCTCTTTTTTCCGCCAGGCTCTCAAGACCTCTGTGAACGAAACCTATAGAAGGCACCGCCTCCACAACTCTTTCGTCCTCAACCACCAGGTCAATATGCACCGGTTCGGGAAGAACGGGATGCTGAGGTCCGAAGGGTATGACACTTCTCTTTCCCATACTGCTTATTCCTCCTTCCCGTTTTCGTTGACAGAATCTTTTTTCTCCGGTCCCAACGGCGACTCCTGCTTTATCCGATATAGCCGGTTGTCAAGATCCTGACTGATCATCCTGATCTTAACACCATAAAGCTCCTTCATTTCATTTTCATAAAACACGGCGGCCGGTATAAACTCTGTGATACTGGGCACTTCGGTATCTGTGTCAATGACAATCCTTAAAGTATGCAAACCGAAATTATCATAGTCCGAAAAGGAATACGAAAGCTCGTATTTTTCATTTATATATGCCGCACAGGCCTGTGAAAGACGGAACCCTGATTTTTTCATCTCAAGGGCTCTTTTCAAAAGGTCTTTTACCTCTATTTCCTCTGTAATATTTTCAGGAATATCAATTTTTTCCATTTTCACCCGCCGCCTTTTTTGCCGCCTTCTTTTCCTTCACCAAACTCTTATAGTCATCGGATCTTTTCTGAAAAAGAGCCACAGCCTTTACGATACCGTCTATGATGGCTTCCGGTCTTGCCGCACAACCCGGAACATAAATATCAACAGGGACTGTGGTATCTGCACCTCCCAAAATGTTATAGCAGTCCTTAAACACACCTCCTGTGCAGGCACATACACCTACGGCAACCACAACCTTGGGATTCGGCATCTGATCATAAAGCTGTTTCACCACCGGCTGATTCTGGGCATTAACTCCTCCGGTTATGAGAAAAATGTCTGCCTGCATGGGATCGCCGGTGTTCATAACCCCCAGCCTTTCGGCATCATAAACCGGTGTGAGGCAGGCCAGAACCTCAATGTCACAGCCGTTGCAGCTGGAGCCGTCATAGTGCAGCAGCCAGGGTGATCTTGTAATATCCGCCATAATTTGCTCCTTATCTTATCACCATCAGCACAACCAGATTAACTCCGGCCGAAAAGAACGTCACTATCCAGGTTATGATCAGCATATCCTGCCACTTCATCCTGGCGTTTGAATTATCTATCAGTATCTCAATAAAATAGACCAGAAGAAAAACTGCCAGGGCGGCAAAAAAACTGATCCAGGATCTGTTTATGATGAACAGGCAGACAACTCCCATCAGAAAAACGTTCTCATACCATTCCGTAACCTGAAAAAGAGCCAGATTCTTAGAGCCCATCTCGGTAGTGATTCCTTTAACCAGCTCCTGATGCATATGATGTGAGGTGCTGGTATCAAAGGGCGATTTTCTCATCTTTATGGTAAGAATAAAAACAAAAGCAATAAAAAAACCCGGAAGGTAAAGGATGTAACTGATATCTGCGCCTGCGATCTCCCTGACATTAAAGCTTCCTGCAGCAAGATAAAACCCGACACAGGTTAAGAGAACCGCCGGTTCATATGCCATCATCTGAATCAACTCCCTTTGAGCCCCAATGGAGGAGTAGGGTGAACTCGTTATCACACCTGCAAAATATAGGAAGGTTGCCGCCGTAGAAAGGACAAAAAAGCACATCAGAATGTCACTTCCGGAAAAGAACATCACACCTGTAACAACCATAAGAACAAAATATGTCAGCAGAAGAAAAGTCTGCGCCGAATCAACAGAAATCGTTTCCTTGTTGAATAGCTTTATGACATCATAAAAAGGCTGGAGAAGAGGCGGCCCCACCCTCCTTTGCATTCTGGCAGAGATCTTTCTGTCGAGGCCCTCAAGAAGTCCTCCCACAAAGGGTGCAAGAATGACATAACAGATTGCAAATATCACACCCACATTCATAGCGAAACACCTCCGAGGATCATGCTCATCATAACAACCAGCACCGCAGCGGCAAAAAACTGAGAAGGAGCCATGAGCTTTCTTTGACCGATCAGTTTATGGAAGTAGAAATTGGACATCCACAGCGTCCTCGGTTCACCCATTGAATCCGTAAACTTTCTGTTGTCACCCTCATTCACACCGTTCATATAGGAAAGAACATAGGTCTTTCTCATCCTCTTACTGTAAACAAAAGCCAAAAGGGGAATGGCGAAAATGATACATATTATCACAACAAGGGTCAGAAGGATCTGAGTTGAAAGAACATCCTCATAAACCCCGAACATCTCCTCCACCAATGGATTGACATATATCCTTGAAAGAAGAGGGAAAAGCATGCAAAGTGCGATCATAAGAACAGCATGAACGCTCAGAGAGATCAACTCGTTCTTTTTTGTGATGTCCTTGAAAGTCAGTTCCCTCATGTGGCTCACACTGATGATCTTTCCCATCCACTTTGTCCAGTAGAAGGAGGTTGTGGCAGAACCAAAACATATGAAAAATACAAGCAGAATGTTTCCTTCGTTAACCGAAGCTTTGAGTGCCGACCACTTTGAGATCAGCATACCAAAAGGGGCAAGAAACATACCCGCTATACCGATGAACATGAAAAAGGCCAGGCGGGGTAAAATATATAATAATCCGTGCATATCCTCGATGTCTCTGGAGTGGAGACTATTCTCCGTAGCTCCCACATCCTGGAACAGCAGCGACTTTGATATCGCATGAAAAAGCATCAAAAAGATTCCGGCCCATATTGTCTCGGCCGTTCCCACTCCCGCGCAGGCAACCATAAGTCCGAGGTTGGAAATGGTGGAAAAGGCAAGAACCTTCTTTCCATCGCTTTGGGCGATGGCCATAAATGACGTGATCAGGAAGGTGAAACCTCCGATAAATGAAATCATTGAACCGGTGGTTGTTGAGGCCATAGCCGGTGACAGTCTGAAGAGGACATAGATCCCGGCCTTCACCATGGTAGCACTGTGCAAAAGTGCAGATGAAGGGGTCGGTGCAACCATGGCACCGATAAGCCAGGTTGAAAACGGCATCTGAGCTGCTTTTGTAAGAGCTGCAAAGGCTATCAGAGCCACTGCCACCTCTGCGGACGGATCACCTGACTGCCCCAGCTCAACAAGGTCTGCCAGTGAAACGCTGCCGGTGCTCATTCCGAAATAAACAATACCCACAGCAAGGGCAGTTCCTCCCAGGAGATTCATCCACAAGGCCCTGAAAGAATTCTTCACTGCAACCGGTTCATGAGTATAACCGATCAAAAGGAAGGAGCATACGCTGGTAAGTTCCCAGAAAAAGTCTATCCAAAGCAGATTATCCGAGAGTACGAAACCGTACATAGCTCCCAGAAAAACAAAAAGCAGGGTGAAGAAATAGTATCTCCTGTCCCTGAATTCCGTGTGATGATGATGGTAGCCGTGCATATAACCAACGGCATATATTATGATAAAGGATCCTATGATGCCTATGATTACACACATAAGGATGCTTAAATGATCTACAACGATCCTGGGTGCTTCACTTTTTTCAGGCGTTTCAAGCTCGAACCAGGCAATGAGGAGCGTCGGAACGATAGAAAGCAGACACACCCAATACCTCTTATACTTGATGCAGAGCGCAGTGACATACACCATAAGGATCAGTTCGCTGATCAGTATCAGTCTGTCGGGGATAAAGGCTGTCTCATATAATCCCGTTACATTAAGACCGTCCGCCGCCCAGAGAGCACAGAGCAGACCGGTAGCCGCGATCAATATTCCTGCACTTATATAGCTTATGACATTTCTTATCCTGTTGACCCTCGTGACATACATAAGAAGAGCTGCCGCAAAGGGAAATATCATCAAAAACGAGATTATTACTGCCATTATCTCCTCCGGGATGTAAGACCGTCTGCAACCTGCGAGGTCTGTCTTACCTCGTTAGCCGCAGACGGTTTGTGGCTATAAATCAGCCTTATTTTTCGTAGTTCATTACTTCATTGCAGAGTATGTGTCTGGGAAGTCCGTTAACATATACGGGGGTAAGCTCACCCATGATAAGGGGACGGGCATATTTGATATACTCGTCGGTAATGGAGCATCCGTCTGCACCTATGTACTCGTCCGGAACAGGTCTTTCAACATTTGCGATCTGATGGATGTCATAGGATGAAGTACCGCACTCGTAAGGATCATCTCCATCTCTCTTGAGGATGATCATCTCACCGGTCTTGCCTTCATTTGCTGCCTTAACAGCATCATAGCCCACCTGGAAAGCCTCATTTATATCTGTGAGCGAAGCAATGTGAGTACCTGCTCTCTGAAGTGTTGAAAGCTCCACAGCTCTTGTCTTAAGTCCATACTTTCCTGCGATCATCTGAGCCAGTGTCGATGCTGCACCGGAAAGCTGCTTGTGTCCGAAAGCATCAACCGGGACATTTTCAGCATTTATCTCACATACAAACCGACCGTCAGCAAGAGCGATTCCTTCGGAAACAGCTATAACAACAGAGCTTCTTGTCTTTGACAGCTTATCAACCTTGTCAAGGAAGGCATCCACATCAAAGGTTCTCTCAGGGAGATAGATCGCATCTGCCCCTTCACAGTCGGGTCCCTTTGCAAGAGCAGCCGCAGCTGTGAGCCATCCTGCATGTCTTCCCATGATCTCAACAATACAGATGGTGGGCTTTTCTGCACCGAAGGATGCGTTATCTCTGATAACCTCCTTAAGCGAAGTAGCGATATATTTGGCAGATGAGCCATAGCCCGGGCAGTGATCCGTGATGGGAAGATCATTATCAATGGTCTTGGGAACACCCATGAACTTCTGAGTCTTTCCGTGAGCTGCCGCATAATCCGAAAGCATTTTAACGGTATCCATTGAATCGTTTCCGCCTGCATAGAAAAGGTATTCTATATCATGCTTTTCCATGATCTCAAACACCTTCTCATAAACATCCTCGTGACCCTCGATCTTGGGCATCTTGAACCTGCAGGATCCAAGGAAGGCTGAGGGAGTTCTCTTTAAGAGCTCTACTCCCATATCATCACTTAAATAGTCATCAAGATCCGTAAGCTTATCCTTCAAAAAGCCTTCAATTCCGTGAACCATTCCATAAACCTTGTTCACGCCCAGTTTCTTTGCTGCCACATAAACTCCGGCAACGGATGAGTTGATGACCGCCGTGGGTCCGCCTGACTGTCCGACTACGATATTACCTTTCATTTTCTTTTTCTCCTTTATTATATGATTTGTTTATTATTGTTTCCGATTTTTCCTGCCCCGGGCTCGCTGCCGAATGTCCGGTGGATATTCGCATTTTCCTGCGCCGGGCGGGACTTGAACCCGCACACCATAAAGATACAGGAACCTAAATCCTGCTTGTCTGCCAATTCCAACACCGGCGCATGTGTTGAAAATTATACCTTATCGAGGCTTTTTTATCAACATGTGACAAGTGGAAGCACCGTAGACGAGTAGCAGGCTTACCCGGTCTCAATCCTGCAGCTATGTTTTCTTGTATCTTTATCATAACTGATCCCGACAAGAAGGATTTCTGCTCCATAGTCCCTGACCCTCTCAGGATAATGATTTCTCTTTATCTGGTTTATTGCGCTTTCGGGTGAATCCTTATACTTCAACTCGATCACAAGGATCGGATATAGGGATGCCTTCCTCGGAAAGTACACAATATCTATAAATCCGTCACCAGAAGGCAGTTCCTCAAACTGAAGATATTCATCCCTGTAAGCAAAATAAGCAAGCTTTATTACGCTTCTTAAGGACTGCTCATTATTATAGAACAAAGGATGTGTCTCCTCACGGTGGATCCTCTCTATGATCTCCGCTACCCGGGTTTCATCTTTTGCAACTGTAAGATCGATGAGTTCCCTGCTCTCCTTCACTCTCTGCATGGTACGTGTATCCTTGATATCATGTACAGCATCAGCGAATTCAGCCTTTATTTCTTCGTTCGGTATTCGGATTGTACTCTTTTCACCGTCATAGGAAAAATAGCCAAAGTGAACCAGAAGTGTGAGTACATCATCCTTCGATGAATAAGAATTGATATCATTCTTAAAGCGTCTGGTACTTATTTGTTCCTCATTTCCCCCTATTAGTGACACCACAGTATCCTGAAGTCCGTCGTAATCCAGATTGATAAGCTCTATCAGGCTTTCAGCACTTGACGAGGCAGACCAATAGGATTCAAATTTATTCTGCCTGATTGCTTCCATGACAGAATTCGGATTATAGATATCAGACTCACTGCCCACCATATACCCATCGTACCAGGTTTTCATTTTTGAAAAATCTGTCCCATGCTTTTCACAAAGATCTTTTACCTCCGGTTCATTAAATCCGACATACGGGGCAAATTTTTCCGGTTTCAACATGGTATATTCCTTGAACTCCGATATTGCCGACTGGGAGCCATCCTTTCTTATCGGCAGGATTCCTGTTATATACGCTGCAGCGAAAACCCTATCTGTTATGTTACTGCTCTTAAACAGGGAACGAAGAAACTCAAGATAATCGGTTTTCTCTGGTTCGCTTATTTTATCATCCCTTATGAGCATATCCCACTCATCTATTATGGCAATAAATTTTCTTCCTGTGTACTCGACTACCCGTACCAATGTATCATCTATACCGGTGGATATTCTCACATTGGGAAACATATCCTTTATTTCGTCCACAACTGTCTCACGGATTGCTTCCAAGATAGTTTTTCCGGCATTGATCATGGGCTTAAAGCTGGAGATATCCAGAAATAATACGTTATAATTGTTAAGATGAGCTTTGTAATTCGCATTTAATCCCGGTTTCAAGGCTATTTCAAGATCATCAAAAAGTATCGATGAATCGCATGAACAATCATAGTAGGCACAGAGCATCTTAGCTGCTGTTGACTTCCCAAATCTCCTTGGGCGGCTAACGCAGGTAAGCTTTCTGTTGGTTTCGATCGAGTCATTGATAAGACTGATCAAACCTGTCTTATCCACATATTCATTTTTTCTGACCATACGGAAAAGCTCGTTTCCCGGGTTTATGTATGTTCCCATAGTTTTTTTGGACAGCTATTACTTTCAATAAGGGAATTTATACTTATCTGTAATTTGTTTGGCAGTCACTAATAATCCGAGTTATTTACATATATTTTCTATCTTCTGACATAGTACAACATTGTTCCCATATAAGCTGTCATTTTCTGGAAAAATCCAATTCATGATAATACCCTTTATCATAATAGGTATTATCAGAATCCTTTTTAAATTTCTTCCAACGCGTCCATCAGGAAATATCTTGTCAATTTCATATCTAACATATTCCGCTTTGAGCTGGTATATCATTTCTATATATGAAGCCGATTTGTTAAGTCTTTTTATTACAAATCCATGAGATCTTAATATCCGTTTTATTCCATAACTCGTATATCTAACATAATCATAGGGTGCCTCATGCTCATTCCACACGAAGGGAACCGTAACCAGCATCATGCCCTCAGGTTTTAACACTCTATTCAGCTCATTCAATATTTCTTCTAAATTGGAAACATGTTCAAAAACCTCACTTGAAAAGATACTGTCAAAACTGTTATCTTCAAATGGAAGTGTCTTTCCATCGTAGTAAACATCAATATCTTCATTTTCGTGACAATGACCGCTTAGTTCTACATCAACACCTATGTATTCATTCACCTTGGAGAACAGTTTTTTATAGGGCTTCGCTCCACATCCAAAATCCATCATTCGTCCCTGAAGATTATTAGAATTCTTTAGTATCTCCTTGTACAAATTCCGTCTAATCAATAAAAATGGATTTGTACATAAAGCCATCAAAAGATTATTTCTATTCAGTATAAACTGAGCTTCATTACTCTTTTTTTTAATATTATCTATGCTTTTGGTAATCAATCTCATATATATCCTTCCGTTATATCTTATCTGCACTCTAATTCTATAAGTCTACCACCATAAGCACTATTAATCACAGTTCCTTCAATATCCATCTCAGGAATCCTGCCATGAGGAAAGAATAAGTATACTGTTTTTCCCTCAAGTTCATTTGAACCAACTTCATTTGCATTAATTATTCTTAAATCTGTATCTTTAACGTAAAATTCTTTCCAACCCTCAAGATAGTTGTTTCTCAGTGTAGTAACAACCAGCACATCTTTATCCTTATTTTTACTTTCTTTTTTCATTAATTCAGATGCTCTCCTGATGTTGATATTATCAGGTGCCAGCGCGATATCGTCTGTAAATAAAAGCTTTAAGTTGTTATGACTGCCACAAATCATAAAAATAATCATGATAAATACTAATATCCATTCATATAATCCCTTTTTATTAATATCATTACCCGTGAGTCTGCTGATAGATCTCGGAAGAAGTGATAAAGAGACAGTAGCACAAAATATTACTGAAGGTACGATAGCAATAAAATATCGAGCTGTCCATATGGAAGCTCTCGGATTTATAAACCTACTGTATGCAAATACAATAGCAGAAAGAACAAATATAACAAAAAAAGATGCTATAGCAGCCTCTTCTTTTTCATCTATCTTTCCTCCTTTATTCATCGCCGCTATCATACATATTAAAGCAACTACAGAAATAATTAATGAATACTTGTTTCCAAGCAAAGTTACATATGTATCCAAAACATCATATGCCGATGGTGGAAGAATCCAAAAGTCCTCTGCTACTCCAGGACTATTCCTGATTGTCAGAATGAGATATGGTCCCATTGTAGCGATACACATAATGTAAGGAAGCAGGCATTTTAAGGTCACTTTTTTTCTTATAAATAAAATTAGATCCATAAGCCCGTAGCAGAAAATCACTATATCCCCAAAATAATGGGTAAAAGCAAGCAAAACCATTGCAAGACCTAAAAATAAAAGATTTCTACTACTTTCATGCTCCTTTGCTTTGAAAAACAAGAACTGTACAAGCGACGCAAGCATATAAAGAAGTGCATAACTCCTCAATTCCCAAACAGCATTGTTAATTAAAAATACACTTATTCCAGAAAAAGCAAGCACTATAAATGGAGCTGTAGGGTTTTCTGTTTTTTTTTCAGCTAACAGGGAAATAAGAAATGTTCCAATCATCCAAAACAAAGCATTCACCGACAAAAGCCATGCCTCATTTTTTGGCAGAAAACGATACAAAAAGAACAAAACTATATCGTACAGCGGCGGGTTTGTCGTTTCACTTGTCACATAGGTATATATCAGATCCTTAAACGAAACTCCTTCTCTGACAACTCCTATACTAAAAAGCTCATCAAACCAAAAACCCTGGATGTCCGAAAAACATACATACAAAACTACAAAGCAAACACACAAAGTGAAAAACACAACCAATCTTCGACTCGCTGTCAAACTATGACCCTCCGTATCAATCATCGGATTGCTTAATCATTTCCAGATCCTGAATCGTCACACTTCAAAATTAGCAACCCACATTTCAAATGGTAGATTAGTAATCGCCCCTCCGTGGTATGGTACTTGTGTGCCGTCATGGATGGATCCGCAGGCGCCTTCTTACTGTCAACCTTCCACGGAAGGCTCTTTTACTTCATCCCGTCATCTAATTTTTAGTTCTCTTCTTGCTCTTTGATGTACTGACATGTATTGTCTCTTCTTTGACATTTCCTGAAGTCACTACATAATACTCTCTTGCCCAGAAATGTCTTTCCACTTATTTGGGTCTCAATTCCGGATGCCTGTTGAAAAACATGATAGAACTCTTTTCTTTGAGATATGACACGAAGTCCGAAACACTGAATTTAGTTAATATAGCAACGTACATATTTGCAAACTCTTCCTTCTATTAGACTTACGCCTTTCACCTCGCATAACTTTAGGATTATCTCTTCCAAATTCTTCTTGTTTGTACCATACATTATTTTCCGTCTGCATCTTGGAATGAAAACATATGTTACATGGAATTCCACCGTGGTCGAGTAAATAGGAGGTTTTTCACCCCAAACCTCACCCGGAACCGTACGTGATACTCTCGCATCATACGGCTCTTGCCATCATCTCACCGGCATATATTCAACTTTCCAATGCAGAACATTTCAGGACTTGACATTACTATTCGGTACAATAAATGCTGGGATTTAGCCCATGATCGCTTAATCTTTTTCCTTATCCTCTTCAACCATCTGACCAGACTCCGATTCACATAATCAGTTCCCTGTCTGAATGCTTCACTTGAATTATATCTACCAAAATAGTTGTAGTAGTCTCTGATGTCAAGATTCAGCTTCTGTGACAATAGATCGATATCTGTTGTATTGCTCGCATATATCGTATCCTTGATTCTGCTCCTAAAACAATGGATCATCTTTTCCTTCAGCTTGTCTGGTACAAACTCTGCCTGTTTCTTCGATACACAGCGGATAACATCACCATCTGCGTGTCATTCCCACTTGCACATAAGAAATTCACAAGTAATCCACCTATCAGATGCATAATGTAAAAACAGCCCCGACGACAAAAGACTGATAACATCATCTTTTGGTGTTCCCTTTGTCCATCCCTGAACTGTGCCATCTGGCAACACGACAGGTGCTTTCAGGCATCTCTCAATATACAGATTCACCCATTCTTATTTTGAATGACGTTGAACAAATCTCATGAGATTATAGGGATGCTAAAAATCTGTTATTCTTGCTCACTACAACCGAAACCTCTGATATTCCCTTATACTTCCCAATTGCATAACTTATGTTGTTTTTTTCTAATTTATTTTTAACTTCCTCAATCATATTACATTCACCTCTTCTTTGAGTATCATCAAAAATCATAACAAAACTTTCTGCCAAAATCTGCGGAATATTTTCTAATACATCCACACGAGATAATGTAGTATCACTTCCCTTTGGTCCATCAATAAGAATAAGTTGATATATTTTTTTTTCATCCTCGAATACTCGACTAAAGTCCTTATACTTGAATAGATTACTATCTTTATAGTCACATTCAACATCACATTGATATACATTGGGGCAGGTAAGATTATTTTTTTCCATAAAGAAACCTATCCAGTCTTGATCTTGTTCTACTAGATCATATGTATATTTTTCTTTTTCATTAAACCTATTCTTAAAATATGAATTAACTATTCTAGAACTCTGTCCCATCCCTAATTCCAATACAGATGACGGTTGGAATTCTTCCAATACTCTTACCAACACATATGCAAAATTATAACCAATAGCCATTTTTCCAAGAGACAAATTCTTTAGGTCATACCAATCATAACCGGTTATTGTATCATGAAAAATATTGCACCAGATTGTTTCGTAATTATAATATTCGATTCTCTCTTGAATACCCTTTGAATACGCGTAGAAATCGCCAACAATGTCCTTGACAATTTTAATATAATTTTTCACAGTCTCAGTTCTCCTATAATTGATTTTTTTTATAGTGTCTACAAAATTTAGCCCTTCGTTTTTCTACAATAATCATCTTTTCCCAATAGATGTCTCTATGTTATCTGTATGAATGCTCAGTTCCCTCACTACAGGCTCAAATTCAATATAGTATATACTCCGTGCTCTTCCGAGATATCATTCAAGTAAAGTGCAAAAAATACCCATGTCCACTTTAGATATATTTGACACAAGGACTGATAATACAATCTCTGTCAGTGTTGTCCTGATACTCCCCCCCTTGTGGTTTTCCTGCCTTCCCTTGAAGGTCTCCCAAACTTAGGTTCTGATATCTCTATCCCTTGTTCCTTTCAGAAGTAGCGGTTCAGACTTGTACACTATATCTGATCCACCAGTGCTCTTTTTGGATAATGACCCATACTTTACCTGTACCATCCCACCGAATACTCAAACACTCCACTCTCTTTGTACGCATCGTAAATCCTCTATCACCAGTACCTGTTTCCAATTATAATCCAATGAGATAATATCCCAAAATGTTTTCGCTCGAATCGCGCAATTCGAGCGAATTGAAAAGAAGGATTATCTCATGAACACAAAAAAATTCACCAGTCCAAACTTGCCAAATGGACCGCTATATTCATGGAACAGGCTGACAGCGGTCTTACAGTTAAACAGTTCTGCTCCGATCGTAATCTCTCCATCCATGCTTACAATTATTGGAAGCACATGGCCAAGGATACGTACGTAGAATCAATACTTCCGGACATTGTTCCTATCTCTTCCCTGGTTCCTGAACCTGTCTCTATCGACAGGTTCGAATGTCAGGATCACAGTTCGTGCGAACCCAAATCTTCATTCATGAAAACCGTGTCTGTTATGATCCGTGACATCAAGATTGAGATCGGATCTTCTGCTTCCGATGAAATGATCACAAAGATCATCATGGCGGTGCGCTATGCTTAAAGATGCAAACCCTTCCTCATTTGCAGCTATATATGTTGTATGCGGCTTCACTGATATGCGCTACAGTATAGATACTCTTGCAGCCATAATCGAGTCCAGATATCATCTTCCTTTATTTGTGCCCGGGACACTCTTCATGTTCTGTGGACGCCGCAGTAACAAGATCAAGGGCCTTGTCTGGGAAGGCGATGGTTTTCTACTATTTACAAAACAAATTGAAAACGGTTGCTTTTTCTGGCCCCGCACATCTTCCTAGGCAAGAGCCATATCTCCAAAGCAGTTTGAATGGCTCATGAAGGGATTTCCTATTGATCCCAGGATCCGGCTTGCTAATCCTGAAAAATCCGCCTGATCTTTTGTGCAAAATGTGGAATTTTCCGGCTGTATTATTCTTCTTGAAAAGCCTGTATAGCGCGTATTTTTGTGGGTTTTAGCAGTTTTATACCTGTTGATGTCGCGCTGTATGGGCTTTTTTCTCTTCCTTTTCACCTCGTCCTATATCTATTTCCCATCATCCCCACACAAAAGTACAGCTTATAGGCAATCTGACGACTGCCCAATCCTGTGAAAGTGGCATGTTTACTGCATTTGCGGTATAATAATCAGTATGAAAAGCCACTCCGAATTCTCCCGTGAGGAACTGAAAAAAAATGAACAAGACATCCCTGATATTGATCATTTCCTCTCAGCAGGATCAGGTGGATCACATCAGCAAGCAGTTGAATCCTCTGACAGAACAGATTGCTCTGATGAACCAGCGCTCTTTTGGTCGCAAGACCGAAAGCGCTTCTCAGTTACCTCATCAGATGTCCCTGTTTGGGGATCTCTATCCTGATGAAATCTCTGATCCGAATACGCCTAAAGAACCCGAGATCACCGAAATAGTTGTTTCTTCATACACCCATAAAGAAAAGACTAAACGTGAAGAGAAGCCATAGCCGCCAAAGCTTCCCGACGCATCTCAAATATGTTCCATCTCGATGAGAAATGGAAAGATCTTTCAAAAGAAGAACGTGAGAAGCAGCGTCAACTCGTCCTTAAGCCAAAAGTCGACGACTTCTTTGCGTGGGCAAAAGCCAAAGTCATCAAACTCCCTCCCAAAGGAGCTATCGCAGAAGGTCTGAAATACTGCATCAATCAGAAAAAGTTTCTCAGAGTTTTCCTCTCCAACGGAGATGTACCCATGGACAACAATTTGGCTGAACGTTCTATTCGCCCACTTACTCTTGGCCGTAAGAACCGGGTCAATATCTTCTCAGAGCAGGGTGCCGAGGCCAGTTCTATTCTCTACAGCATCGTAGAAACTGCAAAAGCAAACAACCCACGAGTCTTCGATTACCTTGAGTACACCCCTGGATCAGCTTGTTAAACATGCAGATGATACAGATCGTGATTTTCTCAAGGATCTCCTCCCCTGGTCTGACTATGTCCAAGAACATTTCGCAGTCCGAAAAAAACCCTAATTCATTTTTCAAAGTACAATCTATAAAAATGCCCGCAAAATGGCGTTTTCTACTATTTCAAGGTACGCATGGTTGAGGGCTTACCTTAGAAAATCATGAATAACCGCATATAATCGGGCGTTTTATTTATTTAGCGCTCACCATCTATTTTTAAGCCTCTCTTAATTATTTCTTTAAGAACAAACTTTCTATTTATTTTGATATTACTATTTTCAATGATTCGCCATAACTCGACTGTTTCTTTGATATTATGCTCTTTTCTGTAATAATTCAAAACAAAATACAATAATTGCCTTTCAATATCAAGCTGTTGAAAATCATTCGTACTCAACCTCTCTGCCAGAAACAAATATTTTCGTACAATTACCTCGAGACGCGTTTTTTTATGTATAAAGTTTGAATTATCTGATAAATGACGATTAGTTATGCAATAGATTATCGACTCTGAAACAGCAATATTTCTTGAATAGTATGCTGATTTAATACTTCCCATAACATCATTGGAACATATAATATTTTCAAAATAAATATTGTTTTTCTCAAAAACACTTCGCTTTATAAGCTTTGACCAAACCGGATCCCACCAATATTTTAGCCTGTTAGTATTACACATATTCGGTTCATCAAGATATGCACTAATAAGCATTTTATATGATTTATGCCTATCTAAAGATTTATTTGTAACAGTGTCTCTACTTGTTGGCATAAAAAAAACCAAATCATTGTCTGTTATAAAATAGGGCTCAATTTTTTTCCACATATCAGTTTCATAGTAGTCATCTGCATCCGCAAAAAGAAGCCACTCCCCTACTGCCAAGTTCAATCCCACATTTCTTGCTGCACCTGCTCCCTTTGTTCCTGTATAGTTAACTGTACATACTGTTTTGCACTTTCTTTTTTTTAGGCAGTCTTCTATTTCCTTAATACTGTCTGTTGAATTATCATCAACTACTATTATTTCCACACACTCTTTATCAGGAATACTTTTTATTAATCTTACGCACTCACTAGTCATATTATAGTGTGGAATTATGATTGATATTGTAATCCTATTATTCAAAATTCGACCTTATTTAACACCCTCGTTAAATCTATCCTTAATAAATTTAGTAATTCTATTATGGAAAAAACGTGATCTATATGGATCAACATATTTATACCAACTTTTAATATCTGTTTGAAATACATATTTTATCTTACCATTTCTATGAGCATATAAAATCTGTGGATATGTGCTACGCTCCAAAATCTCTTTTTCTTCAAAAGACATAACTTCTTTTTTTCTCATGCCATATTGTGAAGGATTTCTATATGCTTTAATTTTATATTTTTTACTTAACAACGATAGAATGGATTGATCATGCCTATGATCAATGAATCCTTCATAATTGGGTTTTCCCATAACATTATCATCATCAGAAATGACTCTAATATCAGTCGCGTAGTTGAGCCATTCTGCCACAAACATTCTACTAAACTCAGATTTTCTTAATACTATATATCCCCCTAATCGCTGTTTCGATTCCGCATACTCAGGAGTATCACAATTCATTATTACAAATGCATCTCTTTTGGTGTACTCACACTCTTTTGTTCCAACATTGAAAACCAATATATCCGTACTTCTTAAACAGTCTGTCAAATGCTTGACTTTATCAGTATAAATAGTCCCAGAATCTGTATAAATCAGATAATCCCCATCCTTAATTTTGTCAATTGCATCTAATATAATATAAGGTTTCCATAGCCAATAGCCATCCCCTCTCTTTTGAGACAAAATATCTTTATGCTTTTCTGCAAAATCTTTATCTATACTGTCCGGGTAATATTCCCAGACCTTATCGACTTTCCCTTTTCTTTTTGCCGTTCTAGTGTTTAATTTTTGGGCATTGTAAAATAATTCATTAGCATAGTTTATAGCTACCGTCATAAGCACAAATTCCTTTTTTCATTAATTAGTGGCTGCTAAATATACAGGTCGTAATCCGTAATAACCAGACCATGTCCTCCAAGTCCATATAATGGCTGTTCCCTTACTCTTCCGGCTCATCGCAGATAAAGAGAACAAAAAAACACCCATATCTGCCTTGAAAACATTTGCCGCCAGCACTAATTATGCAATCGACGCTAATGTCGTTCCGATAAGCTTAGCCACTATCAACCCTTCACCGAAACTATGCTTAGCCTTGCTGAAGAACCTCTCTACCCTATCCGACCAGCGTCGTACTGTTATTCCTCTTTTGTGATCTTTCCGCCTTCCTTGGGTGGTCTCCCAAGCTTCGATTCGGGCATCTCTATTCCATGCTCCTTGCAATATCTCTGGTTCCTGCTCGTGCGATATATCTGATCAACCAGGGCTCTCTTAGGGTAATGCCCTGTTCTATCCCTACATCTCTCAATAGCGTCCCCAAACACACCTCTCTCGTTATATTTGGTCGAACTACATCTTCTCAAACCTTGCATTCTCTTTCTTTATATGCTCAAATCATATTTCGTACCGAATTCTATAGGCGTCTTCACCTTTCTTCACTTTATCGGTCTCACCAACTGCTGTAAAATGCTTGCTATCCTGTCAACAATCCTGTTCAACTTGTAATTAAACATATACTTCTGCTGGTGGTACAATTCTATGATCATCAGATAGTTGTTTATAAACATCTCTGGTAGAGAGTACCCGACCTCCATGTACTCTTCACATAGTCACGCTGCTTCCTGATAGTCACCCGTATCTTCTTCTTAAAAGTCTATACTATTATTTTTTTGACATTTTTACTGTGATTTCAATGTGCAGCATCTCCTATGGTTATTGGACGTTTGAGCTAATTATGCTTCTGTCCAATCAATACTCTCCAATTTATCTCTCCAGCTTGTAACTACACGCGAAAACGAAGAGTTCTTCTGATAGAATAAAAGTCTCGCTTTGGTTAAAATTAACATATCTGCCAAAGCAGCCTCAAACTGTTTGATTTTTTCTTCATCGTCGTTCATAATTCTATTCCAGTGATGAATACCTTTTTTCCATTCTTCTGCGGATGGCATTTTCTTAGGGTAAGAAAACATCTGATTTGAATATCTATGTTCAAACATCTTTTGTACATAGCCGCTGTCTGTAGCCAAAAAAATCCTCACATCACTACTTCTTGATACACTTTTATCTATTAATGTATATAACGATTTTATACTTGTATCGTAGGTTTTATCAGTCGCTCTTATGTGCGCAGCAATATAATTTCCATCCAGTGTGTTTTGTTCTATAAATCTATCGATATTTTCAACAAAATCCTGTTTTATCCTAATCTTACTCATGTTTTTTTTTCGAAATGACGGACAATAATCCGAGTAAACAACCACATTTTCTTTTCTAAAATAGGATACATTCTCTCCTCTTAAAAACTCTATGCACTTATTGTTTTTGTCTACCCATTCTGGCGATGCCGGAGTAATATGGGGTATTCTGAATAATCTATTCTTTGTTTTTCCCAAATAAGCTTCATAATGCTCAGATATGTACGATGGCGAAAAATCGTAATTCTTTGGATATGTGTTTTCTTCATTCACATATTCGCTAATATTATCAGTTATATTATTTGCGTTGATCTTAAAATAACTATAAAAAACATTCTCTCCTTTTGGTCCATACATGCCGTCGCGCCAATCCACATACAACTTCCTGTTAGTTACAATACTATAATCTATTGCACTGGCAATTGTACATAACCTGTTGCCTAATCCCGCGATTCCCTTAACTAAACACAGTTTTTTTTTCATAAAGTTCTATTCCTGCTTCAGAATTCATTTTAGTGCGCTATATATTACCTGATCTTTATTACGTTCAACAGCCTTTCCCCCATTAATTTCATATATTTTATCACAGCCCTTTAATGTGGTAACCCTATGTGCTATTATAATTAGCGTCATTTCACCCGCCAGTTCATCTACTGCCTCCATAACAGCGCCTTCCGTTTCATTGTCTAATGCTGATGTTGCCTCATCCAAAATCAAAATCTGCGGATTCATATACAATGCTCTGGCTATAGCTATCCTTTGCCTTTGTCCTCCCGAGAATTTAATTCCTCGCTCCCCTACTATAGTATTTAATCCGTTTGGTTGATTTTGAATAAACTCATCTAGTGAAGCCTTCCTCAACGCTTCCCATACCATATTATCATCTTCCTTATCTCTGCCAAAAACAACATTTGCTCGCACCGTATCATCCAGAAGAAATACGCTTTGAGGCACGTAAGAAATAATGTTTGCCCATGTTTGAGGAGGAATATGGTTAATATTCACATTGTCCAGATATATTATCCCATGTTGAGGCTCATAAAGACGAAGCAGCATATCAACAAATGTAGACTTCCCTGCCCCTGATTCACCTATTATTCCAACAGCTTCTCCTTTAAATATTTCCAGATTAAAATTCTCTAATACATTATTTAAACTCTCAGGATATTTCCAGTTTAAGTCTGATATTTTTATTTTGTCTTGAAAAGAAATACTCAAATCTTCGCTATAAGTAGCAGCTTCTATCTTTTTCATATAATTTCTAGCATTTATAATATTATTATATGTTGACTCTACCATGGGTCTATTATATACCATACTATTTATATAACCAGTTATTCTAGCTATTGACGGAAGAACTCTAAATGCACCCATTGCAAAAACAGCCATCTGGGTCACAAATTTTTCTATCCTTATTCCCACAATAAATCTTAGTAATACTGATATAATTATACCTGAAACACAAAATGCTTCAATGATTCTTTCTGGTAAAGTACCTGAAAATGTATATTTAATGTTAGATTTTACATACTCATAACTTTCTTTTTCAAACCCATCTATAAAATACTCTGACCTATTGAATACCTTTATGTCTTTAATACCTGCTGCAGCTTGCACAAGCCATCGATTTCTTTTCCTTCCCGTCGATTGATATATCTGTGCATACGATGCTATTTTCCTTTTTAAGACGAATATAATAATTAGCATACATGATACACCGACAATAAGAACCCCCGTAGCCATTAATATGTCTATCATCATAAGATAAATAGCTATAACTAATACAACAAGACACTCAGATATCAACTTAAACCCATTAGCTATAACATTGTAAACACCCATAGTATCCGAATTCACCCCTCTCAATATTTCTCCACTTCCCGTTTCCAAGAAAAAAGCATAAGGGTGATTTAAGTAGGATCTAAACATAAGCACCGCTAATTCTTTTTGTGTGTTATTACTATAACTTGTTTGTACATAAGATGAATATATGAGATATGCGTTTTTAATCAAATATATTATAACTATACCAATACCTATCATTAAAATCATTTCTGAGTTATTATTTATTCCAAATAGTTTTGTTAAAAAAACTATGTATTCTTCTTTCATTAATTCTTCAGGCGTTATCAACACTTGTATAAATGGCAATATAGCTGAAACACCTAATAATTCAAATCCTGATCCTATCAAAAGGATAAAAAAGACAAAAACAATTTTTAACCTCTGTCTGTGATCTAAAATAACATATAACTGATGGATCATTCTAAATAATGTCCTAATATCTTTCATCTTTATCCTATCTTTCTAAAAATATTACTATAAATAGATTTTCGACTGAATCCATGGATCTCGTTTCAAAAATGTGAACTCCCCCGTTTGTCCCAATTTATTACCCCAGAAAGATCCTTCACATTGATAAAAATCCCCACATTAGTGATTAGCAAATAGACCACAGCGCCAATTCCCATGCTGGCTCATTCAGTTACCGCTCGTGAGGTTATCAGGGTGAGGCTGTCATAGATACATATGAACGTAAACCGGTAACAAATACTCTCTCTATAGGTGTCACTAAGTGTCCTGTGAGTTCCGTCATATGGCCTGCGGACTTTACAAGGTTCCTGACTATTATACATACCATATGTCTGTGAACCTTCTCACAACTTGAATCATCACGTTTCTTCAAGGATTTCTGCACAACGGTCTTGAGAATGATATAAGCAATCGCGGTAAACTCAAGTACGAGTTTATAGCTGTCAATCTTATCATATTAAGCTTAAAATCTAAACTCCAATGGCTTTTGTTTTCTTGAAATTGAAGGTAACCTCTTTTGAATTTCTATAATTAACAATATACTTAGTACATACAACCTATTTCTGTATTGATACTTATATTCAAACTTGAATCTATCTAGCTCTCTGTACTTATAAAAAAAATTATTGATAGATAGAGAAAACACATTGACTATGTTTCTTCCATGAACTATTTCCATCCACATTACTGGGGTATTAAAAACACTGATTACCTCCATTTCTTCATCCACTTTTCCGTGATGGACATTTAATGGGTACTTATATTCCATCGAAAAAGCATTTACTATAGAAAAGAAATGATTTTTTGCGCTTGTCCAATAAATGTGTTTACATACCATACCTCTATTCAAATCCAATTGTACACCGTTTTCAAAAAAAATAGCGTAAGGGTATTCTCTTTTTGATTCAAGACAGGTTTGTTCTATATGATACAAATAATCATCTGCAATAGCATCATCATTATCAATCCTAGTAGATATCAATATCTCGCCTTTTTCTATTATCCCTTCGTCCGTTAATATAGTATGCACAATCTTATTAAATTTTTCTTCATAGAATGAATTCTGTCTCGATAAATATATTGGTCTAAAAACCGAATTTTGTTTTGATATCATGTCCACCCTATCCTTAAATGCCGTTGGTAGCCTGTCACTAAAAAAAACAAACCATACAAAATCAACATTTTTTTGAGCGCTAACAGATGGGAGAGTGTATTTTTCAAAGAGGTTAAATCTGTATGTTAAATATTCTTCATCCGATTCGTAAATAATATCTTCACCAGATTCATCAAATACGCCATCAGAAACACTATACTTAGTATATATATTAAATCTTGTCATTAATATATGCTTTAATCTCATTTCCTCTCCTTGTAGTTATCGTTATTCTTACGATCCTCACTGAACAGAAATACTATATGAAGCCTGCTAAATACAGTCTCTCATTCTTCCTCAATAACCATCTATTCCCATTAGAGTTTCTATATTATCTGTCTGATCGCTCGGTTCTCACGCTACAGGCGCAAATTCAATATAATATCGTCTTCCATACTCTTCCGGGATACTATTTAAACAGAGTATAAATAATCTATGACGACCTTAAACAACAATACCGGTACTGTGAGTATTTATCCATAAATTTGTGACGCACCATGAAGTATTAAGCATACAGGTTTTCCTCTTTCTCTTTGACATTCTTTCTGTCAGAGAGACCTTTGTTCTTCTGCATCAACAGGGCTCCCAATACCATCCTCAGGGGCTTTGCAGGATTTCTCTTTTCTGACGGAAACAGATCCTCATACCTCTCCTCAAGACATTCCCAATCGATTGCATCCGCAAGACGAACAGATTCATTATCCTGGTTCAACTGCACGCCACAGTTTTGGATGAGATAAAAAAGTGATCTGATGCACTGTTTTTATACATTTCCGGTTCCTTGGATGCAGGATTATTTTCCACAACAGCAATATATCTATCTATGCATCAATTATGTGTCGACCATTCAGAAACATCATGATAAACCATTCAAGATCAGATGTTTTGTTTGTTTAAAAGACGCTAATTCTCCAACCCTATTCTAGATTTTATCATTATTGAAATTAGCTCATATAAAGTTACTTTTTTAAAATCAACTGCCTTAATTCCATTTATAGTGTATAAAAAAACTGTTTTTAAGATAATTTTCATAGGTAAGGCTTGATACAACATACCTATTATCCTATTTGTCCCACTTATATTTAAGATTTCAAGATCATCATGTGATACATTATTTTTTATAAACAGATATTTTTTAATATTCTCTTTAGTCCTCACATCTATTTCTTTTTCATCTGTTGTGGATATCATACTTCCTGCCCTTGTAGAAATGATGTATATATTTTCTTTATGTGTTTCAATAACCTTTGAGTAGACTCCAACCTTAGCAGAAAATAAAATATCATTAGCAGCCGTTACCTCATCAAATCTAATATCATATCTGTATAAAAAATCTTTATTATATAACTTGCTAACAGGTCCTACGATTCCAAATCTCAGCCTAACTTCGTTCTCATGGTTTGGCATATTGATATAATCATTTATGAACTTACAATCCTCTTCATGCCTCCATGATATATTTCCGGTTCCCTCCTCCACACTAGACGGGGAAAAATATACGACATCAGCAGTACTGTTTACTACACTTTTTATGGTTTCATACACATCATCAGAAAAAAAGTCGTCTGAATCCGCAAAAACAAACCACTTTCCGACAGCATGTTTCATACCTATATTTCTACAGGTTCCAGCGCCTTTTCTACCATTATTGTTTCTATAAAATAGAATTCCTTTTGACTTGTATTCCCTGATCAGTTCCCTCAATTCTTCCAAATTTTCATCACTTCTGTCATCTACCACTATGATCTCCACATCAGCCTTATCGTATGGAGTTGTCTCCAACAATCTTCTAAGATAATGAGGGCAGTTATAATGCGGTATTATGATTGAGAAAAAAATATCCGCTCTATCTTCGCTTTTCATAAATAATCCTCTTTAAAGTATCAGGCGCGGTCTTAAAACTCATTCCCTTAAGGCTTACAGGTTTGATCCCGTTGAAAGCCAATTTTCGTATGATATATAGATAACTTCCCATACTATAGCCCCTCTGAAATGCTTCAATCAATCTGATATTCCCATTGAATCCTAACAATTCCCAATCTTCCTTTGAAAGGCTGTGTTTTAGAAATGTACACATCTTTACAAAGATATCTGTCCTTAATCTGAATTTATCCTCATCGAACGTTGTGGTAAGGCTTCCTTCCCTTTCTCTGACATAGTAAAGATATTCTTCTCCTACCTCGATCTCTTTTGCAAAATATCCACATTTTACGGAAAACATAACATCATTGGAAACTGGTGTTTCGTCAAATCTGATGCCATACAGATCAACCATTTCCTTCTTTATCATTTTTCCCCATGGAACAGGCACATCATATCTCAGTAACAATTCATTCCTTCTGGTTTTGTCATTTTTAAATTCCGATATTCTTCTGTTGTATCCGTTGCCTCTTCCGGAAATGCGATTTCCTCTCTCGTCTATGCTCAATGATCTAAAATAAACGATATCTGACTCTGAATTTTCATGTAATGAAAGAGTATTATAAAAGTCATTAGGAAAAAAATCATCCGAATCTGCAAAGATCAACCATTTTCCGGATGAATGCTTTATTCCAATATTTCTACATCTTCCGGCTCCTTTTTTTCCACGGTTATTTCGGTAAAACCTAATACCTAAAGACTTAAACCTTTTTTTAATCTCCAAAAGCTTATCAAGTTCTTTGTCACTACGGTCATCCACTACTATTACTTCAACTGTATCCCTATCATAAGGAGTTGATTCTAATTGTTTTTCAAGATAGCCCGGTATATTATAATGTGGAATGATTATAGAAAATCTGACCATTTTTTAATATATCCCCATAACCTTCATTGTTAAACCTTTCAGATATTCTTTTGTATTTCCATATTTCTTCCAGAACTTGAATGAATACAAAAAATCTGTTCTTTTTGCCACTTCACAAACATTGATACCTATATATTTTCTATATGAATCCGGATTTCTCACATAATCATCCCTGTATTTTTCAAGCAGATATTCCCATCCTTTCATTCTTCTCGAAAAACTGCTGGAAAGAGATACACTCCCTATATTATACTTCACCAAATCTTTGAAAACGCACGCTACCTTATATTTTTTTGCTATTCTCAGCCACATATCGTAGTCCTCACCATAAGAAATATTTGTATCAAACTCTCCAACATTAGTAAGAACCTTTTTGCTTAAAAGAGGAACAGAGCATCCACCTATAAAATTCTCACCAAGAAGTTTCTGAAAAATCTCTCCTTGAGGATATGTCCTATTCTCGTCTGATTTCAATACTTTTCCATTTCTAATTGCATAATAACTGCAATACACCAAACCCGTCTCATTATCAAATTCTTCTGCCTGTAATTTCAGTTTATCCGGAAGCCATTCATCATCATCATCCAAGAAAGCAATATACTCTCCTTCTGCTTCCTTTACTGCAAGATTCCTTACATTGCTAACTCCATGCTCTCCATAGTTTTCTACATATCTCACGTCAGGATATGACCTAAGTGCATTTCTTACTGATTCTCCGTTCTGAGGTGCATCGTTAATAACTATTATTTCAGTATTTTTATATGTCTGATCCTTTGCGCTTTTAACTGCTCTTAATAGAATGTCTTCTTTCCTGTTACAAGTTGTAATAACTATGCTAATTAGTTCATTTTTTTCTGAAATACCGATTCCGTCGATTTTTTTTATCAATCTAACCGATCTTGATGAGTCCATCTTTCTTGCAAACCAATTCGTAGTTCTTTTTATTGCATCAAAATCTCTCTCATCAAGCGTTACTGGAACAGTTGAACTATTGTCTCTCGGGTTCCAATCGTCATATCTTTTGTTGTTTCTGACTATCTTATCTGTCCATTCGATTGAATTCATAAAAATGGTCTGAAAAAATATTTCTTCGGGAATATATGTATAATAGAGATCCCTCATAAAAACCTTTTCATTTTCCACAATTTTCAGAGCATATAAAGCCGCATTTCGGGGCATGGAACTCCAAATTGTCCCTTTATAAATATTATTATAGTCACCGATCGTCTTTCGCTCCACAGAAAAAAGCTTTTGTATCTTAATGGATCCCCTGTAAAGGTGCTCTACTATCGTATTTTTCTGATCCAACTTTTGACATGGATTATATTGTCTAAATCTTTCCGGTAGTACTTTGGCAAAATCAAGGTAAATATGCTTATCCTCCTCCGCCTCTGAAAGGTCGCACACCGGATAATCCTGACCGGATATGATGTGGAGGTACTTTACATCATCAAACCTTAATGCCTTTTTCATAAGAGCCAGGATCGCATATAGATGCTTTATGCTTCCCCAGGTTATGGCATATTTTGAATAAACTTCGGCATTACTGTTTGCCTTTATACGCTTTACATCAAAATCCGAAATATATCTCTTATCGATGTGGATGAACAGCCTGAATCTGTCTTTATCAAATTTGTCGCACAGCCTGTAAAGCATCTGCGGATCCTTATAAGCCGTAATGATGATCGCCTGCATGCCTTATGTCCTGTCCTTCCTGATAAAAAGAATCTTATAAACAAAGTGAAGCACGTCTTTCAGTCTTTCATTGTTTCTCACATACTCAAACATTGCAAAAACCGGGTATCCGGCGGGCATGTATCTCTTTATGCAAAGTGCAGCCTCAGCGTTATACTGTGCCTTATTAACGACAGAAACACCGTCCAGAGGGTAACATACAACGGGAAAGCCCAGTGCCTTCATGTTCATCTTTGAATCGTCCAGTCCCACCTTCATCATCCATTCCCTGTCAGCACATATCTTTAAGGAGGTATCAAAGCGTTCCCTTCTTAAGAGCTTGGTTGCAGCAAACAGTGCCTGGTGGTTGATGCAGTCACCCGTGAGGTAGTAGATTTTTTTTGAACATATCCTTCCGTATCTTCGAACCTCGGTTTTTCCATCGGTATGAACATAGACTATATCTCCGTAAAGAGCCACTGCCTTCGTTTCTCTGGCTCTCACAACCACTCTGGAAACACAGAAATCCGAAACATAATAGTCCCCGGCATTCAGAAAGTTCACATAGTCTCCGGTAACAAGCCGCATTGCCTGGTTCATTGCATCATAGATCCCGGTATCCGGCGCCGACACAAATTTAATGAAGGGATGCTCCTTTGCAGCTTCTCTTATGACCTTAAGTGTCTCTTCATCCGACTGTCCGTCTTTTATTATGTATTCTATATTTGAATAGTCCTGTGATACGACTGACTCAATCGTCTTTTTCAGTCTCTCCGGATCGTTTTTTACCACCGTCACTATCGATATCAGAAGCTTCCGGTTTTTCAAAATTGATCCTCCTCTCCTCCACAACAAGCGGTCTGTGCATGATCCTGGTGTTTATGTTGAGCACATATTCTCCCAGAAATCCAATAAAGAAAAGCTGTATCGCACCCAGAAGGAACACACCGATTATCATGGGTGCATAGCCTGCCTGGAAGCTGTCCCAATGGATAAGCTTTAATATCAGAAAGACCATGGCAACAATAAAACTTATGAGACCTATCAGAAATCCGGCGATAGTAGCAAGTCTTAAGCCCACTTTTGTGTATGATGTAATGGAAAGCATGGCCGCGTCATAAAGGGAGTAAAAATTGTTATGGGTCTTTCCCGCCCTTCTTTCATTCTGTGTATAGGGAATATCCTTCCTCTTAAAATTATATTCCGCCACTATCCCCCTCAGAAAAGGGATAGGGTCGTCCAGCTGACTGATGAGATTTATGAAGGATCTGTCATAAAGCCCGGTTCCGGTGAAATGCTCGATCATCTTGACGGAAGACATATTTTTTATCATATGGTAGTAGCAGCTTCTTAAAAAGTAAATAATTCCGTTTTCCCTGCTGTTGGTCTTTATGGCGCTGACTATCTTATAGCCCTTTTCCCACTCTTTCACAAATTGGGGTATGAGCTCAGGGGGATCCTGAAAGTCACAGCACATGGAGATCGTGCAGTCTCCGGTAGTCTGACACATGCCGTAAAAGGGGGAATTGAACTGTCCGAAATTTGTCACGTTCAGTATCGCTTTGACTTTTTTGTTCTTTTTACAGATCTCCTCCAGTTTTTCCCTTGTTCCGTCCTCGGAATTGTTATCTATGAAAACAAGTTCATAATCATATTGCGGCAGATCATTTTCCATGATCTTTACCACAGCCTCACTAATAGGTCCCACATTTTCCACTTCATTAAAGCAGGGGATCAATACACTTATCTTTTTCATCACATTATCCTGTTCGTTTTCTCCTTCAACGAATCATCATTGGCTTTTTTTATAAAGCATTCATACGCCAGTCTGAAAAGCTTTATAAAGGTTCTTTTGGGCAGATGTCTGTACAGTATCTTTTCCATTCGAAGAATAAATCCTGCATCCGAAGGTTTCTTTTCATAGTCCTTCCAGGGCGAAAGCATTAAGTATCTGTCAAAAACATCCCTGTCCGGATGGACATTGTCCCGATCCCAGGGAAATTCCCCCACAAACCTGAAGAAATGGTAAATGACCGGGCAATTGACGGCTTTTCTTATCTCTTCATAGGAATAATAACCCACAGTGCCAAAGGTCTTAAAATAATCCACCGGATCAAATGCAAGAAGCGCTGGCTGCAGGTTATATTCAGGTTCAAGCTTTAATATCTCTCCTTTCAGTACAACATTTATGAGATCCTGATCAGGAGAGGGGTACCAGGCCCTGACATTTTTTACATGACCGGCTATCCTCTCGGAGCATTTTTTTTCTTTCCACTGCTTCATTTCAAAAAGCATCACCCCGGAATTGAAATAGGGCTCTGTTTTCAGAAAACCGAGTCTTTCCTTATGCTTTCTGACAAGGGAATCAAGTACCATCGCAACAGGATATTCTCCCATCTGCAGACCGGCGAGCTTATCGAGGTCTCCCTCAACAATCGTATCCGCATCAAGATAGAGAAGTCTGTCCACATCCTCCGGCAAAAGGAAACTCAGAAACAGTCTCATGTTTGCCGCATAGGATCCGCGGTAGGAGGGCATGTTCATGTCCTTCATCATCGTGACAAGTTCTTCGGTGTCAACGAAGACCAGTTCTCTTTTGTACTGCCCCGCCAGGTCTTCAAACCGTTTAAGAGATTCCTGCGAAAGCCCTTCCCCAAGGATAAAAATCCTCATCTTATCAATATGCACATTGTTTTTTAAGAGCGAAGTAAGTGATGTACCGGCGTAGGGGGCATATTTTTCGTTAAACTGATATAATATATCAATATTTTTCATACGCTAAGATCCCTCTCTTCGCTCGGGATGACAAAAACCGGTGGCATTTCAGGGTAGGCTTCGATCCGCTGTGTAAAACAATTATCCGTAAAGATCAAATTTTCCCGGCTTCCTCACGGATCTTCCTGTATTCTTCCTCCGGCAGGAAGGGGAACATATCATCTATTGCGGATGAGACCATGGTTCCGTCCTCCAAAACCCTGCTTGAAAGCTTTGGTTCAAAGTTCTGCTTTTCATCCACAACCGCTTCGCATAAAACCGGTCCCGGAGTTTCATAAACCTCTTCCAGCTTCTCATCAATGCCTTTAAGACTGTTGATCTTAAAATAGGGGATATCAAAGGCAAAGCTTAGTTTTTCAAACGAAGGAAAACTTATACCGTTATCGCTGCACACGCCCACCAGAGGCGGTTTGAACAGATTTGTCTGAGTCTGTCTTATGGAGTGGTAGCCGTTGTTGTTCAAAATGAATATCTTAATGTTCAGTTTATTATAGACAACCGTCTGGAGTTCCTGAAGATTCATCATGAAACTCCCGTCACCGTCTATACATATGGTACGCTTTTTTTCACCCCGGTATACTGCTGCCCCCAAAGCCGCCGGAAAGCCATATCCCATGGCTGCGCAGCCCGAATTGGTGTAGAGTCTCTGTCCTATCTTCACTTCAAAGGCCTGAAAGGTCTGAACGCAGGCAGCGCCGTTTCCACAGACTATCACATCACCGGGTTCAAGAGATCCTGACAGTTTCTTAATGAATGCATAGGGATTTAAGGGTTTATCATTTTTAAGGAACTCATCCCTGCAGGCAGGATACTTTTTATTAATATTGACGCACCATGAAAGCCACGCCCTGTGGTCTCCCACATCCTCCCTTGTGCAGAGCCTTAAGTCCATCAGAACATCTTTAACATCCGCATGAACCGGCATATCGATCTTAACGGTAGGCTTATAAAGCTCGTTTTTATCAATATCCACCATTATCTTATAAGCATCTTTGGCAAATTCATGCCTGTTGTAGCTTATCATCCTTATGTTCATGCGGCAGCCTAAGACCAGAAGAAGATCTGCATTCTGAACCACAAAGTTCCCGCCTCTGGTGCCCACTGTCCCGGGTCTTCCCGCAAAGTAGGGATTATCCTCCCACAGAAGATCATCCGCATTCCAGGCTGTTACCACAGGGATCTTAAGTGCTTCAATACATTCCAGAAATTCCTTGTAGGCTCCTCCGAAATAAATGCCGTCTCCCGCAAGGATCACCGGCCGCCTTGAATCCCTGATCCTTTCAAGGATCTCATCTGTGATGGAATTGCTGTAGACCGGATTTTCCTTCTTCTCAAGGTTTTTTTTATCAAAGCCCCTCATTTCCTCAGTGTCGACAAGAGCTGCCTGAATATCGAGAGGAATATCAAGCCACACCGGTCCCTTCCTTCCGTTAAGGGCAAGAAACCAGGCTTTCTCAAGATGATACCTTAACTCTTTCGGATCCGTTATCATGACTGCATACTTGGTCATGGAGGAAACGCTGTCAACAATGTTAAATTCCTGATCCCCCAGCTGTCTTAGGGGGACGTCTGCCGCACCTCTTGTGGTCTCAGTTTTAACCTGTCCGGAAAGGATGAACATGGGGATGGAATCCAGCCAGCCTCCAAGGACACCGGTGATGGCGTTAGTTCCTCCCGGTCCCGAAGTGACACAGACTGCAGCAATCTTTCCGGAAAGCCTTGCATAACTTTCTGCTGCGATAGCACATGCCTGCTCATGGTGGTTATAGGTGCTCCTTAACTCTTTTTTGTGGCCAAGGGCATCATTCAAATGCATGGCGCCTCCGCCGGTCACGGTGAAAACGTCACTCACTCCGTGAGACACCAGAAAATCCGCTATATACTCCGCTGCTTTTATTTTCATCTGAGGTCTTCTCCTCTATAAATCGTGTTTTATTTCTGACTTAATGCTGTGTGATGTCCGTTTGTAACTGTTCAGGACATACTCCGGCATTTATGTGCTCGCACGCAATGCTACTCCAATTGCAAAAAACTCCTTGAAAATACTATATCGCCCCGGTTCTCAAAAGTTCTAAAATATCTGCTGCCCTTTCCAGCGCCACGGCTCCTTCGTACTTCAGGATATCCTCATCCGTCTTAAACCCGAACCCCCAGAGCACTCCTGCAAAATTAGCACCGACAGTTTCTGCTCCCTCGGCATCAAGATAAGTATCTCCCACCATGAATACTGTTTCGGGATCATCACAGCCACAGTCCTTCATGCAGAGCCTTATTATATCCGGTTTTTGGAGTTTTCCCCCGTCATCACTTCCGTGAATGCTGTCAAGATACTCATCATACTTAAAATGCCGGCAGATGTTCAGAGCCATCCATTCCTTTTTGAAGGTGGCGAGTGCCGTCTTAATTCCGGCTTTTTTCAGATCCTTTAAGGCTTTGCAGATTCCCTCATACTCCAGTGTGTCCAGCAGAAATTCATCCTGTCCGTAGTAGCTCCTGAACAGCCTGCCCAGTTCCTCCCCCTCTTCTTTGCTCAGGCCATAAACCCTCGAAAAGGTCTGCTGTATGGGTGGTCCGATGAAGGTGTCATACATATCTTCACTCAGAGGCTTAAGTCCCTTAACCTCTATGGTCTTTTTTATCGCCCTGACTATCCCCGGCTTAGTATTAAAAAGAGTTCCGTCAAGATCAAAGATGACCAGCTCAGTTTTTTTCATATCTTGACTCCGTTAAAAACCTGACCTCAACCCCGCTTTTCCTCAGTTCCTTTATCACGTTTGCAGTGTACTCATTAAGCTGCAGGGCATAGTTGTGGGCAAAATCGTATTCCATATCTTCGTTATAGTAATTAACCTTTGCCTTCTCAGAATAGCCGTCGAAGCCCGCCAGCACGATCTTCCCCACCCCTGCCTTTCTTAAAAGCCTCAAAAGCATGGGGAGTGAATTGTCCGGGATACTGCTTTTCTCATCTATCAGGGAACTGTAGTCCACGGGAAGGTCGAAGCTTCCCTTAGCGGGAGTCACGTTGGAAGCTGCAATGACTTTCATCCCGTCCTTAACAAGTTCTTCTATCCTGCCTGAGATCTGCATATATCTTTTTGAGTTGGAAAGAAACAGGAAATCCGCCCCGTAGTCTTCAAACACTGTGTTGATCGACATCACGATCGGCTTTTGTCCGGCGATGAAATCCTTTATCCTTTCTCTTTGGCTTATGATGGACTTTCCGGGACCCGTGATAAGAACCGGTCTGTCCTTAAGCATTTCTCCCAGTTTCCTGACGCTCTCCTCGTCATTTATGTCATTTTTCTGGTATTCAAGGTAGAGCTCTTCAATATACTTTTCATTAAAGGCAAGCCTCTCTTCCGGCCTTATTGTCCTTAAGATATCATTTATGGATTTGACGGAAAGAGTCTTTTTCTGCATCAGATACTGACTGTATTTAGGATGACAGTCGTTTGAAGCGCACAGGAAATACTGCATCTGATAGCCCCAGGGATTTACGGAATATATGTTCCTCACGCATGTGTCGATCATTTCAAGGATCTGGTTTGTGTCATAGTTCTTTCCCAGATTCTCGTTGGCATACATGGTAAGGAGCTCCAAAGGACAGTTACCCGCACTTTTCCCCATCCCGAAGGCGGAGCCGTCAATAAGCAGCGGCCGTCTGTCTCCCACCTCTTCTATCAGCGAAATAGAGTTTGCATAGGCCAGCTGGAAATTGTTATGTGCATGATATCCTATCATCACATCCTTTGAAAGGAACCTGTCCATTATGTCAAAATAGTGCAGGAGCCCTGATCTATCGAGAAGGCCATAGGTATCCACTATGGACATGGCAAAAAAGCCAAGATCATCCGTCCTTTTTGTAAGCTCCTCCATCTCCCGGTCAGAATAGCCCGTCACGGATACAGGCTGGGCAAATACCATATAGCCTTTTTCCTTAAGACCCTTGCAGAACTTCAATGCCTCCTCGTAAGTCTTCTTTTTGATCATCACCCTGATGCCGTCCAAAACGGAATCCTTCGCATCGCAGATGTTTTCAAGGGGCACCGTTCCGTAATCGATCATGGCTATAAGCTTTGAGTTTCCCTTGTCTGTTTCCGAAAAGATCCTGTTTATCCCATCAGTATCGGGGGTTATGGATCTGTTTATATCAAAGCTCTCCCTTGCATCGATAAAACCGACCTCGATATAGTCAATCCCGGCCGAGACAGATCTTTCCAGAAGATTTATCATATTACCGTGACCGAAATTCCATTCATTCACAAAGCCGCCGTCTCGCAGCGTACAGTCTAACAGGCAGACCTTACTCATATTTCTTTTCCTTCATGTAGGCCTCCTCTTCAGAAACCATCTCCTTCAGAATGTCCTGACCTGAACCATATACCTTAAACCAGTTCACTGTTTCCTTAACAGCTCTTTTAATATCCCAGACCGGTTCCCAGCCAAATGTCCTTTTTATCTTAGAACAGTCAAGTTTTAAGAAGCCGGCCTCATGAGGTCCGCCGTCCGGTCTTATGACGATCTTTACCTCATCCCCCCAGGCTCTGACAAACAATTCGGAAAGTTCTCCGGCGCTCACGCAATCCGTAAGTTTTGGTCCAACATTATAATATCCGGCTTTTTTTGTATCCTCGAACTGCCTCTCTACTATCATCATATATGCAAAAAGAGGCTCAAGAACGTGCTGAAAGGGTCTGGTTGACCCGGGATTTCGAATGACGAGCTCAGTGCCGCTTAAGGCTGCCCTTGCACAATCCGGAATGATCCTGTCTCTTGAAAAATCCCCTCCTCCGATCACGTTTCCTGCCCTTGCTGTGGAAACTGCGACTTCCTTTTCATTAAAAAATGATTTAATGTAGGAATGAGTCACAAGCTCGGAGCAGGATTTGCTGTTGGAATAGGGATCATAGCCGTCAAGGGGCATATCTTCCGTAAAAGCCAGATCCTCATCCTCATTAAGATAGACCTTGTCGGTGGTAACATTTAAGACAGACCTGACACTGTCGGTTTTTCTGGCTGCCTCAAGGATGTTCACAGTACCCATGACATTGACCTCAAAGGTCATTCTGGGTTCTTCATAGGATGTTCTGACAATGGGCTGAGCCGCAAGATGAAAAACGATCTCAGGCTTAAAGTCCTTAAATATCCCCATCACACCATCAAAATCCCTGATATCAAGGATCTCTGACCTCAGATCCCTTTCTATCCCGCAGAGCCTGAAAAGCGAAGGATCCGTCTGAGGATCGAGCGAGATCCCGCAGATCTCGGCTCCGGCATTTGCAAGGATGTGTGAAAGCCATGTTCCCTTAAAGCCTGTATGTCCGGTGATAAGCACCTTTTTTCCCTTATAAAATCCTGTTCCCAACCTTTATTCCCAGACCTTCCAGGGCGCGTTTCCCGATGCCCAGAGTTCTTCAAGTTTCTTCTTTTCCCTCTGCGTGTCCATACACTGCCAGAAGCCTTTATGTTCGTAAGCCATGAGCATTCCCCGGGATGCAAGGGTCTGAAGGGGTTTTTTCTCAAAAACCGTCTCATCATTTTCGATATAATCGAATATCTCAGGCTCAAATACCATATATCCGCCGTTAACCACAGAAGCATCCTTGTCCTGTTTTTCGGCAAATTCCTTTACTTCTCCGCTTTTTTTAAGATCCAGTACCCCGAATCTCTGATCAACTGAAATTGCGGTTATAGTTCCGGTCTTTCCGTGCTTTTTATGAAATTCGAGAAGTTCTCTTATGTTTACGTCGCAAAGTCCGTCTCCGTATGTGAGCATAAAGGTCTCATTTCCGACGTATTTTTTTACCCTCTTTATCCTTCCTCCTGTCATCGTATTGAGGCCTGTATCTATAAGTGTAACCTTCCAGGGCTCGGAAAAATTATCATGCACCTGCATTGAGTTCTCGGAAAGATCAAAAGTCACATCTGAGGTATACAGAAAATAGTCGGCAAAGAATTCCTTTACCATAGCCTGTTTATAGCCAAGACAAATGATAAACTCATTAAAGCCGTAAAAAGAGTAGCATTTCATGATATGCCACAGGATCGGCATTTCGCCGATCTCGATCATGGGCTTTGGTCTCAAATGGCTTTCTTCTGAAATGCGGGTTCCAAGTCCCCCCGCCAGGATAACAACCTTCATCTTTATCTATCACTCCGTATTTAAGCAATGCCAAACCACCCTTCAGTATATCAAAATCGGAGTCTCTTTACAACTTGATGTAGGATAAAGGCAGAAAGAGGCACAACATATAGTAGTGTGACAGCAAGAACCCAGGTTATCCCGGTCAGGATCAGACAAACCTGTTCTCTCCTTCTGTTTTGTAAGGGAAGCAGAAGGATTACGGTAAGAATGATGCCTGCCAGGCTAAGTATTGCTCCCGGCTTCAGTCCGTGAGCAAAAAATCTTAGTTCCACTTCATTCTCCCCCGGTTCCAGGTCTATTCCGATAAACATGGAATCTATGTCCTTTACCTTTGTCTTTTTTCCGTTGACCCTTGCCTCAAAACCATCTGTATAGCTTAAGGGAAGAAGTGCGCTCTCCCTTTCCCCGGCATCTGTTCTGAATGTCAGAGTCCTTCCGTGTACAGTGACATCCCCTGAGCCTGCTCCGGCAGACTCCCAGGCTCTGCAAAGGTTTTCCAGTTTAGTCATATCAAGCCCCATGACAGAAGCACCTTTTATGCCCTCCACGCATACATCCTCGTCCTCATAGATTCCAAGATACAGAAGGTTTGAATTAAAAGGAGCAGGATATGTTGTATTTTCCGTATCTCCCATGGTAGGAACCGGGATCTTTTCCCCGTTCACACTTATTTTTGAAGACTCTCCCCCCTGAAGATACAGGGCTCGTTTTTCTTTTATGTGTATTTCGTTTCCTTCATATCTTTCCAGGATATCACCGTCGCTTTCCAATCCTGCCGTCTTTGCAAGTTCTTTATAATATGCATTTGTCATGGCCGGGATATCCGCAACACTCCCGTTCTTTCCCTTGAAATCACTGCCGGTTTTCATGACAAAAGGCATTTCATATTTTAAGCCATAAAGTGTGTATCCGTTCTTTTTTGAGATCTTCTCATATTCCCCGTTTTCATAGAGTTTCGGAACACATGTCAGGATACGGGTAACATGAAACAGGACATCCGAAAAATAAGTGCCTCCCGAATCCATGATCCTCATAAAATGTGCGTTATATCCAAAGGCCATGGCAGCTTCCAGCTGGTCCCTCCTGACCGTATTTGCCCATCCTCCCACGGTTGCCCTTCTTATGACCATCCCGTAGTTTGTGTTCAGTTCCGTGTCCGGGTTTTTGATCCTGTCCAGAATACTTTCATCGATACCCATCTGATCCTGAAGGGTTCTTACTGTCCTGACATAAGCCCCGGACTGCTCAGGTTCAGAGGAAAAACCGTCATAAAAATTCGGACATCCGAAGCCCACATATGAGGCACATACCAACTCAGCTGCTATAAATACCGGAATGTAATCCGGTCTCTTTATCAGCAGGCACAGGGCATATATTACCGCCATAATACAGGCAAATATGATCCAGGCATTAAAAAGTTCATGAATTTCCCATTTCCTGCCGTTGTAGACCGTAACAGTGATAAATACAATGCCTGCTGCAAGGATAATACTGACTATCGGATAAAATACATGTTCACTGATAGAGGGCAGACATTCCTGATCCTTAAAAATCCTGCCGCAAAAATATGTTCCGCTGGTAAGCAGGGCAAAGGGAATAAGATATCCGCAGCGGATCGGATAGTGATAGTAGGTTCCAAGATGCCACAGAATGTTGATCGATTCAAAAGGTATCAGTGCACAGGGATAGAAGCAGAAAAGCATCACAAACAAAACAGTCTTTTTTTCCTTTCTCAGAAAGAAAAGACCTGCCGCCGTAATGACGATCGCTGCCAGGCAGCCGGAAAGCATGAACCATTTGATGTAATACATATCAGCTCCAACAGAATTCAGGATGCTTTTTATGTTTTCAAAAAAACCGCCTCTTAAGTTGGAGTTGAATCTCGAAGAACCTGTCATTTGTGAGGCTGCAGGCACAAGGATCACCGCAGATATGCAAAGTCCCGCGATCACCGAAAGAACCAGGGATTCAGATTTTTTTGCCCTTCTTTCCCTGTCCGCAGACAGAAAAATGAAGGTTCCCGAAACAAGCAGGATAAATATCAGGTTCATAAAACCAAGATAGTAGCTTAATGCCGTCATATAGCCCACGCAGAGAGCAAATATGGCTCTGTAGGTTATCTTTCTGCTGCCGAAGCATAATCCGCCTTCCTCATCCTTCAGCATGCAATAAAGAGCCAGCATATACAAAGGCAGCAGAGCAGCCGTATCAAGGTAGGTGGTTATGGTGTAGTGTGTTAGAACATAACCGCAAAGTCCGTAGCAGAAGCTCATGGTCATTCTGTATATGGCGGAAGCTTTTATGGTCTTCCTGAGAAAGAATCCCATATTAAATGACATGAAAAAAAGTCTGAGCCCCGTAAACAGCGAAAGCATTTCGAAACAAAGCCTTCTGGGGATAAAGAGAAAGAAGAGATTGAAAACCGATATGTTCCACTGAATGGCAGAGGCCATGGACAGATTCTGTCCTTCATTTATATACCAGGTATGGAAAAGGTCACCCCTGAAATGAAGTGTATCCCAGATGTGGTAATAGAGCGGAGCATTAGTCTGCCCCATGTCGTAGTAGTCAATGGTGTTTATTCCGAAGGGGAAAATCCTCTTTATTGCAAGTACCGTGAGAAAAACCGTAAGAGTCAGAAAAGAGGGGAGCAGATACTCCCCTGCAGCCAGTCTCTTTTCCTTAAGAACCGCTCCCCCGGTCATTCCCTTGTATCTATGACGGCACGCCCTATGCTGTCATAAACAATGCCTTTTACCTTCTGAACGTCCTTCTTGTCATAGCAGTTCCTTCCATCAATGATGATCGGAGTCCTCATGTATTTTACATAATCCGCTATGTTAAATTCCTTAACCTGAGGCCATTCCGTAAAGATAAAGCATATGTCGGCATCTTTTACGGTATCTTCAATAGTGTCACAATAGGTCACTCCCTCTTCAACCCTTCGCTTAAAGTTTTCAACCCCGACAGGATCCCAGGCTTTAACGTTTGCCCCGTCATCTGCGAGGATCGGAACCGTGACAAGGGAAGGAGCCTCCCTTAAGTCATCCGTACCCGGTTTGAAGGTAAGACCCAGCACCGCTATGTTCACACCCTTAAGATCACTGAAATATTTTTTTGCTTTTTTTATCGGAAGGAGCTTCTGATTATCGTTCACCTCGATGGCTGCCTTAACCGTCTTTATCTCATGATCGTTGAAATTAGCCAGCCAGTTCAAAGCCTTGGTATCCTTGGGGAAGCAGGAACCGCCATAACCGATGCCGGCATTTAAGAATCTGCTGCCTATCCGGCTGTCATAACTCATACCCTTTGCCACATCGGAGATATCGGCTCCTATGACTTCGCAAAGGTTAGCTATCTCATTTATATATGAGATCTTAAGAGCAAGAAAATCATTGGAAGCATATTTTATCATCTCGGCAGACCGTCTGTTTGTCACTACGACAGGTGCATCTACCCCTGCATAAACCTCCCTCAGTTTCTTTTCCGAAAACTCATCCTCAACTCCAAGGACGATCCTTGAAGCATGAAGGGTGTCCTGAACTGCCGTTCCCTGAGCCAGAAATTCCGGATTGGAAGCCACATGAACCTTAAGCCTGCCGTCCAGTCTTTCATTTATCGCGTCCTCAACCCTGTCATTCGTTCCGATGGGCACGGTGGATTTGACAACAACCACGCACTCCTTTGTGATACTCTCAGCGATCTGGTTCGCTACAGAAAAAACATAACTGAGGTTTGCCGACCCATCTTTTTTTTCGGGAGTTCCTACACCAATAAAGATCACTTCGGCATCCTTATATGCCTCCTTATAATCTGTTGTATAAGTCAGCCTTTCTATATTCTTTGTCATCAGTTCCTGAAGTCCCGGCTCAAATATTGGGGTTTTCCCCTCCTGCATTGTCTTTATCTTTGCCTCATCCACATCCACGCAGACAACTTCATGCCCGTTTTCAGCAAGACATATGCCCGTCACAAGCCCTACATATCCGGTTCCGGCTACAGCAATCTTCATAATTTCGCTTTTCTCCTGTTCTCAGTTAATGAAAAAACGTTAAATTTACTGACATCGGTTTCAAAGAACACAATCTCGATATAGTATATCACCAGAACACTTGCTTTGCCAGTCCGCTTTTGCTAATGTTAAGGGCATGAAAAAGATGAGGAAATATCTGCCGTACACCATATTGATCCTTCTTGCCTGTGCCCTCTGGGTCCGGGCCTGTTTCGGTTTCTGTTCCTCTGACGAGCCCTTCTATCTTGCCACCACAAAGAGGTTTTTTGACGGGGATCTGATCTTTGTCCATGACTGGTTCCCGACCCAGCTTTCCTCACTGATACTTCTTCCCTTTTATGCCCTGTTTGTTACCGTCTTCGGCTCTGCAGACGGGATCATCCTCTTCTTCAGGATACTCTATGTTTTTATAACCCTGATCCTTTCCGTTTTTTCCTACAGGATCATTTCAAAAAGGAACAGTTCGCCTGCTGCATTCTGCTGCTCTGCCTTCATGCTTCTTTTTGCGCATTTAAATATTGCCACTCTCTCCTACTACACCATGTCCTTCGAATTCTTCATCTTTACCATGCTGCTTTTTACCCTGAAAAGCAAACGGGCCTATGTTCTGGGAGGCTTTTTCTTTTCTCTGACAGTTCTTTCCCTGCCATCCCTTGCCATTCCGTATGTTCCTGCATTTATCATGATCCTTTTATTCTCCTTTATGAAACCCGGTCTGGTCTCCGGCAGATTCCGAAAGGATGCAGATGCCTCAGCCGGTCAGAATACGTCTCCATCGACATCATGTTCCTTCAAGCATACAGATCTTAGAGATGGACTTATCTTCTCTACCATCGGGATCGCTGCATCACTTGCACTTTTTGTGATCTTCCTCTATGCCTCGGGAAACAGCATAAAAAACCTGTTTGAATACCTCCCCTATGTTCTTTCCGACGATGAGCATGAGCTAAGTGCTGTTGCACCATTTAAGAAATTTTTCACCTCCATATCAGACGTTTACGGGAGAGTCTTTTATCTGAGCTTTCTTCTGGCATTTTTGGGTCTTCTTTCAAACAGGATAAAAAAGCTCCTTCCAGTGGTCTTCACTGCGGACTGTCTGCTTTTCATATATTATGCCATCGTAAGCACCGGTCACACCGGCTACATGAACACTGCCCTGGCTCTTTTTGCAGGTCCTTTGTTCTTCATGTGTAAAAAAAAGGACTGGTATGCCTTCATCTCACTTTTCATGGGAGGTCTCATCTTTTCCATGACCTACAGCTATTCTTCAAACGGTGAACTGTATGTACTGTCGATAGGACACGGGATAGCCTGCATGGCTTCCATACTTTTTATCGATAATTTTATACGTGAGAACAGGGATTCACGCTTTTTGCGCACTGTTCCCATCCTTTTCCTCTGCTTTTTCCTGCTTGAAACGGGAATTCTTCGTTTCATCAATGTCTACAGGGATGCCCCCCTGGAAAGGCTTACCATGAGGATCTGTGAAGGTCCCGGAAAGGGTCTCTTCACAACTCCGGAGCACGAAGAGGTTTATTCCTCGGTACTTTCCGACATAAGACAATACTCCAAAGATGATGGCTTTATCCTCTTTTCCAGACTTCTGCCCTGGGGATATCTTGCATCTGACATGCGCTGTGCCGGGGCAACGCCCTGGAGGGATAACATAAACAGCAGACGTCTTGAGGAGTATTACAGGCTTTTCCCGGAAAGGGAGCCCGATCTCATTCTTCTTCTTGACGAAGATGTGGGATCCTATGATTCCTGTGGGGATGTTGAAGCCGACCCCATACCAAACGAGAATGAATGGGGCGGATATCTAGGAGACCTTATCGAGTCGGAAGGTTTTAAGGAGATCCGATGCGATCATCTGACGGTTTACCGGCGGTAAACTGCCTGAACAGTCTGATCGATATTGAAAAAGTGATGAGAGGAACGGCAGTCAGCATGACCCGGTTACCTGAATCTCCGGTGCCTATACGGAGATAGTCTCCCCTTCCCCAGGCTGCACAAACTGCAAGGAGAATATATCCCACCATGATCACGTCAAAAAAGGAAAGTCTCATGTCCTTCTTTATCATTGCCGCAGCAAGGGAAAGAACCAGAAACACGAAGAAGAAATATCCGAAATATCCCCAGCCGTTTCTAAGCCTTATGTTCATAAAGAAGGCATAAAGGTTTTCGAGGTATCTTCCGTGGTTTTTTACGAGCATAAGCACGTTTAAGACAATGAGTGCAGCAGGGATCAGTATGGTCATCCTTTCTTCAAGGCGAGAAAACCATCTCCTTCTTATAAACGAAATATATACGAGAAGGAGGATAAGCCCTCCCATTATGAGCAGAGCCTTCTGCTTCGTCAGAAAGGCATAGAGAGGATAAACCCTGAGAAAGATAAAAACCCTCAGATAGTAATATCCTGCCGCAATGATAAGGGGCAGCATATATATGGTCGCAAGTTTTTTGTTACTGTAATCAAGCATTGAAAGACAGACTATCAGGAAGGCTGCCATGATCGGTCCCTCCTGTCTCATCATAGCCGTCATAACAGTAAACATCATCAGTACAAAGGGAATTTCCTGTCCTTCCTGTGTTTCCCTGTATCCAAGATACATGAGCAGGAAGAAGAAGACCATAAAATAATCCCCTGCCATTATCCACTTGGCCGTGGTGATATATGCGGGAGAAGTGGCTAAAAAAACCGTCACGGCAAGGCTTAATACAGCCTCTTTTCTGTTTTTTCGTATATTTTCCAAAACTCCCGGTTCCCGGGAAAGCCCCGTATCGGAGATTTCAAAAAATAAAGCAGCACAGAACAGCAGAAGAAAATCTATATTTAGGAAGTGCTGAATTCCAAAGGTATTTAAGAATCCGAACAGATAGGGTATGGTGTTTATCACTACGGTCATTATTCCGGAATCCGTAAGCAGGACATCAAATTCATATTTGAGATCCCCCTCCTTTATCAGTATCTGTGGATATGTGGAATAATAATAATAGGAATCGTTATCAAGGCTGACACTTAAGATCCCCGAACAGCAAAAGAGAGCAACAGCCGCTGCGATCAGGACAAATACAGAAAAAAACCTGATATCAAAATCCTCCAGATCCGGTTTTCTGCCGAAATGCAATCTGCCTCTTAAAAAAGAAGACAGAAGACAGACCGATATAAAGGCAAAAAAAAGGACAAAGACCAGACGCGGGGGAGATATCCTGATCTTCACCACAAGCATTGAGTATACTCCCACGCAGAAAAAAGAAAGTCCCACCGGAAAAGACAGGATAGCCCTCATACCTTTTTTCAGCTCACTTCCCGTTGCCCAGATAAATACATAGCCAAGCACACAGAAAAAAACTATCACAAGAGCCTGTCTTATAAGCATTCCTGATGAGATTGTTCCAAGCATCTGCTCCATATCCATGGCTTACATTATGGTTCAACCTCTTGCTTTAGTCAAATCTGCAAAGCACCTTTTGTATCATGCTTATATAAAGCATTGAAAAAAGCACGGTGAAAAACATCACCGTGCTTTCATAAGACCTTATTTCCGAAAAAACCGGATAAACAACTGTAAAATTCAAATCATGACTGAATGTTAAGATTTGCGCCGACCGCCACTGCCTCTGCATCCTCGGTCTTTTTTGCGCCTTCATTCATCCATTCGTTGAACTTTCTCTCTGTAGCCTCAAAGGTCTTTTTTGAGATTTCGGGAAGTTCCTTACCCCAGGTCTTTTCAGCCTGCTCATAGCCCTTCTTGAAGGCATCCAGAAGCTCCTGTGCCTTGCCTGCATCATTTCCGGCAAGTGCCTTTGCAAAATCCACGATCCTGTCAGAGGTTTTTTCCACACCCCAGTAGCCATCCTCTGAAATATCCTCCTGAGCCTGCCTCTTAGTCTCGGGATCCACCTCAAACTTGCCCTCTGCAAGGAATTTCCACATGCTGTCCTCGTCGTTTCCAGCAATGGTATATGCCTTGTTCTGACCAAGCATCATCTTCTCGACCAGAGAACGGAGGCTGGCATTTCTCTCCTCTGCATCGGCCTTAAGCTTTGCTATGAGCTGGCTCTTGTCGGCTCCGGAGTAGATTCCTGCCGACTTGTCCGGGCTCTTTGCATCATTCTTTGAAGACGCCTCATAAACAACGCCCCCATTTTCATTTTTTTCGATTTTTTCGGTTTTTACTTCTTTTTCCGTGTCCGGTGCCTTTTGTGTACTGCCCTGTACCAAAGCTCCCTGTGCATACAGGCCTGAGTCAACGGAACTTACACTGCTTATCGTGCTCATTTGCTTTTCCCTCCCTGGTTAAAAAATCAGCATAAAAATGCTATTGACACTCATCTTTATCCTTTATATCGGCAGTACTAAGGAAAAAGACAACCCCTTTTTTATTTTTCTTCTTTAATTTGAATAATCTCATCTATGGCTTTGTGAAAATCTTATCTTTATTTCATCGCATCGATAGCTGCTCTTTCGATGGGAAGTCCGGCAGTATATCTTTCAAGGAATCTGTCAAAGCCCTTAACATCTGCCTCCACAGGATCCATGCTCTTTCCTGCGGCTCCCTTAAACACCCTGTTGGAAAGGAAGTCTTCCAGGGTCTCACCGCTGTTCTTATTTATCATGTAAGATGCAAGGATAGCCTGTCCCCAGGGACCGCCCTCCCCGGCTGTTTCCATGACGGCAACCGGAACTCCAAGAGCCGCTGCCATGATCTGCTGTCCGGGATCCTTGGCATTAAACCAGCCCCCGTGTCCCATGATCCTGTCCACCTGAACATTCTCTTTTCTGATCAGGATGTTCATTCCGGTCTTAAGGGCACCCAGCGCCGTAAACAGCGTTGCTCTCATGAAATTAGCGAGGGAAAGGCTTGCATCGGGCATTCTTGCAACAAGCGGTCTTCCCTCTTCCATGTGGGTGATGTGCTCACCGGAAAGATAGTTATATGCCAGAACTCCCCCGCAGTCAGCCTCGCCCTTAAGAGCCTCGGCGTAAAGCTTTGTGTAGAGATCGGATATATCGATACTGCCTCCCGCAAGCTTTATCACCTCGTTAAAGAGTCCAACCCAGGCATTCAGGTCAGATGTGCAGTTGTTGCAGTGCACCATAGCCACGGGTTTTCCTGTGGGTGTTGTCACCATATCAAGTTCATCATAAACATTCTTCAGATTATCCTCCAGAACCACCATTGCAAAACAGGAGGTGCCGGCTGAAACATTTCCCGTACGGACAGCAACCGCATTCGTTGCCGTCATTCCTGTTCCCGCATCACCTTCTGCCGGGCAGAGAGGTATTCCGCTCTTAAGCTTACCCGAAGGATCAATGAGCTTTGCGCCTTCATCCGTAAGCTTTCCTGCATCATCACCCGCAACCAGTACCTTTGGAAGGATGTCCCTCAGCTTCCAGGGATATCCCTTGGACTTAACCTCTTCATCAAAAAGACCCACCATCTTTTCATCATAGTCGCAGGTTTTGGGATCAATGGGGAACATTCCCGAAGCCTCTCCCACTCCCACGCATTTTTCACCGGTAAGCTTCCAGTGAACATAGCCGGCAAGGGTTGAAAGGTATTTAATATCCTTAACATGATCCATGTTTTCCAGGATCGACTGATAAAGGTGCGCCACGCTCCACCTCTGGGGAATGTGGAAATTAAAGAGCTTTGTCAGCTTTTCGGAAGCCTCCTCGGTGATGGTATTCCTCCAGGTTCTGAAGGGAACCATGAGCTCATCCCTGTCGTTAAAGACCATGTATCCGTGCATCATGGCCGAAAAGCCTATTGCACCCACATTTTCAAGCTCAACCCCAAACTTTTCCTTAACGTCTTTTACAAGTGAAGCATAGCAGTCCTGAAGTCCTCCCCAAATATCATCCAGGGTATAGGTCCAGATTCCGTTTTCCAGCCTGTTTTCCCAGGAATGACTGCCGTTTGCCAGCGGTGTGAAATCTTCGCCTATAAGCACCGCCTTGATCCTTGTCGATCCGAACTCAATCCCCAGCGCCGTCTTTCCTTCAATGATCGCCTGTTTTCCATCCATTTTTCCTTCTCCTCCTAAAAAGAATTATATTTGATAACAGTTCAGAGCCCTTCGGTTCCTGAACAGTTACAGCCTGCTGACCTCAGCCGCCTTCTGCTTTTCAAAAAAGGTTTCCAGGGAATCGATGATCTCAGCCGGCTTCATGGTCTTAAGAAGATAGCCCTCGGGCTTCAGCGAAAGCACCTTCATTACACTCTCCCTGTCCCCTTTGGCGGTTAAGAACATGACCGGTATATCACTGGTGTCGGATTCCGATCTCATCATTTCAAGAGTCTGGGGACCTGAACACACCGGCATCTCATAGTCCAGCAGAACCAGGTCCGGTCTGTTCTTTGCAAGATAGGTGATGGCATTCATGCCGGAATTGACCATGGTTACATTATATTTTGCCGAAAGCCACTCCTTGATAGTCCTCAGCATTACGGGATCATCGTCCACTATGAGGATATGCTTCTTCTCCTCCCTTTTGTTAAGATCACTCACAGCATCATTCATCCGGTCCACAAGTTCCTTAACGTTTAAGGGTCTTGGCATCACTCCGGTTATCACAGCCTCGGGAATGATCTGTTTAACGGTCTTAACCTCAGATTCGGAGCCCACTATAAAAAGCTTTTTTTCGCCCTCAACAGTAATGTCCTTTAAATATACCAGAGTGTCAGTCATGTCGTCCACATTATCACTCAGATACATCAGAATGATGAGAGCATCCTTCTGAAGGGGTTCAATGTCATTTATCTTTGACTTTGCAAATATAACCTCAAATTTAGCTGCCGTCAGATTCTTGGTTATGGCATCCACCATAAAGCTTTTAGCTTCCGCTATAAAAAGAATCTTCATAAAACCTCCTTCTTAAATTCCAAAATCCCGTCCCTGTCTATATTTCTGACAAGCTTTGAAAGTCTGTCCGTTTTTTCCCTGAATTTTTCAGGGATCTTATGACCACCGATCTCTTTCATTGCAGTATCTGCGCTGTCAAAGTCAAAGGCTTCCGCAAATTCGCATACGGCAGCCATGATCTCTTTAAGACTACCTTCGTCGATCTCCGGCTTATCACCCGTTTCATCCCCGTAGGAAGCCACTTCCTCCAGTTTATCCTTAAATTCCCTGTAGGTGGTCAGAAGCTCCGGTGTTTTTTCCTCTATGAGTCTGAGAGCCCTGTCATGTTCATCCGAACCCTCTTCATTATCAAGCACGGCATTTCCGGCCTCCTCCATTTTTGCGGCAAGAGCGGAAAGTTCCATGGCTCCTATCAGCCGTGAAGAACTTTTCAAGGCATGAACAAAGACCGTATAGTTCTTGTACTCCTTATTTTTAAGGCTTTCTTCTATCGCAGAAGCCTTATCCTCTATCGAATCATGATAGCCCTTAACTACCTCCAGAAGGATCTCTTCACAGTCTGAATTCTTAAGACCCTCCTCATAGTCTATCCCGTCAATGCCGTTCATAAGCTCCTTAAGACGGCAGGCACAGGCTTCTTCGCTCCGGTCATCTGTCCTTTTCTCCGGACCCTCTTCAGGATCCCCGGTTTCTTCAAGGATCCTTCCCTCAGGGAGATATTTGATCAGGGAATTCTTTAAGGTCAGATAGTTCACGGGCTTTGTCATATAGTCCGTAAAGCCCTCTGCCATATATTTTTCCCTTGCTCCCGAAACCGCATTGGCAGTAAGCACGATCCAGGGAACATCTCGATTCAGGTTTCCTTCAAGCACCTTCATCTGCTTAAAGGTCTCAATGCCGTCCATCTCAGGCATCATATGATCGATGTATACGATATCATATCTGTTTCTGCAAATGAGCTCCAGGGTTTCTTTCCCGCTTGATGCCGTGTCTATCTGTATTTTAGTCCTCTTCAGGAGTCTTGTCACCACCAGGAGATTATATTCTGTGTCATCCACGACAAGGATCTTAGCATCAGGAGCAAAGAATCTGTCATTCTTATGCTTGTCCGCATCATGGGGAAGGTACTTTTTAAAGGCTTCGGAAAGGTTTCCTACCTCTTCCCATTTCGTAACCTTCTGAACAACCCTGAAGCTGAAGGTGGAGCCTTCTCCGTAAACACTCTCAACTTCCAGAGCCGAATCCATTTTTGCAAGCAGCTGCTTTGTGATGCTCATTCCAAGCCCCGTTCCCTTAACGGCTGAGTTCTTCTGCTCATCCAGCCTCTCAAAGGGAGAGAAGAGCTTGTCCATGTCCTCGCTCTTAATCCCTATTCCTGTATCCTTAATGCTGCATATGAAATAAATGTTATCATCATCGATCTTTTCATAACCGATGTTAAAGGTTACTCCGCCCTTTTCAGTGTATTTTACCGCATTTGTCAGTATGTTCAGTATTATCTGCTTAAGTCTCACTTCATCGCCGTAAAGAAGATGAGGCATGGTGCTGTCCACGTTCACATCAAGATAAAGACCCTTGTCCTTTGCCAGAGAAGCAGCCATGTTTATCATATCGTTAACCGTAGAACACAGCTCATATTCCACAGGCACAATGTTCATCTTTCCCGCTTCTATCTTTGAAAAATCCAGGATATCGTTTATGAGGGAAAGCAGGGTTCTTCCGGCAGACTGAATGTCCTCGGCATATTTTTCTATGTCCGGATCCTCATTTTCCATAAGGATCATTTCATCAAAGCCTAAGACAGCATTTATGGGTGTTCTTATCTCATGCGACATGCTGGAAAGGAAATTGGACTTTGCCTCGCTGGCTGCCCTGGCCACACGAAGTTCATTTTCCATCTGCTCTTCCTTCTGTATCCTTTCAAGATAGACGTTCAGATCGCCAACTGTTTTTAAGATCGCATGATACAGCTCTTCTATCTCGTCCCTGGTGTTTATTCTCAGGGCGTTTATGGCCTCGGTTCCCTCAACCCGCATATCATCCTTACTGTAGGCAAAATCACTCATGGCCTTTGAAATGTCCTTTATCGGTTCGGCTATTTTTTTCTGGGCATAAAGATTTGCCACAAGTCCTGTAACCGCTGAAAAGGCAATGATCAGCATGATCAGTCTCACGGTAAATGCCAGCTGGTTTTCCGCACTCAGGTTACTGTTGTTAAAAACATCATTAAAATGGGCATTCCTGTCCTTAAATATCTCATCCCCGGATATCTTTTTTGGCATATAGGCATCATTTCTTGACACCATCCTCGGAAAAAAGCTTCCGTCATCATTGGGAGATGGCTTTTCAGGAGGTACTTCTCCTTCGACGGACGGATCACCGGCTGCGTTTCTACTCAGCCCCGGGTCATGATACATCATCTCGGGAGGCATACTCCTGCCCGCTGCGTGTGAAAAATCCATGTTACCCACGAGGATATTTGCAAAGACAGCAGCCGCTATGGCGAGAACAGCGGCCTCCAGAGTCGTTATGAGAGTAATCTTATAACTTAAGCCCGAAGCATCCTTAAGTCTTTTTTCAAGAACCCTTCTGGTTACCTCATCCCGGCTGTAGTGAAGAGTGTTTGGAAAGTATATCCTGTACCTTTCCGGGCACAGATTAAGAGAAAAGTAGATATAGGTAACAGTCATTATTGAGAAAGGAATCTCAACAAAGAGAGCATACATACTGTCCCTGTATGCCTGGATCGTCAGGCCGTTTCCTACTATTACATTGCTGATGATGACACCGACACCGGTGAATATATTAAAGACCAGGACAAGCAGTCCTGCCTTCCTGATTGACTTATAGAAGCCCCGCCTGGCAGTGATCGAAGCGATGAGAACTACTATAAAATATATGGCTATGGAGTATATACTGGCAGTCTGAACTAGAACTTTGTAGGAAAAAAGAAAGATGACACTTAGAAATCCGGGTACACTTCCGCAGAGGGATGCAACGATCACCACTCCAAATATATCATGGGGAAAACTCGCTCCCATGGCAATGCCTATCATATTCTCGGCAGTTGAGAGCATGGCACCGCACAGGGCAACCAGAACCATCACCAGCCATCGCTTCCTGCGCGTCAGAAACTCAGCTTCCTTAAGACCGATGGCTTTCAGTTCTTCCAGCTTTTCCTCACTCTTTTCGATCCCGATTTTTCCAAGCTCACCGGCTTTTAAAATGCTTTCCCGCTTGAACTTTTCGGCCTTTTCAACGCCTGCTCTTCCAAGTTCCCCGGCTATTCTTCCGGTTTCCATGCCTTTTTTCATGAGACCGCTTAAGAATCCCTGGTTTATATTATCCGGTTTTTCCCTATGATCTTTGTTCATATACGGTAAGGATAGTTCCTTTTTGTGTTTAAAATGTGTGTCTGAACCGTTATTGTTTCTGAAAAAGTAACTGTTCAGAAACCGAAGGGTTCTGAAATGTTACCTGAAAAAAATGGAATCGTCAAAAGACGATCCCCTGTTCATCAAAGGCCGTTACCGCCCGACACGGCTCAGCCCCGGAACCCCCACGTCACATAGAAGTTCCCGCTTAGTGCTGCTTTGTTCCCAACCTGACACGGTTCACAGGTTTCTATTGCGCAGGACCGAAGCATCAACACCGCACCGGACGGCCGACCAATAATCATTCTAACCTCACGTCATTTTAATGTCAAACCGGGCGGGACTACTGACATATGGTAAGAAACTTATCCCATTGCTTACGGATTTCTTCAAGATATGTGCCATAATCCGCAGCATCCCTGTTCCTTAAATGCTCCGTCATTTCGGATGTTGGCTTCAGGATGGGATCAAGGGACAGGTTGGCTGCCAGTCCCTTAAGGGTGTGGGCCGCGTTAAAGGCAGCTTCCAGATTATTCTCGGCTATAGCCCCCTCCAGTTTGTCCAGTTCGTCCGATTCGGCCATTTTTTTTACAAGTGACAGATAAAAATCCTCCTTATTCAGACACCTTGAAAGTCCCGATTCCGTATCGGCACCAAATTCATTTAGTGCTTCGAGAGTAAGCATAATAATTCCTCCTCTGTATGGTTATATATCTGTCTAAATACTGTCGGATGTCCGTTAAACGTTTTCACAGCCCCTATGATACGACTCAGGGCATCATAAATCAATGTTCCGGTTGCATTTTCCGGATGATCACAAAATTGCTGTTAAACCTGCATTTTCTGTGGGCATGCCAAAAAAAGGCCCGGATATGTTCTGGTTACTGTTCAGTGGTCAACCAGACCACTGAACAGTTGCAAAAAACTTTTAAATTGGGTATTTACATTACGAGTGTTATAGTTTTACACTATATGTTGTTAAAAAAAAGAAAGGAGAATACAAGATAATGATTTGCACTTGTGATAATTGCAGATACACCTTTAAAAGGATAGGAAGTTATAAATATTGTCCGGATTGCGGTTCGGCTCTGATCCGCCAGGCCACAGCCCGTGAAAAGAAAGAATATATTGCATACCAGAAGGAGTTTTATCCCAAGCAGCAGCTGGCATAAAACCCTATGATCCTTTCAGAATAAAAAAAGTTGTTTTTGACCGGTTCTTTCCGTCAAAAACAACTTTTTTGTGTGTTTATATTCAGTCTGTGCCTTTAACTGATCATAAAATGCGTGTTCAACAGCGATCCTGCATTATCTCTTAGGATATACTATCGTTGTCTCGTCGATCCTTGTGCGGCACTTTGAGCAGACACATCTTCCGCCGGTAAAGATCCTGACCGCAACCATCCTGTTGCATTTGGGGCAGAATCCTTCAGGTTCTTCCTCATCCTGAACGATCTCCCTTCCTCCGGCTGCAAACTCAAGTTCATCCTCTGAAAGACTCCTTGCAGACGAAAACCCCCTTGCTTTATCGATCACTGACTCCAGCCTTTCTTCATTTTCAAAGCGCTGAAAATCAAATACGCTTCTTAACTTTTTTTCGATGCTAACTGCCATGCTTCCCCCTCCTGACATATTTTCTGAAAAAAACGTTCCAATTCAGAGGTTCGGGTATCCGTTGAATTGCAACATATTTCTATTCTCACTGATTTATACGAGCCTGAAACCACCCCTGGCAGTTTTTTTATTAAAAAACTTCTCCAGCTCCTTAAGGGCACTGTTATGACGAAGCTTCACCTGTCCGTAGGACAGACCTGTCCTTGTCTCAATCTCCTTTAAGGACAGACCCTCATAGTAATGAAGAACTATCACAGCCCTTTCCTCTTCAGACAGATTCATGAGCGCATCCGCAAGTTCACTTAGCGTTTCCTTTTTCAGAATATCTTCATCTATGTCCTCATCAGAAGCCAGTTCTTCCGGTATCTCTTCACCCACATGGTTGCATCGATAGAAATCTATGACTGCATTTCTGGCTATCGTATAGATCCAGGTTGAAACAGCAGCCTTGTTCTCATCATATTCTCCACTCTTTTTCTGCAGCTTCAGAAAAACATCCGAGCATATATCCTCGGCATCCTCCTGATTGCTTACCTTTCCTCTTATATAATACAGTATCTTGTCGTGATATTCCCTGTATACTGCCTCAATGTCCATAAAACCCTCTCTTGAATAAAAAAAAAACCTTAACGATTATAATACATCCTTTTGATTATGTCATTAAAATATGCCAACGGTGAGGATCATTATCTGAATCAGTTAAATATTCCCCGTTCCACCCGGGATGGCATAAACCGACTGACCGGACAGGAAGCTTATGAGATATCATCAGACAGCGGCTTAATATTGTCCTCATAATATCCCCGGCTCATAAGGTAAAGGTTCTCATTCCGGTCCCATATGGCCACAAGTTCATCTTCCTTTGACAGGTCCTCCGGGGATAAATATGCCCTGAATCTTTTTTCGGCAGCTTCTTCATCAACATAGTAGTAGAAATAGGCATAATGAAAGTATGTGTTCACGTATTCCCGGTCTTCGTTTACCAGAAACGAGTTTCTGAGCATATCACCGGTGTAGCCGAGAAATGTAAAATATCTCTCCCACTCACCTTCACCGATCAGCTTTCCTGCCTCCTTTGGAGAAGGAAGCGACGGGTCGATCCCAATCTCCTTAGCGTACTTCTTAAAAAGCAGTCCGTAATTATTATCGGAGTAATACTCACCGGAAAAAAACACTTCTCCGTCTCCCACATCCTCGGTATGATCCCGGCCGTGAGAGGGGTAGTTCACATAGGGAATAAAATCCGAATAGATGATTACCTTCTTATCCCTCACAAGTCCCCTGATGAAGGCGTCAGGATACATGCCCTTTTCTAAAAATTCAGGCATATACATGGTCTGGTTGGAAGCCCTTGGAGTATATAAAGAAACCTTTTCAGTATAGCCCTGCGTAAAGGAATAAATGTTTACTGCGATCAGAAACAGAAAGACCCCGGCGAAAGCAACAGTTTTAACGTTTAATAAGCTTTTTGATGTATCCAAAGCCAACCTCCAGACATTTCCTGTCGAGCAGACAGGCAAAGGCTATGACAGCTATTCCCAATGCGGCATCCACTATCATGTTTTCCGTAAAGGACGCCTCAAAACAGTATAAGACCAGAAGCAGGCCGTAAACAACCGTTTTCTTATGGGAATAACCTATCCTGATGCATTTTTCCGAAAAAACGGAGCCTGCCGCAAAATATATAAGATATGATAAGCCTGTTGTAAGCGCAGCCCCCCTTCCTCCACAGAGGGGAACAAGAAAAACATTTCCGCAGATATTTGCCGCTATTGCAAAGCCGGATGCCAGATTCAGATACAGGTTCTTTTTAGTGTATTTTACGCTCTGAACAATGATCTCAAACAGCATCGCAAAAACAGGCATCAGAGTCAGAAAGGGGATCATGTTCTGTGCTCCCCTGTATTCTTCTCCCAGAAGGATCACTATGATTTTTCTGAACAGGATCACACCCGCTGCGGCACAGACACACAGGAACCGGGTCATGTCATAGGCACTTTTGAAGAATGCCCTGTTTTCTTCCATGTCCCTCTTTTCAAACCTTTCCATGGCAACCGGTGACCACCAGGCAATGAAGGTATTCTTGAAGGTTAAAAGCAGGACTATTATCTTCATTGCCGAGCCATAGATCCCCAGTTCCTCAAAAGTGCTCCATTTTCTTAAGGCCATCCTGTCGCAGGAAGAAAGGAGCCACTCCATCAGGAGAACCAAAACGAAGGGAAGTCCGTAGCTTATAAGCTCCCTGAAGGAAATGTCCCCGTTCTTTGTGACAACAGGATCATCCGGTCTCTCCGCCGCCTTGTCCGCTGTCACCTCGATCAGCCCTCTCTTATAGAGTAAGGCATATCTTATGACAAGAAAGGCCGTGGTCAGACCCCAGGGAACGGCAAGGGCGTAAAGAGCCACTCTGAAATCATTCCCAAGAAAATACCATGCCGCGATTATCGTGAGGATCGAAAGAACCTTTTCCGTGATGTTTATGTTGGAATAGAGCTTTCCGTTCTGCTGCATCCTGACATCAAGGAAAAAGAATCTCTCAAATACAGATATGATGGTATATATGATCACCAGAGCGGTGATATCCGCAGAGGTTCTCTTAAAAAGAAGATCATTAAAAAAACCCGAATTAAGCCCGTAGACCAAAGACAATACCGATACTATCACCAGAGCCGGAAGGAGACATTTTTTCAGCAGCCTCCCCCTGTTGATCCCGGCAGTATAGTAGAATCTGATATAGGCCTGATCCAGCCCCAGTATGGCAAAGATGTAGATGACCGTTACCGCTGTCTCAAACATCCCCGTTCTTCCGTATTCCTCCGTGGACATGAGACGGGTCACGATGGGCGTCTGGATGAAGCCTAAGAGCAGTACCACGAAATTTCCGTAGAAATAGGACAGAAAGCCGGAGATTACCGACTTTTCAGAGTCTCCAGTACGAGAAGCCACGTTCCTTTACCTCTTTTTTGTCAAGGATCCCTTTAACATCGATCAAAACTTTTTCACTATTTTCAAGTTTTTTGTCAAAAAGCTTTTCCAGTCCCGAAAGCCCCATCTCAGCGTATTCATCATGGGCAACTCCCAGCACCAGACAGTCTGCATCATCTATGGTATTTATATCTGTCAGTTCATACCCGTAACCCTTTTTCACATCCTCTGAATCTGCCAGGGGATCTGCGATCCTGGGCTTTATCTTATAATCCGAAAGCGCGGACACAACCTCCATTATCTTGGAATTTCTGACATCGGGGCAGTTTTCCTTAAAGGTTGCTCCCAGAAACACCACCCTGGCATCCCTCACCTTCTTTCCGGCAAGCACCAGCTGGCGGATTATCTTTTCAGCCACAAAGCCGGGCATATCATCATTTACCCTTCTGCCTGAGGAGATAATCTGTGAATGATATCCAAGCTTTTCAGCCTCGTATACAAAATAGTAGGGATCAACTCCGATGCAGTGTCCGCCCACAAGCCCCGGTCTGAAGCCCAGGGCATTCCACTTTGTGTCCATGGCGTCTATGACCTCTTTGGTATCTATTCCCATTCTGTCAAAAGCCATTGCCAGTTCATTTATGAAGGCTATGTTTATGTCTCGCTGGGAATTCTCAACCACCTTGGCTGCCTCCGCCACTTTAATGGATCCTGCCCTGAAAACTCCGGCCTTGATCACGATCTCATAAACCTTTGCAACAGTATCAAGAGTTTCTTCATCCATTCCGGAAACGATTTTTCTGATATTCTCAAGACGGTGGACCCTGTCACCGGGATTGATCCTCTCGGGAGAATATCCCACCTTAAAATCAGTCCCGCACTTCAGACCCGATTCCTGCTCAAGAATTGGAATGCAGATGTCCTCGGTAACTCCCGGATATACCGTTGACTCATAGACTACAACAGCTCCCTTTTTCAGATTTCTTCCGACAATATGAGAAGCACCCTCAACCGGTTTGAGATCCGGAGTCTTATCCTGGTTAACGGGAGTCGGAACAGCCACGATGATAAACCCTGCTTCCTTAAGCCTTGTTTCATCATCCGTAAATTCCATGGAAGTGTTTTTTATCTCCTCGTCCCCGACCTCATCCGTGGGGTCGATCCCGGATCTGTACTTTGCTATCTTCTCCGAGTTCAGGTCATAGCCTGTCACCTTTATATGCTTTGCAAATGCCACCGCTATGGGCATTCCCACATAGCCAAGACCGACTACCGCCAGTTTTTCTTCCTTCGAGATAAGTTTTTCAAATAATTTCATCGTAAAGCCTCCTGTGATTATCTATATATGCTTCCTCAGTATAATTGTTTCTGTAACGATCGTAAAAATACTCTCCGGCAGCCTCCAGTTTCTTTCTGTCCTTAAACAGATCCTCGATACAGCCGATACCCTTTTTCATATCCTTCTTTGTGTAAAGGAATCTTTCATCCCCTATGACCTCCGGAAGTCCGCCCACGCTCGTTGAAACCACGGCACACTTCCGACTCATGGCTTCCACCGCTGCCTTTCCGAAGGATTCAAAGCAGCTGGTCATCAGGAAAACATCCACTCCGTAGTAGAAGTCCGACATCTGCTCCTGACTGAAATTAAGACCTGTTTTAAGCGCCTCCTCCCCAAGAATGTCTTTCAGGGTGTTGAATATATGCTCAACCTTTTCATCATCACCCTTTTCGTAGGTTGAAAGAACGATGGAAACCCTTAAGGGTTCGATCCTCTTTTTCAGCTCTCTTATGAATTCAAGGGCAAAATCCCAATCCTTTTCAACACAGATCCTGCCTGCAAGTCCCACCACAAAGGTATCGTCCTTCTTTTTTCTTTCCGGTTCAAATTTCCCGAAATACCTGGAACTTATGGTATTGGGGATCGTGGTTATGGGTCTTATATCCGTCTCTTTTCTCCAAAGGTCAGCGTTATATCCGGTCGTGGTAACGAGCATATGGCTTTTTCTCAGCACCGGAAACATAAACAGCCTGGACCTTTTTCTGTATCCGAAGAGAAGTCCCCTGTCTGTATAGATAAATTTTCTGTCCCTGAATTGCCATTCTATGAAACCATAGGTAATAAGCGATTCCGACATCTCTATGTGTATGAGATCCGGCTTTTCTTCCTTCAGGCAGGTCTTAAAGGACCTGATCCTGATCAACAGGTTTCTGAGGCGGTTTTCTCCCATGGGATACTGAAGGATCCTGAAGGAGTAGTCCTCAGGCTTTGAGCTTAAAAGCTTCGGACAGATGACCACCGGCTCATAGCCGTATTCCCTGTGGGAAACAAGCCCCTCGCAAATGCTTAAGGTGGACATCTGGGCTCCTCCGGGAAGGTCTATGGGATATTCCATAAGATAAGCTATCTTTTTCATATATCCCTTTCCTTAAACCAGGTATCCTTAATGTATTCCGCCCGGCTTAAGGGTCCCTTGTCATAAAAGAAATCCTCTCCCTTAAGCCTTTTTTCACAGACAGTCAGAAGACGGTCGGCGGCGGTACGGGGATTCCAGTATTTTTCCATGTTTATATAGGCATTTCTCCCTATCTCGTTCGCGGCTCCCGGACTGTTTAAAAGAATCCTGAGCTTGCCTTCAAGACTGTCCGTGCTGCCGCTTGAAAAAACATAACCTGTCCTTCCCTGTTTGATCAGAAAAGGAGTGGCTCCGGCCTTTGAGGATGCTATCACCGCGCAGCCGGCCGAAAGGGCTTCATAGATGACCGAACCCCAGCCCTCAAGATTATTGCTGGTGCAGACAAAAATGTCTGCCTTTTCCATCTCGCCCCTGGTCTCCTCAGGGCTTAAAAAGCCCATGAATTTTGTTTTATTCTCAAGCTTCAGCTCCTGAACCAGCTTTTTAAGGTGTTTTTCTTCCTTTCCCTCACCCACAAATTCCAGCCTGAAATCAAAGCCTTCATCCATGCACCTTTTTGCCGCATAAAGCAGAAGATCGGCTCTTTTAAGCCTTAAAAACCGGCCGGCCCATAAGATCTTCATGGGTCTGTTCTTTTTTCTTAAGGTTTCTATCTCCCTGAAGGATTTCTGTTCTCCCTCGGGAAAATATCCGAACTTGTAGCACTTTTTCTTATAGGAAAGAAGGAACCTGTAGTCAGAGGAAACAAAAGCTCCCGCTGCAAGGATAAAAATATTCTTTTTTCTCTTGCTGAAGTGGTTTCTGTAGAATTTCTTTGCAAGATAGGGAACGAAGATCTTCCACCTGCCCTCCTTTAAGGGTCTTTCGGAATACCGGAAGGTCAGTCTGTCCTCCTTCATCCTCTCTTCAATGAAATCCTCATCCGCGGTTCCTATGATAACAACATCACTGCTTTTTCCGAGATCAAATGCCTTTTCCCTGTTTGTATCACTTTCATGACTTTTTAAGACATAGGCGGGGATTTCTTCCTTCCCCCAGTTCATCTTAACCCTGAATTCCTCCATGGGTTCGGTCTCTACAAAGGTAAAATCATCCCCCAGTTTTTCATAAAGACAGTCGCAAAGCGCCTTTTGATGGTGATTAAAATAATTTGAAAAAAACGTAAGCTTCAAAACCTTGCTCCTATATATTTGACGATCTCAAATGCCGCACACTCAAAAAAATAAAACCTGCTGTAGCCATTCTGTCTGTAGATCCTGTAGCGCCTTTTTATCCTTTCAGGAACCTCCCTTAAGGGAATGCTGCTGCTCACTCCACCCATGGTAAAATCCGCCAGAACCTCATTTATCACGAAAAGCTTCTTCCCCGCCTTTTTTACTCTGAAGAACAGATCCATGTCATCGCTTATATTTTCACACCTGTATAGAAATTCGTCATAGATGCTTCTTTTTACAAACTGGGTCGGATGATTCCAGTCCCTGCTCGTGGTATAGTTTCTGAGCCTGGCCTTCTTTATGAAGGTCTTTCCGGAAGGAAGGATCATCCTGATGTCCCCCCAGGCAAGATCAAAATCCTCTTTCTTAAAGGCTTTTACCATCAGCTCTACGGCACGGGGCTCATAGATATCATCACTGTTTATCATGCCCACTATGTCTCCGGTGGCCTTTTTTGCCCCCTTGTTCATGGCATCATAGATCCCCCCGTCCTTTTCCGAAAAGATCCGGTAGTCGATCCCAGCCTCCTTAAACCTGTCCCTGAAGCTTTCACAGATACTGACCGTTCTGTCTTCCGAAAGACCGTCGATAATGATATATTCGATATTTTTGAAGGTCTGTCCAAGAACCGACAGCAGGGTTCTTTCTATGGTCTTTTCACTGTTATAGCATACGGTTATGACGCTGGCCTTAATATCACTCATCAAAGGCCTCCGTTGACTCCTCCGCCGTAAAGAGCACCGTGAGGGTCTGCAGCAGAAGCTTAATGTCCGCCGCTATGGAAAAGTCCTCAATATACATAAGATCCAGAATAAGCTTATCCCTGGAGGAGGTATTATATCTTCCCATGACCTGGGCATAGCCGGTGAGACCTGCCTTCATCCTCAGGCGATAGGAAAATTCGGGAAGCTCCTTTGTGTATTCCTCGACATTTTCAAGCATCTCGGGTCTGGGTCCCACAAGGGACATATCTCCCTTAATGATGTTTATGAACTGGGGAAGCTCATCAATCCTGTATTTTCTTAAGATCTTTCCCACCCCTGTGATCCTGTCGTCATCCTTGGTAACAGACCTGTTTTCAATGTTTTCCTTCATGGTTCTGAACTTATAGATCTTAAAGACCCGGCCCCTGATGGTAGCCCTTTCCTGTCTGAAAAAAACAGATCCTCCGTCCTCCCTTTTTATCGCTATCGCAGCGATCAGGAGCACCGGGCTTGTGACAAGGAGCATAAATGCAGAAATGAAGATATCCATCAGCCTTTTTGCCACTCTCTGTTCAAAGGTCATACCCTTGAATTCCGAGCTGTAGAAGGGAAGGTCTGCAAACATGATCTGTGATGAGCTGTGGATCAGAATATCTTCGATGCAGGGAAAGCAGTAGAGGCTTATCTTTCTCTTATAGCATTCCTTCACAAGCTGTGCCCTTTCCCCTTCGGGAACGTCATAGATAAAGACGGCATCATGACTATTTAGCATATCCGTTACATTGCTTCCGGGCAGCACCGCCTTTCCTGTTATCTCATACCTTCTGTCAAAAAGCCCTACTGCCGCTGCGACCTTCTTTATCTCTTCTTCACTCCCTGCGATCACCAGAGTCCTGTCCGGAGGTGTGACCTTAAAGAAAAAGGCATTCCCAAGCCGGGTCATGACACTTATTATGACCACCTGCAAAAGCATTGCAAGAAGAAGGTAGCCTATTGAAGAAAACCTGATCTGTCTCCCGTTTTCATCATTTGTATTCATGATTATGAGAACCAGATAGGTTGCCAGATCATCTATCATCATGGCAAGAGACATGGATATGACGATGGGTCTGCTCTTTCTGACCCCAATGTCAAAGTTCCCATAGGTTCTGACCAGCATGAAACCGAAAACAATGAAGGTGAAGGCCATGACAACAGAGGTTCTTGAAAGAGAGATGACAGAAAAATGATCGATCCCCAGCAGTCCGAAAAGTATCCCCATGCAAAGAGCATACATAATAAGGGCTATGAAAAAGATTATGGAATTTTTAAATCTTCTGACCTGTTTCATAGATATGGTTTATAACACTTTTCGTAATATTCCTTAAACCTGTCTCTTCTGTCGTAAAGAACCGAGTGCCTTAAGCAGGCTTCCCTTATCCTGTCTGTTTTCTTTCCAAACTCAGTCACAGCATTTATGACTCCCTTAAGATCATCCTTTTCTATGATCCGTCCGCAGGTCTCATCAAGGGATTCGGGACTTCCCCCCGCCCTGTAGGTAATGACAGGGGTGCCGCAGGCCAGGGATTCTATATTGGTTGTCGGAAAGGTATCCTCTCTTGTGAGGTTCACATGGATGTCCGCTGCCGAATACCACTGTGCCATTTCCTCAACACTCTCCGTTTTTTCAAGGGCAATGACATTATCCGGTATCATTGAAAGCTGCTTTTTCTTTAACCCTATCATGGCAATCTTAATTTCATCGGAAAAGCTTCCCGCAAGCCTAATGAAATCATCCAGTCCCTTTCTTTCCCTCCAGGGGTTTGCCACTCCCAGAAGAAGGATCCTGTCCCCTATTCCGTATCTTTCACGGATATCGGAAGGAAGAGGCTTAAAGGTATCAAGATCGATGCCTGTAGGGATCACATCTGACTCATAGTCCTTAAGAAAGGATTCCCCGACTCTCTCCTTAAGCCAGAAACTCGGAGTTACAAGCCTCATATGTTCTATTCCGCAAAATGCCCGCTTTTTCCTTTCGTAGTTGCTTTTTGAAGCATCCATCAAAAGAGATCTGGGGTACTGCTTAAGCTCACCGCATTCAAAGCAGCCGGTCTTATATTTTTCGCAGCCCGCATATTCAAAATGGGTACAGTGACCCGTGAAGGTCCAGCAGTCGTGAAGAGTCCAGATGACGGGCAGTTTTGCGTGTCTTATGAAGTCCATCAGGATCTCATAGTTAAGGTAATAGCCATGAAGATTATGGAGATGTATCAGATCCGGTCTGAAAGCCTTTATACATCTGACAAGCCCCTCGGTTGCTCTTTTTGAATAAAGTCCGTGTCTGTCCGTGATCCGGCTTAAGGCTCCGTGAAGGTAAACATCCGCATCGCTTCCGATCCTGAAGGTATCAATGTTTTCCGGTGCTCCTCCCCTTCCGTAGCAGACAAGGCTTTCGACCCCGTGTTCTTTGAGCACATGGCAAAGACCGCTGATGATACGACCCGTGCTGCCGGTGCCGACTATTGAATTTATAAAAAGCACCCGCTTATTCTTCATTTAAGATGAGCTTTATGACTCTTTCCTGTCCTTTTTCAAACTTCTTTGAAAGCTGCAGATTTCTCATCTCGCTTCTAACCCTCGGCATGTCGGCAAGATACTGGATGGTCTTGATTATGGTAAGGGAATCCGTTTTGCTGCCAATCCCCAGATTGATAAATCCGTTTCCCATTCCGGCAAACACATGCTCTGCCTCTCTTTCATTCTGAGCCAGAACCACAGCCGGCACACCCATGGAGGCAAGTTCGAAGATGGTCCTTCCCTGGGAGGTTATGCAAAGATCGGCCTCCTTCATGTAGGTGCTGACCCGCTTTGCATCGTGATGTACGAAAATGTTCTTTTCCGGATCCTCTTTTATCTCATCCTTATGTTCATAGGCAAAACCCGTGAGAAAATGAAATTCCACGTCCTTCATCTTAGGATGGAGAGCCTTGCAGATCTCATAGAGCTTTCCGGTCAGGTTGCTGGGATCCGCCCCTCCGAACATGATCATGATATTTTTACATTCCTCGGAAAAATCCCCCGGCTTTTCCTCTAAAAACTCGTCCCTTATGAAGAAATAGTCCGATCCCTCATAGACATTGGAGGGCTTGTTCTTCCTGTTCTCATAGAGAGCGTTTATCACCACGTCCGCAAGCCAGGCACCCGGTCCCATGTCCTCAAAATTAACGATCCTGTTCGTGTATCGCCTTTCAAGCTTAATGAGTTCCTCATCCGTATCCAGCACATCATTTATGACCACATCGGGCATATACTCCCTGAGCACCTGCTCATATTCGGCATTATCCTTAACGACCTTAAAAGGGAAAAAGGCTTCCTTCAGCTTTTCTATTCCCATCACGCTTTCGGAGTCAGTGACAAAAAGAAGGTCATGTCCGATGAGTTTGTAGGCAATGGTAAGACACCTGTAGATATGTCCCATTCCCAGTTTCTGCTGTCCCACGCAGCGCAGCAGGATCCTCTTGCGTCTCAAGATACTCTCTGCAGCTATCCAGTCCTCTTCCGAGTCTATATCCACCGCTTCGTTGGCATCCGTTTCAAAGACCGTGATCTTTTCCCCGATCCTGGTCTTTTCACTGACACATTTTCTTTTCGTTATGAGAAAGGCTCCGGTCTCAAGATAGTTGCAGGGCAGTTCCTGCGAATTAAGCCTCTTTTCGTAGTTTTTTATGATCTGTCCGTCCCTTTTTGTCCAGGAAAGGTGGGGCTTGTTCACACAGCTTATCATTGTGTCAAAATCCCCTGCCTCAAATTCCTCCAGGGCTCTTTTAAGGGTTTTGCTCTTAAGGGTCGGTGAGGTAGCCTGCATTGTGATCACTATGTCATAGCTTTTGCCGTTTTTAGCCTCCATTTTAACAAGGGCATCATTGATCACCGGATCCAGGGTCACGCTGTCCTTTGCAAGAGAAGGGTCTCTTTTTATCACCTCAACTCCGTGATTTTTAACTATGCTTTCAAGCTCTTCATCATCCGTGGACACTACCAGATCCACATCTTTTTCCTCTGCAAGAGCCCCGGCATTCTCAACGGAATAGAGTATAAGAGGCTGACCGTTCATGATCCTCACGTTTTTTCTGGGTATTCTTTTTGATCCGCCTCTTGCCGGGATCACCACCAAGATCTTAGACATTTTTACCAATCACCCTTATCTTTTCCTGAATTTTGCAACAACCTTTATTATAGCATCTTTATATGCAAAAACCAAAACAGCCGCGCCGGGAACGATGATCAGATACCTTATGAAAGTCCTTTCGTAGAGGAGCATAAAGGTGAGTCCGGCTGCCACTGTCAGAAGGAGCATGCAAAAGTATGCACCGTCCCGGTAGAGTTTTTCCCTGAGGATGAATCGGGTGCTGATGTAGTGAAGGCACATGAGGATGAAGTATCCCACAAGAGTAGTATAGGCAGCTGCCATATAGCCGTATTTTTGAATGAAGATGTAGTTTAAGCCCGTGTTTATAAGTGCGGCGATTATGGAATTGACCGCGATCATAGCGGTCTTTTTATGATACAGTTCCTGGTTTACATAATTCGTGTAAAAATACTGGCAGAGAGTTCCAAGAGCTACCGGAGGAACCACCCACATGCACTCCCAATAAGGTCTGGCCAGGAGGATCTTTACTGCTTCCGGGGCTGCAGCGATAAAAAGAAGCGTCAGAAAGCATCCCGCCTTCATGAGGATCATATTCTTTTCCTTTATCAGCTCCCTGTCCCCTGCGTGAAGCCTTTCGTTAAACCAGGGGAGCCAGGCCTGGCCGACTGCATTGGTGATGAACATCAAAAGCGTTCCTATGGTGTAGCCCCAGGTGTAGAGTCCCACATCCGAAAAGCTGCACATGCTCGAGATCATTGAAGTGTCGATCCTTGCCAGGATGATCATTGCAAGACCGTGGGGTATCATGGGAAGCCCGATCTTTAAGGCATATATCCAGTATTCTTTTTTAAAGAGAGTCCGTCCCTTTTTCAAAAGATTAAAATAGCACCACAAAGCCACTGTGGCAGAGGGTATGACCGTACCCAGGATCTTTGCAAAGCCCCTGTTTTGCGGGATCATATATATGAATCCCACCGAAAGGATTACTGTTGCCAGTGTTATGATCACCGATATCAGGATATTTTCCTTATATCGGTATTCAAAACGGTATTTATACTGCATGTAATCTATGGAGGGAAAAACCACCAGATAGGCAAAGAGTATGAAGACGGTTAATTTATCGTAACCCAGAGCCCCGCTCTTTGGGGTTACGATCATGGCAAGGATCAGAACAAGGAATCCAAAAAGGCTGGAAAGAGACTGGATCGAAGACATGTAGCCGTCAAAGTCATCCTTAAAATCAAGCTTTGCCCTTCCCACGCTGTAGATGAGGCAGAGACAGGTGACAACGGTTATCAGGTAAACATAGTTGTTGAAATTATTGGCATAGCCGGATTCGGCAGTGGTTAAAAGCCTGGTGTAAAGAGGTGCGGTTATGATCCCAACCGACCTTAGAAGGACATTTGAAACCACATACCAGGCACCGGACTTTACGGCCTTTTGGGAATTATTCTCCATCCTTCTCCTCTTCGGGAGTCTCGGATTCACCGAATCTTTCTATCATTTCGGGTTTTAATATCTCGCCCTTTTTAATATCCGTCAGTGCCCTGTGCCCCAGAACCAGTCCTATGTCCGAAGGGGAGATCCCGCTTGCGGGTCTTAAGAAGGTGAGCATATCCTCGTTTATCTCCTCCCCTTCTCTGATCTCCACACTGCTCACAAGGGAACGTCTTGCATTTTTTCTGGCAGTCTCTTCACTTTCGAGACACTTCAGCTCACCGCTGCCCCTGAGCATTTCAAGCCTTTCAACTGCTTTCAGGATCTTTTTTGCATCCTCCGGATCCATGGCATGATAGTGGTCATTCCCCTTGAGGGTCTTATCCAGGGTAAAATGCTTCTCAACAAGCACTGCCCCCAGGTTATAGGCAGTCTTGATCACATCCATGTCCTCAGTAGGCTTTGTGTGGTCGGAATAGCCTATAAAGGCATCGGGAAACTGTTCCTTTAAGGTTCTTATCTTAAGGAGGTTTGCATGTTCTAAAGGCGTGGGATATTCAAGCACACAATGTAAAAGTGCAAGTTCCCTGTCATTGACGCTCCTTATGGCATCAACAGCCCTTTCTATCTCGGAAAGATCCGATGCACCCACAGAAAGGATCACCGGTTTTCCCTTCCTTGCCTGATATTCTATGAAGGGAATGTTGCTCAGATCGGAAGATGAGATCTTATAGACGTTCATAAGGTCATAAAGGTAATCGACACCTGATATGTCAAAGGCAGTGGATAAAAACTCTATCCCGATCTCATCGGAATACTCCTTAAGTTCCCTGTATTCTTTTTCTCCGAAGGAGTCGAACTTCTTAAAAAGCTCATACTGCGATGCAGTGGGCTCCTCGTTCCTGTCCCAATAGGAAGGGGAATCCTTTGCGGCAATGGTGTCCGCCTTGTAGGTCTGGAATTTAACTGCATGGATACCGGAATCCTTTGCTTCCCTGATCATGAGCTTTGCGGCTTCCATGGGGGATATACCCATTTTTACGGCAATGTCATAATAGTTTACACCGATCTCGGCTATGAGTGTAAAGCTTCCTTCCTTAAGTCTTTCTATGATCGTGCTTTCCATTGTTTATAGTTTTCCAATCCTTTCTCATAAAAATCAAGAAGAACCTCCAGCTCCCTGTCAAATTCTTCCGACTCCTCGTGTCTTCCGGCAAATATCTCCTCTGCTTCATCCATCAGATAGAATATCTTAACCTCGTTTCCGGCCTCCTTCACCGCATGGATGTAGGCCGCGGCAGAATGGATGTTGTCAACCGGGCCAAAGTCCCTCACAGCATCAGGCAGGTCCTCAAAGGACCTTATCCGGGTCACGCCATCGATCAGGGAAAAAGGTACTTCTCCGAAGATTATGCTCTTTTTTCCAAGGAGCGCAGCCTCATAGGCAGCCGTTCCCGTTATGGTCACTATCCCCAGTGCCTTAGTTATCCAGGGCTTGGGATCCTTATAGTAGTTTATCTGAACCACCCTGACATTTGCAAGCTCCGCTGCCTTCTTGTAAAAGCTCACATCCCTCTCCCCCAGCATTGCCTGGTGTTCCTTGACATAGAGCTTCCAGCCTGCCGGCAGGGACTTTGAGACCTGCTCGATGAGGTTCAGTTCATCCACATAAAAGGATGCTTTTACAAAAACCGAGGATTCGGGTATCAGATGCAGGGGCATGTAGACATATTTTTCACCCTCCACCGGATTCTCAAACAGTTTATTTGGAACCAGCAGCTTTCTTTTTATCCGTTCCACATCAAGGTAGTATTTAAGGTAGGGGGCAGTGGGTGCATAAAGCATACCCGAAAGTTTCTTTCTTGCCCTGTTTTTTGCGGTGTGGTCCTGATCCCAGAAGTAGTTCCACTTTCCCAGCATGATCTTCATGGACTTAATGAGGGGTGTCCTTTCATACTGGCTTGTGACCGACCCGTCAAACTCTTTGTTCATTATGGAGGATTTTTCCCTGAAATCCCTGATGTAGTCATACTCTGAAGACAGCTCCTTTGGACTCAGCTTTAGTGCAGCCTCATACATATCCCTGAAGTAGGGGTCGATGGAAAATGCATTCTGGAAACTGGGATATTTGTAGTAGCCGTATTTTCCGTACTCGATCGTTGCGTAGGGGATCCCCCTTTTATATGCCGCCTCGATAAGTATGGTCCTTTGAAGCTCGGCGTTATCCGTATCAAGTATGATCTCCGGTCTGTAATCGTCAAGTATGCTTATGATATTTTTATAGTTTAATTCCAGCCAGTATTTATTCTCTGCATCGGTAGTGACAGGCCAGTATTTCCGGTAGTGGTAATGCTTCGTGTTTTCCTGGCTGGCCATGAGCTGCAGACCCAGGGGCTTGAAATGGGTGTACTCTCTTTCCAGCATGTCAAGATAGTCCTGGTCTGAAGGATCCTTCTTCTCACTGATCCCCCTGACAAACTGTTCACAGATCCCGGAAACATCATAGAGCTTAACATCCGGAAGCTTTTCCCGCCACTCGAAAATGGTGTGCTCATTGTAGTAGCACTTGTTATAGGTGCATTCCGAGGACATTATATAAAAGGCGGCCACTTCATTTGTCTTTTTCAGATCCCTTGCAAGAAACCACAGGGGTTTTGAATAGGTTTCCCTGCAGACAAAAAGGATCCGCTTTCCGTACAGATTCGGATATTTTTCCTTACTGAAATTTTTTATCATTTGCTATCTTTTCCACATGCTTTCCGGTGATAAAGGCAAGGAGCCCCGGCGAATACAAAGCCATGAGCCTCTTAATCTTAAGACTTTTTGATATCTCGGGATTACCCCTCATGGTCTTTCCCGCATTTCTTATATACTCAATGTGCTCCTTATATTTTTTTTGCATTCTTTCCGTATTTTCAGGCTTCCCCTTAAAATACAGCAGATAGTTCTGGATGCAGGTCAGGTGATCGTATAGTAAAAAGGAATCCGCAAGGTTCTTAAGACCCGGTGCCGTCTCAACCGCAAAGGCTGCAAACTGGGTGTCCGCCTCCGTGTTATATTCAGCCATATCCTTTACCCTTGAAAGGCTGTTGCCCCGCACCCTGTAGTGATATAGAGGCCTTGTGTCATATACTATACGTCCCGCTCTCTTTAAGGCTTTATCGATGACATATCTGTCCTCCAGATATCTGTCATCGGGAAATCTGAGTCCGTCAAATATTTCTGCCCTGAAAAGCTTATCCCAGCAGTGGAAGAAAAAGCCCGTGCCCCGAAGGAGCATTTCAAAAGCCTCTCCCGTATCCATGATCCTTAAGGGTTCTTTTCCGTCCGGCTCAGACCTGTCCTCATATTCACTGAATTTTCCGCAGACCGAAACGCCTGCATCATACTCAATGATATTCGCATAAAGCTTTTCAAACATATCCGGCTCTGCCCAGTCATCACCGTCCACAAAGCCTATGTAGTCCCCGGTTGCAGCATCCAGGCCCTTATTCCTTGCATCTCCGGTTCCCCGCGCCTTAGTGATAACAAGCTTTATCCTTTCATCTTTCCGGGCATATTCCTCGCAGATTTTAATGTCACCGGTATCCCTCCCCTCCTTACTGCCGACAACGAGGATGATCTCCAGATTTTCATAGGTCTGGGAGATCATACTCTCAATGGCCTTAGGGAGAAACTGAGCCACGTTATATATTATCGAAATCACCGAGATCTTAGGATCGTTCTCACTCATTTATGATCACCTCAACTGCCTGTTTAATGCTTTTGGCCACCACATCGGGTTTGTCATGATTCAGTCTTGCACAGACATCGCATTTAAAATCCCCGATAAAGACTGTCTTAAGGCCGGCTCTTTTTCCGCATTCCACATCCGTGAAGCTGTCGCCTGCCAGGAAGGATTTTGATCTGTCGATCTCGTATTTTAAGCATGCCTGTTCAATAAGGCCGGTGCCCGGTTTTCTGCAGTCACATTTTTTTATGAGATTTTTTTCAAAAGCCCTTTCATTTCCCACGGGATGATGAAGACACACGAAGATTTCATCGATCCCGGGAATAAGCTCCATGAGCCTTTTATTTATATCAAAAAGATCACCGAGACCCGTCTTTCCCTTGGCTGCCGCCGGCTGATTGGTTATGACAAACACAAGATAGCCTTCTTCTTTTAAGATCCGTACCGCTTCCCCTGCTCCTTCAAGAAGCCTTAGCTGTTCCGGTTTTAAGGGAGAATCCAGCTGCTCGGTATCCTCATTAAAGACGATCTCATTAAGAACACCGTCCCTGTCCAGAAAGGCTGCCTTGTTTGCTTTACCAAACCTTTGAGCAGCATACTCATTAAATTCCCTGTAGGATTCCGGCCGCCCTATCTCATAAAAACGCCTTTTTACAACGAGACCCGAAAGCTTTCCTTCAAGAGACAGCTTATGCTGGATTTCCGACAGGTCAAACCTTTCCCCGTCTTTACGGGCTTCAAGGACTGAGCGGGAGAACATATTCACGCCGTAATCAATATAGTCCATATCCGGATCATCTGAAGACTTATCATATAGTTTTAATTCCCCGTCCCTGAAGATCACATTGCTCCTGTCGAACCGGCCTCCATTATGAAGAAGGGTCATAAGTGAAAGTGCACCCTTTTCCCTGCCCTTAAAATATCTGTAAACAACCTCCCTGTAATCTATGTCCATGAAGGAGTCGGCATAGACAAGGAGAAAGTCCTCATCCAGCCTGTCGAAGGCATGTCTTAAGGCTCCTCCGGTCCCCAGAAGGAGGGGAGCTCCATTTTGATCCACACCGTCCTTTTGGTAGGAAATACTTAGACCCAGATCCTTTCCGTCCTTAAAGTGGTCCTCTATCTCCGATGAAAGATAGCCGGTGCAGAATAAAAACCTCTTAAAGCCCGCTGCCCTTAAAAGTCCCAGCTCATATTCAAAAAAAGGCCTGCCGCAGACGGGAAGCATGGGCTTTGGAACCTCCTTTACCAGGGAACCCAGCCGGCTCCCCACGCCTCCCATCATGACAACAACCTGGATATCCTTCATTTCGGGCATCATATTATCTTGTACCCCAGAGCCTTTCCGTCATTGTAGAACATTTTGACCGTATCCAGGGAATAGTCATAAAGATCCTTTCCCAGGGTGGGAAGGGCTTTCAGAAGGTCATCCGTTAGGGTTATTATGTCCGCCCCTGACCTCTCCGCCTGGATAACATTAAAGAGCTCCCTGCTTGAAGCCCAGAGCACCCTTGAGTTGCCCTGCTTTTTTGCAAGACCCGAAACCTCCTTTATTATGGGCTCGGCATCTATCCCTGCGTTGGTTATGCGGCCTGCAAAAATGGATACGATGGAGGGCACCTCGGGGTTTAATGCATCAAGCACCTCACGGGCCTGTTCCACCGTGAACATGGCAGTCACATTGAGCTTAAGGCCGTCTCCCGAAAGTCTCCTGATAAGCTCTGTGCTGTGCTCACCTTTAGTGTTCGTCACCGGGATCTTGACATATACATTCTCCCCGAAGCCTGCAAGAACCTTTGCTTCCTTTTCCATGGTTTCAAAATCATCCGAAAAGACCTCAAAGGACAGGGGAAGGTCATTTATTGCTTCGCAAACCTCCTTTGCAAAGCTGTTATAATCCGTAACCCCGGCCTTCTTCATGAGGGTGGGATTCGTGGTAAAGCCTTTGACAAAACCTCTGTCGTGCTCCTCCTTCATCTTCTTCACGTCCGCCCCGTCTGCATATATCTCGATTTTAAGATCCTTATAATTCAAATCTTTCCTCCCGTTATTTCCTGTCATCCGAAGGAAGTCGAAGGATGTTATTTACTGTTTAAGATTCCTCTTCTTCGCTTGGAATGACAATGTTTTTCCTGTAATGACAGCGGTTTGTCTGATTACAATGCCCACATATCTTAAAGAATCGTGGCACCCTGCATCTCGAAGCGGAACCTGACCTCCTCCATCCCCGTCTTTGACATGGCTGCCCTCAGCTTCGTTTTATTTTCAGTGTAGAACATGAGAAATCCGCCGCCTCCGGCACCGATCATCTTTCCTCCAAGAGCCCCGTTTTTCAGGGCATATTCATACCACTCATCTATCTGGGGATTGCTCATGGAGCCCGATCTCTTTTTCTTATATTCCCAATGGGTGTTCATTATGTCGGCAAACTCCCTCAGGTTCCCCTTTTCAAAGGCTTCCTTTGACCTGTATCCGAGTTCCTTAACAAAGTCCAGATTTTTGATCATGTCGGAATCGTCCTTTTTGCTCCCGTCATCCTGCTCCTTCAGGATCGAGGAAGCAGATCTGGAAAAGCCCGTAAAGTAGAGCATCAAGTTGTCCTCCAGATCGTAGAGGGTTTCATTCTTAAGATCCAGGGGATAAACATTAACATATCCGTCCTTACTGAATTCCATGCAGGTTATGCCGCCAAAGGCCGCTATATACTGATCCTGCTTTCCGATGGGCTCATGAAGCATGTTCATCTCTATGTCACAGGCTTCCTCAGCCAGAGCCCTGGTTCCGATTATGTCTCCCTTATACTGGTGAAGAGCTTTTAAGAGCGCGGTCGTGAAGGTACTTGAAGAGCCCAGACCGGTTCCTGCCGGGATATCCGCCATGGAACAGATCTCCAGGGAACAGTCATCGGGTATCTCAAGCTTTTTCATGGTCTCGCGGAAGATCGCATGCCTGATGGTTTCCACCCTGTCCGTGTTTTCATAATCGGAATACTTAAGCCTGATCCTGCCGTCAAAATTCCTGTGAAGGATGATATATACGTATTTGTCTATGGCAGCCGAGATCAGGAATCCGGTTCTTTTTTCATAGTAGGAGGGAAGGTCTGTCCCACCTCCGCCCAGAGATATCCTTAAGGGGCTTCTTGCTATTATCATTTTCTAACCTTTCCTAAAAGTTTTTGTCATCCCGGGTAAAGCCTGAGGCTCTTCTTCCCCGGGGCATCGCCGTCATAACGCTACATAGCCTGCAGGAAATCCTCAGAGTGCGTTTACCATAAGGTGCCAGACGATCCCCTGAAAGCCTTCAGCGTGTGGCGTGATCCTTTTATCATCCACAACGGGGATGAGCACACAGGCATCACTGACCTGCTTTGAATAGCCCCCGTCCCTGGAAACTATCGATATGACCTTAGCATCCTTTTCCTTTGCCAGCTTTAAGGCCGCCACGATGTTGGGGCTTGCATGATCGTTACCGCCACCAACTGAAAGAACCATAACCGCATCCTTTGAATTGATCCGGGAAATCTTCAGCCACTCGGTGAAGGTGGTCTCCCAGCCCTCATCATTGGTACGGGCCGTCAGTTCCGAAACATTGTCCGTGGGAGCATAGGTTTCGATGCCGCCGATCTTTCTGAAATCGTTCACTGCATGGGAGGCATTTGCCGCCGATCCTCCGGCTCCCAGAATAAAAAGCCTGCCTTCATTTTTCCTGACCTCACGAAGGATCTCAACACCCTTTTCGATCTCCTCCTGGGGAAGAGATTCTGCTATCTGTACGGTCTGTTTCATGTAATCTGCTATGTATTCCTTTGTATTCATATCAAAGCTCCTCTGCTAATATCCACTCATTGTCCATGATGTATTCCACCGTCTTAACAACCGCCTGCTCTATGCTGTATTTGGGCTTCCACCCAAGACTCCTGACCTTTTTCGTATCCAGATAGATGAAGGGGTTGTCGCCTATCCAGCCCCTGCTTCCCCCTGAATAGGAAAGCTTTGGTGAAAGTCCCATCCTCTGTGTGATCCACCTGATGGAGTCGTTAACCTCACAGTATTCATCAGTTCCAAGATTATAGATATTGATCTTATCCTGGCATTTTTCGATGACGGTAAGGATCGCATCCAGGCAGTCGCCTACATAGAGGTAGGACTTCTTCTGATGTCCGTCGCCCAGAACATAGAGATTATCCGGATCATTCTTCAGCTTTTTATAGAAATCATACACATGACCATGGGGGTATCTTTCGCCAAGGATGGAAACGAACCTGAAGATATATCCCTGAAAGCCGTAACCCTCGCAGTAGGACTCGATCATGCCTTCGCCTGCCAGCTTGGATGATGCATAGAGTGATGTCTGCACAGGAAAGGGAGCATCTTCGGGAGTCGGGATCACCTCAGCCTCTCCGTAAACAGAACCGGTTGATGAAAAGCCGATCCTCTTAACATCATTCTTCCGCATAGCCTCCAGCACCCTTGCAGTATTTACGGTATTCTGCTCAAGATCCTTTAAGGGATGCTCCAGACCCCGCCTCACATCCGCATTTGCCGAAAAGTGAAAAACGAAATCCACTCCCTTCATGGCTTCATTCAAGGCATCCTCGTCCTCAAGCCTTGCTTCCACCAGGTTAAAATCCGGGTTTTTTTCAGCCTCCTTAAGGTATTGCCTGTGGCCGGTGATGAATCCGTCATAAACCGTCACCTTATGTCCCAGGCTTAAAAGCCTGTCTGTCATATTCGAGCCGATGAATCCGGCTCCTCCCGTAACCAGAAAATGCATATTATCCTCCGTAATCCTCAACCACCTTTTTCACTGCCTCAAGATATCCGAATCTTTCCGCCGTGTCAGGCTCCAGCATAGCTCCCTCTCCCCATTCGTTCCAGGCGTTGATATAAACAAAGTCATTCTCCCTTCCCTCGATCTTCTTCTTTATGGCTCTGAGGGCTTTTTCAAATTTCTCCGGTGATGCCCCCATATATACAAGACCCTTGTAGCCTCTTCTGGGAGTATTGTCCCATCTTGCAAGGATCCCGGGAAACTCATTTATTGCATAGTTCCTTTTCATTATGGGCTTATAGATATTTGAAATGGGTATCCTTCTTTCAAGAATGTTCTTCCTTGCCGCACCATTTGCAAGATGTCTTAAGCCCGTCCCCAGGTTATACCGCAGGGTGTTCATGAAACCCATGTCGTGTTTCAGGGTATAGCCCGGTTCAAAGTAGTACCAGGCATCCATCAGCTCTTTTCTTTCGTCAAGAGAACCTGCCGTTTTGGCACCCACCACATAGAGACCTTCAAGTCCGGCATCTATCGCCTTTTTCGTAAACACGTTCAGCATCTGGGCCAGATCATCAATATCTCCGGTTCTGTAGATGTTAAGTACCGGCTTGTTGTCTATTTTTATATATCGTTCATCCTTGAAAAACCTGACCAGATAGTCGGCATGTTTTTCCCAGTCAATGTCTATTCCATAGGTCTGCTCCAGAAGAACCTCCTCTTCCATATCATACCAGGCTCTGGTCCAGCTTTCATTTGCCCAGCAAAGGCAGTATTTAAGGTCGATCTCCGGGTGCTTTAAGAGGATCTCAAGGGGTTTCTCCATCAGAAGCTTTCCGTCAAAGTAGTAGTGATAGAAACAGAAACCGTAGATGCCGCACTGCTTTGCAAGCTTTGCCTGTCTTTTGAAGGTTCTGCCGTCCTCCTCTGAAAGGTCATAATACTCATAGGCCATGGGTATCCTTGGCTGAAGATGTCCCCTGTACAGGGGCTTTGCCTGCCTGACTGCAGTCCACTCGGTGTAGCCCTCTCCCCACCAGCTGTCATTTTCGGGAAATGTATGAAATTGTGGAAGGTACATCGCTATCGGACGCATTCATCCCCCTTTATCTCGTCAACAATCTGACTATTCTTGAATAAGAGCTTTTGCCCGCGCTGACCTGCCGTCCCTTTTTCGGGCAGATGCTTCCGTCCAGAACCTTCTTCATAAGCTCCGAAAGCCCGACTGCATCAAAGGGATCAAAGTAGTAGGCATTTTCATAGTCAGAAAGGATCTCTCTTGCAAAGGGTGTGTAGGCTGCAAGAATTGGATTTCCTGTCTGCATGGCCTCCGCCAGGGGCAGCCCGAAGGTTTCAATGTAGGAAGCAAAAATAAGAGTGCTCTTATAATAATGGCTGCAGACCTCCGGCCTTGTCATTGGCTTTTTGTTGGTAAAGACCAGACTGAGATCCCTGATCCCTTCCGAAGCAAGGATCCCTGCCGCTTCCTCTATCACTGCATGGTTCTTATAAAGAATGTCCCCTGCGGGATAGAAAAAACACCTCCTGTCAAACTCAACCCCCTCTCCGTAAGGAGAAATGTCCGAAACGTCTGGCGCGATCTTAACGATCTCCTTTTTCCCGGTCTTTTTCCTGACAGCCTCCCTCATCCAGTCAGTCTGGACTATGGTCAGATCCGAGGCTCTTACGGACGAATTAACAAGCAGTGAATAAAGGTACTGATATGCAGCCAGGGATCTTTCCTCCTTCTTCAGGAAGGAAAATCTTCTTATGGTCTGATAGCCCAGAGGCTGATGCACGTAAAGTACCCTTTTCATACCCTTTAACCCCCGTGGCAGGGTGTTTTGAAGTGAAAAAAGAACATCGGGCTTAAGGCTTTTTATATAGCCTGCCCCGGTCAGAAGATCAAAGCGCAGCCTGTTTTTTGAGGATGCTTTAACATCCGGTCTGCATATGACCCTGATAGTCCCTTCGGGATCTGCACCGTTTTTTTCTTCATCATCCTTATTGCCGGTTTCCGGCAGTGCATCCTCTGTCCCGGTAATAAATATCCACTCATTGTTGCCCGGTTCTGAGCATACGTATTCATAAAAATCCCTCAGTATGGTCAGAGCCCCTGTTTTGCTTGCCGCAATGTCAAGAACAACTATTCTCATTTCTTAAGCCACACCGTTTCGTTAACGATCTTCGTATAGCTCTGAATAAGCTTTATGACCTTCACCGACACATTCTCATCGGCATAGTCCGGAGATTCCACAAATGTTTCTTTGTTGTCAAACATGGCTCTTGCAAGCTCTGCCGCCTGTTCAACATCCCTTTCCTTAATGCCTCCGATCACTATCGAACCCTTGTCCAGAACCTCGGGTCTTTCGGTGGAGGTCCGGATGAGCACTGCGGGAAAATCGAGCATGGCAGACTCTTCTGAAAGAGTGCCCGAATCGGAAAGTACCACAAAAGCATTCTGCTGGAGCTTGTTATAGTCAAAATATCCGAAGGGCTGGAGGCTTCTCACCCTTTTATCAAATTGAAAGCCCCTCTTTTCAATGAATTTTTTTGACCTGGGATGTGTGGAATATATGACAGGCATGTCATAGCGCTCAGCCATGTGGTTTATGGAATTCATCAGCGCCATGAAGTTTTCTTCGATGTCAATGTTCTCCTCCCTGTGGGCGGAAACAAGGATATAACCGTCCTTTTTAAGGGACAGACGTTCAAGCACATCCGAGGCTTCTATGCTTTCTCTGTTTTTCAGCATGACCTCCTTCATGGGTGAGCCGGTGACAAATATGGTCTTCCCGTCAATGCCTTCACTTAAAAGATAGCGTCTGGAATGCTCGGTATAGGGCATATTTATGTCTGAAATGTGGTCAACGATCTTGCGGTTGATCATCTCTGAAACGTTCCAGTCCCAGCAGCGGTTTCCCGCCTCCATGTGAAAGATGGGGATCTTCAGCCTCTTGGCTGAGATGGCGGCAAGAGCAGAGTTGGTGTCTCCCAGGATCAGCAGGGCATCGGGCTTTAATTCGTTCATAAGACCATAGGATTTGGCGATTATGTTCCCCATGGTCTGTCCCAGATCTTCGCCCACACTGTCAAGATAGTGGTCAGGCTCCCTTAACCCCAGTTCCTCAAAAAAAACCTGGTTTAAGGTTCTGTCATAATTCTGCCCAGTGTGCACCAGAATGTGGTCAAAATACCTGTCTGCACACTTTATAACCTCGGAAAGCCTTATGATCTCGGGTCTTGTACCCAGGATCGTCATCAATCTCAGTTTTTCCAATTCATACCTCCAGATGCCAGGTGTCGGGCTTTGAAGGATCAAAGGCTTCATTTGCCCACATGACCGTGACAAGGTCACAGTTTCCCGTGTTCATTATCGAATGAGTGTATCCTGTCGGGATCTCGACAACTTCCATCCTGGTCCCGCTGACAGGACACTCGATGATGTCATCCTCTCCTATCTTTCTTAAGCGGATCAGCCCCTCGCCGGAAACCACAAGGAATTTCTCGTTTTTGGAATCATGCCAGTGCTGACCCTTTGTGATGCCCGGATGGGCTATGTTGACAGAAACCTGTCCGCTCAGACGGGTTCTTAAAAACTCCGTGAAGGATCCCCTTTCATCAGTCTTCATGTCAAGCCTGTAGGAAAAGTCCCCCTTTGGAAGGAAGCTTAAATAGGTGCTGTAGAGCTTGGAGGTTAAGGGATCGCTCAAATCCGGAAGATCCAGCGTTTTCCGGAGATCCCCGAAAGATCCAATTATATCCGCCACATGTCCCAGAGTTGCCTCGTAGACCGGGCTTTTAATGGGCTCAACAGGATCCTCCCTTTTCAGATATGGCAGCTTTCCTGTCCTGTTTTCTTCGATCTTTTCAACAAACTCCGTCACAATATCGTCTATGTACAAAAGCTTCATCCGGTGAGCCACGTCATTAACAGTGATGGGAAGGCCGTTTGCTATGTTGTGACAGAAGGTTGCGATGGCGGAATTATAGTTGGGTCTGCTCCACTTGCCGAAAACATTGGGCATCCGGTAGATATATACCCTCACATTCGCCTTTTTCCCGTAGTTGTCGACAATCTTTTCAGCCTCCCTTTTTGACAGGCCGTAAGCATTGTCAAGGACTGCCTGGGTGGAAGAGCTTAAGATCACCGGAGCTCCCGAGCCTGCTGACGACAGACATTCAATGAGCGTTTTAGTGAAATCCGCATTTCCCGTCCAGTAGGAGGCCTGACTCACGGGACGGTTCACTCCCGCAAGATGAACCACAAAATCCGCCCGGGCACACTTATCCTTTATGATCTCATCATCATCGATGTGGCTTAAGGTTTCTATCCCGTCATAGCCCAGGTTTTCAAGCCTGCATATGAGATTTTTCCCGACAAATCCGTTTGCTCCCGTGATAAGGATCATCAGCCCTCGAGCTCCATTTCTCTCAATCTCTCGTGAATGTAGTCAAGCTTTAAGAGTTTCTCCTTAACCTGCTCAACATTCAGTATGGTTGTGTTGTCCGAATTGAAGGTAACGATATCAGCCCTCTTTTCCATGCCCTTTGTAAAATATCTGTCATAATTCAGGTCACGGTTATCCGCCGGAACCCGGAAGAACCCGCCCTCATCTATGGCCCTTAAATATTCCTCTGCCGTAAGGAGAGTTTCTGCCATCTTTTCTCCATGTCTGATGCCGATGATCTTCGTTTCATTCTGTCCGTGGAAAAGCTCCTTGACAGCCTGCGCAAGAGTCTCGATGGTGCAGGCCGGAGCCTTCTGAACAAAAATGTCTCCCGTGTGGGCATTCTCGAAGGCATATAAGACCAGCTCCACAGCTTCTTCCAGAGACATGATGAACCTTGTCATCTTCGGTTCGGTGATGGTTATGGGCTTGTTGTCCCTGATCTGATCGATAAAAAGAGGGATGACAGACCCTCTCGAGCACATGACATTACCGTACCTTGTGCCGCAGATCAGGGTCTTTTCCTCATCGATGGTCCTGCTCTTTGCCACAAAGACCTTTTCCATCATGGCTTTTGATGTTCCCATGGCATTTATGGGATAGGCCGCCTTGTCGGTGGAAAGACAGATGACCTTCTTCACGCCCTGGTGTATGCAGGCGGAAAGCACATTGTCTGTTCCGTAAACATTGGTCTTAACGGCTTCCATGGGGAAGAATTCACAACTGGGAACCTGCTTTAAGGCCGCTGCCGAAAAGACGTAATCCACACCGTAAAGAGCTTCGTCAATGGACTGATAGGATCTTACATCACCGATATAATACTTGATCTTGTCATCATTATAATAATGACGCATATCGTCCTGCTTTTTTTCATCCCTCGAAAAAATGCGGATCTCTTTGATCCCGGTCTTTAAGAACCTCCTTAAGACTGCATTTCCGAAGGAACCTGTTCCTCCGGTTATGAGCAGCACCTTACCGTCAAAAATGTTTTCGTTCATCTTTTTATCCTCACTCTCTCAAGTATATCAACTGACCCTGAAACATCAAAGTTTTCTTCCAGATATTTTCTTCCGTTTCGTCCAAGTTCTTCCAGCTCATCCTTCGCTTTCAGCATATCCGTAAGCGTCTGGATAAATCCGTCGATATCCCCGGATCTCGACCAGAATCCGCAATGCGCCTGCTCTGTAACAAGCTCCCTGATATCCGTGTTTTCATCCGTCAATGCAAGCACCGGAGTTGCCGTCTGCATGTAGGAAAGGATCCTGGAGGGAAAATTCGGTATGGTAAATCTTTCCGAAAGGGAAATAATACCCGCGTCTGCATTTTCAAGCTTTTCCTCGTACATGGCTCTGGGAAGCGAATGCTCATAGGTCAGGTTGTCCGGCTTTTCGCTTTCAATGAATTCCTCGATAAGACCGCTCTCGCTTCCGTCGCCGATAAAAACGAAGCTCACTTTTTTAAGCTCATTGATCTCAGAAGCCCTTTTAATACCCTCAAGCAGGAATTCTACAGCCTGGGGCTTTCCCATGTTCCCGCCGAAAAACAGGGTAAGTCCCTCTTCTTTTTTCCGCTTCTTTTCGGAAAGTTCAAGGATCTTCACGGTGTTGGGAAAAAGCTCCACCTTCTTCGGGTCGATCCATGGCTCATGCTTCAAAAGATATCTGATATTTGCCTCAGACATACAGCCTATCCTGTCAGAGGCCTTATAAAGTCTTTTTTCAAGCTTCTTAAAATATCTGTAGGTTCTCCCGTCTTTTCCCATCATGCCAAGGTCCACCGCATTCTGCGGAAAGATATCCTTAAGCATGAGGTAGTTTGTACAGTTGAACCGCTTTTTGCATTTTTCAATGACCGGTGCCAGGGTTATGGGAGGCGTGGGATAGACCGTCACATCAAACCTGTCATTTTTAAGCTCTTTAGAGATCCTGGCATTCATGAGAGGTCCTATGGCAAGCTGGATCAGGCCTTTTTTGATCTTTCCTGCTCCGAACTGGTTGGGGAGCTTCAAGTAGACCACCTCAACCTTTCCCACCCTGACCTTACCGTCAGGCCTGCTCCTGTCTTCCGTTCCGGCGATCACGGTGACATCATGTCCCCTGTCTGCCGTTTCATTTATAAGATCCAGATAGATGGTGGATCTTTCAAAGCTGAAGGTCTGAAACAAAAATAAAAATCGCATATTTTCTCTGCCCTGTTCCTTCAGACATAGCTCAGTATGTCCTTAAGCGTCTCAAGTCTGTAGTCTTCTTTGATCCCTTCCCTGTATTCCCTGTCCGTGTAGATTCCCCGGGGTCTGATTATCCTTGCGGTTTTAATTGGAAGAACCTTTTTAAGATAAAAATCCTTTGAAGGGTTGTCTCCCACATAGATCATATCCTTCAGATCAGTCTTAAGCTCTTTCTCAAGCTTTTCAAAGCTTCTGGGATCCGGTTTCCTGAATTCCTCCCCTCCAAGCTCATCGGTAATTATCACGCAGTCGAAATACTTTTCAGCATCACAGACCTTAAGCTTCTTTCTCTGCCTGGCAGGATCCCCGTCAGAAACAATGCCCAGCCTGCAGCCTCTTTTTTTCAGTTCCGTAAGAGTCTCGTCAACGTCATCATAGAGCCTAATGTCGGGATCATGAGTCTGATAGATCCTTATAAGGTCTTTTATCCTTTCCCTGTTCTCAGGCAGATCCCTGTCTATCCCCAGTCTGTCAAAAAGCCTGTCATAGACAAAGAGGAACCCTCCCCGGGAAATGTCAAGCAGGGTATCGTAAAGCTCCTCGTAACTTAAAGGTATGTCCGGCTCCTTGCAGAGCTTTTCGCAGACCTTTTTATAGCCGCTTAAAACAAAGTCATATTCCGATATCAGGGTATCGTCTATGTCAAATATCACAGCCTTCAAGCTTATTTTCCTCATTCAGCATAATGCTTGCATCAAATCTCAAAAATGTCAGATTTTCCCTGTAGTCCTCGTTATATTCAAGTCTTTCGCCCAAAAGCAGGCGGTAGAGCTTTTCACAGGAATCGGCTCCGGCCATGATGGACATGGGAGCCCCTCCTCCGAACCTGGGATTTATCTCGATATATTCGATACCCCTTTTTGTTTTCATGCACTGTATGGTGATCTGTCCGATGCCCTTAAAAACTCCTAAAAGTCTCCTGACATCATCCATGATCTCCCTGTCCTTAACAATCTTTCCCTTTGCGATCTCCCCACTCCTTACTGCAAGGCGGATCCTGGGAACGACTGTTATAAGCCGGGAATCAAAATCAAGGAAGGCATCCACGGTATATTCCTCACCCTCCATGAAATCCTGGATTATATATTTACCCTCTCCTATGATCTCCCTGAAGGTTTCAAGCTCCTCCGCAGTCTCCGCCTTAAAGGCATTTATTGAAGAGCTTCCGTCAAGGGGCTTGATGAAAACAGGAAAGCCCGCCCTTCCCCTTTCAAGGTCATCCCCCTCGATCATTCTGGGAACAAGAAAGCCGTTTTCCTCCATGAATCTCTGGGTGTTTGTCTTGTCCCTGCAGACATTTATGAGACTTAAGTCAGAAACCAGAACCTTTGCCCCGGTCTTTGACTCAATCTCTTCCTTCCTTTCGGCAAGAAGGATGAGCTCCGTGTCAATGGTGGGAACTATAAGTGATATTTTGTGGTCCTCACAGGCCTTTATTATTGAATAGATATAGGCATCATTTTCGCTGATCCTGGGAGCCTTTATCATCTCATCAGCAAAATAGAGGGCAGGGGCAAGCAGGGAACAATCCATTGCAACGATCTTTCCCCTGACCCCGAGCCTGTCTCTGGCAGCCTTAAAAAGCCTTGTCAGCTCCACCCTTCTTCCGGCAGACAATATCAGAATGTTTATCTCTTTTTCATTCATCTTCTTTTTCGGGAGTCCCTTCAAAAAATTCCATGGTTGCAGAGGTCTCGGAGCTTATGCCCTCTCTTTTCAGCACGCTTTTTACCGTCATGAAAACTATCTTAAGATCCATCAGAAAAGACAGCCTGTCCACATATTCAACATCATATTTAAACTTTTCTTCCCAGCTTATGGCGTTCCTGCCGTTGACCTGAGCCCAGCCTGTCAGTCCCGGAAGAACATCATGCCTCCTGGCCTGCTCCCTGTTATAAAGAGGAAGATACTGCACAAGAAGAGGTCTGGGCCCGACAAAGGACATATCACCCTTAAGGATGTTAAAGAACTCCGGAAGCTCATCCAGCGATGTTGAGCGAAGCTTCTTTCCAAAATCCGTTAAACGGATCTCATCGGGAAGAAGTTCCCCCTTTTCGTCCTTTTTATCCGTCATTGTCCTGAACTTCATCAGTTCAAAGATCTCTCCCTTATATCCCGGTCTTTTCTGTCTGAAAAGGACGGGGCTTCCAAGCTTAATCCTCACAAGCAGGGAGAGGATGGCAAGCAGTGGCGAAAGCAGCACTATGGCAAGCAGTGAAAGGATTATATCAAACAGCCTTTTTACATACTTCCTGTAGATCATCTGTCAAAAAGGCCTCTTATGATCTTAATGATCCTGTCCATATCCTCCTCTGTGTTCTTAACATCGCTTGGCAGGCAAAGACCCCGGTTGAAGATGTCTTCTCCCACGCTCATGCCCTCGGTAACCTTGACAAAATCCCTGCTGGCATAGACCGGCTGAAGGTGCATGGGTTTCCAGATGGGTCTCGTTTCAATGTTTTCCCTTTCAAGAGCCTCCATGATGTCCAGGGGTCTAACCTTTGATCCCTCTTCAAGTGTCATACAGGTCAGCCAGGCATTTATATAGCTTCCTTCATAGTATGGATTGAAGCTTATCTCCTTTATGTCCCCGAGACCTTCCTCATAGCGTTTTCTGATCTCTCTCTTCTTTTCCACGTGTTCATCAAGATGCAGCATCTGACCGCGGCCGATGCCCGCAACAATATTTGACATCCGGTAGTTAAAGCCGACCTCCTTATGCTCATAGTGACGGGCTTTTTCCCTGGCCTGGGTTGAAAGGAACCTGGCCTTTTTAACATATTCCTCATTTTTGGAAACCAGCATTCCTCCTCCGGAGGTGGTTATAATCTTGTTTCCGTTAAAGGAAAGGATGCCTATGTCGCCGAACCTTCCGGTCTTTTCCCCCTTGTAGGAAGAGCCCAGGGATTCTGCCGAATCCTCGATCATAAATGCCCCGTGTGCCCTGCAGATCCTTTCTATCTCATCAAGCCTGGCCGGTGTTCCGTAAAGGTCTGCCGCTATCACCGCTTTTGCATTCGGATATTTCTCGAAGGCTTTTTCGAGAGCCTTCGGATCCATGTTCCAGCTTTCCCTGTCGCTGTCGATGAAGACCGGAACTGCCCCTATATAGGATATGGGATTGACCGTTGCAGCAAAGGTAAGGCTGGACCCCAGCACGACATCATCCCTTTTTACCCCGCCAATGATCAGGGCAAGGTGGATGGCATCGGTTCCGGATGAAAGAGCAGCCGCATACATCCCCTCGCCGAGGTATTTTTCCATATCCTCCTCAAAGCCGTCCACATTCTTTCCGAGGGGCGCCACCCAGTTGGTGTCAAAGGCCTCGTTTATAAATTTTAACTCCATCCCGTGCATCGTCGGGGATGACAGGTATATCTTCTTTTTCTCCTCCATAAAGTCCTGTGCCGGGCGTGTATTTGTAGGTGGGAACCAGTTCCCTGACCCAGAGTCTCACGTCCGCTTTTTCCTCCTTTGATTCTATTTTCAGCTCGTTAAGCTTTTCATAAAACTTTTCTTCGTCGAATTCAATGGGCTTGCCTATGTGGATCAGCTTGTTGGCCGTATCCTGCATTCCCTCTTCCTTCATGAGCATCTCTTCATAAAGCTTTTCGCCGGGTCTTAAGCCTGTGAATTCTATGCTTATATCCTCACCCGGAACGTAGCCCGAAAGCCTGATCAGATTTTCCGCAAGATCCAGGATCCTCACCGGCTCACCCATGTCCAGCACGAAGATCTCCCCTCCCTTTGCATAGGCTCCTGCCTGTAAAACAAGGGAAACTGCCTCCGGAATAGTCATAAAATACCTGATTATCCTGGGATGGGTCACGGTCACAGGTCCTCCCGCCTCGATCTGCTTCTTAAAAAGCGGGATGACAGAGCCGTTGGAACCCAGAACATTTCCGAACCTCACTGCCACGAAATCCGTGTCCCCCTTGTGATCATAGGACTGAACGATCATCTCGCAGATCCTCTTTGTCGCTCCCATGATGTTTGTGGGGTTGACAGCCTTGTCCGTGGATATGAGGACAAATTTTTCCGCATGGTTGTTAAGTGCCGCCTCACAGACCTTCCAGGTTCCCATCACATTGTTCTTGATGGCCTCGTTGGGAGAATCCTCCATCAGCGGCACATGCTTGTGAGCCGCCGCGTGATACACGATGTCAGGATGGTAAGTCTCGAAGATGTCATTCATCCTGGCCGTGTTCCTGACGGAGGCGATGAGAACCTTGAGGTTAAGCTCCGGATACTTTCTTGTCAGCTCCTGCTGTATGTCATAGGCACTGTTTTCATATATATCCAGGATGATCAGGAGCTTCGGCATGTGGGTTGCAAGCTGCCTGCAAAGCTCGGAACCGATGGAACCGCCCCCTCCGGTCACAAGAACGGTCTTGTTCTTCACATATCCCATGATGGAATCAAGATCCACCTGAATGGCTTCCCTGCCCAAAAGGTCTGTGACATCCACCTTTCTGAGCTGTGAAACGTTGACCTCACCGTTTACCAGCTGGTAGATCCCCGGCAGGGTCTTTAAGTCACAGGTTGTCTGCTTGCATATGTCAAGAACCTCCTTCAGCTGCTTTCTGGGTGCCGAAGGCATGGCGATTATTATCTCATCTATATCATATTCCGCAGCGGATTCTATTATGCTTTCCCTGCCGCCCACAACCTTAACGCCGTGGATATAGTTTCCGATCTTTGCCGAATCGTCGTCTATCACGCAGCGTACACTCTTTTGGATGTAGCGGCTGGTGTTCATCTCCCGGATCAGGGAATTGCCCGCCTCTCCCGCTCCGATCACCATGACATTAACGCTTTTGGCCTTTTCTGTCCTTTTCTGGACAAAGGTCCGGAACAGCCTGTAGGCAAAACGGCTCAAACCCACCAGAATGATGAGCCACATGGCATACATAAAAAAATAGCTTCTCGGCACGCTCCTCCTTAAGAGCAGCATCCCGACAGCCTGAAGAATCGAGCTTATGATACAGGCCAGCACCAGTGAAGACATCTCCGGTACTCCGGCATATGACCAGAGACTTGTGTAGAGGTGAAAGAGATAGAACACCACGATGGTGGTGACCATCCCTATGGGAAGATATCTCCATATATTTTCTATCCACTCCGCACTTCCCACGGTGTGGGTGAGCTCGTAATAGCTCATGTCAAACCGCATGAGAAGCCCCAACGCACTGGAAGCCATCACAGCCAGCAGATCGTAGGTTATCAGTCCCAGTCGCCTGACAAAGAGCTGTTTATTGTCAATAAACTTTTTCATTTATTCTTTTCCATCCCAAAACACCACAATATTATATCAAATAGGTGTTTTATATACAAGATGTTGTGTCTGACATGGATATTGGCACAGCAAGCTGAGAAAAGGCCCTGTCTGCTTCTTTCCATTTAAACTCACAGCCCCGCGGCTTTTGTTGAACCGCGGGACTTTATTCTGTCATTTCATACCTCGTACCGGCTTATGATACAGCGACAGAAGCATCTTCCAAGCTGTTGATATATTCATTATATATGACCTCTATATCATATTCAGGAGCACATTTGGAAGCGATCTCCACAATCTTTTCTATAAAGCCGGTATCGTCTTCCTCAAGTTCGTCGGCAATAACAGATATTCCTTTACCCTTGGCAAGCTTTTTACAGATCTGACTGATCAGGCGTTTCAGATCACCTTCTTCTCTTCCTTCCTCTTTCAGTTCCTTCTCCCATTCCCAACTCTTCATATATCGTATCCCCACTTCTTTCTTCTGCTTGGTTTTTCGCACAATATCATCCAATTCGCCGGTCATATCGTCGATTACATTATCCGACACGCTCCTGCTCATATATTGTAGCAGATTCCTTAGCTTTATATCATTCTCATCTGCATTCTCCGGCAGCTTTCCGTTTACATACAGATAGATCCTGCATATCCCGTCATTATACGGTTTGTCCGGGTGGGTCTTCAGTATTGTTCCGGCCTCGTAATACATGTCATTCTCTCCAAAAGGATCATATGACAGTATAAATATGGTCACAAACTCAGGAAGCTTTTCGTAGTCTATTCCTGTCTGCAAAAGCTGGACATCCACCAGATCCCCGTAATATCTGCTTCTTCTGGGAAGACCATTCTTTTTGATCTCTCTTTTATCCGGTTCAATGTCATAGACCCTTATTTCAGGCGCCTCTCCTTCTCCAGCAGAAGTCTCTTCCCAGATAAGCGCATCCATCCTTATTCCGTGTGAGGTCTCAGATATCCCCGGAACCACCTTCTGATATTCTAAGCTTATCTTACCCAGCTTTCGCTTTAATACCGTTTCCAGTATTATGCGGCAGATCTTTTCCCCGGCTTCTTCATCAGCCATCACTTCCGTGAAGAGGAAATCGTCTATCAGATCCATCTCCTCCAGCGGTTTTCTTACGTCTTCAGTTTTTCTGTTTGTCATATTCTCTCCCCTCTCAAAATAATAATGATCATTGCAGGAGAAAGAACAATCCTGACCTGTTCCCTTCCTGCCTCTATTAAGTTGTATTAAGCAGGAAATTTCAGATCATGGACGCCGATACACTTAAAGGCATTTCGACAAGACAACGGCTTTTGCCGCTTAGAAATAACTGCTTGTTATAGCTGAATAATAACACATCTGATAGGGAATTTCAACTGCTTTTTCAGGCTGAAAATGCCTTGAAAAACGCCTTAAAAAGCAAGATTTTCCCTTGCCCCTGTCAACAACAAGTGTTAAAATAAATCAGGTTGAAGACCTTTGGGTCTTGTCAGCGATCGCTTTTTTGGCATTGTTATTCCGTCAGAAGAGCGATCATCAAAGCATGAAGGCGATTCCGCCATGCGAGAGCTGTGGATGGTTATGATCCATGATCATAAAATAAAGCAGTTCCTTCGCATAACCGGATTCCATATCCGGACAAGCTCATGCTATTCAACTTTTAATTTAATAGCAGGAGCTTAAAAACCTCCTGCGAAAACACTTTTTCAAGGAGGTAACAACTATGGAAAACTACACACCGAAATTCGTCTATCCGCTGGTAAAAACTGACGAATGGAAAAAACTCACGGGAGAACTTCCCGTTAAGATGACCAACGACTACATATTCAGGGCTCTGCTCCAGTCTGACAATGAGGTCCTAAAGCACCTGTTAGCCTCACTGCTCAGGGTTGATGTGAGCACGATCAATTCGGCAGAGGTCACCAACCCAATTCTTTTAGGAGAATCGATAGACGAAAAGACCTACATCCTGGATATCAAGGTCATGATGAATAACAATTCTGTCATAAACCTTGAAATGCAGGTGATACGTCAGCCCGGCTGGAATGAAAGGTCTCTGATCTATGCCTGCAGAACCTATGACGATCTTCAAAGGGGCGCTGCATATACTGAAGTCAAGCCTGTAAGACAGATTGCATTCTGTGATTTTACCTTATTTGAGGAATACCCTGAGTTTTACTCTACTTACAAACTGATCAATGAAAAGAACCATAAGGTAGTTTATACTGACACCTTTACTATATCAAATGTGGATCTGACACGAGTGGATCTTGCAACCAGAAAGGATAAAAAATACGGTCTGGATCGATGGTGCAGATTGTTTAAGGCAAGGAGCCTTTTTTGCTGTCGTGCGTATTTTGCACGACACTGCAAAAACGGACATCCGACAACATTGAGTATTAATATAACAATGAATTGTAGAGGTGGTGGGAAGATATGCATACTCTGGCTAATGAAAGTGATGTGATGTCAAGAGCCATATCCGGCGTATGGCAGCTGACTGAAGAGGAACGAATTAGAGAACAGGCTCTTGCAAGAGAAGAATGGATCGTAAACGACAAGTGGAAGAATGACACTATTGCAAACCAGTCTGTGATGATCAAACAGCTCACGGAAACCAACGAGCAACTGACTCAGCAGGTCGAGCAGCTTAAAAAAGCAAATAGTTTACAGGCTGATCAAATTAAACAGCTTAATATAGCAAATAGTCAACAGGCTGAACAGTTTCAAAAGATTTTAGTAAATTTCAACCGTCTTGCTGAAGAATTTGACCAGTTAAAAAAAGAGAAAAAAGGGGATTCCGTCTGATCGGATGTTTTCATATTCGGCTACGTCTATCCCGCACTATTTATCCTCCTCTGCGGCTCTCCTGCCCTTACTCTTTGATGCTACAGCATCGGGGGCGATTATTGGATGATGTCTGTTTTATACACAGGCTTTTTTATGATTATATGCAGAGCGGAAAAGTCGGCAACGACCTGACACGAAGAATTGATGATGCAGTTGTTGATGCAAGGAAAAGAGAGGAGTGGAAATCTGAATATATGAAAGAAAGAGCTCTTTTAATGGATATCAGAGAAGAAGGTCGGGAAGAAGGTCGAGAAGAAGGTCGAAAAGAAGGTCGGGAATAAGAAAGAATCAATACCGAAAGAGAGCGTGAACGTGCCTCTAAAGCTGAAGCACAGTTGGCAAGATATATTATGACTTTCGGTGAATTAAAGGATCCCGAGGAGGGTTGACATAATTTTTTATTATTTGCAAGAAATCTTAGTAAGGTTGACATAACTCTCAACGCTTTCCATTTAAACTCACAGCCCCGCGGCTTTTGATAAACCGCGGGGCTTTCTTTTGTCATTCTTTAATTGTCGGTTTCAGAAGGATTTAAGATCTATACATTTCCTGATCCTTTTTAGGCAAACATCCCTCTGTTATTATTTTGCCTTCTTTACCTCAAGAACCTTGGTAGCTGTTCCGGTACGCTGGTAGGTAAGATCAAGTCCGTCTGTTCCAAAGATTCCATTAGTATCAATATGGATCCTATATGTTCCTACATCCGCATTGTTGTCACCACGCTTATAGGTGAAACGATATACATCAAGCTGCTTGTCGTATTCCCACTTCGTACCAGAATCTGTGTAAGTAACAACGCCATATACCTTATTTGTCAGTTTACTTTTTTCAGCAAGATCCTTTGCCGCTTTCACAGTATCGTTGCCATAGGTATCCCAATTTTTAGCCACATAATCCCTGATGTATGCCTCATACCAGTCCTTATCCTTATTATAGACAGGATCATAGTTTTTAGCAGGGGCTTCACTCTTCAGGTATTTATTCACATATTCCTTATTGATAGCATTCTTACCGAATACAGGCGCAGCATCAACCTTCTTGGCTGTTCCCTTGCTGAAAGCAAGCGTTATGGGATCGCTCTTTCCGTTCCACTTAAGCTTGTTTGCCTTTTTACCGTTTGAAAGGATATCGAAGTCACTTGCCTTAAGATCTACACCCTTAACCGTAAAGGTCTTCTCAACGGTGCCAGTGTAAAGAATGTTGCTCACATCCTTCTTTTTCTTAACATCATATACCTCCTCCCGGCATGTACCATTGATCACAACCTTATATGTTCCGGCAGCATTGGCCCAGACATTTAGGTTTTCCTTATTCTGGTTTCCCCATCCAACATATCCTTCAATAATACCGTTCTTCTTAATCTTGTATATGCTGTAGGTGTAGTTCCAGGTAGGCATTATTAGTTCCTTTTTGCCGGGGCTGTTCTTCTTTTTGGATTCAACCTTAACTTCAATCTTCTCGGGATTGAAGTCATCTCTGATACTATAGCTGCTTCCATTCTTATCAAGCATCAGGTCTTCCCATTTAAGGTTCTTAGGAACTGTAATCTTAAGCTTTGAAAGATCCTCCGTTTTACCCTTGTCATATACATTGAATTCCTTATAAACGGTGTAACCGGTATAGTTGCCGACACCCTTTATGCGGACTCTGTATTTAACAGCATTGCTGTCCTTGTCAGCCTTGATGTCCTTTGCAGCCACATTGATCCAGCCCATTGTTGACTGGTTCTTGTCAAATCCACCATCATACCTTTCAAAGATTTCAACATAATCCTTGTTCTTCTTAAGAGTTGCTATCTTGGGTTTGTTCTCATCCTTGATAACGTAGTAGTAGGGTTTTTCACCGGGGTCATCAACGTAGCCGGACTTTGTAGGATACTGGACATTCTGAACCTTGAAGTTAACAGAAGCCTTTGCTCCGCTCTTTACATAATAGTTACTCTTTATGCCGACCAGTGTGGGATAGATTGAACCATATTCGTTAGGATAGCCGGCTGGATCGTTATAGTAGGTCTCAACATTGTTGATGAAATCTCTTCCATCCAAGTTGTCATCAGGATCTTTGCTGGTATTCGGATCATTTGAATCATCCCAGATCTGAGCAGGATAAATGTCATAATGTACTGTAGCCTTGAACTTGCCCTTATATTTTCCTGCTCCTGTAACAATTACCTGCGGTCTCTGCTTGGAGTTCTTATAAACCGGCTTAACCTTATCAGCAAATGACTTTCCGTCTCCGTCTTCATAGCAAACTGATGCATTAATATTGTTCTTGTAGGATATTGTGTAGTCTTTACCGTAAATTAGAGTATCACCGTCCTTATCCTGAAGGATCACATTAAGGTCAGGTATCTCATTTGACTTAACCCTAGGATAATCATACTGATCTGCATTCAGGTTAACATCTCTATGTGCAACATGACCAAGTCCTGAATATAATACCGGATCAATAGACTCAATATAGACGTTGCTGCCGGCATATGCTTTAACTACTGCATTAACGAAATAGTCGCTGTTAACAGGAAGATTCAATCCACCGTCATATGCACCAGCCTCATCAGTTGCTGCGTTTGTATTGCCTATCCTATATGCTCTCCATCCACCCACAACATCCTTCTGGTCTTTGTTCAGGTAAGCTTCACCACCTTCTACTTCATACCAGTCCTTCGTGAAATCGTCAGGCTTAACATTTTTCGATATTTCTGCTACTGCCAATTCATTCGCATTTATAATATCCTGCATATTTGCAGATATCACAGTAGTCGCATAACGCTTATCCGGCTGCTTACCCTTGATGTAATTATCATCTTCATACTGCAGCATGAAGGTTACTGTATACTTGGGAAGAACAGTTACATACCCAACCGCAGTATTGATGTAGAACTTGTCTGAAAGGGTTGTTGAAAGTTTATCCTTACCCTTCTCAGCACCTGTCTCCATGTTGAGATAGATCTTAAAGTAGTCATCGACATATCTGTTATTGTTATTATTGAAAACCTGTATTGTCCCATTCTTTGTCTTGATATAATAGGCCCAAGCAGGTATTTCAATGCCGTCAACCCATTTATCATCATCACTACTATTCTGTTCATATCCTCCTGTCGTCCAGACCATCGTAGACTCAGACGTATCAACCAGCTTAGCCTGTGATTCATCTGCGTTTACCTTGGTGTCTTTTAAGAGATCCGCGCCCTGGAAATTGGCTTTCTTATTATCATCGTAGTTATCATAGCCATAGAAGATTGATCCATCGGCACTGTAATACTCCGGATACTGCTTAAAAGGCATTTGATCAAATAAATACGCTGCGTAGCCTTCACCGTCCCTGACATCTCCGTAAACCTTTGTGGAATCCATCTCACCCTTATACTCGTCTCCGCGATAAGGATATGCATGGGCATACACATCGATAGGACGTGCTTCGATCGTCACGGGAACAGCAACATTTTCCAATATCTGGTATTTTCCCCATACGCTGTTATCACTCATCTTACAGATCTTGTTAAAGCTGAGATATACTGTTTTTCCTACCGGAATATCAGGAATATTGTTGTCACTGATCTTCTCCTTGCAGTTCTCATCTGAGAATACACCGGCAAATACATTTTCTACATAATCTCCGCTTACTTCGTAAGTCGAATTATAATAATACCTTGTTTTAAAGTTATCTCCACGTTTTCCTTCAGCATCGGTATAATAACATGTCTCATATAATCTCTGCAATAAGGTCTCCTTATCGCTTCCATAGTAAGACGATCCGCCAAAACCGACATGCATATAGGTTCCGGGCTTGGGAGCTTCACCCTCGGGGCTTGCCGTAATGGTATTTGTCTTGTATGTCAGAATGAAGTTCTCTGATACCTTGTCATTATACCAGTCAAGTGAATTCTCGCTTACCTTATAGGAATAGGTTCTGCTTTCTGCACCATTTGCAGAAACGTCCTCAACCCTCCAGTCCCCGGCATTAAGGACTTCCTTGTCAAAAATGATCTGACCGGCTTTAATAACATTGTATCTTTCTTCGTAGTTATAATCCTCATACTGTTTATTATCAAAATATTCATAGCCTTCAGGGTCATAAGGATCATCTTCATCTTTATGCATCACCGATACACGAGTATATTTAAGATTTTCATTATTTGTCTTCTTATCCGCATCGTATGCATAAATAGCTACTTTTATATCGTTTCCTGAAGTAGTCTTTAAGGTCGGATCTTCAGAATATGCTCGCCAGCTATCTTGTACATTTTCTCCTGAAGAATCAGTTGTATTTGATTTTCCCGAATTAATATAAGTATCCGGCACTATAGTAAGATTAGCCTTCTTAACCTCAAAAGGAACTGCATCAGCTGAAGCTGTAAAGTACGGGAGGTCTATCTCACTGCCATCTTTATAATATATATTTGTATAGGAATCCTTATCATAAGCCTCAAAGAATGACTTAACGTAGTACTTGTTTGCACTCAGGTACTTGATATCAGTCTGACCGGTTATTCCCTTAAGGTTATACATTCCATTTAAGGTAGCCTTGGATGCTGCTTTGATCTGTTCCTCGCTCATGTTGTTAACACTGACCTTATCGATCTTGTTCTCACTTGTTGCAAGGATAATATAGTTCTTAACAACACCAACGGTACTTCTGTCATACTTAACAGGTACACCGACAAATCTGTCTGGTACACCGTTCTGATTTGTCCTATATTTGTTCCATTTGTTATCATCACCGATCTCAAGCCTGTCAGTCTTTGTTGTACCATCCTTTTCAAAGAAGGTCACGGTATAATCAGCGCTCTTAAACAGTGTGTTGTCGTTGTTAAATGCATCACCCTGATATGTATAGTCAGCAGGAACAGTGACAGACATCAAAAACGGAGTCTTCTTTGTTGTAAAGGTTCCAACAAGCTCGGGATCTGAATAGAAACCTCTGTTAACCGGAGCAGTAATTTTGCTCACATCCCTTGCATAAAGGTAATAGATCTTATTCTCTGAATTAGAGATTTCCTTACCATCGATAAAGGTCTTAAACGAAGCATGGTTGCCAGGATATACAGACCATCCTGCCGCGTTCACTGAAGGAGCCTCTTCTTTATCGTTGAGAACAAACTCTACCTTTAAATAATCCGTCAGATATTCATTACCATCATCATATTTAAGCCTTTTATAGACAACCTGGTCAAGGTCTATACCATCAAATCTCCATGCTCCGGGAAGTAATGTACCTTCTTTATTCTCTGTATCCTTAAATACTTCGGTCACAACCGGCTTTCCGGGCTTTGCTGGAATGTTTGTATAGAAATACTTGCCTCCCTTATTGTAGAAAACAAGATCTCCATAATTGAAATCCTTGCCTTCTCCTATGCTAAGAGAAGACACCGATGCCGCAGGTGCCTTGAATGCATTATCCTTAAAGAGGCTGACACCTGCATCCATACTTACAGTTGAATCATTTGCTGAAACCTTTGTTGCAAAAGTCTCATCTGCTGCATCCACAATTATTGGTTTGTGTGCAAGGTCAAAAATCTCAACCTTTCCCTGAAGTCCTTCAAATCTGGTAGTTTTGTAGCCTTCTTCTCCCGTATAGAATTTGTAAGCATTATTTACACTTAAAATAAATGCTGAATCGGGTTCCTGTGTTGAATCAACATCAAATTCATCCCGGTCATAAGCACTCATATCTATGATGTTTGTTGAGTTTACGCTTACTTCACTGGTATTACTTAAGAAATAGACCGTTCCGTTTCCGGTAAATTCGACATTTTTTATTTTATTATTTAAGTTTCTATCTACCGAAGTACGATCCTTGTCAGTACCATTTGGAGAAAACTCAAATTGTGTACCAACAAAGACCCTTGCGCCTTCTTCAACATTTACCTTGATTTTATACTCATTATCCTCTCCGGTTCCGCATATTGCTGCAACTGTTCCGGAAGTGATTGTTAGATCACCATTATTTGCGGAAACAACCTTACCATGCTTTTCATAGTAAACCTTAATCTTAATATTTTCGCTGATCGTTCCGCCATCATAATATACTTTGTTCGGAGCCGTATCGTCTCCCGCTTCCTCTTCCTGCTCAGTCTCAGCCTCAGCTGCGGGAGCGGCTGCGGGGGCTTCTGCCTTTGCAGGCTCTGCTGCTTCTTCTGCCTTTGCGGGTTCCTCTGCCTTTGCGGGGGCTTCTGTTTCTTCAGCAGCGGGAGCTGCTGCTTCGGGAGCGGGCTCGGTTGCTTCGGGAGCTGCTTCCGGTGTCTGTGCGGGCTCTTCGGCCGCGGGTGTTTCTGCTGCCGGAGCTGCTGCTGCGGCAGGGTCTGTGCCTTCAAGGCTTGTCGCAAATACCGACGTATTCATGGTCAGTACCATTGATAATGCCAGGATCAGGCTTAAGACCTTTTTCCAGTTTTTCTTCATAGAATAATCCTCTCTTTCCTGTCTCT